>Ga0207683_10003513_pt1 | contig 13673 bp, 12 predicted proteins | sample KBSM73metaG_FD_184333 | JGI IMG/M metagenome (GOLD analysis project Ga0207683, IMG submission 184333) | Miscanthus rhizosphere microbial communities from Kellogg Biological Station, Michigan, USA - KBS M7-3 metaG (SPAdes) (version 2) | ecosystem: Host-associated > Plants > Roots > Rhizosphere >...
AGGCCCCTGTGTCCGTCCCCCGCTCGGTCGAAACCGCTAAACCTCCTGCTTACTGTTGCTGCTGGGTCGTCTTCTCCGGCTTCACGCCGTTGGTGACCCCTTCGCCGTACTTGTCGACCCGTTCCTTGTATTCCGCGTCGCTCAGGTAGACCACGTTCATCCATGCGTGGCCCATCTCGTCAACCGTGCGGTCGCCGTAGCCCACCCACTGTTCAGGATCGGGATTGTTCTTGTTCGCCTTGGTGTTGTCGTACCAGGCCACGACGTGAATGATCGTCCCCTTCGGGAACACCGGCGCGGCGTCGTCCGCGTAGATGTAGTTCGTCATCCAGTTGAAGTTGAAGTTGCCGACGTAGCTGATCGTCTGCGTTCGCCCGTCGGGGAAGATCGCCTCGACCTGCATCGCCTTGCCGCGCAGGTGGAAGTGCGGCTGGAAGTTGGTGATGATGGTGTTTTCCTTCAGCACCGTGAAGCCTTCCGTGTGCGCGATCGAGTTCGGTGGAATGTCGAGCGCCGCCTGCCCCGGAGTTCCGCGCTTGATGCCGGTAAAGCCGACCAGGTAGCTGTGCTTCGTCGGTTCCTGCCCCTTCGGGTAGAACCAGAGTCCGATCTCGGTGCCTCCGGTGATCTCTTCACCGACCGCATGGATATGCTGGTCCCAGGAGATCTTCTCACCGGGCATCACCATCTTGCCGGTTCCTTCAAGGTAGCGGTCGTAGCCCTTGCCGATGGCCCACTCCATCAACTGCGGGCGACGGTTCACGAGGTCGTCGACGTCCTGGCCGCCACCGAAGGCGCCGATGCCGGTGTTCACTTCAGCCGTGTTCTCGGGGCTGAGGACGTGATACGCGATCGCATGGTGAACGATCCTGCGAGCCTTCATGTTGGTCGGCCGGATTTCGACCATGCGAACCCAGCGAGGCTCGGTGACCGGGATGTCGCTCATGGGGCGCCACCACATGTCCTGGTGCTGGGCGGGCATCGTGTATTCAGCCGACTTGATGACGAGGTCGGGCGGGCCGAAGCCGTCCTTCACTGCCCTCCAGTCGTTGTCGGTGTCAAGCGGCCTGGGCGCCGGCATGTCCTTCGGGTCGCCCGCTGGCGCACCAGCGTCTACCCAGGCGACGACCATCTCGATCTGCTCCTGGGTGAGCGACATGTCGTTCTTGAACTTCTGCACGCCGACGCTCGGGTCGATGTGCCAGGGCGGCATCTGCCGGGTGCTCACGCGGTCGCGGATCGAACGGGCCCACGGCCGCACATCCTGGTAGGTGATGAGCGACATCGGCGCGATCGAGTTCGGCTGGTGGCACGACTGGCACTTCGCCTGGAATATCGGCGCCACGTCTTTGGCAAATGTGACCTGCTTCGGCGTCTCGGCGGCGAAGACCGGACTCGCCGCGATGAGCATCGCGCCTGCAGCGATCAACTGCGACAGTCGCGAGTTACAACCTGACATGAACCCCCTCCTGGAACCACCTTCGTGTACCAATTGCACGTCGTGCGCCAGGCGGCAAACACGACACAATCGATCGTACGCCTCGCGTCCGCAGCGGTCGCTATGGAATTAGGGATAGATTGCATAAAGAGTTCGGCAGAGCGCTGCAGAGTTCAGCACCCATCTGTAGCCTCAAATGCGGCATAAAGTTGGCGTTCAAAGGAACAGGTGAGATCGAAGCTCAGCGTTCTCGTCGTCGACATTGGGGGTTCGTACGTGAAGCTCTTCTCTTCCGCGGCGGCTGAGAGCGCCGGGTTCCGCTCGGGCCCCCGGCTCGACCCCGAAGAGTTGATGCGTCAGGTCCGGCAGTTCGCGGCGCCGTGGGAGTACGACGTGGTGTCAATCGGCTACCCGGGCAACACCGGACCATCGGGTGCAATTGACGACCCCGCCAACCTGGGATCCGGATGGACGGGGTTCGACTTCAGAGCCGCATTCGGCCGTCCCGTCCGGCTTCTGAACGACGCCGCGATGCAGGCGCTCGGCGCGTACGACGGAGGGCGGATGTTGTTTCTCGGCCTGGGCACGGGGCTCGGGTCGACGCTGATTGCCGAACGCGTCATCATCCCGCTCGAACTCGGGCGCCTGGCGCACGGGTCCGGCGAGACCTACGCCGATCGTCTCGGAAGGGCAGGCCTGGACCGGCTCGGCGGCGAAGCCTGGCAGGAGACGCTGTGTGATGCCTGCACGCAGTTGCGGCTGGCGTGCGCGGCGGACTACATCGTCCTGGGCGGAGGCAACGCGAAGCTGATCGATCCCCTTCCACGTGAAACCAGGCGCGGAGGCAACGACGACGCGTTTGCCGGCGGCGTGCGACTGTGGGAGGAATGGATGGAGCACCACGACACAGCACCATCGAACATCTGGCGGGTGGTATGGTGAACGGCTTCCGTGCGCTGGCCACCGACTTCGACGGGACGATCGCCCACGATGGCATCGTCGACGAGGGCACACGGCGCACACTCGAGCGCGCCAAAGACTCGGGTCTGTGCCTGCTCCTGGTGACGGGGCGCGAACTCCCGGATCTGTTCAACACGTTCAAGCACGTGAGCCTGTTCGATCGCGTGGTTGCCGAGAATGGGGCGCTGATGTACACGCCCTCGAGCGGCACCATCCGTCAACTCGCGCCGGCACCGCCGGTCGCCCTGCTCAATCGCCTCCTGGCGGACGGAGTCCCCCTTTCCGTCGGTGCGTCGATTGTCGCCACCGTGGAACCCTACGAGCATGCCGTGCTGGCCGCGATCCGCGATCTCGGTCTCGAGTGGCACGTCGTGTTCAACAAAGGCTCCGTGATGGCCCTCCCGTCGGGAGTGACCAAGGCGACCGGCCTGGGGCCAGCGCTCGAGGACCTGGCCGTGGCGCCAGAGGAAACCATCGGCATCGGTGACGCCGAGAACGATCACGCCTTTCTCTCCATGTGCGGCCTGAAGGTGGCCGTGAGCAATGCCCTGCCATCGCTGAAGGATCTCGCGGACGTTGTGACCGTGGCGGCACGGGGAGAAGGTGTCGTCGAACTGATCGACGGCCTCCTGGCCGGCAGACTGCCGACCGACGCGCGCTGACGGTAATGTGACGGCGTCATGGAACAGGCGCTCATCGACTATCTCGCGCGGTACGGCCCGCCGGTCCTCTTCTTCGCGCAGGTATTCGGAATTTTCGGCCTTCCCATTCCCGACGAGCTCCTGATGACGGTCGCCGGCGCGCTCGTCCGCCGGGGCGACATGGGCGGTGCGGCAACGATGGCTGCCGCGGTGGCAGGCAGTTCGACAGGCATCACCCTCAGCTATGTTCTCGGTCGCACCGTGGGTGCTGCAGCGCTCCATCGCATCCTGCACGTTCCCGACACGGCGTTTGTCCGCGCCCAGCGGTGGTTCGTGCGCTTCGGCCACTGGCTCCTCACCTTCGGGTACTTCGTCCCGGGCGTGCGTCACGTCACCGCGATTGCCGCCGGTTCGGCCCCGATCAGTTACGGCGCATTCGCGCGAGCTGCCTACCCGGGCGCAGTGCTCTGGTGCTGCGTGTTCGTGGGAGTGGGCTACTACGCCGGTGACAAGTGGCAGCAGGTGGCGATCCTTGTTCACGGGCACCTGCGAGTGGCCGCCAGCGTCCTCGTCCTGGCAGGCGGCGCGGCGCTGCTCGGGCGGTGGGTCTGGACCGCCAGGCACACGACCTAGATCTCTCATCTGGAATCGCGGCTCGCTCACCTGGAATCGCGCAATCGGAAAACCTCTTGACAGCCCTCCGCGCTGGTGTTATTTCTTTCGCAGGAGTGCTATTAAATTAACATGTCGAACGTGCACACCTCGCTCAGCCGCCGCGAGCGCCAGATCATGGACATCCTCTATCGGCGCGGACGGGCCACGGCGGCCGACGTCATGGACGAACTCCCCGGCGAGCCCAGCTACTCGACCGTGCGGACGCAGCTGCGTATCCTCGAGGGAAAAGGCCACGTCAAGCACGAGGAGGAAGGCCTGCGCTACATCTATTCCGCCGCGGTGCCAAGACGCGCGGCGCGAAAGTCGGCGCTGCGGCACCTCGTGGACACCTTCTTCGACGGCTCCACGGAAAAAATCGTCAGCGCCCTGCTCGGCGGCGAAGGCAGCCGCCTGAGCGAGCCCGAACTGGATCGCATCGCAGCCCTGATCGAGAAGGCACGAAAGGACGGCACGAAATGACGTTCGCGCTCCTCGCTCCGCTGACAATCCGCATGTCGGCACTCCTGGCCGTGGCGCTCCTGGCAGGTCTGCTGCTCGGCCGGAAGTCGGCCGCGCTCAGGCACGCCGTGCTCGCCACAGCGGTCTGCGGCAGCCTGGCTATCCCCGTGCTCAGCACCGTCCTTCCGCAGTGGCACGTGGCAATCCCGTCGCGCGCGCCGCTTCTCAGCTCGAAACCGCTCGAGGCAGGCGGCGTGGTGGTCACCAGCGAAGTGGCGATCGTCGGCCGTGGCAGCGACCTGCGGCCCGGGTCTGAACCGACACCGGCGCAGGCATCGATGGAGATGAGAAGCCTCCTGGGCTGGGCCTGGGCGGCGGGCGCGGCGGCAAGCCTGCTGCTGCTCGCCGTCGGACTTCTCAGGCTCATCCTGCTCACCCGGCATGCGCACGCGATTGACGGCGGTACATGGCACGACGAGTTGCGCCGCCTGCAACAGGCAGGGCGTCTGCGCCGGGTCACGCTCCTGCAGACCGACGGGCCGTCTGTGCTCTTGACCTGGGGGACGCTCAGGCCCTGCATCGTGCTGCCTCGGGGTGCCGAGTCCTGGTCGCCGTCGCGCATTCGCTTCGTCCTCGAGCACGAGGCGGAACACATTCGCCGCGGCGACTGGCTGCTGCAGTTCGCTGCGGAGGCGCTGCGCGCTCTCGCGTGGTTCAACCCGCTGGCGTGGGCGGCGGCCGGCCGCCTGCGCGTCGAGAGCGAACATGCGTGCGACGACGCCGTGCTCGCCAGCGGTGCCGCACCCACCGAATACGCCGAGCAACTCGTGCGCGTTGCGCGCCTGCTCGCCACGCCCCGCTTTGCCGTCCCGGCCCCGGCGATGGCCCGTTCGTCGAGTCTCGAAAGGAGAGTCAGCGCCATGCTCGATTCAGGAATCCCCAGGAAGCCGCTCACTCGTGCCGTCCGCATCGCGATTGTGGCGATCGGAGTCGCCGTCACCCTGTCAGTGTCGACGCTGGCCCAGTCGAAATTCGCGACCGTCACCGGCACGGTGCGCGATCAACTCGGCGGAACCATCCCGAAGGTGACGCTGACCCTCACCCAGGCGGACAACGGTGCGCAGCACATGGTGAAGTCGAACGACGCGGGCGCGTTCGAGTTCGTCGGACTGCCGCCCGGCAACTACTCGCTTGCCGTGAGTGCGATGGGTTTCCAGCCGCTGGATGCCACGCTGCAACTTGCAGGGGGCCAAACGCTTCAGCAGCAGGTCCGGCTCGAACTCGGGACGTTGCAGGAAACGATTACCGTGCGCGATGGTCCTCCGTCCCCGGTGCAGGTGAGACCGCGTCCGATCACCGCGGACAGTTCGACGGCGTGCACGGCCCAACCGAACAGCGGCGGGATCAAGCCTCCGAAAAAGGTCGAAGACAAACGCCCGGTGTATCCGACCGCGATGCTGGGCACGAACATCGAAGGACGCGTCAACCTCGAAGCGGTCATCGGAGTGGATGGAACGGTGCGGACGATGCGGACGATCGACGCCACGAACACCGACTTCGAGCAGTCAGCCATGGAGGCAGTACGCCGCTGGCGCTTTACGCCGACGCTGCTGACCTGCGTGCCGACCGAGGTGACCATGAAGGTGCTGGTGATGTTCCAACCCGAAGCCGCGGCGCCTCCACCACCGCCGCCACCACCACCTGCTCCACCAACGCCGCCAACGCCACCGACACCGCCAACGCCGCTGCGGTAATTGCTGATTGAGAATTGCTGATTGCTAATTGGAAACGCGCGCCACAGTGAAGTGCTCGGCACAGACCTCCGAACTCAGCAACTGGGTCCGGTTGAGGGCCTTCCACCTGGACAATTTTTTTTCAATTAGCAATTAGCAATTGGCGTTTAGCAATTCCAATTAGCAATCCGCAATTAGCAATTAGCAATTCCATTAAACTGGCCATATGTCCATCAGGCCAGTGAAACAGATCGTGCAGGCGAAGCCGACACTCGAAGGGGCCGGCGTCAAGTTGAAACGAGGGTTCGGCTTCGGCGACACCAGCGAATTCGATCCGTTCCTCTTGTTCGACGATTTCAGGAACGACCGTCCGTCGGACTACCTCGCCGGCTTTCCGTGGCATCCACATCGAGGCATCGAGACGATCACATATGTGCTGGCCGGTACAGTCGAGCACGGCGACAGTCTCGGCAATCGCGGCAACCTGGGCGCCGGCGACGTGCAATGGATGACGGCGGGCAGCGGCATCATGCACCAGGAGATGCCGAAAGGCGACGCGAGCGGCCGGATGCACGGCTTCCAGCTCTGGGCCAACCTCCCGGCGTCGCTCAAGATGACGCATCCGCGCTACCAGGACATCGTCGGGAAGGACATTCCGACGGTGACCGAAGACGACGGCACGAGCGCCAGGATCATTTGCGGCGAGTTCTGGGGGCAGAAGGGTCCGGTCGAAGGCGTCGCCGCCGATCCGCGCTATGTCGACATCTCGGTGCCGCCCGGCAAACGCCGGCGCATCGTCGTCGAGGTGACGCGGCATGCGTTCGCCTACGTGTTTGCCGGGTCGGGAACGTTCCGCGACGCGTCGGAGCCTCGCGCGGTCCGCACGGAGGCAACCGACGGCACTGACACGATCACTTACGACGCACGGAACCACTCGCTCGTGCTGTTCGATCGCGGGGACGAGATCGTGGTGCAGGCCGGTGACGAAGGCATCCGCTTCCTGCTCGTCTCAGGGCGGCCGCTCGAAGAGCCGGTGGCCTGGTACGGGCCCATCGTGATGAATACCGAGGCCGAACTGCAGCAGGCGGTTGCCGACCTGCGCGCCGGAACGTTCATCAAGCACGATTAAGCAGGCTTTCGTCTCCAGACTTCAGGCGGCATCGGCTCCAGGCTGATGCGGGCCCCGAAGCCGTGGCGGCCCAGAGTCCGAAGCCGTCGGTGCCCAGAGCCTGACGCCCAGAGCCCAAAGCCCCGCTCAGCTCTAATTTCCGAGAGGTTGGTCGAAGTCGAGATTCGCGGTGATGCGCTCGCCGGTCTGGACGAAAGTGCGCCGGAGCAGTTCGATCCGCTGTTTGGCCTTCGCCAGGTCGTGTACTCCGAGCGTGATGTTCAGAAGGTCGATGTACCAGGGCAGTTTCACCGGGTCGAGCACGTAGGTCTCGACGATCTCGCGCGCGACCGGCAGCGTCGTGTCCTTCGAGTCGTCGTGCACGTCGCGGTCCTGGGCGTGCCGCAGCTTCTCGTACTCCTCGGCGAGCAGGCGGCGGAACAGCGCCGCTGTGAAGACATCGCCGGCCTGCACACCCGTCTCGTCGTCGGTCTGCGTGATGGTGGCGCCCTTGTGAAGCCACTCCCACAGGATGCTGAGGCGGATCTCTCCGGTCGCCATGTCCTCCATCAGGTAGAGCACGTCGTCGTTGCCGAAGAAGTCGGCTGGTTTCAGCGCGGCGGCCTGCATGCCCTGCCCGAACGCATTGCCGTACTGCATCGCCACGCTGACCAGGTCGCGTGCGCCGCGCACCGTGCGCGCTGCTGGTTCCAGGCGGGTCAATGACGCGGCTGCTTCGCTCGTGTACTCGAGCCGTGGGAACTCCCGGCCCCGCTGGTTGTCCTGCCCGGCCCGTTCCCATACGGGCCGTACGATGTGGACCATCTTCCAGTGGGCCACCCACTTCCCGCTCGCGCCTTCGCGCTGTTCGCGTTCCGCCCCCGCCACCGCGCGTTTCATGCTGCTCTCGACGCCGGCTGGTGAGCCGACCGGGATGTTCGGTTCCATCCCGCCCTGCCACAGCGCGAAACGCCCGCCCGCATCCGGCGTGTTCACCGCACGGCGAACGCGGTCTTCGTAGGCGCGCATGTAGCCGAAGGTCATCGTCACCGCGTCGATGTTCGGGTTGACGAATCCAGGGTCCCACGCCACCGCATCGGCCACGCTGTTGATGTAGTCCCAGCGTCCGGTGTTGAACCCGACGAAGTGCGTCCCGAGCGCAGCGCGGATCTCCATCAACTGGAAGGACGCTTCGAGCTGTTCGACCAGGACGTAGGTCTTGATGGTTCCCGCGGCGAGGCCGAGATGCCCCTCGAGCGCTGAAAGGATGGCAGCCCAGAGTCCCGCTTCATCGGCCGTCTGGATTTTAGGAAGGTACAGAACGAGGGAGCGCCCTTCGGAACGAAGCCGCTCGTGGTTGTTCACGAGAAACGTGGTGGCGTCGACTATTGACGCGGAAAAGCCCCGGCCGTCGACACGCCGGATGTGGCGATCGTCGAGGTGAAGGCCGCGCGCGCGGAAGATGACTGTCGTGAAAGCGAGCTGCGCTCGCCAGTCGTCGATGATCCGGCGACCAAAAAACGCCTCGGCCCAGGCGTTCATCTCGGTCGCGACACCTTCCGCCGCAGACATGAACACCGGATCCCGATGAATCGCCAGCTTCAGGTTTCTCTGGTTGTCCAGCGACATCGTGGAGATCTGACCGAGCGCATCCTCGCCGTCGAACATCCAGCCGTCCGCGCCCGACAGCAGCGCGTAGGCAACGTTCCTGATGCTGCGCTCGATCGTGGTTCCAGGGCGGGCGCCGGGTCCGGTGCCCTGGATCCATTGCCGCTGGAGATCCCGCGGGATGTCGGAGCCCTGGAATCGGCCGTCGCGCGCGTCCTGCACCGTGATCGACGTGCGTCCGATGGTCGCCGCCGGATCGAGGAAGGCAATCACCTCCCGGTCGCGCGCGCGCCGCGATCGCCGCGCGATCCGCGCGGCCATCAGTTCGCGCCGGTCGTCGTCGAAGTGAGCCAGCGCGTCGAGCGCGCTGCGCACGCTCCCGGTCAGCACATCGGCGTAGGCGTCGAGCAGGGCATCACGAATATCAAGACTGGGAGTGAGTGACGTAGACATGAGCTTTGGAGATGTTCAGAGCCCGGGCCAGGAATATTTCGATGCCCACGAAAGGAACTCCCGCACACGCGGTTCGTTCGCCGTGAGCCAGTCGGTGACGCCAGGAACCGGGGCCCGCTGGCTGGCCCAGTATACGAACGGCTCGACGAACTTCTGCTGGCGGAGCGCGACGAAGAACGGCACGTAGTGGGCGTTGACGAACGACCTGGCCGCCGGTCCGGCCGGCGGCGTGACGAGCGCGCCAAGCAACTGGTCGACCTGTGCGACCAGCGCCTGGATCTCCGGCGTGCCCTCGTCGAGCTTCTTCATGAACGCTTCGTGCGTCGGTGCGAGCTGGGCTTCCAGCTTCGAGAAGTCGCCTTCGTCGGTCTTTGGCGCAGCACTCTGCCCTGGCGGGCGCATGCCCCGGTTCGGTGTCGGCGAGGAGGGCATCGCCCCCGCATCTGGAATCGGGTCGACGCCGCCTTTGAGGAGCGCGCGCCACAGTGCGTATCCCGGAAGCGCCTGGTTCCCGCCCGGCTCGAGAACGAGAAACGTGGACAGCGCAAGGAACGCGGGCGCCGTGTAGCCGCTGGACTGGTAGACCTGCCCGAGCAGCAGTTGAACGCCCGGATGCAGCGGCTCGATTGCGGCGGCCTTCTGAAGCGCGAGCCTCGCGTCGTTCGGCTGGCTCAGGCTCTCGCGATAGGTGACCGCCATGTTGTAGTACAGCTGTGACGCATCGGGCACCAGTGCGATGCCCCGTTTGTACATGTCGACGGCCTGCTGCGGCTGCCCTTTCGAGTCGAGCGACGACGCCATGAGGTCGTAGAACATCGGCAGGAGGTCCGACTTGAACTCGGCGCCTTTCTTCGCGGTCTCGAAGCTCTTGTCGAAGTCGCGTTTCGACAGGTAAGAGAAGGCAGTCTCGAAGAGTGCCGTGACGTCCGACGGGCTCTGTGCCAGCACCTGCTGGTACTTGGCAATGGCCGCGTCGTACTCTCCCTTGTCGTGGAGTTCAACGCCGGCGCGGATGATGGCTTCCTGTTCGGGTGTCGTTTTCGATGGCTCGCGCGACGGAGCACCCTGCGCGAAGACCGGCGCCGCAGCGCAGAGGAGGACGGCAACGAGGCCGAGTCTTTTCAGCGTCCGCATCATCGGCTGGGAAGCGTATCACGCGCGCGCCACGCCTGGCCCGAGCCAGGCGACACCGACTCGGCTTCTCATGAGAGCCCGCCGTTGCGACCCCCACGCCAGCGTCAGAGCATCGTGCTGAGGAAGCTCGAGCCGACGTTCAGGCAGTCGAACGCATGCAGGCCGAAACGGGAGGCCAGCTCGATGCAGACCTCGATCCCGCGTCGCGAGTTGCCACGCTGGTCGAGCCTTGGAGAGTACGTTGAGATGCCGAGCTGGCGGTTCACCACGGCCATAACGCCGCCCGAGACGCCGCTCTTCGCCGGCACACCGACCCGATAAGCCCACTCGCCCGAGTAGTCGTACATCCCGCACGTGAACATGATGGCCAGCATCGCGCGCGTCGACTTCAGGTCGAACACCATCTCGTCGTCGACGGGGTGGCGTCCCATGTTCGAGAGCGTGGCGCCCATCGTTGCCAGGTCCTTGCACGTCACCAGGATGGAGCACTGCCGGAAATAGATATCGAGCGCCTCCTCGGCCTGGTCGTGCACCATGCCGAAGTTCAGGAGCAGATGCGCGATGGCGCGGTTTCGATGTCCAGTACGCCGCTCGGACTCGAATACCGATTCGTCGACTTCGAGGGGATGCCCGGCTGCCTGGCTCAGGCGATCCAGCACGAGGTCGAAGGTCTCGTCGCCGTATTTCTTATGCAGGAGCGCGGTCACGGTAATCGCGCCCGAGTTCACCATCGGGTTGAACGGGCGGTTTGTCCCGTTCTGCAGTTCGATCGCGTTGAAGGCATCGCCGCTCGGCTCGACCCCGACGTGGCGTGCCACCCAGTCGGTGCCATAGGCCTCGATGGCAAGCCCGAAGGTGAAGGGCTTCGAGACCGACTGGATGGTAAACGGCAAGTCGGTGTCGCCGGTCTGGAACACTTGCCCTTCGGCCGACACGAGAGCGATCCCGAACGCCTCGGGATCGGCATTGCTCAGTTCAGGGATGTAGGTCGCGACCTGGCCCTCGGCAAGCGGCTTGTAGCGCTCGTGGAGTTCCTCGATCACCACCTGCAATTCGTGCTTTTCCAATGCGACTCCGGATGGCATCTGCGCTCAGTCGCAATCGCCAGATGCCCTCAGCTGAGCAACAGGCGTACCTCTTCGCCGGGACCGCAGAGGGGAAAAAGCGCCAGAATTGTTCGGAATTGGCGCGCGGCCGTCGAGTTCGAGCAGACCTCCGGGGTACAAAAGTGAATGGACGGGCTTGATGACCAGACAGAAATGTTCTGGAAGGTTGCCGGGGGCGGAGGGTCGCACGTGGGGCCGGGTCACGGACCTGGGCCGTCGGGTCTAAAGACCCGACGCCACGTACTACTTCAGACCGACGCCACCTACGACCTGCCTCAGCGCCTGTCCAGCGCTTCCCTGACGCTCGCGACCAGCACCGCAGGCACGAACGGTTTCGGGAGGAACGAAATGCGGTCGCTCACCGAGCTGGAGCTGATGATCGACGCCTCGGGAAATCCCGAGACGTAGAGCACCCGGACCTTCGGGTGCATCGTGACGATGTGCTGCGCCAGCTGCGGCCCGTTCATGTCCGGCATGACGACGTCTGTCAGCAGGAGGTCGATCGGTTCCGGGCGGCTGCGTGCAATCGTCAGCGCATCCCACACATCGCGCGCTTCGAGAATCGAGTAACCGTGAGGAACCAGGGCCTTACGCATCAGTTCGCGGGTGCTCTCGTCGTCTTCCACGATCAGCACCGTCTCGTCGCCGTTGACGGTGCGCAGGGCGACGTGTGGCGCAGGCTCGGACAGCGGCTCTGTTGCCACCGGAAAGTAGGTCACGATGGTCGTTCCGACACCAATCTTCGTGTCGATGGCCACGTAGCCGCCGCTCTGCTTCACGATGCTGTAGACCGTCGGCAGGCCAAGGCCGGTTCCCCTGCCCGGCCCCTTGGTGGTGAAGAACGGCTCGAAGACGTGCGCCAATATGTCGGCAGGAATGCCGTTGCCGGTGTCCTCGACCGACAGGGCAACGTAGTCGCCAGCCACCGATCCCGGATGGGCCAGCACGAACGCGTTGTCGAGCGTCGCGTTGGTGGTCGAAATACGCACGGTTCCGCCGTGCGGCATCGCGTCGCGCGCGTTCACGACCAGGTTCATGAGGATCTGTTCGATCTGCCCGGCGTCGGCCCGGGTGTGGCGGAGTTCGGACTCTGTTTCGATGAGGAACCGGACGTGATCGCCGATGAGACGCGTGAGCATCGCGTGCAGGTCGAGCACGATGTGATTGAGATCGATGACCTGCGGGATGAGGATCTGCTTCCGGCTGAAGGCGAGGAGCTGGCGCGTCAGGCGCTCCGCGCGTTCGCCGGCCTTGCGGATCTCGAGCAGGTCGGCCGCGAGTTCCAGGTCGTCGCCCGCCCGGGCGAGAACGAGGTCGCAGAACCCGAGCATTGCCGTGAGCACGTTGCTGAAGTCGTGGGCGATGCCTCCGGCCAGCCTGCCCACGGCTTCCATCTTCTGCGACTGCCGCTGCTGCGCCTGCGACCGGTGCTTGTCGCTGATGTCGAGTGACAGGACGCACACGCCGTCCGGCACCGGCTCGATGAACAGCTCGAACCACCCCTGGGAACCATCGGGATAGACGAAGTCGTTGATGAACTGCTCCGCCTTGCGTCCGCGCATCACCCGCTGAAGCGCCTCGAACAACGGCGTTCGTTCAATCCCCGGATAGCACTCCATCATCCGGCGGCCAATCAGCTCATGAGCCTGCCGGCGCGCATGTCGTTCTGCGGTTTCGTTCAGGTACAGGTACGTCCAGTCGAACCCGATGATCTGCACGCCCTCCAGCAACTTCTGGATGGAGGATCGAACCGCCGTATCACTGGCCATGCACCGTGCACTCTCCGGAGGTAGTCGTCATCGCGCGCAGATCGTGCACCTCGCCGATCATCGCGCGCCCGATGTGCAGCATACTCTCCTCTGATGCGCGTGGTCTCGGCAATCTGCGTTCTGCTCGCTCTGGCCACCTCCGCCACGAGCGCCGAACGGGCGTGGCGCAACGGAACGTGGGCGGCGCGGAACTCTTCCGGCGCCTATACGATCGAGACGCAGACCGACGTCATCTCTGGCGAATCCGGCAGCGGCGAGACTCTCACGGCAACGGCCGGCACGGCCGTGCAGTTTGCGATCGAGGGACAGACGCTCTACATTCGCGATGGCAATACCGAGCACAGTTTGAAACTCACCGGCTCGGGTCCCAAGTACGCGAAAAACTATGCCGCGGTTGGCAGCGGTCACTTCATCAAATCGGTCGCGCGAGGCGGCACGCAGGTGACGCTGGAGGACGGCTCGCGCTGGGACATCGACCCGCGCCAGTATTTCGCCGTCGCGGGCTGGCAGCCCGACGACCTCATCTCCATCCGCCGCGAAGAAGGCGATCCGGACTTCTCGTTCGAGATCGACAACACCACCCAGGACGACGGCGCGCTCGCCAACTTCC
>Ga0207683_10003514_pt1 | contig 13672 bp, 13 predicted proteins | sample KBSM73metaG_FD_184333 | JGI IMG/M metagenome (GOLD analysis project Ga0207683, IMG submission 184333) | Miscanthus rhizosphere microbial communities from Kellogg Biological Station, Michigan, USA - KBS M7-3 metaG (SPAdes) (version 2) | ecosystem: Host-associated > Plants > Roots > Rhizosphere >...
GCCGGACAAGTCGGCCCGCACGATCCTTTACTGCCGCAGCGGCAACCGCTCCGCCCTCGCCGCCGCGCAGATGCAGCAGCTCGGCTACGAGAACGTCGCCTCGATGAGCGGCGGCATCCTGCAGTGGCAGGAGCAAGGCCTTCCGGTCGTCGCCGCGCACGGCATGACCCCCGAGCAGCGTGAGCGCTACTCGCGCCACACCCTGCTGCCCGAGGTCGGGGTCGACGGCCAAGTGAAGCTGCTGAACGCGAAGGTGCTGCTGCTCGGCGCCGGCGGCCTCGGCGCCCCGACCGCGCTCTACCTCGCGGCCGCCGGGGTTGGGACGATCGGCCTCGTCGACGACGACGTGGTCGACGCCTCCAACCTGCAGCGCCAGGTAATTCACAACACCGAGCGGATCGGGATGGCGAAGACCGCCTCGGCCCGGATCTTCATCGAAGGGCTGAACCCCGACGTCAACGTCGTCGAGCACAACGGCCGCCTCGACGCGAGCAACATCCTCGAGGTGATGAAGGACTACGACATCGTCGTCGACGGCGCCGACAACTTCCCGACGCGCTACCTCCTGAACGACGCCTCGGTGCGGCTGAAAAAGCCGGTCGTCTCCGCTTCGATCCTCGGCTTCGACGGGCAGATCTCGACCTTCGTCCCCTTCGAGGGGCCCTGCTACCGCTGCCTCTACCCGACCCCGCCGCCGGCCGAGCTGGCGCCGAGCTGCTCCGCCAACGGGGTGCTCGGGGTGATGGCCGGCACGATGGGCACGCTGCAGGCCAACGAGGTGATCAAGCTGATCCTCGGGGCCGGCGAGCCGCTGATCGGCCGCCTGCTCCTCTACGAGGCGCTCGGCACCACCTTCACCGAGCTCAAAGTCCGCCGCGATCCCGACTGCCCGATCTGCGGCGAGCACGCCGAGGAGATCCCGGAGTCGGAGATGGGCCAGTTCCCCGACTACGACGCCTTTTGCTCGGGTGCCGGTGGCGACCGCCAGTCGATCGCCTCATAGGTAGGATCACGCACCGATGGCAACCGTCCGCATCCCCCCAGTGCTGCGCCCGAAAACGGGTGGCCAGGCCGAGGTCGAGGCCGGCGGCTCCGACGTCGGCGAGGTGCTGCGGTCGCTGACCGGCGAGTTCCCCGACACCGAGGCCCAGCTCTTCGGCGAGGACGGCGAGCTCAACCGCTACGTCAACGTCTACCTCAACGACGAGGACGTGCGGGTGCTCGACGGGCTAGGGACCGCGGTCAAAGACGGCGACTCGGTTGTCATCCTGCCGGCGATGGCCGGCGGCGCTTCCTAAGCCCTCAACGGTCGAGCACTAGCCCGAGGAACTGCTTCGTCCGCTCCTCCCGCGGGTTCTCGAGGACCTCGGCCGGCGGACCCTCCTCGACGATCACGCCGCCGTCCATGAAGACGACGCGATCGGCGACCTCGCGGGCAAAGCCGATCTCATGGGTGACGACGATCATCGTCATCCCTTCCTCGGCCAGCTCGCGCATCGTGTCGAGGACTTCCTTGACGAGCTCAGGGTCGAGGGCGCTGGTGACCTCGTCGAAGAGCATCACGTGGGGGTCCATCGCCAGCGCCCGGGCGATCGCGACCCGCTGCTGCTGGCCGCCGGAGAGGCGTTCGGGGTACTGGTCGAGCTTGTCGCCGAGGCCGACCCGCTCCAGCAGCTCGGTCGCTTTTGCCCGCGCCTCGGCGCGCGAGCGGTCCAGCACCTTCTCCTGGGCGAGCGTGACGTTTTCCAGCGCGGTCTTGTGCGGGAAGAGGTTGAACTGCTGGAAGACGATCCCGACCCGCTGGCGGACGAAGTCGAGTTCCCAGCTCTCGGCGCCGGTGCCCGACCCGGGCCCCTTGCAGATGTCATGCCCTTCGATGAAGATCTCGCCCTGCTCGGGCGGCTCGAGCAGGTTGACGCAGCGCAGGAAGGTGCTCTTTCCCGAGCCGCTGGGGCCGAGGATGCAGACGACTTCGCCTTTGGCGACGTCGAGGTCGACGCCTTTCAGCACCTCGAGCTGGCCGAAGCGCTTGTGGATCCCCTCCAGCTTGACCATCGGCTCCGGCATCAGGCGACCTCGATGTGGGAGCCGCGGGTGATCTTGCCCTGGTTGCGCTTAATCAGTTTGTCGACCAGGCGAGCCATCGGCAGGGTGATCACAAGGAACATGATCCCGGCCAGGACGTAGGCGGAGGCATTGAAGGTTTCGGCCTGGATTTCACGGGCGATCAGAGCCGCCTCGCCGAAGGCGACGACGCTGACGAGGGTGGTGTCCTTCAGCAGCGAGATCAATTCGTTCAGCATCGGCGCGGGGATCTTGGTCACCGCCTGGGGAACCACGACGTGGCGCATCGCCTGCCCGTGGCTCATCCCCAGCGACCGGGCCGCCTCGACCTGGCCTCCGGGCACTGCTTCGATCCCCGCGCGGTAGACCTCGGCCATGTAGGCGCTGTAGACGAGGGTCAGGCCGAGAACGCCGTACCAATAGGGGTCGGGCTGGCCGAACCAGTGGGGGATGCGAATGTCTTTCGGGATGAATTCGAGATACGGGAGCCCGCCGGAGATCAGCAGGATCACGATCAGGATCGGGATCGAGCGGAAGACGTCGATGTAGGCGATCGTCACCGCCCGCAACGGCATGAATTTCTTCCCGGGCAGTTGCCTGAGAAGGGCGAGGAAGAGCCCCAGGGTCAGGGCGAGGGCCCCGGCGACGACGAAGATCAGGAGGTTCTTCAGGAAGGCGTCGAAAACTTCGCCGAAGTGTTCCCCCATGAAGTTGAAGTCGAAGTACTGATTGAAGAATTCGCTCATCGCTGTCTCCTGATCACCGCTCCCTGGAAAAGACGAGGGGCGCCATGATGGCGCCCCTCGTGTCTCAACTCAAATCTCGGCTTCGGGCTATTCGGCTTCGTGGCTGGCCGAGAAGATCGCCTTCGGCGGTTCGAGCTTGAACCACTTTTCGTAGATCGTCTTGTAGGTCCCGTCGTCGAGGACTTCTTCCAGGCCCTTGTTGATTTCTTCGAGCAGCTCGGTTTCGCCCTGGGCAACGGCGATTCCATACTCTTCTTCGGTCGGGACTTTTTCGGCGATTTCCACTCCGCCGGATTTTTCGACCGCGTTCTGGGCGACCGGCGCGTCGATGATCACGCCTTCGACCGTGCCGGCTTTGAGCGCGTTGACGGCGTCAGGGCCTTCGGGGTAGGGGCGGACTTCGCTGCCTCCCAGTTCTTCTTTGGCCAGTTCCTGGCCGGTGGTGCCCTGCTGGACGGCGACGGTCTTACCGTCGAGGTCTTCGAGGGACTTAATGTCACTGCCTTCCTTGACCAGCACTGCCTGTTCGGAGAGGTAGTACGGGTTCGAGAAGTCGACCGCCTTCTCGCGTTCTTCGGTGATCGTCGCCGCCGAGATCACCGCTTCGAACTTGCCCTGGGCGACGTCGCGGAAGATCGTTTCGAACGACGTGTCGGTGAATTCCGGCGTGCGGCCGATCTTTTCGCCGATCGCTTCCATCAGTTCGATGTCGAAACCGGTGTATTCGCCCGCTTTCCCCTGCTCGAACGGGGGGTAGGGGATGTCGGATCCGACGCTCAGCGGTTCGCTGCTTTCACCGCTCCCACCGCCGCCGGTGCTGCCGGTGGTGTCGTCGCTGCTGCCGCAGCCCACCACGACCAGCGACGCGATTGCCAGAAGGAAGACCGCGAAGGTGGCGGTCAGCCGGGTCGTTCTCATCGAAACTCCTCCGATCGGAGATGGACAGACGCAGTAGGTATACACGCCCGGGCGTCACCTCCCCGGTGCAGCGCTTTTCCAATCGGGGCTTCGAGTTGCCAGACCCTCGCTACACTTTCTGAAGTAACGGGCGGGCGAAATGGCGCACGAGCAACTACTCAACAGACCCTGTGGGGGCCGCTTCGGCAATATCGTCGAGTCGATCGGCAACACGCCGCTGGTCGAGCTGCCGCGGCTCTCGCCGAAGCCGGACGTCCGCATCTACGCCAAGCTCGAGGGGCACAACCCGACCGGCTCGGTCAAGGACCGGGTCGCCAAATCGATGATCGAGGCGGCCGAGACCGAGGGCGCGATCGAACCCGGCCACACGATCCTCGAACCGACCTCCGGCAACACCGGCATCGCCCTGGCGATGATCTGCCGCCGCAAGGGCTACCCGCTGAAGGTGGTGATGCCCGACAACGTCACCGAGGAGCGAACCCAGCTGCTGCGCATGTACGGGGCGGAGATCGTCTACTCGGAGGGCGCCAAGGGGTCCAACGGCGCCGTCGAGGTGGCGTTGGAGATGGCCGACGACCCCGGCTTCTACATGCCCTATCAGTACGGCAACCCGGCCAACCCGCTCGCCCACTACAACGGCACCGCGGTCGAGATCCTCGAAGAGCTGGGCGAGGTGACCGCCTTCGTCGGCGGCCTCGGCACCGGCGGCACCCTGATGGGCAACGGCCGCCGCCTCAAGGAGGCCAACCCGGAGACGCTGATCGTCGCCGCCGAGCCGATGCAGGGCGAGCTGGTCCAGGGCCTGCGCTCGCTCGACGACGGCTTCATCCCGCCGATCATCGACATCTCCCTGTTCGACCGCAAGATCATGGTCTCCAACCGCGACGCGATCGTCTGGACCAAGAAGCTGCTCGAGGAGGAGGGCGTCTTCGCCGGCGTCTCCGGCGGCGCGATCGCCGCGATCGCCAGCCGCATCGGTGGCGAGCTCGAGTCCGGCAACGTCGTCTTCCTGATCCCCGACGACGGCTGGAAGTACCTCTCTTCCGGCGTCTACACGAAGCCGATCGAGGAGATCGAGAACCTCGATTCCACCGTCTGGTGGTAGGGCCGGCCTTAAAGTCCCTGCCGTGAAGATCTCCCAGGCACTGATCGACGAGATGGTCGCGCACGCCCGCGAGGATCTGCCGAACGAGTGCTGCGGGATGATCGGCGGCCGCGATGGAATCGCGAGTAGCGTCGTGCGGGTCGAGAACGCCGCCGCGAGCCCGCTGCGCTACGAGATGGACCCGCAAGGCCAGTTCGACGCGCTGAAGGCGATCGAAGACGGCGGCGACGAGCTGCTCGGGATCTACCACTCGCACACCCGCAGCGCCGCCTATCCCTCGCAGACCGACGTCAACGAGGCGGTGATGTGGCCCGAACAGGTCTACGTGATCGTCTCCCTGGAGCACGAAGACGCGCCGGACGTGAAGGCCTACGACCTCGCGGATCTGAAGATCGCCGATGTCGAGCTCGACGTCTCATAAGCAGCGCTCCAGCGGGCACCAGCGCGGCGCCCATGGCGGCGGCGGTCACTCAGGCGGCGGCGACGAGGAGGGCGGTGGCGGCGGAGGCGGCGGTGGTGGCGACCTGATCAAGGTCGCCTTCGCCCGCAACCAGGCAGAGGCGGAGATGCTGCAGGGGCTGCTGGGCGAGGCCGGCATCCCCAGCGTGCTGAAGCGCTCCTTCGGCTTCGACAACCCAGACTTCCTCTCCAGCGGGCCGCGGGACGTGATGGTCAACGCCGGCGACGCCCAGCGGGCCAAGAACCTCCTCGCCGAAACGATGATCGAGGACGAGGGCGACGAGGTCGCCGAGCTGGAAGGCGAACGCCGCCTGGCGCGGGGGGAATCCGGTCCCCCGTCGCCCGCCCGTCTGGCGTTCTGGATCCTTGCCGTCGCCGTCGGGGGGTTCCTCCTGCTCTGGCTGCTCTACCAGCTCACCTGACCGCGACCGGGCCGCGGACCATCTCCCGCAGGTAGTCGCGCCAGGCGTCCTCGATCTCGCGGAAGCGGGCGTCGAAGGCGTCTTCGAGCTGGACCTCGGGGCCCTGCGGCAGCAGTTTGGCGACCAGCCGCTCGCAGGCCTCGGGGCCGCGTTCGTTCTCGAGCAGGTCGAAGATCGTGCCGCCGAGGATCACCGCGTCGCGGCGCGAGGGCGGGAAGGAGGGGCGGGCGCTCTCGCGCAGGCGGCGGATCGTCGCGGCGCGGTAGAGGCCGACCTGGCGGGAGAAGTACTGGGCGCCGCCTTCGACCAGCCAGGCCCAGCGCAGATAGCGGACGAAGCGGCGCGGGGTCCAGGAGGGGGGGAGGGCGGTGTTGTTGGCGGCGATCACCAGCTGCGCGTAGAGGCGCTCGGCGGTGCCGCGCAGGGCTTCGTAGGAGTCGTCGCCGGCGGCTCGACGTTCCATGTGGAAGTCGTTGAGGACGTGCAGCTCGGTCGACATCGGCCAGCCGGCGAGGTAGCGGCGCCCGGCCGGCGCCGAGGACCAGCGGGCGGCGGGAAGGAACGGGTGGGCCGCGGTCAGCCAGAGCGGGTTGGTGTGGACGACGATCGTCACCTCCTCCGGCACTGTCTCGAAGCGGTCTTCGAGCCGCAGCCGCAGTTCCTCGAGCCGGTCGAGCGTTCGCTCGGCGAAGGCGGAATCGTCGGAGTCGTGGCGGGCGGTGAAGCTCAGGCTCTCGGTCTCGACCCAGCTCATCGAGGCGAGGGTAGCGAGGGGGGAGGCTGGCTAGACGAGGGCGGGTTCTGCCGCGCCGGCACGGCTGCGAATCTCTTCGCGGGCGCGGTCGAACTCTTCGTCGGCCATCACCGGCGTGCCCTCGAAGGGCAGTTCGCGGTCGATCTCGACCCAGGAGCGGCAGCCGTGGTACTCGTCGCGGACGCGGACCGTGACCGGGCGCGGGATCCGGTGGACCCGCAGCAGCAGGACGTGAAGCGGATGCCGGTGCTTCCAGGTGAGGCGCTTTTCGGCGTAGTCCGGGGTCCAGATGTAATAAGGCGAGAGCGCGTCGAGGCTGCGGCGGTCGTTGATCGTGACGTGGTCGACGACCTCGGCCCAGGCGCGCAGGCGGACGCGGTCGGGCTGGGGGATGCCGCCGTCCTGGAGCAGCGCTTTCGGCGGCGGCTCCTCGTCGGGCCAGACACCCTCCTCGAGCGCGCGGCGCAGCTCCGGGTGGTGCGATTCGCGGACCAGGTTGTTCCGCTGGTGGTCGAAGGTCGGGTAGAGGAAGAACCGCTCATGCTCGAGCTCGAAGTGCTTGTTCTCCTCGCGGATGCCGCCCTTGCGCAAAGTGAGCAGCTGCTCGCCCTCCGCGAGAGCGCGGACGGTTACTGCCCATTCCTTGAGAGCGATCGGCATTGAAGTAATTCCAGAGATTCGTTGATTCGAGGGGCTGGGCGCGTTGAACTGGGCCACTGCGGCTGTTTCTGCCCGGCCGGAGGCGCGCATTCTAGAGGAGTGCAGCGAAATCTCAACTAAAAAACCGCGAAATTTGCGAAATGTGACCTACGTCCACCCTCCGCCGCCCGGAGTTTCGACCCGCAAACGGTCGCCGGGGGACAACTCCCCACTCGCCTTACTTGGCAGTGGAGAGCCATTCAGGAGGTTGATTCCCGGACTGCCATCGGCACCAGAGCCGGCCCCGCGCGGCGGATGGCGACGGCGCTCGGTGATCAGGCTGAAGCGCATCGGCGCCAGCGCTTCTATCTCCCGCACGATCCCATTGCCGCCCGGGTGGCTGCCCTCGCCGCCGCTGTCACGCCGCAGTGAGAGCTCGCGCACCCGCAGCGGGAATTCGGCCTCGAGCGCCTCGGTCGGCGTGTTCAACGTGTTCGACATCGCGACGTGGATCGCGCTCGGCCCGTCGGCGTCGGGGCAGGCGCCCTGGCCGCCGCCGAGCGTCTCGTAGTAGGTGAAGTCCTCGTTGGCGAGGGTCAGGTTGTTCATCGTCCCCTGTCCCTGGGCGGGTCCCGGGCGCGCCTGGGAGAGGGCGGCGAGGACGAGGTCGGCGACCCGGCTCGAGGTCTCGACGTTGCCGGCGACGACCGCGGCGCCGGGGCGGGCATTGAGCAGCGAGCCGGCTGGGGCGAGCACCTCGATCGGGCGGTGGGCGCCGGCCGAGGGCGGGGCGTCGGGGTCGGTGAGGACGCGGACCGCGAAGAAGGCGGCCGACTTGGTCACCGAGAGCGGGCAGTTGAGGTTGCCGTCGACCTGGGGGTCGGTGCCGGCGAAGTCGAGGCGGAGCGACTCGCCCGCGATCGTCGCCTCCAGCCGCAGGCGCAGGTCGCGCTCGGCGCCGTTCCAGTCGGCCTCGAGCACGTCCTCGGCCGCGTAGGTGCCGTCGGGGAGCTCGGCCAGGGCGGCGCGGGTGCGGCGCTCGCCGTAGGCGAGGATCTCGGTCATTCCGGCGCCCAGGGCCTCGATCCCCAGCCGCTCGCGCAGCTCCCGCAGGCGCAGCTCGCCAACGTGGTTGGCGGCCGCTTGCGCGCGTAGATCGGCGAGCCGCTGGTGGGGCGAGCGCATTTGCGCGGCGAGGCGCTGGAGCGTCTCGGGGTCGGCGACGGTCGGCGGGATCACCATGCCCTCTTCCTCGAGCGTGCGGGAGAAGGCCGGCATCGAGCCCGGGGTCGGGCCGCCGACGTCGGCGTGGTGGGCGCGGCTGGCGGCGAAACCGAGCAGGTGGTCGCCTGCGAAGACGGGAGAGACGAGGGTGATGTCCGGCAGGTGGGTGCCCCCGCGGTAGGGGTCGTTGAGGATCCAGCTCTGCCCCGGCCGCTGCTCCTCGCCGAGGACGGCGGCGACCGCGTCGGGCATCGAGCCGAGGTGGACGGGGATGTGCTCGGCCTGCATCACCAGCTCGCCGGCGGGATCGAAGAGCGCGGTGGAGCAGTCGTGCCGCTCCTTGATGTTGGCCGAGTAGGCGGAGCGGATCAGCGTCGCCCCCATCTCGTCGCAAGCCGCGCGCAGGCCGCCGACCAGGACCTGCAGCGCGATCGGGTCCATGTCGCTCATCGCGTGGGTCCTTTTGCGCCTACGCCGCGCGTTTGGAGCCGCGCGACGATCGTGCCGTGGTCGTCGACCGCGGTCGACCAGCCGGGCGGGACGACGAAGGTCGCCTCGGGGAGCTCGAAGACGACCGGGCCCTCGGCCTCGCTGCCGGCGGCCGGCTCGCCGCGCAGGATCGGCGTCTTCATCAAATCGCCGTCGAAGTGGACCGGGCGAGAGCCGGTCCTCGTCGCGCCCGCGCCCGCCGCTTCCGGCCGCGGCCGCGGGCCGGGGACGACCATCGTCAGGTCGATGTCGACGAGGACGACTTCGCCCTCAGGGTCGACGTGCCCGTACCGCTGGCCGTGGAGGGTTTCGAACGCTTCCATCAGCTCCTCCGGGAGGGGGTCGACCGGTCCCCGCACCGGCAGCTCGAAGGCCTGCCCGGCGTAACGCATCTTGTAGACGACCCGCGTCTTGGCGCCGGCGTCGAGGCCGGCGCCGACCTCCGCGACCAGCGCGGCGACCTCGGCCGCGACCCGCTCCTCGCTCATCTCGGCTTCGCTCAGCATCACCGTCCGCGCCGTGTCGCGGCGGCGCTCGGAGGCGCAGAGGCCGAGGGCGGAGAGGACGCCGCCGGCGCGGGGGCAGAGGATCGTCTTGATCCCAAGCTCGGCTGCGATCGCCGCCGCGTGCATCGGCCCAGCCCCGCCGAAGGGCAGCAGCGCGAAGCCGCGCGGGTCGATGCCGCGCTCGACCGTGACCACCCGCAGCGCCCGCACCATCTCCTGGTTGGCGACGCGGACGATTCCGGCAGCGGTCTCCAGCGGCTCGAGCCCGAGGGATCGGCCGAGCTCAGCGACGGCGCGCTCGGCGGCCTCGGCGTCGAGCGCCACCCCGCCCGCCAGCTCGGAGTCGCCGGCAAGGTGGCCGAGCAGGAGATTGGCGTCGGTGACGGTCGGCTCGCTGCCGCCGCGCCCGTAACAGGCGGGCCCGGGGTCGGCACCGGCCGAGCGGGGGCCGACCCGCAGGGCGCCGCCGGGGTCGCGCCAGCCGATCGAGCCGCCGCCCGCCCCGACAGTGTGAACGTCGACCATCGGCAGCTGGACCGGACGGCCGTCGATCTCTCGCGAGTCGGTGCGCCGCACCTCGCCGTCCTCGACCACGCAGACGTCGCAGGAGGTGCCGCCCATGTCGAACCCGAGCGCGTCGCCGTCGCCGCTCAGCGCCGCCAGCAGGCCGGCGCCTACGGCACCTCCCGCCGGGCCGGAGAGGACGCTCCAGGCTCCCGCGCGCGCCGCCTCGGAGGCGGGCGCGACGCCGCCAGACGACCGCATCACCAGCGGCTGGGGCAGGCCAGCTTCGCCGGCGGCCTCGCCGAGGTGGCCGAGGTAGCGGCCGAGCAGCGGGCTGAGGTAGGCGTCGATCACCGTCGTCGAGCAGCGTTCGTACTCGCGGAAGCGGGGCAGGACCTCGTGCGAGACGGAGACGTGCACGCCGGGCAGGCGGCGGCGAAGGTGCTCGGCGATCCGCCGCTCGTGGGCGGGATCGAGGTAGGAGAAGAGCAGGCAGACGGCAACCGCCTCGGCGCCGCTCGCCTCGATCGCCGCCGCGAGCCGCTCCGGCTCCTTCTCGCCCAGCGGCGTCACGACCCCCTCCGGGCCGACCCGCTCGTCCGCCTCGAAGCGCAGCTCCGAATCCACCAGCGGCCTCGGCTTCGGCGCGCAGAGCCGGTAGAGATGAGGGCGGTCCTGGCGGCCGATCTCCAGCACGTCGCCGAAGCCGGCGGTGGCGACCAGCGCCGTCCGGGCGCCGCGCTCCTCGAGCAGGGCGTTGGTGCCGACCGTCATCCCGTGGGCGAAGACCTCGACCTCGCCGGCGACGGCGCCGGCGCGCTCGAGCACCGCCGCGACCGCCCGCATCACCCCCTCGGACTCCTCGCGCGGCGTCGTCGGGACCTTGGCGGTGTGGACCGCGCCGCCGTCGAGCAGGACCGCGTCGGTGAACGTTCCCCCGACGTCCACCCCGAGGAGCATGGGGCTAGCGCCACTCCTCGTCGCGGACGCTGCCGTCCGGCGAGACGACGACGTGGATCCCGTCCAGCGCCGGGTCGGTCTCGGGGCAGTCGCGGCGCAGGTGCCCGCCGCGGGACTCGCGCCGGTCCAGGGCGCTGGCGCCGATCGCCCGCGCCAGGGGATAAGGGTTGGAGATCAGCCGCGCCAGGTCGTCGGGGTTTCGCGTCGGCCCGGCGTAGCGCCAGACCGCGTCGCGGGTCTCGTCGCTCGGCGGCTCGAACCGCCACCGCGGCAGCTCGGGGCCGACGCCGCTCGCCTGCTCCTCGATCGCCGCCGCGGCGGCGCGGTCGCCGAAGACGAAGCACTCGCTGAGCGAGTTCGAGGCGAGCCGGTTCGCCCCATGGAGGCCCGTGCAGGAGCACTCGCCGACGGCGTAGAGGCCGGGCAGGGAGGAGCGCCCGTCGACGTCCACCGCGATCCCGCCCATCGTGTAGTGGGCGGCCGGCGCGACCGGCACCGGCCGGGTGCGGGGATCGAGACCCGCCCTGGCCAGCGAGGCGAAGACGTTGGGGAAGCGGGCCGGGTCGATCTCCCGCAGGTCGAGCTCGACCTGCGGTACCTCGTCGGCGCGCATCTTCTCGAGGATCGCCGCCGTTACCGCGTCGCGCGGCGCCAGCTCGTCGGTGAAGCGCTCGCCGTCGGCGCCGAGCAGCTTCGCGCCCTCGCCGCGGATCGCCTCGGTAATCAGGTCCCCGTCGTGGGGCTTGCCCGGCAGCGCCAGCGCGGTCGGGTGGAACTGGCAGAACTCGAGATCGGCGAGGTCGGCGCCGGCCAGCGAGGCGAGCACCGGCCCGGCGCCGATCGCCCCGCGCGGATTGGTCGTCCGCCGCCACAGGGCCGCGGCGCCGCCGGTGGCGAGGATCGTCGCCGGCGCCGCCACCTCGCCGGCGTCGGTGAGGACGCCGTGGCAGCGCTCGCCGTCGCTCCAGAGGGCCAGCGCCGAGGTCCGCTCCATCACCTCGATCCGGCTCTCGGCGGCGACCATCGCCGCCAGCTTCGAGGTCAGCTCGTATCCCGTCTGGCTGCCGCCGGCGTGGACGATGCGGCGGTGGGTGTGGCCACCCTCGAGGCCGAGCGTCAGCCGCCCCTCCTGGTCGAGGTCGAAGACGACGCCGCGGCCGATCAGCTCGCGGACCATCGCCGGGGCCTCCTCGACCAGGACCCGCACCGCCGATTCGCGGCAGAGGCCGCGGCCGGCGGCGATCGTGTCGGCGGCGTGCAGGTCGGGGGAGTCCTCTGGTTCGAGTGCCGCCGCGAGGCCGCCCTGCGCCCAGTAGCTGGCGCTCTGCGAAAGCGGGGTGCGGGAGACGAGGACCGTGCGCGCCCCCCGCTCGGCAGCCCGCAGCGCGCTCCAGAGCCCGGCCGCGCCGCCTCCGACGACGGCGACGTCGAACTCGCCCGACGTGTTTATCGCCCCTCGGCCTCTCGCCGGATCGAGTCGAGCTGCTCCCGCAGCCAGCTCGCGGCGCTCTCGCGCGCCCGCGCCAGCTCGTCGGCAACGGTCTGCTCCGCGACGTTCGCCCGCCGCTCCGCCTGCTCGACACGCCGCTCGGCCCCCTCAACCTGGGACTCGATCTCGCTCAGCCGCTCCTCGGCCGTCGCCAGCGCCTGCTCCTTCTCCTCGCGCTCGCGCTCGAGGTCGGCTTCCAGCGCCTTGATCTCCGCCTCGGCCCGCTTCTCGGCCTCGGCGGCAAGGGTCGCGGCCTCCTCCAGCCGCCGCTCCGCCTCGCGGATCCGGCTCTCGAGGCTCTCGTCGATCGGCTCAGCGCTCATTGGCTCTCAATCTATTACCGCCCCGTCGCCCGCGTCGCCGAGGACTGCCCGGTAGGCCTCGATCACGCGCTCGGCCATCGCGTCCGCCGAGAGCGTCGCGGCCCGTGCCGATCCGGCGACCCGGGGGTCGGAAGCATTCAGATGGCGGCGCGCCACCGTCGCCCAGGCCTCGACGTCGAAGGGGGCGCAGAGGCAGCCGTCGATCCCACCGAGGGCATAGGGCGCGATCCCGACCTCGGTGGAGAGGACCGGGACGTCGCAGGCCAGCGCCTCGACCGCGGCCATCCCGAAGCCCTCGTAGTCGGAGGTGACGAGGACAGCGTTGGCGGCGTTGATCCAGAGCGGCATCCGCTCCGGCTCGATCGAGCCGCCGCTGAGCAGGTCGGCCCCGCAGGCCGCCGCGACCTTGGCGGCGCGATCGTGCCGCTTCTCGGGGCGGCTCGGGTTGGCGGGGAAGAAGAGGCAGCGGCTCTCGGGGTCGAGCCCGAGCGCTCGGCGCGCCTCCGCCCGCGGCATCGCCTCGAAGCGCCGCAGGTCGGGACCGCAGGGGAGCACCGCCGAGCCTGGGACCGCGGGCAACCCTGGCCGGCCGTCCTCGGGCTCGAACAGCGCCCGCGAGACGCCGGCGACGAGATCGACGCGCCAGGCCAGCCGGTGCGAGAGCGGGCCGACGAGGTGGTGGCGAACGTCGGTGCCGTGGAAGGTGACGACCAGTGGCTTCGCGCCCGCCACGCGCGCCACCCATCCCGCCAGCCCGTAGTGGGCGTGGACGAGGTCGAAGCGCTCGCGCCGCAGCAGCCCCCGCAGCCGGCGGGTGGCGGGGAGATACTCGTTGCGGCCGCGGGCGAATTCGAAGAGGTCGACCTCGACCCCGCGCCGGCGCACCTCGTCGACCTGGTCGCGGACCCAGCGCCCGCGCTGGGGAGCCGAGGCGTCGGGCATGAAGTTGGTGACGACGAGGACCCGCACCGGCGTCAGGGTAACCGGGGCGGGGGCAGTCGATAGCTCGCCGGCGTCTTCGAGAGTTTGATCGGGCTGCGGGGGAGACGAACCGGTTGGCCGTCCTCGCG
>Ga0207683_10003515_pt1 | contig 13666 bp, 9 predicted proteins | sample KBSM73metaG_FD_184333 | JGI IMG/M metagenome (GOLD analysis project Ga0207683, IMG submission 184333) | Miscanthus rhizosphere microbial communities from Kellogg Biological Station, Michigan, USA - KBS M7-3 metaG (SPAdes) (version 2) | ecosystem: Host-associated > Plants > Roots > Rhizosphere >...
GCTCCAGCCGGGCGCAGAACTGGAAATCCACGGGCTGGTATGGGGGACTTACGACCGCGGGATTTTCCATCGTGGCGATGGATTGCCGGGGCCATGGCGACAGCGGCAAGCCGCATGACGAGGCGGCTTACGGCCACGACCGGATGGCGCAAGACGTGATCTGTGTGATGGAGGCCTGCGGTCTTCATGATGCGTTCGTGCTCGGCTATTCCATGGGGGGCTTTATCGGTTTGCGGTTGCTGGCGGCGCATCCGGAGCGGGTGCGCAAATTGGCCATCGCGGGCGTAGGTGAGACATATCTCAAGGATGGCATCACCTCGCCCCAGGCGCGCGCCGCCTTGGCGGACGCGCTGCTGACGCCGGACAAGGACAGCATCACCGATCCGCGCGGGAAAATGTTTCGCGCTTTTGCCGACCAGCCGGGCAAGGACCGCTTCGCCCTGGCGGCCTGCATGCGGGCGATGTCGCCGCGTTTGCCACCTGAAACCTTGTCGCAATTGCAGCGGCCTGTTCTTGTAATCACGGGCAGCGAAGACGATACCGCCGGTAGAGCGGAACCGTTGGCTAAAACATTTGCCAATGGCCGCGCGGTCACCGTTGCCGGGCGCGATCACATGTCCGCGGTGGGCGATAAGCACACGCGTCAAGCCGTGATCGACTTCTTCCGCTAACGGACTGCGAATCCATTCGCATTTGAGTGGTGACCGGGAAACTGCTGCGCCAGCGGGAACCCATCCCTGCGTACATTCGTTTCCATTTGGATCGTATGTGAAGTGCCGCCGCATTCTTGCCGCGAAACGCATATTCGTCTGTGTACTGAGTAGAGTGATTTTGAAGGGGCATTGGAAATGAGGACTCAATGCTGTGCGTATTTGAAAAGGATGTCCCAGAGGTACGTTTTGGTACTGAAAAAAACGTAGGATTTCCGCGGCTTAGCGCTATTTTCGACAAAGCCGTTCGACGGGACTCAGCTCCTAGCAACGGTATCGGAGGGGGGCTCCTTCCGCACACATTTGGGCTGGCGAGATGTTAGAAGCGCATGCACGCACCGGAATCCGTAACTGGCTTCTGCATAAGATTGCCTTGGAAGATTGGGACCTGATCGGTCCGCATCTGGAAGCAGTAACCTTGAAAGACCGCCAGGTGATCGAGGTTCCGACCAAGCCGATCACCCATGCCTATTTTCTGGAAATGGGTGTTGCGTCCGTCGTGGCCGTGGATGCCGAAGACCACCGCATCGAAGTCGGCGTCATCGGCTTTGAAGGCGCCACAGGCGTACCGCTGATCATGGGCGATGATCGCGCCCAACATTCCACCTACATGCAGATCGGCGGCGGCGGCCATCGCATTCCCCGTGATGTCCTGTGCAGCGCGATCGCCAAGAGTGAAGGCCTGCGCGGCCTGATGCTCAAATGGGCGCAAGGTTTCATGATCCAGACGGCGCATACCGCGTTGGCCAATGGCCGCGCCAAGCTGGAACAGCGGCTGGCGCGCTGGCTGTTGATGGCGCATGACCGCCTGACCACCGATGCGGTGCCGCTGACCCATGAATTCTTGGCGGTGATGCTGGGGGTACGCCGCGCCGGCGTCACGGTCGCCATTCATGGCTTTGAACGGCGCGGCTTGGTCACCACCCGGCGTGGCCAGTTGACCCTGGTCAACCGGGCCGGAATCGAACAAATTGCCGGCAGCTTCTATGGCACGCCGGAAGCTGAGCTGAAGCGCCTTTTGGGCGACAAATAGGACTCGCTTTCCGATATTGGTACATGGTTTGTTCTCACCATGCTACCCACCAAATTCAGTGATTGGTTCGCTGCCCGTGGCTGGCGTGCGCGGTCTCACCAGCTGGCGCTGTTGGACCATGCCCAGAAGGGCCAGAGCGTGCTGCTGGTGGCGCCAACCGGCGGCGGCAAGACCCTCGCCGGTTTTCTGCCCAGCCTGATCGCGCTTTCTCAGACGTCAAAACGGGGGCGCAAACGGGGATTGCACACGCTGTATGTGTCGCCGCTGAAAGCGCTGGCGGTGGATGTGGCGCGCAATCTCAATCTGCCGATTGAAGAGATGGATTTGCCGGTGACGGTGGAAACCCGGACCGGCGACACCTCCGCCGCCCGCCGCCAGCGCCAGCGTTACAGCCCGCCCGATATTCTGCTCACCACGCCGGAGCAATTAAGCCTCTTGCTGGCCCATCCCCGCGCCGCGCAGATGTTTGAAAGCCTACGCACCGTGGTGCTGGACGAGTTGCATGCGCTGTACAATTCCAAGCGTGGCGATCTGTTGGCGCTGGGTTTGGCGCGGCTCCAGACACTCGCGCCAGAGCACCGCCGTGTCGGGCTTTCCGCGACGGTCAAGGACCCCGCGCCCTTGCAGCGCTTCCTGGTGCCGCAACCCATGACGGGGGAGAGCCTGTCGGAAATCGTGATCGCCCAGGGCGGCGCAAAGCCTCATATCGAAATCAGCGCTTCGGATTCCTATGTGCCTTGGGCGGGGCATCTGGCCCGCCATGCCATGATGGATGTGATGGCGGCGATTCAGGCCTCCAAAACCGCACTGGTTTTCGTCAATACGCGCAGCCAGGCCGAACGCACCTTCCAGGAATTGTGGGCAATCAACGACGCCAATCTGCCCATCGCCTTGCATCATGGTTCGCTGGCCCTGGAGCAACGCCGCAAGGTCGAAGCGGCGATGGCCAAGGGCAATTTGCGCGCCGTGGTTTGTACCTCCACCTTGGATCTGGGCATTGATTGGGGCGCGGTAGACAAGGTGATCTGCATCGGCGCGCCCAAGGGCGCGGCCCGGCTGGTGCAGCGCATCGGACGCGCCAATCACCGGCTGGATGAACCCAGCGCCGCGCTGCTGGTGCCCGCCAATCGTTTCGAAGTGTTGGAATGCAACGCAGCCCGCGATGCGGTGCTGGCGGGGGAATTGGACGGCGAGCGCCTGAAGACGGGCGCGCTGGATGTGTTGGCGCAGCATGTGCTGGGCACTGCTTGTGCCGGACCTTTTTCGCCCGCCGCATTGTTCGCGGAAACCCGCGCCGCTTCGCCTTATGCCCATCTCACAGCTTCGGATTTCGACGCCGTGGTGAATTTCGTCGCCACCGGCGGTTATGCCCTGCGCGCCTATGACCGCTATGCCCGATTGCGGATGACCGAAGACGGCCGCTACCGCCTGGCCCATCCCCGCCTGGCGCAGGAATATCGGCTGAATGCCGGTGTGATTGTGGAAGACCCGATGGTGGAGATAAGGCTGCAAAGCAAGGGCAAGCCGGCGGGCGCGGGCGGACGCAAGCTGGGCGAGCTGGAGGAATATTTCATCGAACAGCTTTCCGTCGGTGACACCTTCGTTTTTGCGGGCGACGTGTTGCGCTTTGAAGGCTTGCGGGAAACCGGCGCTTACGTGACGCGCACCCGCGACACCCAAGCGCAAATCCCCAGTTACAATGGTGGCAAATTTCCGCTTTCCACCTTTCTCGCCCAACGCGTGCGCGAGATGGTCTCGACACCGGAAAGCTGGCATGGGCTTCCCGAGCCGGTGCAGGAATGGCTGAAGATTCAAGAATGGCGCAGCGTCATCCCCAAGCCCGGCCAGCTTCTGGTGGAGACTTTCCCGCGCGGCAATCGCCAATATCTGGTTTGCTATCCGTTTGAAGGCCGGCTGGCGCACCAGACCTTGGGCATGCTCTTGACCCGGCGGCTGGAGCGCGCCCGTTTTCATCCCCTGGGCTTTGTTGCCAATGAATATGCGCTCGCCGTTTGGGCCGCCAAGGATATGGGCCTGGCCGATATGGACGGCTTGTTCGACCAGGACATGCTGGGCGACGATCTGGATAGCTGGCTGGCGGAATCCAATCTTTACAAGCGCACCTTCCGCAATTGCGCCATCATCGCCGGGCTGATCCAGCGCCGGTTTCCGGGGAAGGAAAAAAGCGGACGGCAAGTGACATTTTCATCCGACCTGATCTACGACGTGCTCAGGGACCATGAGCCCGATCATGTGTTGCTGCGCGCCACCTATCAGGATGCCGGAACCGGGCTCTTGGACATCGCCCGGCTGGGCGACATGCTGGCGCGGGTGAAAAAACGCATCGTCACCCGCCGGCTGGAGCGGGTTTCGCCGCTGGCGGTGCCGGCGCTGTTGGAAATTTCCAAGGAGATGGTTGCGGGCGAGGTGGACGAAGCTATTCTGAAGGAAAATGAAGACGCGCTGATACGGGATGCCATGCGTGTGGACTGATTTGGAAATCACCGTGAATGGCGAGACCTTGCTGCTGGATGCCTGCGGCGCGGCTTTTGCCAAGGCCCATTCCAGCTTGTTTTTCGCCGATCTGCATTTGGAAAAAGGCAGTTCCTATGCCCGGGGCCGCCAGTTCCTGCCGCCTTATGACACCGCCGACACCTTGGCGCGGATGGCGCGGGCGATCACCCGCCACAAGCCGGTGCGGGTGATCGCGCTGGGTGATTCGTTTCATGATGGCCGGGCGGGCGAGCGGGTGGCTAGCCAAGACCGGGCCCTGCTGGAATCGCTGGGTGCCTGCACGCACTTCACCTGGATCACCGGCAATCATGATCCCCACCCACCGGCATGGCTGGCGGGAGAGGTGGTGGAAAGCCTGCGCCTCGGCGGCCTCTTGTTGCGGCACGAGCCGTTGGATGCGTTCGAACCCGGCGAAGTGGCGGGGCATCTGCATCCTTGCGCTCGTGTGGCGAAATGGGGCCGCAGCGTGCGCCGCCGTTGTTTTGTCTCCGATGGCTTGCGGCTGATCCTGCCATCCTTTGGCGCTTATACCGGCGGGCTGGATGTCGGCGAGGACGCCATCGCGTCGCTGTTCGCGGATTCTTTCCACGCTTACATGCTGGGATCCAAGCGCGTCTATGCCATGAGCCGCGGCGCGCGAACAGGTCCAGTGGGTGAGGAGCAATTCGCCGAAGGCGAATGAAATGGTCCAGTGGACCATTTCAAGCGACGAACGCCCGAAGCGTCAGCGGAGGGCCGTGTGGAAGAGCGCGCCTTGCTTCGCTCGGCTAGGGCAAGCTTTTCTAGGTTCGCATTCGCTCGCCAAGAAAAGCTAAGCCAATGCCGCGAGCTTGAGCGAGCGGCCGCGTGGGAGCTGCTATCTGATACGTCCGCTTTGCGCCAATAACGGACATTCGAGTTCAAGCCGTTTGCGGCGCGGCAGCTGCACGGGTGAATATCAGTGTGACGCGCATGCCTTGCCCGGGAACGGACGCCACTTGCACCTGGGCTTTCGCATTTTCCCGGAGTGACTGCACAATGAGAGCGCTGAGCTTGCCGCGCTTGGGCCAATCGACTCCTTCGGGTAGGCCCACGCCATTGTCGGCGACGGTGACCCGGCATCCGTTGCCGTCGGAGACGCTTTCCAGCGTAATGGTGCCGCCCGGGCGTCCGGCAAAGGCATGTTTCAGGGCGTTGGTCAGCAATTCATTGACCACCAAACCGGCGGGCATGGCGACGTTGACCGACACCGGATAGGCATCGACCTTGAGTTCGAGCCGAACTCCCTCCACCGCATGGGCGTGCAACACCGCCGCCGCGACATCGCTCAAATACACGCCAAGGTCGACTTCGCCCGCTTCGCTGCTCGGGTCTAAAAGGGCATACAGGATCTTTATCGCTTCAATCCGCCCCGCCAATCGCTGGAATGGCGCCGTATCGATCAAGCCGTCTGCGTTACGCGCCTCTATGCGCATCAGCGCGGTAATCATCTGCAGATTGTTCTTAACCCGGTGCTGCACTTCAAGTAAGAGTGCGTCTTTCTCCCTGAGGCGCTTTTCGAGTTCATCCCGCTCTTCCTGCTTATGAAGGCCCACCTTGACGAGCGCGGCGAAACGGTAGGCCGGAACGCCTTGCTCATTCTCTATGACGTTGGAATAGGCGTCGGCGCGCTCGTCGTGTCCGCCTTCAGCGGCCAACAGGAATGTGCCCAGAAAATCGCTGCCCTCGGCAATGGCGCGGCCCAAGGTAACTTCCGAATCCGGATCGGCCGAAGGGCATTGGAGAACATTCCAGGGCCTTCCCTCAAGGTCTGCCGCGATCAACCCCGAGACCCGTTCAAATTCCGGGTTGACATAGACGATGCGCTCTATCGCACCCATCTGCGACACGATGATCGCAATGGGAACCTGGTCGAGAAACCGACGAAACTGTTCGCTCTCGAGCGCATCGGCCAAATCCGGGGTCGCGACCAGCGACTCGATTTGCGAGGATTGGTCGGCGCTTCGCTCGTCGTCCACGATTGTCCTGACATTGCTGGTTGTTGCGCGGACCATAGGGCCTGTGCTCTGCAAATGCGAGCGCGCGCTTGCCCCTGATATAGCTCATGCATCACGCTGAAACCGTTTGAGATTTTGCACGGGATGGCTTCGAGCAAAAAGTTCCCGCTGGCTGGTGCAGCTGGAATCCTCCGATACGCAGCTGAGCCCGCTCCATTTGCTCCTCCAGCCGGAATGTCCGCCTTAGGTCAAAAGCGGTCAATCAGCCGAGCTTCCCCAATGAGCCACCGTTCATGGTGGGTTCAGGCACAGCTTTGTATGGTTGCTTCGGATCTGGATGGAATGCCCCTCCCCATACCGGATTAAAACGAGGCCCGTCGGTCGAAAGGCCGGCGGGTTTCATTCGGGCTAGCTTCGAATGTGCGCTTTGTGACCTAAAGCGGACATTGGAACTCCTCCACTATCACCAATGGTATCCCCGTTCGATTTCTTCCATCTCGGATCAAGTTCTGACTTGGCCAACCAAGGCATCGAAAGTTCCGTCTTTGTCGGCGCGAATCCAGTCGGTATTGTTGACGGCCCCTTGAGCCAGAGACTGGAAGTGCCCAGCAATTACGATGCAATTTTCCACAGAGGCGAGGCGGGTGGCCATAATCCGTCATTTCCGGATATCTCGTTACAAAATGAACGAGCTATGTGGTGGGCGGAATTTGATAGCGTTGGTGAAGAGACAGTTCGCGGCTACGTCGAGCGTAATTCATATACCCCAACTGGAATGGAAGTCGCGCGCGAGTGGCTTGCGCGGCGCGAGTTTCTGCAATTGCGCGACGATGTGCAGTCTCTTAAAGCTTTTGCGGGACGGGCAGGGGGAACTGCCTCCGAATCCCAGAGTGCATCAGAAATATCGACGCTGGCCAGCCAGGTCGATGCCAATAGTCGTGCCATTGTTGAAATCGCAGCCACCGCGAAGAAAGACGCTCGGACAATGTTCTTCGTTGGAATGGCGGCGTCTCTCCTCGCGCTGTGCGCTATTGTGGTGGTGCTTGCGTCTTCGCGGCAAGTTGCGCCCAATGCCAAACAGACGGCGGTACAAACGGCCCGTCCAAAACAGGCCGTCGTGCGACCCCCGTCCCCCGCCGGGCCACGGGTGGAAACACGGCAGGTCTCGGCAAGTCTCCCAGAAAACGCCCAGGAGGAATCGTCCAACGCATCCCAATCCAATTCCCCAGCTCTGAAAACGCAAGCTCAATCAGTAGAAGAAGTCTTGGCACTGGTCGCGGACAAGGTGGGCGGCGAAGGTGCAATCAATTTTACGGCGCAGTTTCACGATAGGACCACCGGCAGCGAACAGGCCGAGCAGCTTTCATACAAAGCGAGCAACGTGACCATTGATCCAAATCGATGTTTGGTGGGATACCGTTGGCAGGTCGAACAGAACGGAACACAATTGTCCGATCAGAATCGCACGGTCGATCTTCGCCTCGCCAAGAGCGCAAGGGTCACGTCGATTGATGCTGAACCCGGCCGTCGCTTTTCAATGCGCGCTTACCCAAGGGTCTATGCTGTGCACATCGCGCGGTGGGACAATGTGTCGGAGGACGCTTTATATTTCCGCGACCAGGGGACGGCCGCACGGGTCGGTACGGCCATCAGGCGTGCCGTGGAATTATGTGACAACGGGGAGCGGCAATTTCGGCCTCGTTAGCCAAGGCGCAAGGATTACAGGCGACCGGGCATCTTTCGATCATCGAGAGCGAATAGTGGTTGCGGGGCTTGCATCGCGGTGATGCGCTGTAATGTTAGCCGAAATGCTTCAATCACTTTTTCCAGATAGAGAACGGCTATGTCCGTAATGATCGACTGTTCTGCCAAGAATCCAATCTCCTATGAGCTTGAAATATCCTTCTGTGACACGCGTGTTGGTCCGGGTTCCGTCAGGTTTTTCGATAAACTCGTACATCCCGTGATCAGTGTTTGGGAATACATAGGCGTCAAACGGCTTTCCTTGTTTTTTGAAGTCCCTCAGCGAAGCTACCGTCTGGTCTGTGGGTGCTTCGCGATCTTTTTCGGCGATCGTCCACAGCAGTGGAATTGTCATGTTCCTCAATACCGATTTTGAATCGTAATCCCAGATGATTTCCAAATTGTCAAATACGGCGCGGCCAACGCGACGAAGGTCGCTATCGCTCATTCGCAGCATGTCGCCGCTGTATTCCCCGTTGATCTTTTGCGCCCATTTTGCATCGCGGATTTCTGTGCGCAAGGCATTCAACGTCTCGAAGCCGGATGTGAAATGAGACGAGACGATGGTCGCTGTGGCTTTCGACAATCGCCTTATCTGCTCTTTCTCATGGTCGTTGAGGCCCAGGCTTTGCGCTTCCAATAGCATTTGATCGCGGTCTTCTTCGATCGGCGTCGCGATCAATCCGAAACCTACGGCAACAAAATCAACCTTCGATAGCGTAGCCGCCAGCGGTGCCACCCAGGCGCCCTGGCTTTGACCCCAATACCCAGCCTTGCTGAAGCGGCCCCGTACCATGTTCTGTGCATGCGCCATCGCAGCTGCCGCGTCGTCAGCCAGCAGCTCGAAGTTTTGCGTATAGAAACCGCTAGATTGCCCCGTGCCCCGCTTGTCATAGGTGAAAACTGATATTCCTTGCGCTGCCAGCAAGTAGGCACGGTTATTGTCGATCGCCGGTTTGGTCTCGGAGCCTTGGACCATCACGACCAACGGCCGGACAGCCGACGCGTGCTGCCCTATTGGCTCAATCAGGTCTCCCATGAGTACCGCGCCCGCCACCGGGATTTTCTCGCGCGTCCGTTCAAAGGCCCTTTTCTCAAGACGGACTTGTTCTGAACTTTTGGTTTTTAGGAGAACATTTCCCGCCCCGCACTTAACGGGGCTCGCCAGGGACGACGTACTTCCGTATCTGCCATCCAATATCAAATAGCCCAGTCCAGGAGACGGTATCCAATCTTTTGCCTCCAGCACAACGATATCCTGATCCGATTCTCCATAGACTCCGGCTTCGCACATGAGCTCGGGGGAGCGCGCCATTGCAGCTGCCGGAAGAACGAGCATCGCGACCGTGATAATGCTGCACAGTATTTTCATCCAATGGCGCAATTGAAATCCCCTTTGGACGCTCTTTAAGGCGCCAAAATCTGCGGGTTAGTTCGGGTGCTTCCACACTCGGGCAAGCCGCATCTTCAAATTCTTGTCGGAATGCCATTTTCCGTGAGTAAACACGCCGCGCACATCCGCAGCGTTCTGGATGTTGTTTAGGGGGTTTGCTCCGAGCAGAATGAAATCAGCGCGTTTGCCAACCTCCACCGTTCCTGCGTGATCATACTCACCCAGATATTTGGCCGGGTTGACCGTAGCCGCCCGCAGGGCCTCAAAAGGCGTCAAGCCGGCTTTGACGAAGAGTTCCATTTCCTGGTGTGGCGCAAAGCCAGGAACCAGCGCGCCGAAGGCATCGGAGCCAATCAACAGGGGAACGCCTCGATCATGAAGCTCTTTGATCAGGCTGAGCGAGATTTTTATATTGTGATCGAAATGGTCTTTCAAACTAGATGGGTCGCCAACGTACCGAAGAAAAGTTGAAAAGAGAGGCACGAGGCCGGCGCGGTATTCGTTCTTGTCCTTGTCCAGACTTTCGCGACGCATGCTTTCTGGCAGGTAGCTCAGCCGCGGGTCGTTTGCCAGCGTTGCAAACGACTCGTCCGAGACATAAATCGGTATCATGGAATAAATGATTAGTGTCGGATCCCAATAGACACCGGAGTCCGCAATATCCTTCACCAGTTCGGCGCGGTAGGAATCACCTTCCAGACGGGAGATGTTGTGGTAATAGGCCGTCAGGAAGTTATTGCTGTTTCCATTTTCTTCCGCGCCGAATTTTGCTTCCTGGCCTAGCGTTGCATCGCGCGAGACGTAGAGCAATTCCTCGATGTGTTCGACGCAATCCATGCGAAGGGTTTGCGCCAACGGCATCATATGTTGGCCATGCCCCCTTATGCGGAATCCTTTTTCGCGGGCGCCGGTGATCAGGGCATCGTAGAGCTGAGGCGAAAGATCACCATGAATTTTAATGGCATCATAGTGGCGCTCGGCGGTTTCCTGTAATGCCTTGCTCACGTCATTCAGGGACTTGACGTTATTGCTCTCAAGCTGGGGGCCGCTGACCAGGTAACGCGGGCCGTCCAGCGTGCCCGCCATTACACCCGCACGCAGTGCGAGGTGGTCAACTTTCCCCCCGCCATCGCCCATACCCATGTTAAAGACGGTCGTTACGCCGGCTGCCAGGTTTAGATCGAAAAAATCCTGCGGCGGCATGCGCAAATGGACATGCATATCCGACAGTCCAGGCATCAAAAACTTCCCGCGGCCGTCAATGTGTGTGGCTGAGCGATAGCGGTCCGATGTCCGACGATCCACAATCGCGATAATGATGCCGTCACGCACAACAACCGATTTGTCAGGCTGCAAGATGTTGCTAGTCATTGGAACAATAGTGACGTGGTCGAAAACAAAGTCCGCGTCCTGGGAATTCGCTGCATAAACCCTGCTGGAAAGCATCCCAGCTGCCAATAATGCGATTGAAATGAATGTTTTACGGAAGAACATCGCGTCCCCTTAAACGACTTGTTTGGCACAATACCTTGCATAACATGATAGCTTTGTCGATACGCATGCAGCATTACCAGTCAGGTGAAGAGAAACCTTGATGAAAGAGCCGTCGCCAACACTAGTGAACGTGGCGAGGGTTGCCGATAAACGTCCGCTTTGGGTCAAAAGCGGACATGGCCTGACTCGCATGTAAGCGAAGCTCACTCCTGGCGGCGGAATAAGACAGAAGAGACCCAACCCAACAACATCGCCATAAACACGCAAGCCAGGCCGTAAGAGAACGGCGCATCGTGCGCCATGTTGAACAGCCGCCGCTCCAACCCACTGGCGTCCACGAACAAAGGCGTGGATTGCGCGCTCACCACTTCGCCGTCGCGGAACAGATAGACCTCGACATTATACTGGCCTCTGGAGACGCCGGCGGGCACTGGCACGCGGGTGCGAAACAGGCTTTCGCTGAGAAAATCGATGCTGCCGGGACTTTCGGTATAAAGGCCGGTGCGTTGGTGATAGCGGATCGCGGCCTGGCGGAAGGGTTCGGGATCGTGATGGCTGCCGATGGCCGATGGTCTTAGCGCTTGAAGCCCGATGCCATAACGCGCCAACGCCGCCGCAGGGGCAATCCGCGCCACCGGTTCGGTGGAGGCGAGATAATAATAAGCCGGCAGGCCTTCAAAACGGGCGGCATCGCTATTGACCCATACGCCTGCAATGCGGTCGCGTCGGCGCACGGTCATGGGTTCGTCGGGACCGCGCACCACCACCACAATATTGCGGCCTTGCGTGTTCTGCGGCTGCTCGATGGCGCCGAACACCACAATGTCGGTGCCGGTATAATTGGAGGTGATCTGGATGGTGTCCTGGCTTAGCCCTGAGACCAGATCCTCGGCCCGCGCGGGAAGCGCCACCAACAACAAGAGGGCCAGAAGGGTGCGCTTCATGGCAGCCCCTCGGACAAGGAATAGATGTCTGCGGGCCGGGCGACCAATTGCCAGGCGAGGCCCGCACCGACAGTCAACACCAAAATGGCCAACAGCAGGCGCAATTGTTCGCCGCGCAATTTGGCGCCCGCCCGCACGCCCAATTGCGCGCCCACCACTCCCCCCGACACCAACAGCAGCGCCAGAATAATATCCACCGCATAGTTGCTGGTGGCCTGCAAGATGGTGGTGATTGAGGTGACGGCGATGATCTGCACCAGGGAAGTGCCCATCACCACCTTGGTGGGCATACGCAGCAAATAGATCATGGCGGGCACGATGATGAATCCACCGCCGATGCCCATGATGGCGCTGAGCGCGCCCACCGCAAAACCGATGGCGATGGGGGGGATGACGCTGATGTAAAGCCGCGACTGGCGGAACCGCATCTTGAAGGGAAGGCCTTGAATCCAGCCGCGATGGACCAGCCGGTGGCTGACCGTCACGCCGCTGCGATAGGCCCTGAGCGCGCCCAGGCTTTCGCGCAGCATGATGGTGCCGATGGTGCCTAGCATGATCACATAGGTCAGGGCCACAATCAGGTCCATCTGGCCCTGCCGGCGCATCAGCGCGAACAGCCAGACGCCGAACATGGTGCCGGCCACACCGCCCGACAGCATCACGCCTGCCATGGCGAAGTCGATGGCGCGTTTCCTCCATTGCGCCAGAGCTCCCGAAATGGAGGAGGCGGTGATATGGGAAAGGGTGGTGGCGACCGCGACCGTCGAAGGGATGCCGGTAAAGACCAGCAAAGGCGTCATCAGAAAGCCGCCGCCCACGCCGAACATGCCGGAAAGAAAGCCCACGCCGGTGCCCAGCAAAATGATGAACAGCCAGTTCACGGACATTTCGGCGACTGGGAGGTATATTTCCATCAGCTGCTCAGCGGCGCGGCAATGCTTGCGACCATGCGCGCGTGCGCGCATGGGGTCAACGCAAAAAAGCCTGCATATTTATACGTTATCAGTTGCCCAGATCAGCCGCTTCCGGCGGCACATTGGCGGCGCGGTTCAGCGGCGCGGCATGGAAGCTTGTGGCCGACCGGTTGGCTTGGGCCTTGTCGGCCTCGCTCAACTGGGTCTGCAGCACACTCATGCGCGCTTTGGATTCCGTGTCACCGGCGGCTGCGGCGATGGAATACCATTTATACGCATCCACCAGGCTCTGCGGCACGCCATCGCCGCGTTCATAGAGGACGGCCAGGTTGAATTGAGAATCCGACAGGCCCAGGGCCGCCGCCTTGGCGAACCAACGCGCCGCTTCCGTCATGTTTCGTTTTCCCGGCGGGCCGCTGGCATAGGCCACGGCGAGATTGTGCATCGCCTTGCGGTTGTCCTGATTGGCGGACAATTCGTACCAATGCATCGCCTTGGCGGGATCGGCGGTGACGCCCTGGCCGCGCTCATAAAGCGTGCCCAGACGATATTGCGCCACCGCTTGACCTTTTTCCGCCGCCTGGGTGAGGAATTTGACGGCATCGGCAGCGCCATTGCCGTTATCCAGCGCCTTGAGTCCCAGGATGGTGAGAGCGGTGGGATTGCCGGCATTGGCCAATTGCGTAATGCGATCGGCGGAGACGGGCGCGCTGGCGCCGGTAACTTTGGCTGTGGGTTTGGCCGCGGCCGGCGCACTGGTTTTGGCTGCAGGCCTTGGCGTTGTCAGCGGAGCAGTGTTGGGCTGAGGGCGCGCAACGTCGGAAGCAGCGGGCTCGGAGCGCTGAGACGTGAAATCCTTGGCATTGCCGCCGGAGGCGAGCGTCGCCACGGACCGGTTGTCCGTTTGATTATCTACCGGCGCGCCAGCATTCTGACCGCCTTCCA
>Ga0207683_10003518_pt1 | contig 13659 bp, 12 predicted proteins | sample KBSM73metaG_FD_184333 | JGI IMG/M metagenome (GOLD analysis project Ga0207683, IMG submission 184333) | Miscanthus rhizosphere microbial communities from Kellogg Biological Station, Michigan, USA - KBS M7-3 metaG (SPAdes) (version 2) | ecosystem: Host-associated > Plants > Roots > Rhizosphere >...
GATCGTCGCGGCCAACGTCGCGAACGCCGACACGCCTGGCTATACGCGCAAGGTTGTCAATCAGGTTGCGATTGGCGGCAGCGCGAGCATCGGCGTTCGGGTCAGCGACATCCAGCGCGAAATTGACCTGTACATCCAGCGGCAGCTGCGTGTCGAGAATGCCGGCGCGTCCTATGCGGATACCCGCGCCAACATGTACTCGCAACTGCAGGACATCTACGGTCAACCTGGTGCCGACACATCGCTTGAGTCGGTCTACAACAGTTTCACGTCCGCATTGCAGGTGCTTTCAACCAGCCCGGATGATCCGGGTGCGCGCACCGCTGTCGTCAACAGCGCCCAGCTGCTGACGCAACAACTCAATCAGCTGAGTGGAAGCGTTCAGGCCTTGCGCGCCAACGCGGAGCTCGGGATCGCCGACGCGGTGAATAAGGCCAATGAGGCGATGAGCCAGATCGCTTCACTCAACGGGCAAATTGCTGCCGGGACTCCCGGTGATGCCGCGACCGAGGCGCTGCAGGATCAACGCGACTCCTACATCGACCAACTGTCGCAGTTGATGGATATCAACGTGATACCGGGCGATCGCGGCCAGGTCAGCATCTTCACGAGCTCGGGCACGCAGCTCGTTGGCGCGCAGGCCGCCCAATTGAGCTTCGATGCGGTGGGCACGATAACGCCCAATTCCCTGTGGAGTGCAAATCCTTCTCAGCGCGGTGTCGGTACGATCACCCTCATTCCGCCGGCAGGCGCACCTGTCGATCTAATTCAAAACCACTCTATCCGGTCGGGCACCATCGCGGCCTATCTCCAGATGCGCGATCAGGATCTCGTGAAAGCGCAAAATCAGCTCGATGCCCTCGCCGCTGGCATGGCCCAAGCGCTTTCCGACAAGACGACCGCGGGCAGCCCTGTCTCTTCGCCGCCGCAAAACGGCTTCAGCGTCGACGTCGGCAACCTGTCCAACGGCAATACCGTCACGGTCAACTACACCGACACGGCGACCAACACGCCACATACAATAACGCTGGTGCGCGCTGATGACCCTTCCGCCTTGCCGTTGTCCAATACGGCGACGGCAACAGCGAATGATACCGTCTTCGGCATCGACTTCTCCGGTGGCATGGGCTCGGTTGTCACGCAGATCAACGCCGCACTCACCGGAACCGGCATGACGGCTTCGAATTCGGGCACGGTGCTGCAAATTCTCGATGACGGTGCTGCCAATACTGTTGATGTGAATTCCCTGTCAGCGACCGCGACGGTCACCTCCCTGACCAGCGGCGGCGCCGAACTCCCGCTGTTTACCGATGGTTCGACGCCTTACACCGGTATCATCACTGGTACGGGCCCCGAGAGCCGTGGCCTCGCGGCTCGCATCGCCGTTAATCCCTCGATTGTCGCCGACCCGTCCAGCCTGATCGTTTATCAGGCGGGCACACCGGCGGGTGACAGTACTCGGCCCGATTTCATCCTTCAGCAGCTCACGAACGCATCGCTGACTTTTTCGCCGAATACCGGAATCGGAACTGTCAGCGCGCCGTTCACCGGATCGCTCACGACCTATCTGCGCCAGGTCATCAGCCAACAAGGTGAGGCAGCGAGTTCGGCCGACAACCTCAAGCAGGGCCAGGACGTCGTCCTCAACTCGCTCCAACAACGGTTCAACGATGTTTCGGGCGTCAACGTCGATCAGGAAATGGCGAACCTGCTTTCGTTGCAAAATTCCTACGCCGCCAACGCGCGCGTCATGTCGGCGGTGAAGGATATGCTTGATGCCTTGATTAACATGTGAGGACGGCATGAGCGTCTCATCCATCGGGGCACAATCCGCACTCATCATGCAGCAGCTGGTGCAGATGCGGTCGCAATTTGATGACCTGCAGCGCCAGCTCGGCACCGGCCAAAAGTCGGCCACCTATGCCGGTCTCGGCATCAACCGCGGTGTGACCGTCAGCCTGAACGCGCAGTTGTCGGCGATCAGCGGATACGACAATACCATCGACAATGTCATGGCCCGCATAAACCTCATGAATACCGCGCTGGGCAACATGATCGACATCACCACCACGGTGAAGTCCGCGATGGTGCAGGCCAACGGCGTCAGCAACGGCAGCGGCGCGCTTGTTGCGCAGCAAACCGGACAGTCGTCGCTCGATCAATTGCTTGCGCTGCTCAATGCCCAGGCCGGCGATCGCTATCTGTTTTCGGGCCGCGCCACCAATACGCCGGCGGTGGAGACGCTCGATCACATTATGAATGGCGATGGTGCGCGGGCCGGCCTCAAGCAGCTGATCTTCGAGCGCAACCAGGCAGATCTCGGCATCGACGGGCTGGGCCGTCTGACGATCGGCGGATCGGGTAACTCCGTGCAAGTCGACGAGCAGGCAACGTCGTTCGGCCTCAAACTGGCTTCGATCACCAGTACCGTAACCGGTGCCACCGTCTCCGGTCCGACGGGATCACCCGCTTCCGAGAGCATTGATTTTTCAGCCGCCGCCCCGAACCCCGGGGAAACAGTCACACTGCGGTTCAACCTTCCTGACGGTACGAGCGAAAACCTGACGCTGACAGCTACGACCGATTCACCACCCGGCTCCAACGAATTCACGATCGGTACGACTTCCGGCCAGACAGCCAGCAATTTCCAGACAGCGCTCACCACGGCAGTCGGCAAGCTTGCCGGCACGTCCCTGACGGCGGCATCCGCGATCGCGGCGTCCAGCGATTTCTTCAATGCCGATGCCAATAATCCGCCCCAACGCGTGGGCGGGTCTTCGCCGTTTTATGCTGCGACGGGCATGGTTGCCGGCACCGCCGCCAATACGGTGATTTGGTATACCGGCGAGACCGGCACCGACCCGGCGCGTTCGACCGCCACGGCAAAGATCGACCAGTCTTTGTCGGTTTCATACGGCGCCCGCGCCAACGAAGATGCCTTACGGACGCTTGTGCAAAACGTCGCGACGCTTGCGGCCGTGACGATTTCGCCCACCGATCCAAACGGAGTGGGACTGAGCAGTGAGCTGGACCAGAGACTGACAGCCAACCTCGGTGCGCCTGGCACCCAGACCGTCACCGATATCGAGTCCGATCTGGCCAGCGCGCAGACGTCGCTCAAGGCGGCCAAAGACCGGCATCAGCAAGCCAACTCGACCTTGAGCGATTTTCTTCAGCAGATCGAGGGGGTGTCGAACGAAGACGTCGGCGCGCAGCTTCTGACGCTGCAGACTCGAATGCAGGCATCGATGCAGGTTACGTCGATGCTTTCGCAGCTCAGCCTCGTGAACTTCCTCAAGTAGTCAGACTTCAAGGAGGCTGACAGCCCGACGCCGCAAATTAAAAGACCGCGGCCGTGCCGCGGTCTTTTAATTTACGGATTATTGCCGTAGCGGCCTACGCGCGGCCGAGCAGTCCCGCCGCCAATTCGCGATTGATATTGATCAGCGAGCCGAGGCTCTCAGGCCGCGGATCAGCCATGATCGCCAGTGTGTGATTGAAGACGAACAGGCCCAGATTGGCGACGTTTTGCCGAATGCCTGCCGGCAGCGGATTCTCAGGGCTCGTCGCCGAGGTCACGAAAATCGACCACAGCTTGCGATTATAAACGAGTGCTGCGTCCAGCTCGGGAAACTTGGAGTCCCAGCCGTCATGAATGGCCTGCAGTCGGGCGGCCGCGCTTAGAAGCAGATCCGCTTCCAGCTCACGCGGATTTGCGGTCTGTTTGGCGACCGCGCCGTAGGCTTGTGCCGCGCGTTGCATGATCGATAAGCTCCTTTTCGTAGGCAATGAGGGCCTTCGCGCTCTTGAGCGCTTTGTACATTTCACCAGCCAGAATGTGATTGCTTACGGCCACGATGTGCGCCCATGCGCTGGGCGCAGCCTGCACCAGATCACGCATCAGGATGAAATATGTTTCGTGATGCAGCCGTGGGTCGCGCGCGGTGTACATCAGCTGGACGGCGAGATACACGCGCTTGGCCGGCGTATCGGCCTGCGCTGCCGTCATAATATCCTTTTCGCGCAAGATGGGCGCGTTGCCCTCGATCAAAAGCCGGGTGCGTTGCTTGCCGTTCGTGACGAGGCAATCGCCCAGAATGAAACGTTCGCCGCCTTTCAGCTCGACCTTGAGACCCATTGTGTGCCGTTCTGTGCGGCTCCCTGTTGGGCCTGACTCGGCGAAGGACGATCTGCCTCCGCCCCGTCAGGCTAGTCTGACTACTGGAAGAGCCGCAGCACGTTTTGGTCAGCCTGTGCTGCCAATGACAGGGCTGTGGTCGACAATTGCTGCCGGGTTTGCAGGGCGAGCAGGTTGGCGCCTTCCTCGTTGCTGTCGGCAAGCGTGAGACTGTCGGCGCCGTTATTGAGCGTGTTGATCATCGCCTTGGTGAAGTCCTGGCGGATCTGCACGGTTGACAGATTTGAGCTCAACGACTGGGCCTGTGACCGCAAGGTCGTGAGTGCGGCGCTCAGCTGGGTTCCAGCGGCCGCAATATCGGTGCCGGTCGCCCAGTTATTCGCCGAGGCGTTGATTGCCAGGTCGCCGGCCGTGGTGTCGTTGACGGAGCCAACGACCACCGTGGAGGTACCATCTTCGTTCATCGTGATCGTAAGATCATTGCCGCCGAGCAGATTGACACCGTTGAAGCCGGCGTCGCCGGCCAGCTGGTCGATTTGCGGCAGGAGCGCGTTGAATTGGGCCGCTAGTGTTGCGCGGACGTTTACATCGGCGGTCTGGTTGGCCTGGCTGACCAGGGCCTGGGCCGACTGCACCAGCTTGGTGATCGCCGTAATGCCGTTGTTGGCGGCCTGAATGGTGTCGATGCCCGTCGACATCGCGTCGAGCAAGGCATTGAGGTCGTTGGCGCGTACGGACAGGCCCTGAGCGGTGAAGAAATTGATTGGATTGTCGAGTGCTGAATTGACGCGCTTGCCGGTCGCAAGGCGGGTCTGGGTCTGCGTAATCAGGTCTGAGGTCTGCTGCAATTGCAGAAGATTGGAACGAACACCGGGGGAAAGGACAATGTCACTCATGGCAGACTCCTTGCCGCATTGGGCCAAATCGCTTGGTCGTGATAATGAAATATTAGGGTTGATAGACGGTTAAAGCCGAAAATTAATAATTCGCTAACCATAGTTTTACAGAGCAAAAAAAACGGCGGCCCGAAGGCCGCCGTTTTCGACGCAATTCGTACGATTTATTGGAACAATCGCAGCACGTTCTGGTCGGCCTGTGCCGCCAACGACAGAGCTGTCGTCGATAGTTGCTGGCGAGTCTGCAAGGCGAGCAAGTTCGCGCCTTCTTCGTTCGAGTCCGCCAGTGTGAGGTCCGAAGAACCGGTCTGCAGCGTGTTGATGGTCGCTTTCGTGAAATCCTGACGGATCTGCACGGTCGACAAGCTCGCGCCGAGGGTCTGAGATTCCGAACGCAGCGAGGTGAGCGCAGCGGTCAGATCGGCAGAAGCCCCATCGATGTTTGTATCGCCGGCGCCATTGGCAGCGGCCCAGTTAACCGACGGGCTGATCGACAACGGTGAGGCATTGGCATTGGTGTAGTCGACACCGGTTACGGTCGTGCTTGACGTGGCAGTTTCGTTGAAATTGACTGTCAACGTATCGCCGCCGAGCAGGTTGACGCCATTGAAGCCGGCGTCGCCGGCGAGCTGACCAATCTGTGTCAGCAGCCCGTCGAACTGCGACTGCAGGCTTGCCCGCGTGGTGGCGTCTGTAGTCTGCTTCGCCTGGCTGGTGAGGGCCTGGGCTGATTGCACCAGCTTGGTGATCGCCGTAATGCCGTTGTTGGCCGCCTGAATTGTATTGATGGCGTTGGACATGGAGTCCAGCAGGCCACTCAGGTCATTGGCGCGGTTGTCGAGACCCTGGGCGGTGAAGAAGTTGATGGCGTTGTCGAGGGCCGAATTGACGCGCTTGCCGGTGGAAAGCCGGATTTGCGTCTGGTCGATCAGGTTCGAAGTCTGCTGCAACTGCAACAGGTTCGACCGCACGCCTGCGGATAGAACAATGTCAGACATCTCAGGTACCTTTCTGGTCTATTTGCCGTACTGGCAGTTACACGTGTCGATCCAGTGGATCGAAAAATTCATCGCATAAGCCCCACCAACGGCCCGTAAAAGTTCTTGGTTAATGACTTGTCGCGTGAGACGGCGAAGATCTCGCTTAAACCCGAGTCAAAACACCGTTCGGCAAATTGCGCCAAGGGCAACCGTCATGGTTAGCAAATATCTAACAGGGAAACTTGCGTAAGATTTTCGCGATCGCTTTAGGCATCCCGTCAAGCGCATCGCATCGGACATCAGGTCAGCCAAGGCTGGTGCAATGGATATCCCACCATTGGCTGCGCGGCGCTAACCGGTTGCCGGAAGGATCACGCACAGTCCGTGCGTAGTGCGCCACCATCGCATCGTACGGCAGCCAGGCTCCGGGCAGATCGCTGCCAAATGGGCCGGATGATCCGGCCGGGAAGATATGACCGGTGGCCGTGTCCTTCATGCGGCAAACGCCGGACTGATCCAACAGCTTGAAGCCATCGTACCCGCACGACGCCAGTATCCGTATGTAGTCGAAACCGAAACGGCAGTCCTCAACGCTGACGAAGAGCGGAAGCGCGCGAGAGCTGCACAGCTGTTCGATCACGCTTTGGTCGACTCCCTCCACATCGACTTTCAGGTAGTAGGGCACTCCGAATTCGCTGAACAGGCTACCAAGCGTGACGCACTCAACGGCGATCTCTTTACAGTTGCTCGCGTTCCGTGCAGCCCACGTTGCATCGAGGCTGCTCCAGTGATCGTTGTCGAGATTGATGTAAAAGTTCGTCCGGCCGGACTTGTCCCAGATGGCGGCGTTGACAATTTTCAGGCGTCTTTCGCCAATTGCTGCCTGAAATCGCCTCTCCGCTCGTTCACACAGCGCGGGGTTGGCATCGAGCGCGACGACACTAAAGCCGCGCTTCAGATAGAAGTCCGTGTCGTCGCCATTGTTAAGCCCAAGGTCGAATATGAGCCGGCTGTCTTTGGCGTAGGGCATCATGCCGGGGCAAATCTTTCGTTGGGAATTGCGTAGACCACCGCGCCGGTGCCACACCAGGAATGATTGCGAAAAAGAAATCTGTAGCCGGCAAGCGTCTGCATGAGCCAGTCTGCTGTTGCCCAGAGACCGTCGGCGTTGTGATAGACGGTCGTTGCGACGATCGGCCGAGAGTCCAGCAGCGTCTGTCTTGCTCCTTTCAGGGCAGGGAGCTCCGCGCCTTCGAGATGAAGTTTGACGAAAGTCGGAGACAGACGCAGGCTTTCGATCCGACGTGTCCTGACGCGACTTCGACCAGTAGCGGCGAGCTGCGACGCATAGTCGAGGCCGCCATGGAACGGGGCCTCACCGTTGCGGTCAGAAACCGCACAATCGTCAATTGTCAGGCGCGGATCATCCGGCAGCAATCTGTCGAGATTCTCTTGAAGGCGGGTGCGGCTGGCCAGGTCCGGCTCGATAGCCACGATTTGCCGGAATTTGCCCTCGGTGTTCCGGATAAATGCTTCGATCACAACGCCATGATGAGCGCCGGCGTCAAGCAGGATTTCGTTGCTGCGCAATGCGGCGACAATTTCCGGGATGAAAAACCGGTCGCATGCGGGTATCGGGGCCTTGGTGAAATTCCATTCCTCGCGCAGCCGGCGCCACGCGACAAATTGCAGATGATGAGCGCGCGATACGTCATCATCCCATCGTGACAGAATCCGTGCGATGTTGTTGCGGTCATTCTCCGTCAGCGGGGGCGCGAACCATCCATTCGACAAAGGATGGAGGTGCCGGAAGCTCTCCGCCAGGTCATAAAATGGCACCACGTCCTTGAATCCCCGATCCAGGAGTGTGCGCTCAATCGGCACATAGGCTGAGGTCACCACGCTCACGGCAACGCGGGTGCCGGCCTTGTCGTCTTTTGTAGCTTCGTCAGGGTGGACCAAGCGCACACCGGACCAATCCGGACATCCGATGAAAGCGCGGGCATTCCGGTCAATAACCAGGACAAAGTCCTGGCCAACAGCCTTCAGGAAATCACGCGCGAGCCGTCCGAGATTTCCTGCGCCGTAAAGTGCAAGCGGGCGATCGGCCGGGACGGAAGCGGAGGAGGAGGCCATCGTCGCGACTTCGTCCAGCAGCAACGTAGCCTCGCGAAGGTCAGGCAAATCTGCGAATGATCTGGCCTTGTGCAGCAATGGAATCCCGCATCGTGCGGCCGAATCGGCCACCATCCTTTTTGCCACCGTTGACATTCATTGCCCAGAGTGACCGATCGTCATGGTAGCGGCGGATTGTGGTTGGCCAGCGAATCAGCGCAAAAAACGGAGGGCGCACTAACGCTGGACTAACTCCGTGCAACTCTCGATTCTACTTCCGACGAACCGGCATGGCCCCATGGCCATCTCCAAAATCGCGCAGGCCTGCTCGTGGGCCGGCCCGCGGATTCAGGTGATTGTCCGTGACAATTCGGGCAACGCCGAAAAACGCGCGTTGTTGAAAAATCTCCAGCGCGACTACTGCCAGATCATCAGCGTGGATCCGTGCGAAGGGTTAGAAAACTATTCGAAACTTCTTGAACTGGCCCAGGGCAACTTCATCTTCTCGACGTCCGACGACGATCAATGTGTCGACCGCGCAATTTTCGCATTGCCTGATCTGATCGAGAGTTCTGCGAAGGATATGTCTGTTGCGGCTGTGACCGGCTCATACGCACTGGAAACCCCGCAAGGCACTTCCATCGTCAACTACAAGGACGTGGATTCGGATGACCCCAAGACGCGCGTTGCGGGCTATTTGAGTTACCCGGGTCCAAATATGCTGTTCTATTCGGTACTCCGTCGCGAGGTCGCCAATCGGGTTCTACGCTTTATGACCGCAATGCCGGTCTATCTGTCATTTCACGACCAGATTTTGTCCTTGTTCTATCTGCTCAACGGAAAATACATCCGGCTTCAACGGCTTTTTTATATTTATGATATCGGGGTGTGGGGGGCGGTCGACTCCTCGCAGAAACGCGATATCGAGTTTTATACCGCTGCCGGTCTCGATCCGGCCGCCAACAAGCTCCAGTGGCTGCTATGCGGCTTTGAAGGTGCCGCGCTGATTATGAACTCCACAGACTTTCCGGATTATCCGCCGCCACAGCGTCAGGCGATCGCGGATCTATGGTTTTCGGTGATGTTCGCCCGATTAAAGCGCGACCAGCGGATGACCTGTGAATCTCCTTTTACCGATGAAGCGACGAGGCTGTGCGCGAAAATCGTCACTTCGACAGAGCAGCTCTCTTTTGAAAGAATCCTGACGGAGATCAGTGGCTTTTTCGCCTTGTTTTCCAGGCAGCGCGCGCAAAGCTATTTCGAATTTTGGAACGCAGTGCTCAACAGGTAGAACCCTGACACCAGTCTGCTGGCCTCGGCGGGCACCGCGCAATATTGCGCAGGCGCTGATCGACGCGGTTTGTTATTTGGAAGGAGGGGCTGTGCTCGAGCGGCCTCGTTGATTTCGGCTCAAGACTTTCGTCCATGCAATCGGTGGTTTGCGTGGCTAAAGCGGCAAGGATCGGTGGGGCGTGAGCTGGTCAACGCGTTTCAGGAATCCATCGGGTGAAGCGGTGATCATAAGCTTGTGCTCGATTGTGTGATCGTATTCTAATCGTAGCGAGGTGCCGTCGCGAGCCTTACGTCCTTCGCTTTTCAGACGCTTCATGTATTCCCAGACCGCGGTTTTCGGATTGTTGCCCTTGCCCCATGGGCGGTCAGCGCACATCTCCTCTGGCAGATCTTCGATTCCGGTATCCCAGACGACGCAATAAGAGCCTTTGCTGACATACGGCGCGTAAAGCTCCAGTTCTTCGAGGACATGATCGTGGGTGTGGTCGGAATCCAGAAATACCATGACACGCTCGCAATCCTTGGCGTAGGCGGCGACCTTGTCGATGGTGTCACGGGCAATTGAGGAGCCTTCAATGAGATGGATTCTGTTGCGTAGCGGGTGAGCGTCGATCGCGGCGCGGTTATGTGCGCGGATCTCAATATCGATCCCGAGGACTTTACGACGGCCAGCATTTGGATCGAGCACGCCGCCGGCTTCGACGGCGTCGCAATAGTCCAACAGAACTAGCATCGATGCGCTCATGACCAGCGAGCCGCCGCGAGCGATGCCGGTTTCGATGACCAGTTCCGGGCGGCAAGCCCAGATGAGTTCCTGAATGGCACAAAGATCCTGGGGACTTTGGATCACCGGTCGTCCAAGCCAGGTAAAGTTTTGAAAATAACCGTGCCGTATGGCCGTCTGCTTCCAGGTATTGGAAAGATCGAGGAAAGCGCGATCTTTGCCAGCGCTGTGGATGTTTTCGGCGATACGCCTTCGGAAATCTTCAGCCGGATCCTGTCGTTTTCCACTCGTCATTGCGCGCGTTTGGTCCAGGTCGGGAAGGGCAGGGAATGGTCGAGCTCGATGCGTCATTGGAGAGCGAATCACTGATCATATATTAGACACTGCCGCCACCTCTTGCCCAGCGCAGCGAAGACAATGGCGGCGTCCATCTCAGAATCGGGCGCAGCACTATTTGGTTTCTGGATGCGACGGCTCAAACGCGTTGCAAGCTAGTCAAATGATGAGCCGGTCTCCTTTTCCACCTTTAGCAATGTACTGAGCAGAATTTGTCGTCGGCTTCGGCGCCGGACACTAACCTGCTGCACTTTGGTTTGGTTAATCCTTGTTAACCAATGTCCTGTAGGTAGTGGGGTGGTGATGATGGTGATGTTGTCGCAGGAAGCACTATGAAAGCCAGGCTTGAACCTCGCATCAATCTGGTTGGACGCACGCCACTAGAGACGGTCATTCCGCTGGCAACGCCGTTCGTCGTGTTTGTCGATCCCGCCAGCTCCTGCAATTTCAAATGCACCTTCTGCCCAACCGGGCATCGCGACATGATCGCGGAAACCGGCCGGTTCCAGGGCGTCATGAAATTCGACGTCTTTCAGAAAGTCATCGACGACCTCGGCGAGTTCGAGAAAACGATCAAGGTACTCCGCATGTACAAGGACGGGGAGCCGTTCCTGAACAAGCGCCTGGCCGAAATGATCGCCTATGCAAAGAAGTCAGGGCACGTCGACTATATCGACACGACAAGCAACGGCACGCTCTTGTCTCCCGACCGTGTCGGCCCTGTGCTTGAAGCTGGCATCGACAAAATCAATATCTCGGTCGACGGCATGACGGAGGAAACCTACCAGCGGTTTACGGGTTTCAAATTCGACCTCAAGAAATTCATCGAAAACATCAAATGGATTCATGCCAACAAGGGCAATTGCGAAATTGTCATCAAGATTCCGGCAGAGCTGATCACGGAAGCGCAGCGTCAGGAATTCTTTGACACCTTTGGTGACCACTGCGACCGCATCTTCGTCGAAAATTTCGCGCCGTGCTGGCCGGATTTCGACATCGAAAAACATACTGGCGTCAAGATAAGCAAAGGGATCTACCAGCAAGATATCGGCGACACCGACACTTGTCCGTACATCTTTTACGGCTATTCGGTGAACGCCGATGGGTTGGTCAGCTCATGCTTCCTGGACTGGGGTCGCAAGCTTGTGATCGGCGACGTGCGCAGCCAATCGATGAAAAGCATTTGGAATTCTGCGGCGATGAACGCGCTGCGCTTGCAGCATCTCGAGGGCAGGCGTCAGCAAAATAATGTGTGCGGTAATTGTGGGCAGCTCAGCCATTGCTTGCCCGACAATATCGACGCTCATCGTCTGGCGCTCCTGGAGAAATTCAATGCCTTAGTGTCTGTTGAATCACACGTTGAGCCTCCTGGGGGAACCAACCGTAGATTTATCGGGGTGGCGGCTGAATGAAGATCTTGCATGTCACCCCGCACTTGGGTGGTGGCGTCGGCAAAGCGCACGCAACCATCGCCCCTGTTTTGCCCGAAGTAGTTGAGCAGACTTTTGTATTGCTCGAGCCTCCTCGTGACCACCGGTTTATCGACAAGATCAGATCTGTGGGAGGAAATGTCATAATTGCAGATGATCTTAATCACGTTGCATCCCTGGCGCGCAAAGCCGACATCGTTCAGTTCGAGTTTTGGAACCATCCGCGAATGTTCGAATGTCTCGCTCGCACGGAATTTCCACCGATCCGTAGTGTCTTCTGGTCGCATATCTCTGGGCTTTTTCAGCCGGTGATCCCGCCGGCACTGATAGAAGAAGCTGCACGTTTCGTTTTCACGACGGGGGCCTCACTTTCTATTCCGTCGGTCGCTGCTCTCGGTGAAAGAGCGCGCAAGAAAATCGCAGTGATTAACAGCGGATTTGGATTTGCCGGCGGTTCGCCACGCACCGCGCGTGGGCGAAAGCCTGGCGTCGCTTATCTTGGAACCGTCGACTTTGCGAAGATGCATCCGGGCTTTTTTGACGCAGTTGATGGGCTTCTTGATGACGATGTTCGTATCATGGTTTGGGGTGACTTCGATCCGACAGGCCCAGTTGCTGCACGCGCGAAGGCAATGCGCAATCTGACGCGTGTCAATTTCATGGGACAGGCGGCCGATTCGAGTGTTGCGCTGTCAAATGCAGACATATTTCTTTATCCGCTGCAGCGCGATCACTATGGCACTGCGGAAAATGCGTTAGTGGAAGCGATGTCGCTCGGACTAATACCATTGGTGCTGAACAACCCTGCGGAAATGGCTATCGTCAGTGATGGCGAAACAGGATTCGTTGCCAAATCCATCGAGGAAATTGGATCCTTGTTGCAGTTGTTGCTTTTACTGCCCGATGTGCGAGCGAAAATTTCGAAAAATGCGGTTCGTTACGTATCTGAAACACGGAACCCGCTGCTGTCCGCGCGGGAGTTCATGACGTTGTGGCTTGGGCTGCTGTGCGAAACGCCTCGTCATTGCGATCTGACCCGCCCGATTGGCGGAAGTCCGGCTGAATGGTACCGCTCCACTCAATGCTTATCGGAAGCACCGTGGACACGACCAGTGCCGAATGCAGAAACGGCCTCGAAGGGCACCCTTGCCCATTTTGAGACCGCCTTTGCTGTCGATCTGGCCTCCGAAAAATGGGCAGGCGCCCGCGCAGTTCGTCGACGACGCGTGAATCCGCTAAGACTGCGATTGACTACAGTGAGCGGCTGATCGCCAAAGGTGGGCTCACTTTGGTACTTGGCGCCTGCGCGCGGCCAGTCGCGCCGTAGGTCGACGGCGCCTGCTTGCGGGCAAGTTCGCCGGACACACCGCGTATGATGCCTTCCGAAACGGCGTGCGCCGTTGCCAGAACAGTCAGGTTGGTCCGCATCAGGCTCTGGAAGATGTTGTGCCGCTGGCGGAGACGGTCGAGCAAGGCCGGAGCCACCCTGGCGATGGTGTCTTTAGCGGCTTTCACGCGCTCACTTTCCAAAGCATAGAGTCGGGCGCATTCAATTTTGGCGCCGTCCAGATTCATCGCATCGCGGAGACGTCCGGCACGAACGCGCGCGGTTTCCTCCGTGACGGTCTGCTCCAGCTGGTCCATGATTTTTTCCAGGCTCACGACTGCCCGTTCGGCTTCGGCGGCGTTGAGGGTTTGTCCGGTGCCGGGCGCGGTCATGAATTTGCCTCTTGTCTTGCAATCAGTG
>Ga0207683_10003519_pt1 | contig 13657 bp, 20 predicted proteins | sample KBSM73metaG_FD_184333 | JGI IMG/M metagenome (GOLD analysis project Ga0207683, IMG submission 184333) | Miscanthus rhizosphere microbial communities from Kellogg Biological Station, Michigan, USA - KBS M7-3 metaG (SPAdes) (version 2) | ecosystem: Host-associated > Plants > Roots > Rhizosphere >...
GGTCGCGAACATCCTCGGCGTTCCCTTCGGCACCTGGCTCGGCCAAGCCTATGGATGGCGTGCCACCTTCTGGGCCGTGACCCTCGTCGGCGTCGCGGCGCTCGCCGTGATCGCGCTCTTCGTGCCGAAGGATCAACAGGAATCGGCGGAGGGCGGCAGCCTCGCGTGGTCGCTGCTGATCACCCTCGTCAAGGTCGGCGCGTTCGGGGCGATCGTGCTGGTGGGCGGCCCGCGTGCGCTTCCGTGGCTGCTGCGCCAGGTCGCCCGGACCGGGTCGCGCGAGCTCTTCACGCTCGCCGTGCTCACGCTGTCGATCGGCATCGCGTTCGGCTCCGCCGAGCTCTTCGGCGTCTCGTTCGCCCTCGGCGCATTCTTCGCCGGCGTCGTGCTCAACGAGTCGGACCTGTCGCACAAGGCGGCGGCCAACACGCTGCCGCTCCAGGACGCGTTCGCCGTGCTGTTCTTCGTGTCGGTGGGAATGCTGTTCGACCCGTGGATCGTCGTGCGCGAGCCGTGGATGGTCGCAGGCGTGCTGGTGTTCGTGCTCCTGATCAAGGCGATCAACGCGACGGTCATCGTGCTGACGATGGGCTACCCGGCCAGCGTCGCGCTCTACATGGCGGCGACGATCTCGCAGATCGGCGAGTTCTCGTTCATCCTGGCGGGCATCGGCATCGGCTATGCGCTCCTGCCCCCCGAAAGCCTCTCGCTCCTGCTGGCCGCGTCGATCGTGTCGATCACGCTCAACCAGCTTGCGTTCCTCGCGAAGGACCGGCTGATCGCCTCCGTGCGTGCCTCGCCCGGCCTCAACGCAACGCTCGAGGAAGCCCGCGGTCCGAGGTTCGCGATGCTGAACCAGGATCTCGAGGACGCGCGCAAGGCGGCCGAGGCCAAGGCGGCCGCGCACAAGACGGTCTCGCCCGAGGAGCTGGTCGAGCGTTTCCCGATGTTCTCGGGGCTCACACCCGAGCAGCGCGAGGTCGTGCTGCTGCACTTCCTGCCGCACAGCGCGCAGCCCGGCGAGCGCATCATCCATCGCGGCGATGTCGCGGACGCCGCCTATTTCGTGTCGTCGGGCGAGGTCGAGGTCGCCGTCTCCGGGCAGCACATCAGGCTCGGCCCGGGAAGCTTCTTCGGAGAGATGGCGCTGATCAGCGGCAAGCCGCGGTCCGCCGACGTCACCGCGCTCGACTACAGCACGTTCCTGAAGCTGACCGTCGACGACTTCGACGAGATCCTGCGCCGGTATCCCGACATCAAGACGCAGATCGTCGCGCAGGCGGAGCAGCGCGGCGAGATGAACCGCCTGCGCGCCGAGCAGGCGGTCGAGTCGGCGAAGGCCGCGCTCGACGGCGGCGAGGACAAGGCCTAGGCCTGCGCGCTACAGCAGGATGATCGTCGCGAGGCCGAGGAACGCGCCCATGCTGACGACGTCGGTCGCGGTGGTGAGGAAGATCGACGACGCGGTCGCGGGATCGGCGCCCAGGCGCTGAAGCGTCGTCGGGACGAGCACGCCCGAGATGCCGCTGATGACGCACGCGATCACCATCGCGAGGAACGTCACGACGCCGAGCATGAGCGCCTGCGGGTTGTGCGACATGTAGGCGTAGACGAACATGCCGGCGCCGGCGGTGACGCCGACCAGCGCGCCGTTGCACAGGCCCAGGATCGATTCCTTCATCACGGCGTGCGGCGTCCCGCCGGGCTTGAGCTCGCCGAGGGTCATGCCGCGCAGCGTGACCGCGAGCGCCTGGCATCCCGTGTTGCCTGACTGGCCGGCGAGCACCGGCAGGAACACGGCGAGCAGCACGATCTTCTCGAGCGTGCCCTCGAACGCGCCGACGACCGCTGCCGCGACGAACGCGGTCAGCAGGTTGAGCTGCAGCCACGGGTGCCGGAACAGCAGGCTGCGCGGCCAGGGCGTGGCGAGGCGCTCTTCCTTGGTGACGCCGACCATCGCGCCGGCCTGGGCGGACAGCTCGACCGCCTGCGCCTCGAACATCTTCCCGCCGCGCACCGAGCCCTTCAGCCGGCCCTCGTCGTCGACCACCGGATACTCGGGGTAGTGCTTGTCGAGCGTGCTCTTCATCGCGTCGATGAGCGGCGTCGTCGCCTTGAGCGCGAACACCGATTTCAGCATGACGTCCCGGAGCTTCTGCGAACGATCCGAGAACAGGAGATCGCGCATCGTGACGACGCCTACCAGGCGCCCGTCGGCCTCGAGCACCCACGCGTAGGTGATCAAGGTGGTCTTCACCATCTCGCGCAGCGCATCGATCGCGTCGCCGACCGTCTGCTCGGGCATGAACACCGCGTGCGGCGGCTCCATCAGGTCGCCGATCGACCCTTCGAGGTAAGGCGAGGTCTTCGATTGCTTGGGCTTCTTGCGCAGGCGCATGGTCGTCCCCGATCGATGCTGGCGGCTTCGCGCGTTATACCGTAACCGGCGCGCACGCGCCCCGGCGGACCGACCTGCGGCGGATCAGTCGTTCGGCGGCAGCGCGACCTCGGGCCCGCCCGGGGTGTCGTCGGGCGGCGCCGGCGGCGGCATGACGGGCGCTTGCGCGGCGTGGGCCATCGCCAGGAGCTCCAGCGCGGCGAGCACGGTCGCGTTCTGCGCCTCGAGCTGCTTCTCGCGCGAGCCGAAACCGCACATCACCGAGCAGAAGCCATTGGTCGGCGCCTCGAAGTCGCAATGCGACGCGCCGTCGATCTTGACCGAGCGCACGAGGTGCTGCACCGAGTTCGCGAGCGTCCTGCCGCTCGACAACAGGTTGCACGCCGATGCATCGCCGAGCAGCACGATCGCCGGCGCGGCAAGCTTCGACGCGGCGTACATGCCGGTGCCGGTGCGGTCGACCGGGTCGAGCCCGACCCAGCCCGCGATGCCCGGCAGCTTCGACGCCGCCCATATGGTCGCGAGACCGCCCGCCGACGTGCCGATCAACACCAGCGACGAGCGCTCGACCGGCGGCAGCCCGAGCGCGCCGCTTTCGAGCTGGCCGACCAGCGCCACGATCGTCGTCCCGTTGCCCCACAGGTCGAGATAGTTGGGCAGGTCCGGAATGATCGCGACGACGCCGGCCTCGGCCAGCGCGCGGCCTGCGTCGCGGTGTCGCGCGCGCGAGCGCGTCCAGCCATGCGCCACGATCGCGACGCCGATCGGGCGCGCGACGGGCTCGTAGATGTCGATCGTCACCCGGCTGCCGTCGACGTCGAGCGTCGCGGTGCGCGCGTACGACGCCGCATGGGCGGCCGCGGGTGCGACGAGCACGAGGAGGGACAGCAGGACGGCGCGGGCGGTGCGGGACATGAACGCTCGCGCCGTCGACCCGCGCGAGCGACCGAGCGAGGGGCGCGCCGGGATGATACGCGATCGTCAGCCCGCCGCAGCGCCCGCGGGCGGCTTGCGCTTGAGCTGCGCCGGATCGTAGTAGAAGCGCTCCTCGACGACCTTCTCGCCTTCCCACAGCTGGTAGGCGAGCTCGTCCATGTCGGTCGTGCTGCCGTCGGGCCAGTCGAAATGGAACTGCCAGCGGATCACGACGCGGTCGCCTTCGACGAACACGGGACGCACGCAGCGCGAGCGCACGCCGAGCGCCCTGGCCATGACCGCGCTCTCGTTCGCGACGAGCGTCTCGCGACCCGCGCGCGGCGCGGCGTCGTTCTCCTGCATCGTGGCGCGCTCGGCGTAGAAGCGCTCGATCGCCTCGACGTGCAGGTTGGCCTCGACCGTGGCGATGAAGCGCTCGAGCGTGTCGGGGGAAGGCATCAGCGCCAAAGCCCGATGACGAGCCCGTAGATCAGGAACTGCAGCGTGTGGTAGCCGCCGTCGATCAGCCACAGCTTCGTCGAGCGATTGCCGAACTGGTAGTTGATGCCGAAGCTCGCGGCGACGATGCCCGCGCCGACGATCAGGCCGAACATCGCCGCCTGGCCCGGGACGGTCGGCGCGGGGACGACGATCGCGTACGCGAACGCCGCGACGAGCGCGAACACGAACGAAACGCCGAACACCCGGGCTGGATGTCCGCCTTCGCCGGCCTTGCGCATGTCGCCCGACTCCCGCGTCCATGTCGCGCCGAACAGGGCCTTCGAGTACCACAGGCCGCCGAGCAGGAAGGTGGACACGGCTGCCGCGAGCACGGCCAGCAGGTTGACGGTCACCGACATCGACGTTCCTTTCGCGTTCAGCGCGGCGGTTGCACGCGCACCTTGACGGTGACGAGCAGGCGGACGGGCGTTCCGCCGCCGCCGCGCGCGTAGGCCTCGTACTGGAATTCGTCGTCGCCCACGAATCCCGGCGTCGGCACGTAGGTGGCGTTGGGTGCGACGAAGCGCGCGGTGCCGTGCCGTGCGGGCGCAAGGATGCGGCCGCTGTCGGCGGGAAAGCGCTTCTCGATCGGCGCGCCGTAATTCGGCATCACGCACGGGAAACCGTTGTTGTGCAACCGGACCTCGGCGACCGCGCCTTCCGGCGAGGTCGCGCCGCGGTAAGGTGTGATCACGCACGCCTCGTGCTGCGCATGTGCCGTCGATACGGCGAACGCGAGGACAGCGGCGAGCGCCGCGGCAATCATGGCGACGCCGCCGCGACGGCGGCCGAGAATTCGCGGACGCGCTTGGCGTTGGCGCCGAGGTCGCCCTTGCCGATGCGCGACAGCGAGCGCACGTCGACGCGGCTGCCGCGCCCGTCGGGACGGATGCGCACGACCACGTCGTCGCGGAAGCCGAACCACGGCGTGGTCGCCGTCGCCTCGATGCGTCCCGACCCCGTATCCGACGCGATGATCGTCCACCCTTCGGCGCGCGCGACCGCGAGCGCCTTGGCGAACGCGGCGGCGGGGGCGTCGGCGAGCACGACCGGCGCGATGTCCGGGTAGGCGAGCTTCTGCGCGTCGGCCGTCGCCTTGCCGGCGTAGGTCGCGGGCACCTTCGATCCGGCGCGGAGCGACAGGATTGCCGCGAAGGGCGGCGGATCGACCGTGTCGGTCGAGATGTCGTTGATCGACGGCAGCGAGAGCGCGCGCTGGAACCATGCGACCGGCACCGCGCCCGCGATGGCCGCGACGACGCACGCGATCATCAGCACGACCCGAGGGCGCGTCTCCATCGTCATCACGATCGCCGCCGCGAGCGCGAGCACCGCGATCGCCAGCGCGGCGTAGGCGCCCCAGTGCAGGATCGTGAACGCGGTGCCGATGCCCCACACGCCGAAGCGCGCACCGAAGCCCGACGCGACGACCGCGAGCGCTGCGACGAGCGCCGCCGGGACGAGCACTCGCGTCGCCAGGGCCGGCGTCAGGTGGGGACCGTTCATCGGTAGCGCGAGCGCCGCCAGAAGCCGCTCGGCGACAACGCGGCGAGCGCGCCGCAGACCGCCGCGAGGCCGAACACCCACGGTGCGGCCACCGGATCGAAGACGGAAGGCGCCGGACCCGGGCCGCTCGCCACGAAACCGTAGCCGATGACGCCGCCAACGAGCGCGCCGAGCACGAAATAGAAGGCGCGCCTTGCCGGACTCGGGTGCTCGTCGTCGCTCATCTTGCCTCCTTCACCGCCTTCGCCCGCATCGTGCGCTCGTACGACGCGCGCTCGCTGAACGCGACGATCGCGCGACCGCGGTAGCGCGCGTATTCGTCGACGAACGCTGCCGCGCTCGGGTAGGGGCCTGCGAGGTGGCCGGGCCGCTTCGCGTCGGCGAAATACCAGTGCGCGCCGTCGCGCTCGAAGCCGGCGAGCCAGTGGCGCCGCAAGACGTTGCCCGCGACCTCGAGCGGCGCGAACTCGACCATCAGGTAGACCGGTTTCGACGATGCGTCGATCGTGCGCAACGTCTCGACACCGAAGCGCGCCAGGTCGACGCACACGCCGGCCGGTTCGCGATAGAACGCCTCGGGACGGTGAATCGCGAGGCGCGCCGACCCGCGTTGCGTTTCGGAGAGTTGCATCGCGCGCGCGGCGTCGTACGTGAAGCGTGCGCCGATCCAGCCGTTGACGTCGTCCGCCCCGTGCCAGGACGCGAGCGCCGCGTCGTAGGTCGGCGGCGCCGGTGCCGCAATCGCGGGAAGGACGCGGTCCTCGGGCGCGTCGGAGCGCGGGTCGGCGGCAATGGCCGCGAGCGACAACGCCGCCGCGAAGACCGCCACCGCCGTCCGTGCGAAGGTCGTGGGCATCGAACCTAGGGTGCGCGACGCGGCGCGCTCTTCAGGAGCGCATCGAGGTCGCTCTTCCACCACTTCGCCTGGCCCGTCGTCCCGTGGCCGAGCGTGTCCGGGCTCTCGGGGATCAGCAGCACGCGACCGTTGCGAACGCGCTTGATCTCGCGGTCGAGCACGCCGAGCTGCGCCGGGTTGCGCTCGTCGTCGGCGGCGTTGATCGCGAGCAGCGTCGCCTGGATCCTCTCGAGGCCGGCCGACGGGTTGTAGTCGCGCGACGAGTCCCACTGGTAGAGCGTGTCGTTGGCGTCGGCCGTGAACGGGGCGGACAGCCGCTGGTTCAGCATCGCGTCGGCCTTCTCGCGCGTCGGCGCCGCCTTCGCGTACGACCAGTCGCCGCCGCTGGTCGCGATGCCGAAGAACACCGTCGCGAACTGCGCGCTCTTCGGCTGCCTCGTGTAGTTCCCGTTCATCCAGTCCGGATCGTTTCGGATCGAGTCGGTGATCAGCCGCCGCAGCATCCAGTTGCGGCTGCTCATTTCGCTCGGCAGCGATGCCATCGGAACCGCGACATCCAGGTAGTCGGGATATTTCTGCGCGAGGATCCACACTTCCATGCCGCCCATCGAGTTCCCGATCGCGAGCCTGAGGCGCTTGATGCCCAGGTGCTCGCGCAGCAGCCGGACCTGCGCGTCGACCATGTCGTCGTAGTTGTAGCGCGGGAACGCCGTGCGCAGACCGTCGGACGGTTTGCTCGACCCGCCGTGGCCGACCGCGTCGGGCAGGATCACGAAATAGCGGCTCGCGTCGAGCGGTTGCCCGGCGCCGAACAGCTCGCCCGCGAACGCCGGCGTCAGGAACGCGCTGCCGTTGCCGCCCGTGCCGTGCATCAGAAGCACCGGCTCGCCCGTCGGCGCACCTATGGTCCGGTAATGGAGCTTGAGCTCGGGGAGCACCTCGCCGGAATGGAACCGGAAGTCGCGCACGATCCACGTGCCTTCCTGGGGCGCGGGATAGTCGGCGGCGAGGCAGGGCAGGGCGAGCGCGGCAAAGAGCAGGGCGAGCAGCGTTCGCAGGCAGGCCAGGGTCGGGGTCAATGGCGCTCCTTCGGGAGTGGATGCGATGGGCTGCTGGTGATCAGCGTGGCGCAAATCGCGCGGCGACCTTCGCCTTCGCGCGCTCGGCCTCGATCTCGCGGTAACGCGGCTCGGCATTCGTCACGAGCGAGTCCACCAGCGACCGCGCGGTCGCGGCGATCTCGTCGACCGCGCGGTCGAATGCGGCCTGGTTGGCATGCGAGGGCTTGTGGAAGCCCGACACCTTGCGCACGAACTGCAGCGACGCGGCGCGCACTTCCTCGTCGGTCGCCGGGGGGTCGAAGTTGAACAACGTCCGGATGCTTCGGCACATGGGATCAGCTCGCGACAAGGTAGCGGGCGGCGCTCATCGCGGAATCATAGCGCGCTCGGCGTTGCCGCGAGCATCACGGCCTCAAGGCCGCGGCCAACAGCACGTACGGGACAAGCGCCACCACCAGGAGGATGGTCGCCGCGCGAAACGACAGCACCCGCGCGCCCCATCGCTCGGCGCCGCGCGAATGCATGTGCCAGATGGCGATCGCGCCGCCGATCAGCGCCGCGACGATGAAGAGGGACCCGTCGACCAACGCTTCCCCTGCGTCGAACGGCCCGCTCACGTCCAAGACGGCGCCTGCGCCCAGCTCCACGAGGGTGGAGATCAGGAAAATGACGACGCCGAGCGTCGCCGCGTTGGCGAATCGCGCGCGTGCCGCCGCGCGCGCCGTCACGTAGCCGGGAGCGACGACCGCGACGTAGCCGAGCAAGGCGGAGATCGCCGACGCGGTGGAGGACATCTCGAACGGAGGCTCGCCGCCGCGCATGTGCGCGATCGCGAACGCGACCGGCGACACCATCAGTTTCCAGCCGGCGATCGCGACCCACGCGGCGATGCCGAGCACGATCGGACGCGGCTCGGGCAGGAACGCGCCGGCCACCGGTCAGCCCGGAAGCGGCCGCCGCGCGGCGAGGCGCGCACCGACCCACACCAGCGGCACGAGCGAGAGCAGGAAGACGGCGTGGTACCAACCCGGGAACGTGTCCCACAACCGGACGTGCCCCGGGATGAACAGCACGACGAGCACGACGCCGAGCGCGAGTGCCGTCGGACGGACGCGCCGCGCGATCCATGCGGCGGCCGCGCCGGCCGCAACGGACGAGATCGCTCCGACGAGCAGTCGCCCGAACATCATGCCCAGCGTGAACGTCATCGCGGGCTCCATGTCCGTGTAACCGTCGACGAGCAAGCGCAGCGCGACGTTGCCCGCGGTGGCGACGGCGAACCAGACGACGATGCCGGCGACGACCGCGAGCGCGACACGCAGCCAGCCGGGCATGGTCACGCGCGGTTTCGCCGACGACGTTCGGCGAGGAGCGCCATCCCTTTCGGCGACAACGACACGACCGCGACGCCGTCCCGGCGGTCGTGCGCGATCAGTCCCGCGGCGTTCGCCTCCTCCCAGACGGGCAGCCGCGGACACGACGTACGCCAAGCCTCGATAACTTCGGCGTAGGGGCGCGGCGCCGGCCCGATCCAGTCGAGCAGGTCGAGCACCAGCGCGTCGACGGTCGGCGATTCGGCCATGGTCAGGGGGCGGCAAGATGATGTGCGAAATACGATACCGCAAACTCGCGCGACTTTCGCGCCACCTCGGAGTCGGCCGTGGCCGTGACCATCCCGCCGCGTCCGCGGTCGGCACTCGCTTCGTAGCTCGCGCTGCTGTACAGGTAGTCCCACCCGAACGTCGCCCCTTCGTAGACGGTCATCGCGAAGGAGGCTCGCGTCGCGGACGGCAGCGCGTCGAGGAATTCGCGACAGGTCGCGAGGCTTCCGTAACCATCGCGGTCGCCGACGAGCACATGGACCGGCCGGCCGGTGACCGTGTCGAAAAAGGTGGGCTTGTAATGCTTGTCGACGGCGGCGCGTGCGCGGCGCAGCTGCCAGCATTGCGGATAGTTTGCGAGGTGCGCCGCGTACCGCTGGCCGGGCTCGGCGTAGGTGCGGACGATCTCGTCGCTTGCGGCGAGCATCGCGACCTGCCCGCCGTACGAAACGCCCATGATCCCGACGCGCGCGCCGTCGATTCGCGAATGGCGCGCGAGCCAGCGAAGGCCCTGGAACGCGTGCGGCATGTTCGCCACGATCCAAGGCGCGATCCCGCGTCCCTGGAACATGTCGACCTCGAACGACGCGATGCCGGCCTGGTTCAGACCCGCGGCGTAGAACGCGCTGCGCCCGTCGAATCCGGGGCTGCTGTTGACGATGACGACCGCGGGCAGCTGTTCGCGCTCGGATGCCGGGATGCGCAGCTCGCCGACCAGCCGCGCCTGGCGATCGAACGTCTGGACGATGTCGAGCTCGACGTGCTCGGTCCAGGCGGGGAAGCGCGGCTGGGCGCTCGACGTGGACGCGAGCGCGAGCAGCGCGAGGAGCGCGCCACATCGCATCGACGGCCTCCCGCTCACGGCCTGAGAAGCTGTTGCTTGCCGTCCTCGTCGCGCAGCCTGATCGAGGTCGAGCGCTGGCCGGCGTCGATGACGATGTAAGTGTCCGTGGTCCCGGTCGGCCCGGCGAGGCTCATTCCGGATCCCGACTCCGACGCGGCGATTTTCACCGACGGTCGGCCGCGCTCGGTGATCAGCCGCAGCAGCACGGTCTCCGCCTCGCTGCCGGTCGCGGGCAGCACGCCGAGGCTCGCGCGTACGCGCCCCTGGGCGTCGACGATCTGCAATCCGCGGCCGCGCAGGATGCCGTCGTCGTCCGCGGCGCGCGCAGGCGCGAACGATTGCAACAACAGGACGGCGAGGAGCACGACATTCGCCGCGCTCAGCGCGACCACGAGCCTTTGGTGCTTCATGCCACCTCCTTGCACGATGCCGGCGCTAGGGCGCCTTCCACGCGATCAGCAGGGCCGCGGCGGCCGGGATGCCGAACAGGAGAAGAAGAATCGGCAGTTCCTCGGCGACCGTGTAGCCGGCCTTCTCGACGCCGACCCACAGGTTGAACGACGTGAGCGCGAGCCAGAGCACGAGGAAAACGACCGTCGCCACGGTAGGTGCGGACGGATAGCTCGCCGCGAACAGGCGCGCCACGATGACGCTCGCGCCCAGGAGCAGGAATCCGGCGAGCAGGAACAGCGCGGTACGCATGGGCTAGGGGCGCCGTCCAGCCGTGAAGCGAATGCGGATGGTGGTCGTCGCGAGATGCACCTCGCGCAGGAAGTACGCGAGGCCGACGATCAGCGCGATCATCGCGAGCGTGAACACGACGCCGATCATCCAGCGCAGGTCGAGGCCCATCAGCACCTCGAGGAACAGTCCCGCGATGACCGTGCAGATCAGCAGCGCCGAGAGCGTGCACGCCGTGATCGCCGAGCTCGCGAGGTGGCGGCGGCGATCGAGGCTCGCGAACTCGCGCGCCTGGAGCTGGTTCATCGTGCGCTCGCCGAGGTCCGGCGTCTCGGTCAGGAACCGGCCGCGGTCGATGATGCGCGCGAGCCGTCCCGTCATCACGCCCAGCATCGCGGCGATACCGGTCAGCAGGAAGACCGGCGCGAGCGCGAGCTGGATCGCGTGGCCGATATCTTCGACGCTGACGGTGAACATGCCCAAGGGGTTCGATGGTACGACAGCCGGCGCGCGTCGTCAGGCCAGCTCGCCGCGCACCGTCGCAACGACCGAGCCGCCGACGCTGACGACCGGCGCTCCGTCGACCTGACGCCCACGCAGCAGGATCCGGGACGGGCGGCGAACCTCATGGCCCTGCTCGATGCGGAGGTCGAAATCGGGCTCGAACAGGTAGCGATGCTCGAGCAGGTAGGCGCCGAGGAACGCGGCGCCGTTGCCGGTGGCCGGGTCCTCGCGCACGCCGTGCGCCTCGAAGAAGAAGCGGGCGCAAAGATCGCTGCCGGGATCGTGCGTCTCGCGGCAGAACAGGTAGACGAGCGGCGGAAAGCCTTCTTCCGCGAGCGATGCATACGCTTGCAAGTCGAGCATGCTCCGCTTCAGCGCGCGAAGTCCTCGCAACGGGACGATCATCGCGGACGTGCCGGCGGAGAGCCGTTGCACCGGAGCGTCGGCGGCGATGTCGTCGGGCCACAAGCCGAGCGCCGCCGCCATGCGTTCGCGCGCGCAGGTCGGCCCGAGCGTGACCGCAGGCGCGCGAAACCATGCGGTGGACGTCCCGTCGTTCGCATCCTCGAACGTGACGGGCACCTGCCCGACCGCGGTGTTCAGGTGCAGCATCGCGGACGCGTCGAGCGCGAGGTGCCGCCGCAACACCGAAGCCGTGCCGAGGATCGGATGGCCGGCGAACGCGATCTCGCGCGCGGGCGTGAAGATCCGGATCGGATGGCCGCCGTCGCGCTCCCGAACCGGCGAGACGAACGTCGTCTCCGAGTAGTTCATCTCGGCCGCGATCGCGAGCATCGTGTCGTCGGACAGGGCTTGTTGGCCGACCACCACCGCCAACGGATTGCCCGTGTAGCGTCGCTCGGCGAACACGTCGACGATGTGGAGCGCGTGTGACATGAATGGTCTTCGTCTCGAAAGGCCCGGTCACGCCGACGTCGGCGGCTGCAGTCGAGCGCCTATCCGCGTGGCCAGCCAGGCCATGGGCAGGTAAGCGGCAATCAGGTCGAGCGCGATGAACCAGGCCGGGGCGGCGATCATGAAGCTCGCCGCGATGCCGCCGCAAAGGAAGAGGACGCCGATCGCATAGGCCATGCGCGCCTTGAAGGTGCCCGCGATCAGGTAAGCGGCGAGGGCGCCCGCCAGCGTGCCGACCGCGTGGGCCAGGAACGGCATCACGAAGTGCCGCGGCTCGAAGAAAGGCATGGCCTGGTTGACGCTGTCGACGCTGTGCACGTTCACGCCCACCGGCGGAGGAATGAGCGACGAGCCGAGGGCGATGAGCGCCGAGTTGACCACCGCTCCGATCGCAAAGCCCAGGAGGATGGCAAGAACGTTTCGCAGCACGGTGGGCACGGTCGATTCTCCCGGGAAGCGCGCGCCTAGCCGGCAAGCCGAAGCGCGTAGCGCACGCCGACGGCAGTTGCATACAACCCGACGCCGAACGATGTATGCGCCATCAGGCTTCGCAACCTGGCCCGCGTGGGTTGGGGCGTCTTCGATGCCGCAATGCCGGACCCGAACGCAGGTTGCATGATCAGGAACGGAACCAGGACGCTGACGATGCCGAAAAGCAGCGCTGGAATCAAGGTCGGCTGCGCAAGCCAGGTCTCCGAAACGATAGCGACGAACACGAGCGCGTAGGCGGCGCCGATGACGTAGTGCGCAATCCAGCCGACAACGCACTCCGAATCCATTTCCGGGGCATCGACGATGCTTGCATGCATGAGCCTGCCTTCGGGCATGTGGCGAATCCACCGCCCAACCAGGCAATAGTTGGCGAGGGGCACGTTGAGCGCTCTATTCATGACGAGCGCCCACGCATCCATGAACAGCGTGGCGCCGAGGCCGACGACGACCGCGGTCACGGCGCTTGCGGCCTCGATGCTCATGCCGCGGGTGCGACGGACATCGCGCGCCCTCCGGGCTTTCGCAGGACGGACCTCACGAGGCAAATGCCGACGACGACGAAGATCGCCATCGCGACGACCGCCTGCACCGGATTGCGATCGTCGACGACGCACACGATCGCCGAAAAGATGCAGAAGGTCGTGTAGTCGCCCAGGCCGAAGAGCAGCCATTCCGGCACCGGCCGCCATGGCCCGCGCATCAGCGCGGCAGCCAGCACGCCGACGACGCACGACGCAACCGCGAGGTCGACCGCGAACGGAACGTGGCGCGGCGCCCAGAACTGGAACAGGTAGAAGACGATCATGGCGCCGCCCAGCAAGGCAGGCATCGTCGATGGCCGCGCACCTTCGCTCCCCGACGACACGCCTCGACGCTTGCGGAGCCGCAGCGCCGCGGCCACCAGTCCCGCTGTCACGACGGCGTAGAGCACGAATACGGCGGGATCGTTGCGCTCCGGATTCAGGAAGTACAGCGCGTAGAGACCGGCGAGGAGGACCAGCAGCACGTAGAGCAGCCAGCGCGCACGCCCCGCGGCGAACCACCGTCGTCCCGCGGCCGCGGGAAACATCCATCGCGTCAGCAGAATCGGATAGAGGACGCTGTGCAGCGCGTGCCAGACGATGATGAAGACCGACCAGCCGCCCTGGATCGGGCCGACCCGGCCGTAGCCCGCGAAATCGTGAAGCGGGGCTCCGTCAGGCAACGTGAGGGTCTTCGCCAGCACGCCCTCGTTCAGGATGCCGTACGCGAGCCCGAGCACGACGAGGCCGACCTCGTCGAGCTCGCGCGCGACGGACAATTCGCGGATGACCAGCACCGGGACGCCGTACGTGAGCGTCACCAGCAGGAACGGAACCGGCTGCAGGAACGTGAACAACTGAA
>Ga0207683_10003521_pt1 | contig 13653 bp, 13 predicted proteins | sample KBSM73metaG_FD_184333 | JGI IMG/M metagenome (GOLD analysis project Ga0207683, IMG submission 184333) | Miscanthus rhizosphere microbial communities from Kellogg Biological Station, Michigan, USA - KBS M7-3 metaG (SPAdes) (version 2) | ecosystem: Host-associated > Plants > Roots > Rhizosphere >...
GACGCGCTCGAGAACTGGACGGAGGGTCGCGTGGGCCTGGTGGGTGACGCCGCTCACCCGATGCTGCCGACCTTCGGCCAGGGTGCCGCGCAGGCCTTCGAGGACGCCGCGGCACTGGGCAAGTGCTTCGAGCTCCACGGCACGGACATCTACCGCGCGCTGTTGCACTACGAGCGCGTGCGCTACTACCGCGCGACGCGCTTCCAGTTCGCGTCGAAGTTCCTCTTCAAGCACCTCGAGCCGGAGGACTCACCTCAGCGCCGGCAGATCCTCGCTGCGGTCAACGAGCGGGACTACCCCGTCTTCGATCACACGGAGCGTGCGGGCAGCGACGACTCGTGGATCTACGCGTTCGACGCGCGCGCGATCGGCGACAAGCTGCCGATCAGGAAGCTCGGGCCGTGGGACTTCCGCTCGCGGGAGGAGGCGCTCAAGAGCGCCCGCAGGGAGGTCGCCACCAGCCTCTGGAAGCCGGCGAACCCATGGACCGGCGACCGGCCCGTCACGCGCGAGGAGCTCGCTCAGCACGCGACGTTCGACGACTGCTGGGTCGTCATCCGCGGCAAGGTCTACGACTTCACCGAGTGGAAGGACCATCACCCGGGCGGCCCCTTCGTCGCGCGCATGTACGGCGGCAAGGACGCCACGGCGGAGTTCGGCGATTACCACAGCCGGCTCGCCGAGCGGCACATGGAGCACTTCTGCGTCGGGCCGCTCGTCGGAGCCCCTGCCGAGCGCGCCGGCGACGCCGTCGGAGGTCGAGCCGTCGAGGACTCGACCGGGCGACGCCCTGACACGGACACAGGATCGCCGGCGGCAAGCTGACCCTCGACGCAGGGCTCCCTAAGTGTCGGCGGTGCGCCTCACAACGAGGCGTGCTCCCGGGCCAACGTGCGCCGGCGGGCGACGAGCTCTGCCGGCGGGCGCTTGACGTCCCAGATCAGGCCGAGGCGGTCGAGCAGGCGGATGACGAGGCCGGTCGGATCGGGCTGTCCCGGGCCGATACCGTGGATGGCCATCGACGGGAATGCGTGGTGGTTGTTGTGCCAGCCCTCGCCGAACGAGAAGAGCGAGACGAAGAGGTTGTTGCGGCTCGAGTCCTTGGTATCGAAGTCGCGCGAGCCGAGCGAATGGCAGACCGAGTTGACGGCGAACATCATCTGGTTGTGCACGGCGATGCGCACGAGGCCCCCCCAGACGAGGCCGCGCCAGCCGTCGATCAGCACCGGGACGATCAACCCCGTGAGGAACCAGAACTCGGCCGTACGGTCGACGGCCACGACCAGCCGGTCAGCGAGGAGGCGGCGGCAGTAGCGCTCGCGCGGCGCCGGTTGGACCTCGAAGATCCAGCCGATGTGGGCGTGCAGGAAGCCGTCGAGCGGCGAGTGCGGGTCGCCCTCGCGATCGGCGTGGGCGTGGTGCTCGAGGTGCCTCGCCGCCCAGTCGATCGGCCGGCTCGGCACGGCCATTGCGCCGGCAATCAGCGCGAGGGCCTTGATCGGCGCATGGGTTTCGAAGCTGCGATGCGTGAGCAAGCGGTGATAACCGAAGGACGTGCCGAGTCCCGTGACGATTGCGAGCACGGCAAACAGGGCCAGGTCGACCGGAGCGACCCACTCGCGTGAGATGGCCCAGGCGGCGTAGGCGACTCCCATCAAGGGCACGACGAGGAGGAATGCGATGCCCGCGCGCACGAAGCTCTTGCCGAGCCGGCGCTCGAACAGCTTGACGCCGATGAAGAGCACGCTCAGGCCGACCACGACGAAGAGGATCACGCCGGCCGCTCCCGCAGGCGCAGGCCGGACGCGAGGCCGACGGCGAGCGAGGCCGGCCCGACCAGCAGATGGAACACGTTCTCGCCTCGATCGAGGCGCATGCCGAGCGGATGGTGGAACGTGAGCCCGGCGATGGCGAGGCCCGTGTAGAAGATGCCGAAGATCAGAGCCAGCTTGGTGGCATCGGCATCCGACAGTCCGGTCAGGACGAGCGCGATCATCGCGGCGCCCCAGATCACATGAATCGACGCGTGCAGCGGGTCCGAGTTTGCGAACCGCTGCGGCAGATGGTCGTTCGCGAGGCCGAGCGCGTCGAGTAGCAGCGAGGCGGCGCCCTGGCCGAGCAGCCCGGCGCCGAGCAGCCCGAGGAAGATCTGCGTCCGGCCCGTCACGCGACCCGCCGCGGCCGGAGCACCGAAGCGCTCGCGAAGGCAAGCGCGGCGATCCCGACGGCCAGCGCGATGCCCCAGGTCCAGGGCGCTGTACCCGCCACGAAGCGGTCGCGGTGGATGAGCGACGCGACGGCGATCAGCACGACCAGCGTGAGCGCGCTGAGCGTGAACGGCCGCACGGCTTCTCGGCGCTGCTCGAGGGCGGCCAGAGCCGCACCGAGGCCGAACGCGATGAAGATCGCTGCGTACACGCGCGCCAGGATCGCCAGGAGCTTCCACGGCCAGTGGGCGACGGCCGTGTCGGGTGAGAGCAGGAGGATCGCGCCGAGGGTCCCGAACACCACGGCTATGGCCGCGAAGACGGCACTCAGTCGGTGCGTACCGGGCAGGGCGGGTCGCGCCAGGCCGAGCGTCCAAAGCGCCACTGCACCGACAACCGGATCGACGAGATAGGAGATGAGCCATGGGTACGGCACTCCGTCGGCGGTGAAGTCGGACCAGTACATCAGCGTCGCGAGCAGGAGCAGCGATGTGACGACGGCGAACCCGGCCACGAAGATGCGCGTGTCGATTGCATGGCGCGCGATGCCCGAGAGGCCGAGGCCGACTGCCCCCGCGAGGTAGAACGCGGCGACGAAGCGCGTGTTGAGCGGCGTCGTGTGCAGCGGGAAGCCGACGACGTGGGCCGGTGTGAAGAGTCCCGTCAGGCCGATCGCGAGCCCCTGCGCGGTTCCGAGCAGGAGGTACGCCCGCAGCCACCACGGCACCGGTCGCAGCGCCGTCGCAGCCGGCGCCTGCAGAGTATCCGGCGCTGTGCCTGAGTCGTAGACTCTCGCTTCTCGGATGGTCGGACAGGATAGCTACGGCCCAGGGCCCCGGCAATGGCTTCCCGGCTCGTCGCTCTGGTCCCTGCACCGCGATCCGATCGCGTACATGGCAGGGCTGCAACGCCGCTACGGCGATCTCGTGCACTGGCGCATCGGGCCGCAGGATGTCGTCATGGTGGCGCGCTCCGATCTGGCGCGCGACGTGCTCGTCACGCACCACCGCTCGTTCAAGAAGGGGCCCGGGTTCGAGCGGGCGCAGATCGTGCTCGGCCAGGGCCTCTTGACCTCCGAGGGCGACTTCCACCTGCGGCACCGCCGCATGATCCAGCCGGCCTTCCACCGGCGCAGCGTGGCCGCCTATGGCGGCGTCATGATCAGCGAAGCGGCTCGGCTGAGGGATAGCTGGCACGACGGAGAGACCGTCGACGTGGCCGAGGAGATGACGCGCGTCACGCTCTCGATCGTATGCCGTGCGCTCTTCGGCCACTCCGTCGAGGGCGAGGCCGCGTCGATCGGCCAGGCTGTGACCCGGGTCGGTGGCTTCTTCGACTACCTCGTGATCGCGGTCCTGCCGCTCCTGCTCCGCATGCCCCTGCCGGCCGTGCGTCGCTTCAAACGCGGCTGTGCCGAGCTCGATGCCGCCACTCTGCAGGTCATCGAGGGGCGGCGCGACCGCACGGGCGGGCCGGAAGGCGATCTTCTCTCGACTCTGCTCGCGGCCCGCGATCTCGAGGGCGACCAGGCCGGTCTGACGGACGCGGAGGTGCGCGACGAGGTCGTGACGCTGATCACCGCCGGACACGAGACGACGGCCAACGCGCTCAACTGGCTCTGGTACCTGCTCGCGCAGCACCCGGAGGTCGAGCGGCGGCTGCACGAGGAGCTCGATCGCGCGCTCGGCGGGCGGTTGCCCACCGTGGAGGACGCCGAGCGGCTGCACTACGTGGAGATGGTGCTGCTGGAGGCGATGCGGCTGTACCCGCCGGCCTGGGGCATCGAACGGCGAGCTCTGTGCGAGCAGGAGATCGGCGGCTGCGTGATCCCCGCGGGCGCCGTCGTCCTGATGCCGACGTTCCTCATGAACCGCGACGAGCGCTTCTTCCCAGATCCGCTTCGTTTCGACCCCGAGCGCTTCGCGCCCGAGGCGGTCGCGGGCCGGCCACGACACGCCTTCCTGCTCTTCGGCGGCGGGCCGCGTCAATGCATCGGGAACGCCTTCGCGCTGCTGGAGGGCGTCCTGATCGTGAGCGTGCTCGCACAGCGGTGGCGACTGCAGCTCGCTCCAGGGCACGCCGTGACGGCGCAGGCGACCGTCACGCTTCGCCCGAGGGGCGGATTGCCGATGACCGTCGAGCGCCGGGCAGCATGAGCACCGGCGACGACGCAAAACCGGGGCTGGCGGAGGCGCTTGCCCTGTGGAGCTCGCTGGCCGTGCTGTGTGCGCTCGCATGGATCACCTACGCGCGTCTGCCGGCGCGCGACTTCTACAACGTCACCGGCACGGGCGTGCGCGCGGGGGCAAGCCGCGTACTGGTGCTGCTCGGCTGGCCGATCAGCATCATCGCGGTCGCGCTCCTTGCCGTTGCCGTCGACCGGTTGCTCGCCGACGATTCGCTCGGGCGCGGCGGTCGGCGGCTGGTCGTTGCCTGCGCGTGGGTGTCGTTCGGCCTCTGCCTGACGATCGCCTGGCCCGGAGTCGTCAACCAGGACGATCTCGACGCCAAGCCCTCGAATGCGCTCGCCGCGATCGGCGTCGGGCTCGCGTTCGCACTCACGCTCTGGGCGCTCGCGCACGGCGGCGTCGGACGCTCCCCGGGACGTGTCGTCGGCGACCGCGCTGCCGTTGCACTGGTGGCGGTACTCCTCGTGGCCGGGATCCCGTGGCTCTTCGCGCACGTCGGCGTCTATGTCGGCGACGTGCCCGGACTGCGCGCGATCTTCATGTCGAAGACGATCCTCCCCGAGGAAGGTCACCCGCACCTCCACGCCGTTCATCTCGGCAACCACGAGGGGCTCGACGGCATCCTGATCGTCGCCACCGCACTCGCTCTCTCGCGCCAGCTCGGGCTCATGCGGCCAACGCGCCTCCGCACGATCCTCGCGGGGTACCTTGCAGTGGCCCTGTGCTACGGCCTCGGCGTCGCCATCCAAGATGCGTGGCACGAGCAGCTCGTCAAGCGCGGATGGCTGCACACGCAATTCCCGAACGTCATCCGACCTGGCCTGACCTTTGCCTGGGGAGGACTCGTCGTGTGCGCCGTCCTCGTCCACCGGCTCGCAATTCGGCCGCGCCAGCGGCAGGTCGAGGCGGCCGCGACCGGACCACGTGTGCGTATGAATGAGCCTACGGGATAGGCGCAGTTGGCTTCGCTCAGCTCCGTTCGCCGGTTGAACCCGGGGGCCATTTCGCAGGGAGATTCCATTTCCTGCGGCTTGCTGTAGCTCGTTCGGGCGGACTCTCGAGGGCCCGGAGAGGTGTCAACGCTCGTCGGGCACCGGCGCGTCGTTGCGAAGGAGGCCCTCTGCCTTGAGCTCGCGCCAGAGGTCGGGAGCGATCGTTTCGCGGGAGAGGGCCGCGTTTCTCCGCATCTGCTCCGCCGATCGCGCACCGACGCACACACTTGCGACAGCCGGATGGGCGAGCGGGAATGCCAGGGCGGCCGCCGGCAGTGTCGTCTCGTGGCGCTCGCAGACGCGGGCGATCGCCTGCGCTCGCCCGACGAGTGCCCGCGGTGCGTCTGCGTAGTTGTACTTGGCGTCGTCGGGAGGGCGTGCCTGGGCGAGGAGGCCGCTGTTGAAGACGCCTGCCGCGACGACTGCCACGCGACGCTCGCAGCACACAGGTAGGAGGTCGTCCAGCGCATCCTGCTCGAGCAGCGTGTAGCGACCGGCGAGCATCACCACGTCGAGGTCGGTCTGTCGTACGAGGTCGGCCAGCATCGCCGAGGAATTCATGCCTGCTCCGATGGCAGTGACGATGCCGGCGGCGCGCAGCTCCTCGAGCGCCGGATAGCCGGTCTCGAGCACCTCGGCGCGGTGCTCGTCGGGATCGTGGAGGTAGACGATGTCCAGGCGGTCGAGGCCCAGGCGCTCCAAGCTCTCTTCGAGCGAACGGCGAATGCCGTCCCTGCTGAAATCCCAGACGCGCCGATGGGTGGCCGGCACGACGAAGCCCTGATCGTCCAGACCGTCGGCGACCTCGACGGGCTCGAGCAGGCGCCCGACCTTCGACGAGAGCACGTAGGCACCGCGCGGACGCGCGGCGAGCGCGGCTCCGAGCCGTCGCTCCGAGAGGCCGAGCCCGTAATGCGGTGCGGTGTCGAAGGAGCGCACTCCCAGCTCCCACGCGACGTCGACGGTGCTCCGGGCGTCGGCCTCGGACACCTCGCGGTACATGTTTCCGAGCTGCGAGCAGCCGAGCGAGAGCTCGCTCAGCGCGAGGGAGAGATCGGGAAGGCGGCAGGTGGGGATCATGTGGGTCACAGCGCAGGAGAACATATGATGTTTTCGATGGAGGACGCCACCAACACGGTGAGTGCTGCTTCGCGTCCGGTGCTCGATGGGCAGCGCGTACGTCGGCCGGCGAGAATGGCGTCGGTCGTCGTCGAGGAGATCGCCCACCGGATCCTCGGCGGCGAGCTGCATGCGGGGGCCGTCCTGCCGACGGAGCCGGCACTGGAGCGCGAGTTCGGCTTCAGTCGCTCGGTGATCCGGGAGGGCCTGAAGCTGCTGGAGGAGCGCGGCCTCGTGCGGGTCGAGCAGGGGCGCGGGACGACAGTCCAGGGGCGCGACTCGTGGAACCTGCTCGACCCCGCGGTGCTCCGCATCGCTCTCGTCTACGACCACGAGATGGTTCTCCTCGACGACCTGATCGGGGTGCGACGTGTCCTGGAGCGAGAGATGGCGCGCGCCGCGGCCGCCAGGTTGACCGAGGACGAGCTCGCCGTCCTCGCGGAGAACCTGGACCAGATGACGAGCTCGATCGGAGACTACGACCGGTTCCGGTCACTCGACCTCGCCTTTCATGACGGGGTGATGAGGGCCTCCGGCAGCGAGGTCGGTCGCACGATCGTCCGCACGATCCACATGAACGCCGGGCATGCCTTCCGGCTCAGCGCACCCGGCGCACGCGCAGCGCTCGAATGCACGGTCGCGGAGCATCGGGCCATCTACGAGGCGTTTGTCGCCCGCGACGGGGAACTCGCCGCGACTCGCACAGAGGCGCATATCGACTCGGCCTGGGCGGTGCGCCGGAGCAACCAGTTCGCGTAGCTCGCTGCGCTGCGCCGTTGCGGCGGATCACAGGCGAGCACTTGACATCTGTTCATCATTCGTATGATGATTCGCGCCAATGCGAATCGCAGCTGTCGATGTCGATCTGATCTCGCTCCCGGCCGTTACGCCTGCATTCGCCTGGCGACGTGGACTTCGCGGCTCGCACGGCGCTCGCACGACCGCCGTCCTCCGGATCACGACCGAGAGCGGTGCGGTGGGAGAGGCCTACCACGAGTGGAGCGGGCCGATGCTCGCCGACATCGTCGACCGCGTGCTGCGAGCCGAGCTGGTCGGTGAACGTGTAGATCGGCGCGAATGGCTCTGGCACCGTCTCTGGGAGCTCGACCGGACCGACGAGTTCCCGATCTGGCTCATCGGTGTCGTCGACGTCGCTCTCTGGGATCTCGAGGGTCGCATCCTCGGCGTCCCAGTGCACCGCCTGCTCGGCACCTACCGCGAGGAGATTCCCGCGTGCGCGTCCACGACGACGTTTGCCACGATCGAGGAGTTCCTCGAGGTCGCGGACCAGTGTCTCGAGCTCGGGTATCCGGCGATCAAGCTCCACGCCTGGGGCGACGCGCGTGCCGACGCCGAACTCTGCCAGCGGCTGCGCGACCATGTGGGGCCGGACGTCGACCTGATGTACGACGGCTCCGCCGGCTTCGACCTGCCCGACGCGATCTACCTCGGGCGCGCCCTCTCGGAAGCGAACTACCGGTGGTACGAGGAGCCGATCCAGGAGTTCAGCGTCACTGCGTACAAGTGGCTCTCCGAGCGCGTCGACGTACCGCTCCTCGTCGGTGAGACGTCGGACGGGAGCCACCTCAACACGGCGGATTTCATCGCCTCCGGCTGCGCCACCTACGTCAGGACGAGCGCCAACCACCGAGGCGGGATGACGGGCGCGATGCGCATCGCGCACCTCGCCGACGCGTTCCGGCTGCGGGCCGAGCCGCACGGCCCCACCGAGCCCGCGGTGCATCTCTGCATGGCAATCCCCAACTGCACGTACTTCGAGTCGCTTGTGACGTCCAATCCCGTGATCCGTGAAGCACGTGTCGGGCCGGACGGTCTCGTGCGTGCCCCGACCGAGCCTGGAATCGCGTTGCCGAGCTTCGTCCATGAGCGCCGTGTGACTCCGGTCCGGTGACCCAGAGCACACGCAGTGCTCGCCAACGAAGGAGGAGGATGACCATGAAGATCAACCGCCGGTGGCTCGGTCTCGCGCCGCTCGTCGTCGCGGCCGCGATCGCAGCCGCCACCGCCTCGGCGGGTGCTGCCACTGCCAAGGGTGGCAGCGCTTCCGGCTCGATCACTGTATGGGTCGACGCCGTCCGGTTGCCGGCGGCGAAGGCTTACGTCAAGGCGCACCCCAAGGTCAAGGTCAAGATCGTCACGTTCGACGGCGATGGAAATGGCGCGACCACGCTGCAGGCGAAGATCCAGCTCTGGAACCGCACGGGCAAGGGCTGGCCGGACGTGATCTTCAGCGAGCAGGCCAACGATCCCGTCTGGATGGCATCGAAGCAGTTCGACTTCGCGGCGCCGGTCAAGGGCCTCATCCCGGCAAAGATGCTTGCGAAGTGGCCCGCGCCGTCGCGCGGCCAGTGCACGGTCGGCGGCAGGGAGATCTGCGTCCAGGACAACCTTGCCCAGACGGTGCTCTGGTACGACAAGACGCTGATGGACAAGTTCGGCTACGCGGTCCCGACGACGTGGCAGGAGTGGGCGGCAATCGGCCAGAAGGTCGCCACCGAGCACCCCGGCTATATCATCGGGAACGCCGGCGACTCGTATAGCGCCTGGATGTACCTGTGGGCCGACAAGTGCCCGATCAGCCAGGTGCAGACGAACGGCAGCGTCCGCATCAACTCGGGGGATTCGCACTGCACCCGGATGGCCAGCTTGCTCGACCCGCTGATCAAGAACGGGACGACGCCGCCAGAGAACATCTTCACGCCGGCATTTGCCCAGAAGTACGGCGGAGCCGATCCGAAGGTCCTGATGATGCCGGGACCGACCTGGTACGCGAAGGACGTCTTCAGCGGGACGCTGAAGATCCCGGCCGGTCACATGGCGGCAGCGATGCCCCTGCAGTGGAATGGCGAGACGCCTATCACCACCGGTCAGATCGGCGGCGGTCCGTGGATCATCTCGAGGCACTCCAAGAACATCGCGGCGGCTGGTGACTTCGTCACCTGGGTCACGACATCGCCCGTCGTGAAGGACAAGGGGCCCGGCTACCCGTCGTACGCACCAGCCGCCACCCGCTGGCTGGCCAACCTCGGCAAGGATCCCTACTTCGCCTCCAGCCCGGCAAAGCCGCTCCAGGCGGCCGCCAACCTCATCTGGAGGGGCTGGAGCATGGTCACGTATCCCGACCAGCCCGTCTGGTCCAACACCGTCGTCACGCAACTCGTCGCCGGCAAGTCGCTGACCGACCTCCTGCCGGCGCTCGGCGACGGGCTCGCGCAGGCCGCGCAGGCGGCCGGATACAAGGTCGTAAGGCAATGACGGCCCGATGACTTGAGTGCATCCGGTCCGATCTCGAAGCACCCGGGGGCCACGCGCAAGCGTGGCCCCCGCCGCCTACGCGGCCTGCCGTTCGTCCTGCCGTACCTGCCGCTCCTGATCGTCTTCGGCATCGCGCCGACGATCTACGCGATCGATCTCGCCTTCACGAACGTCGCCGGTGGCTGGGTCGGCTTCCACAACTTCGTGCGGACGTACAACGACTACCGCTTCGGCCCGGCGTTCAAGCACATCCTCGTCTACACGAGCATCTGGCTGTGTCTGCTCGTGGTCTTCGTCGTCGGCCTCGCGCTCCTCCTGCACGGCCGCGCGGGGCGGGTGTCGGCGACATTCCGCTTCCTCTTCTACATCCCGGGCGCGCTGGCGGGGGCGGCGGCCGTCCTGGTGTGGCTCTTCATGCTGGACCCGTCCGTCAGCCCAGGTTCGTTCCTGCTGCGCGACGTGCTCGGGGCAGACATCTTCGCTCAGTCGATCGCCCCCGGAAACCTGGCCTACATCTTCGCGATGATTGCGTTCTGGACGGGTGCCGGCGGCTGGATCGTCGTCATGTACGGCGCGCTCAACACGATCCCGCCCGACCTCGAGGAAGCTGCCCGCATCGACGGTGCGGGACCGATCGGGATCGCGTTGCGTCTGAAGCTGCCGCTGATCCGGAAATGGATCGCCTACATGGTGATCCTCTCGTTCGCGACCGGGACGCAGCTCTTCGTCGAGCCACAGCTCGTGAATCAGGCGAGCCTCGGCCTCGTTCCCGACACGTGGTCCTCGAATCAGCTGGCCTACCAGCTGGCCTTCCGGTACGCGGACTTCAACGGCGCGGCTGCGATCGCCGTCGACCTGCTCGCAATCGGACTCGTCGGTGCAGTGCTGATCGTCACACGCACCGGGCTCTTCAGGACCGACGACTGATGCGGGGAGCGGCACTCGGCCTGCGGCTCGTGACCCTCGCCGCGTTCGCGGTCTTCTTCATCGCACCCGTCCTGTGGCTGATCCTCGCGCCGACGAAGGGCGACAACGCGCTCGTCACGAGCAGCCCCTTTTCATTCGGGAGCTTCCATCAGGTGTCGCTCGCCTGGAGGCACCTCGACGCGTTCAGCGACCACATCTACCGGCACTGGATCGGCAACACGCTCTACTACTCGCTCAGCGCAACCGCGATCACGCTCGCGGTGAGCGTCCCCGCCGGGTACGGCCTCGCCCTCGGGAGCTTCCCCGGCCGCAAGCTCGTCCTCTCCCTGACGCTGATCTCGATGATCATGCCGGGGGCCGCACTCGTGCTGCCCATCTTCCTCGAGCTCAACAGCCTGCATCTGATCGGCCGTGCGGCATCGGTGATCCTGCCGTTCGCGTTCTTCCCGTTCGGTGTCTACCTCGCCTACATCTACTACCTCTCGGCCATCCCGCCCAGCCTGCTCGACGCTGCGCGGGCGGACGGCGCGGGCGAGCTGCAGACGTTCCTGCGCGTCGCGCTGCCGCTCGCGAAGCCGATCGTGGCGCTCGTCTTCTTCTTCAGCTTCGTCGCCGACTGGAACAACTTCTTCCTGCCCTACGTCGTCCTCGCGGACTCCAACCAGTACCCGATCACCGTGGGGCTCTCGAACCTGCTCTCCTCGACGCCGTCGTTCAACCCGGCGGCCGGCGGCGGCGGCCAGTCGGTCAACATCTTCCGCCCGGAGCTCGCTCTCGCGACGCTCCTCGCCGTCGTTCCGGTGGCGATCGTGTTCGTGCTCTCCCAGCGCGCGCTCGTGCGCGGTCTCGTCGGTGGGTCGGTCAAAGAGTGACTGCGGCTCGGTACGGCCTTGCGAGCGCATGACGTCTCTCGTCTGCGCCGCCACAGCACCCGGCATCACGTCGCACTGGCGGTCCGCGGAGTCGTACTGCTCGTGTTTGCGGTCTTCTTCATCGTCCCTCTGGCCTGGCTCGTACTGGCCCCGACGAAAACCGACTCCGAGTTACTGACCAGCAACCCGTTCGCCGTTGGCAGTGTCCACAACGTCTGGGTCGCGTGGCAGAGCGTCGATGGCTTCAGCGACCACATCTTCCGGCGTTGGCTGGCGAACTCTCTCGCGTACTCGCTGTGCGCAACGGCGATAACGCTCGTGACCGCAATTCCCGCCGGCTACGGGCTCGTCATCGGCAGGTTCCCAGGGCGCAAACTGATTCTGAGCCTCACGCTCATCGCATTGATCATGCCGCCGGCGGCGTTGGTGCTCCCGATCTTCCTCGAGCTGAATGCGGTGCAGTTGATCGGCAGCAGTTCCTCGATCATCCTGCCGTTCGCGTTCTTCCCGTTCGGCGTCTACCTTGCGTTCATCTATTACGCCACCGCGCTGCCACCGGCTCTGCTGGATGCTGCGCGGGCCGACGGCTGCGGCGAGTGGGCTGCCTTCCGCCATGTCGGGATCCCGCTGGCGAAGCCGGTCGCCGGGCTCGTCTTCTTCTTCAGTTTCGTTGCCAACTGGAACAACTTCTTCCTGCCCTACGTGTTCCTGTCGGACGAGCGCCGGCTCCCGATCCAGGTCGGGCTCTCTGACCTCTTCAGGTCGTCGCGACCCGCGGTCGCGCTCGCGACGCTCCTCGCGGCAACACCCGTCGCGGTCGTGTTCGTCGTCTCACAGCGGGCGCTCCTGCGTGGACTCGTCGGCGGCGCGAGCAAAGGCTGAGCAGCGCCTTCGAGACGTGCGTCAGCGGTACTCGGGGTTGGCGAAGTCGAAGCGACACCCTGCTTCCCAGGCGGCGCGCTGGTTGCCGTGCACCGGGAAGCCGCCGGCCTGCTTGAGCAGCCGGGCGAGGTGCAGGAGGTTCCAGGTGAGAAAGGTCGTGTTGCGGTTGGTGAAGTCGTTTTCTGGCCCGCCGGAGCCCGGGTCGAGGTACGACGGGCCCGGGCCTGCCTCGCCGAGCCAGGCGCTGTCGGCCTGCGGCGGGATCGCGTAGCCGAGGTGCTGGAGCGAGTAGAGAATGTTCATCGCGCAATGCTTGGCGCCGTCCTCGTTGCCGGTCACGATGCAACCGCCGACGCGCCCGTAGTAGGCGTATTGGCCTTGGTCGTTGAGGAGGTGCGAGTTGCCGTAGAGGCGCTCGATCACCTTCGTGCACACCGACGACTTCTCGCCGAGCCAGATCGGCGTCGTCAGCACGAGGATGTCGGCGGCCATGACCTGCTCGTGGATCGCCGGCCAGTCGTCGCGCGCCCAGCCGTGCTCGGTCATGTCGGGCCAGACGCCCGACGCGATCTCCTGGTCGACGGCGCGGATGACTTCGACCTGCACGCCGTGCGCGCGCATGATCTCGATCGAGCGGTCGGCCAGTCCCTGCGTGTGCGAGACCTCGGGCGAGCGCTTGAGCGTGCAGTTGACGAAGAGCGCGCGGAGGTCGGAGAAGTCCCAGGCATCGGTCATGCCCGACAGTCCGCGCGCCCCCGCGGATGTTACGCCGGCGGGGCGCGGAGGTCGCACCTACGCCAGCACGACCGCGACGCAGGTGATGTCGTCGGTCTGCTCGGCCCTGTCCGCGAACGCGTCGACGTCCGCCATCACGGCCTGGACGAGGTGCTCGGCGCTCGAGCGCTCCGTATGACGAAGCAGGGCCTTGAGGCGCTCGTCGCCGTACTCCTCGTTCGCGGGATCGAGGCACTCGGTCACGCCGTCGGTGAAGAGGAACAGGCCGTCGCCCGGCGCGAGCTGGAGCGAGTGCGCTCGCCAGACCCGCTCCGGGAAGAAGCCGAGCGGCGGGCCGCTGCCGGTCAGTTCCGCGCAGCCGCCTGCGGCGCTCAGATGGATCGGCGGGCTGTGCCCGCAGACGACATAGTCGAGCCGGCCGCGGTCGAGATCGAGCACGCCGTAGAAGACCGTC
>Ga0207683_10003524_pt1 | contig 13649 bp, 14 predicted proteins | sample KBSM73metaG_FD_184333 | JGI IMG/M metagenome (GOLD analysis project Ga0207683, IMG submission 184333) | Miscanthus rhizosphere microbial communities from Kellogg Biological Station, Michigan, USA - KBS M7-3 metaG (SPAdes) (version 2) | ecosystem: Host-associated > Plants > Roots > Rhizosphere >...
TACGGGATTTGGCCTAATTTCCGCAGTCCGCTGCTCTGGGACGTCTTTGCGGTCTCAACCTATTTCACCGTCTCGGTCCTCTTTTGGTATACCGGTCTGGTTCCGGACCTAGGCACACTGCGCGATCGCGCGACGTCGAAAATCAAAAAATTCTTCTATGGGATTTTCGCGCTCGGCTGGCGCGGATCAAACCGGCACTGGCGCCATTATGAGATGGCATACATGCTTCTGGCCGGTCTTTCCACGCCGCTCGTGCTTTCCGTGCACAGCGTCGTTTCCTTCGATTTCGCGACTTCGGTAATCCCGACCTGGCACACCACAATTTTCCCGCCCTACTTCGTCGCTGGCGCCATCTTTGGCGGATTCGCGATGGTGCTGACTTTGATGATTCCCGCGCGCGCCATTTACGGGCTGCAGGACATCATCACTCCGCAGCACATCGACAAGATGGCGAAGGTCATTTTGCTGACCGGCTCAATTGTTAGCTACGCCTACGCGATGGAGTTTTTCATCGCCTGGTATAGCGGCAATGAGTACGAAAAATTTGCCTTCTATAACCGAATTTTCGGTCCCTACTGGTGGTACTGGTGGGTCGGCATGCTCTTCTGCAATTTCATTTCGCCACAGCTCTTTTGGTCCAAATGGTGCCGGCACAACATCTACGTCGTCTACTTCGTCTGCATGTGTGTGAACGCCGGCATGTGGTTCGAGCGCTTTATCATCATCGTTGGCGGGTTGCATCGCGATTTCCTTCCCTCTTCTTGGGGGCTTTTCTTCCCGACCTGGGTCGATATCTGGACTTTTGCCGGGACCTTCGGAATTTTCACTTCGCTCTTCCTGCTTTTCATCCGCTTCGCGCCGATGATTGCGATGTCGGAAGTGAAAATCGTGCTGCCGGAAGCTGACCCGCACCACGCCACTCCGGAAGAACATCATGTTATCGCGGCCGGCGGAAAGGAGCGGACATGATTACACCGAGCGGGAATCGTGTTTACGGGATGGCCGCCGAGTATTCGAGTGCGTCCGCCCTTTACGAAGCGGCCAAGCAAGTGCGCGATGCTGGCTTTAAACGCTGGGACGTCCATTCACCTTTTCCGATTCACGGAATGGACGCCGCGATGGGCCTCGGCAAATCCTGGCTCAGCGCGGTTGTGCTTTGCGGTGGTATTACCGGACTTATAACGGCCTGCATTCTCACCTTCGGCCCGTCTTCATTTCTCTATCCGCTGATCGTGCACGGCAAGCCCTTCAACTTTTGGACGGTGCCGGCATTTTTTCCGATCATGTTTGAGCTGACCGTTTTGTTCTCGGCCTTTGCGGCGTTTTTCGCGTGGCAGGCGATGAACTTTCTGCCGCGCTGGAATCACCCGATGTTCAACTGGGAGCGGTTCAAGCGGGTTACGAACGACGGATTTTTCCTCGTTTTGGAAGCGCGTGATCCGCGCTTTAGCGAAAATGAAGCGCGCGAACTGCTCGAACGGACCGGTGGCCAGCACATCACGGTGGTGCACGAAGAATAACCATGCTGCGCGCCTTCTTTCTCATTTTCATCCTGGTCACGATCGCGTGGATTGCGGTCTTCGGGTTTCGGGGACAGAAAAGCAGTCGGCCGGAGATCGAGATTTTTCCCGACATGGTGCGGCAACCAAAAGTGCGCGCCCAGGCGCCGCTCGATTTTTTTGCTGACCAGCGTGGCGGCCGGCAACCGGTTGCAGGGACGGTTCCGATCGGCTACGAGGCTCCGTTGCCTAACGATGAAGGCCAGGCGGTCGATGAAGAGGGCGAGATGGGTATGCACCCGCGTTTTGGATTCACCGAGGGAACGGATTACTACAACACCGGCAAAATGGGCGTGAACTGGGGGACTGGTATTCCGCTCGATGTGACCCCGGCGCTTCTTCAACGAGGTGAGCAACGCTTCAATATCAATTGCGCGGTTTGCCATGGACCGCTCGCGAATGGGGACGGGATCGTAAAGCAGTTTGGCCTTACCACGGTTGTGACTTTGCAGGACGACCGAATCCGCAACATGGCGGACGGCGAAATTTTCAACACCATCACGCACGGTAAGAACACGATGATGGCCTACGGTCCGCGCGTCACTGTGCAGGACCGCTGGGCAATCATCTGCTACCTGCGCGCCTTGCAGCGCAGCCAGCATGCGAGCGCGGGCGATGTCCCGCCCGAACATGTGGCGGATTTGGAAAAGAAGGCGGAGCCGGAAAAGAAAGCGGAGCCGGAGAAGAAATGAGCGATCGATCCCACGTTTTGCCCGCACCGGAAGGCGAATATTTTGAGAAGCGGCGTTTTGCCGGGTTGTCGCTGATCTGTGGCGTGATCGGCATCGTCGCGTTGGTCCTGTGCATTTTCGCGGGTTATCGCGACCCGGTTCAGTTCAGCTATTCCTGGCTCTTCGCCTTCTTCTTTTTCTTCACCCTTTGCATCGGCTGTCTGTTCTGGACGATCGTGCATCACGTGGTCGATGCGGAGTGGTCCGTGGTCGTTAGGCGACAGCTCGAGAATATCGCCCTGCTGCTTCCGGTTCTGGGTGTTCTCTTCGCGCCGATTTGGTTTTTGCGGAAATCTCTTTACCGATGGATGAACGTTCCCGTCGGGGCGGATCCACTTCTGGATTCGAAGCGCGCTTACCTCAACTTGGAGTTCTTTTTTTCGCGCGCGATCATCTTCTTCATCGTCCTGACACTTCTGGCTTATGTGTTGCGCCGATTGTCAGTCCGGCAGGATCATGACGGCAATCCGCAGTTCACCATCCGGATGCGCAAAGCTGCGTTTATCGGGCTGCCGCTCTTCGCCCTCTGCCTGACCTTCGGTGCTTTTGATTGGGTCATGAGCTTGAACTGGCACTGGTTCTCGACCATGTGGGGCCCTTACATTTTCGCTGGGACGGCGGGCAGCTCGATGGCGTTGATTGTTCTCGTGACCGCCGCTTTGCAACGAGCCGGTTATCTGAAGGGTGTGGTGACGGTTGAGCATTACCACATCATGGGGAAATGGCTCCTCGCCTTCACCGTTTTCTGGGCCTACATCGGCTTTAGCCAATACATGCTCTATTGGTACGCGAACATCCCCGAGGAGACGCAGTATTTCATCGTTCGGAACACCGAATCCTGGAATGTGCTCTCGTGGTTTTTGGTCGTGTTTCGGTTCTTTGTTCCGTTCGCCCTTCTCTTGCCACGGGTGACTAAGACGAACCGAACCTATCTCTGCTTAATCGCCGCATGGATCATCTGCATGCAACTCCTCGACGTCTACGTGATTGTCCTGCCGGCGCTGCACGGGACTGGGGTGCATCTGAGCATTTTGGATTTCTTGCCGCTGATCGGGATCGGCGGAACGCTCGCCTTTTTTTACCTGTGGTTCATCGGATGGACTTCGCTGTTTCCCGTCCGTGATCCGCGCCTGATCGAATCTCTCCGCCTCACCAACTAGCCGTGCCTAACGACGAAGATACACTCGCGCATCCCGAACAGCCGCGCTTCCTCCTGCCCGCATGGGTTTGGGCGGTAGTGCTATTTGGTTTTTTCGGCGTGATCGTGGCGATCGCTTTCGGGGCAATGTCCCGCGGGTCAACCTATGAGGAAGATCGAGCGAAGGCGCGTGCCGACAAACTGAAGACGGCGCAGGAAGAATGGAATAAGACGGCGCAAAGCTACGGCTGGGTCGATAAAACCAAGGGCGTCGCGCATATTCCGATCCAACGAGCAATGATGCTCGAGGTGTCAGATCTACAAGCGAAGCAACCCCAGGCAGCCGGCCCGATTGCGACTCCGACGCCGGCGGAGGCCGCGGCCACCGGTGCAGCGCCGCCGACTAATCCGTCAGCGGCCGCTTCGCCTGGGATGTCCGCCACGCCGCCTCCAATATCTATCGAAGGCTTGAAGTCCGAAAACCGAGGCCAGCCTGCCGCGGGAGCGAACCCGCCGAACGCTGCGCCTGCCACGCAGCCCGGCGCCTCCGCCACGCCCGCGGCCGCGCCGCAATCTCATTCGCAAGTTCCGGCCGTCTCGCCCACGAACACGCCGGTCCAACATTCGATCGGCACCCCCCTCCCAGTGTCTGGTTTAACCCCTGCCCGAACTTCACCCGCCGCCACGGCCACTCCGCCTCACCGATGAACTGGACCGAATTTTTGGCCTATCTTAGGCGACAAGATCAAAACGCAGCGGTCATCTTCGACCGCGCTGAGCCCATCGGCCAGCCGACTGATCTGGTCATGCCGTATCGCCGTTGGTTCGGCCGCAAGCGTAGCAAGATTTCGCTATCTCAGAGTCGCGTTGGAGTTACCCATTCATGAACACGCCTGCTGGAGTAACTGAAGAGCCGTTAGGCGATGTGGAAGTGACGACGAGCGACGTCGAGCGCGTCGAACGCGCTCTGATCGATGCATCGACCCGGTTGCCGGTATTGGTCTTCTACACTTCCGCAGTTGCGTGGCTCTTGCTCGCCACGCTTTTGGGCGTTGTCACTTCGCTGCAGATGCACGCGCCCGATCTCCTTTCGGGTCCGGGATTCCTCACCTGGGGAAGATTGCGACCGGCGCATTTTGACGCCCTCATCTACGGCTGGGCTTCCATGGCCGGGATGGGAACCGCGACCTGGTTAATGGCGCGACTATGCCGAACCACGCTCCGGCATCCGCTTCTTCTCATCGGCGGCGCCGCCTTTTGGAATCTCGGTGTCCTCATGGGAATCGTCGGAATTCTGATCGGACAGGCGACCGGCTATGAATGGCTCGAGTTTCCCGGCTACTCCGCGGTCACGCTTTTCGTTGCCTACTTCCTGATGATGACATGGGCGCTGATCATGTTCCGCTATCGCCGGCGCGGCCATGTTTACATCACCCAATGGTATTTGTTAGGCGCGTTCCTCTGGTTCCCCTGGCTCTACGCCGCCACGCAGATCATGCTTTTCGTTTTGCCCGTCCAGGGAGTGATGCTGGCCGCGGTCAATGCCTGGTTTATCAATAATCTCCTGTTCCTTTGGTTCGGATCGATCGGGCTCGGTACCGTTTATTATCTGATTCCGAAGGTGATCGGCCGCCCGGTGCACAGTTATTATCTGGCTGCGATTGGATTCTGGACCTTTGCCTTCTTCTCGAGTTGGACGGGAATGCAACGACTGGTGGACGGCCCATTTCCGGCCTGGATGATTACCGCCGGTATCGCCGCCATGATCCTGTCGATCATTCCGGTCGCGACCGTCGGCCTGAATCATCATATGACGATGCGCGATCATTTCCCGCTCATGCGTTACAGCCCGACGCTCCGTTTCACAGTGTTTGGGGCGATTGCTTACACGGGTTTCATGATCGTCGGTGTGATTATCTCGCTTCGATCGATGGCGCGGATTGTTCAGTTCACCGAAGCGACAACCGGCTTCAATTACATGGGACTCTACGCCTTCTATTCAATGGTGATTTTTGGTTCGATGTACTACATCGTGCCGCGTCTCGTCGGCCGTGAATGGCGTTACGCGTCTCTGATTAAGCTGCACTTTTGGAGTGCGGCTTACGGCATTGGCTTAATGGTTCTTCTCTTGCTCGTGGGCGGATTCGTCCAGGGCCTGAGCCTGAACGATCCGACGCTTCCTTTCGATGAGACTACCCAAAGCATTCTGCCTTATCTGCGCGGTCGCACGTTGGCTTGGATTCTGTTGACGGTTTCGCATCTGATTTTTGCCTTTCACTTCGGCTTGATGCTGCTCGGCTTCGGACGCACCGCCAGTGTGCCGACGTTTTTGAATCCGCTCGAACCTGAGCCGGGAGGAGGCCACTGATGAAAGGATTGCAACCTCTCTTCTTTGGTATCTTCGGCATCTTCGCCTTCTCATGGCTGGGGATGACCGTGGTTCCGAATCTCCAGATCGGCAGTCTCAACCCGCAAACTGATGAGGACGGTGGCGACGTTTATCCCGCACCGCCGTCTGGCATGGCGATTCGCGGTGCGGAAGTCTACGCCGCGAACGGTTGTGTCTATTGTCATTCGCAACAAGTGCGGCCCGATTACGGTGGCTCGGATCTCGAGCGGAAATGGGGTGAACGTCGGAGCGCGCCGCGCGACTACATTTTCGAGCCAATTGCTCTTCTTGGCAGAATGCGGACTGGTCCGGATCTGGCTAACGTCGGGCATCGCCCGCCGTTGGAAGGAAGCAGTAGCCCAACACCTGCGCCGGCACCCGCGACCGGCGCTCCAGCAGCAGGAGCGCCAGCAGCAGCAGCGCCAGCAACGGGAGCACCGGCAAACGGAGCCGCGGCGACTACAGCCGCGGCGAGTCCGGCGGCATCTGCCAACCCGGCTGCGCCTGCGAATGCCTCTGCAGCGGCGACTCCAGCAGGTCCAGCCGCATCGACGACGGCGCCGGCAGCAAGTCCAGCGGCGGCCACGGCCGCGGCGACAATGGTCGCGAATCCGCAGGAGTTGACTGCGGATGGTAAGCCACTGCCTTACACGGCTGGTTGGTACCATCGCCACCTCTATAATCCACGGAGCATTTCACAGGATTCGAACATGCCGGCCTACCGCTTCCTTTACAAAAAGAAGCGTATCAGTGGGGTCGCGTCGCCCGAGGCAGTCAATTTCGCCGGTGACACTCGCGAGGAGCCAGAGGCCGGGTGGGAAATCGTCCCGACTTACGACGCGCAATGCCTCGTCACGTATCTGATGACTCGGGATCAATCCCACGCTTTGAAGGAAGCCAAATCACCACAGACAATTGCACCCGCTCCGGCCAAGGAGGCGAAGAAATGAACGGACCGGGTTCAGAAAATCGTCCGCGCCAGGGGATGGATTACGGTGAAACCCAGGAGGTGCACGATACCCATGCCGCAATCATCAGGGAGAAAGCGGAACCTCGCATTGGGCGCGAACCGCTCTCACTCTGGCTGATTGCGATCTATGGAACGGCCGTCTTTTTTGGCGGAGCCTATCTCGGTCGTTATTCCGGAAATTTCAGCGGCGACGGACTAGACTATCTCGGCGGCGCTCCACGCGTTGCGACTAAAGCGGGGGGAGCAGCGACTGAACAAGCAGCCGAGCTGACGCCGGCCGAGAAGGGCAAGAAAATTTTCTCGGCCAATTGCGCCACTTGTCATCAGGCGAACGGTCTTGGCGTGGCCGGGCAGTATCCACCACTGGCGGGTTCGGAAATCGTGAATGGTGGCTCGCATCGGCCGGTGATGATTGTGCTCAAGGGTCTGCAAGGTCCGCTGACGGTGAAGGGGCAGCACTACGGTTCGGCGGTAATGCAGCCGTGGGACAAGACTTTGAACGATCAAAAGATCGCCGACGTTCTCACCTACGTCCGGCAGGAGTGGGGAAATAAAGCCGGACCGGTAAGCGCGGAAGGCGTTGCGGCGTTGCGCAAAGAGTATGCCGGCCGCGCCGAATCCTGGACAGAACCTGACATTCTCAAGGTGCCTGCCGAGGCGGAGGCTCCGGGAGGTGCAGCTCCGGCGCCCGCGCCAGGCGGCAGCCCGCCGCCGAAGTAAGGTTCGGGTTCAGTATCGAGCTTAGTTCCGCGACGGGGCGTTCGAGATCGTTGGTCACACCCATATAGGAACGTGAGCAATGTTCATTCATTACGATGTAGACGTAATGTTTGTGCTCGCGCTTTGAAGCCGAAATAGCCAGAGATCCTTCGTTCCACTCAGGATGACAATATGCTAGTTGCCTAACGAGCGACTGCGTCGGCCAACAGTTCCGCCATGTGCCGGGCTCGCACCGGCGTCAGTTCGTCAATCTGATGACGGCAACTCGTTCCGGAGGCAATCACGATAGCATTCGACGGTTGCTCGAGAACTTTTTCAACGAGCGGTGCCGCGACTTTCACGGAAAGCTCGTGTTTCGCCTCCAACATTCCAAATGCGCCGGCCATTCCGCAGCAACCTGTCTCGAGCAACGTCGCTTTTCGTCCGGGAAGGCGCTCCGTGAGCCGGACCATGAATCTTGGATTGAGCAACGACTTGGCGTGGCAATGGGCGTGAATCGCCACCTGCTCCTCCCGTCGCTCAAACTGAATCGCGTCCGGCTCACGCTCGAGCAGTTCGTCGACAAATTTTTCGAAGAGGAAAGAGCGCGATGCGACTGGCCCGGCACCGGGCAAACGCAATTCGCGATAGTCTTCGACGAACATCGAGTAACAGGATGGTTCGAGAAAAATGATGGGGACCTCGTCGCCGCCGCGGTTGAGTAACGGGAGATTGTGCGCTCCGAGCCGCTTCGCCTCTTTCAAATTCCCCTGGCTAAACGCAGGGCGTCCGCAGCATTTCCGACCTTTCGCAAGTTCCACATCAAAACCCAACGCCTCCAGAACCTTCACGGCGGCGATACCAATGTGCGGTTCGTGATATCGCACAAAGGTGTCGTCCCAGAGAATGACTCGTCCGCGTTTGTTGTGGCCGGGATCGGTGATCCCGGTTGCCCCCACTTTCTTTCGCATAACGAACCAGTGATCGAAGCGCTCTTCCGCGTAATGCGGCAACGTTCGTTTCGTTGATAGTCCCAGCCCTGCGCGCAATGGCGGAAAATCGAGCGCGGCGTTCGCGCAGGCTGGTAGCGCGCAGCCAAGCCGGCCTAACAAATCAATCGCGCTGAGCAGGCGCACCCTCCACGGCAAGCCATCACGTTCATGGCGCGCATGGACAAGTTCTGCCTTGAGCAACGCCAGATTCACATTGGACGGGCATTCGTTGGTGCAGGCTTTGCAGGAGAGACAATTGCTCAGCGCATCTTCCAGCTCCCGGGCGTCTAACGGATCCCTACCCTCGACTCGTCCCTCCAGTGCTGCGCGGATCAAGTTGGCCCGTCCGCGCGTCGACATGTATTCCTCACCGGTGACCGGAAAGGTCGGGCACATGGTCGGTTCGTTTTTGAGACAGCCACCGCAGCCGTTGCATTGTTCGAGGTTGCCAATGAAGGAATGATCCTTGGCTGCGAACGCCAGCGCTGGAGTGAAGGGCAGCTCAATCGAGCGCTTGAAATTTGTTCGCAAATCGCGATCGACCCGAAAGCGACCGTTGCCGATCAACTTTTCCGGATTGAAAAGATTTTTCGGATCGAAGACGCGCTTGATTTCGCGCATCAATTCGAAAAGCTCAGGTCCGACCTGATCTTGTAAAAATTCGGTGCGCGCGATTCCCACCCCGTGCTCAGCTGAAAGCGAGCCTTTGCATTGCCTAACGAGCGCGGCGACTTCGTTCGCCACCTGTCGATATTTTTTCAGGTCGGCCGCGGAATGCAGGTCGAGCACCGGACGGACATGCAGTAGCCCGGCCGCGGCATGGCCGTAGTAGCAGACCTCCAGTCCAAGCGGCCTCATGATCGACTCAAGCCCCGCGACGTATTCCGGCAGCTGCGAGGGACGGACCGCCGCGTCTTCGATGAACGCGACGGGTTTAGCCGGTCCGGGTCGTCCCGTCAGAAGCGAGAGGCCGGCTTTGCGCATCGCCCAAACAAGATTCATTTCGATTTGGTTGGCGCAGATCAGGGTCCGCAATCCAAGCTTGCGAGCGGAGAGCGCCGCGAGCCGGCCGGGCACGTCGTCATCGAAAAATTCGACGAGCAGGATGGCCTGGCACGGTTTCTCGTCGAGCTCGAGCAGTTTTCTTGTTGCCTCAAACTGCAACTGGCCTCGGGTTTGTTCGAAGAGTGGGTAATCGATGTGCTCGATCGCGGCGGGATGCAGATCGGACAGTTCGACTGTCGCCTGCATCGCCTCAGCCACTGAAGCAAAGAAAATCAGGCCGAGTCCTTTGGCTCGAGGCAACGGAACGACCCGCAGCTCCGCGGAAAAAATTCCGGCTAGTGTTCCTTCACTGCCCGCCAGGATCTCGGTCAGGTTATCGGGCGTGCGTGAAAAACGCTCCACGCCGTAGCCGATCCATCGTTTCACAATTCCCGGCGGCATGCGTTCCGCGATCTCCGCGGATTGCGCGCGCACCAGTTGCGCGATCGTTTCCTGCTCGACGTTGAGCGATTGGTAACCGCGGCCAATCGTTTCGATGCGGCCATTCGCCAGCACGATTTCCAGCGCGCGGATATGATCCGCAGTCGTGCCGTAGACCGGGACGTGCGCGCCCGAAGAATTGTTGGCGATCATTCCGCCTAACGTCGCGCGCGAGCTGGTCGCAACATCGGGACCAAAACAAAGTCCGTGTGGATAAAGGAAGGAATTGAGCTGGTCGAGGACAACGCCTGCTCCGACGCGAATGGTTCGCCGCTCGCGATCGAAACCGCTGATCTGCCGATTGTGCCGCGCAAAATCGATGATTAGGCCATCGCCGAGTGCACCGCCGGCCAGACCGGTTCCGGCACCGCGCGGCGAGATCGGAATGTTTGCATCGGCCGCGGCCAGAATTAGGTCGCGAGCGTCCTCCGCGCTCGATGGAAAGGCTACCGCAGCTGGCTCGATTTGGTAAGGCGAGGCGTCGGTCGCGTACGCCTGGCGAGTCCGATTATCGAAAGAGATTTCGCAATTCGCCGAGACAAGAATCCGCTGCTGGGCCGATGTCATCGCACCACAACATTCGTCGCGGTGCTGCGATTACAACACTCGCGCGTTAACCCGAACGAATCAGGGGGTCGGCTGAGCAGAGGCGGCCGGAGAAGCTGTTGCGGCAGAAGTTCCGGCTGCGGGAGAAATGGCTGCCGCCGCTGGGGAAGACGTTGCCCCTGGAGAAGCTGTTACCGCCCCTGCTGGAGGAACGCTTTCCTTCGCCGCAGGATTCAACTTCGCCTTGGCATCGGCTGCCGCGCCCTTGGCGGCATCTTTTGCCGGAAGCGGAGCCGCCGCTTTCTGTGCCGCCGATGTTTTCATCAGTTCCCGCCGCACCGCCGAGTCACCCGTGCTGCGATGGGCGTAGAGGACGGAGAGGGCGAGCACCAAAACAAAAAAGATACTTGCCAGCCAAGTTGTGATGGTGGTGAGCACGTTCGTGGTTTGGGCTCCGAAAATATTCTCGGTCACGCCACCGCCGAACGCCGCCCCAAGTCCCTCGCTCTTCGGCCGCTGCATCAAAATGACAAGCATCATGAGGATCGCGACGATCGCCTCAATTACGAGCAGGAAATTGATCAAAATGGTCATGGGGACGGGCAATATGGCCAAAGCCGCGGATTTGTCCACGACGAAGGGGCGCAGGAAAGAAATTTAACCACGGATTTGCCTGGCCCGCCTCGCAGTTCCGCGAGGCATCTAGGCTATGTCGCTAAAACTCCATTCACGGATTTCACGGATGGGAAGGAGGAAGACCCGCATTCACCGCACCGGCACTTTGCGGTGGACCCAGACGCTGTTCACGATTCCGAGGCCGAACATGATCATGAGCGCAAACGAACCGCTGTAACTAATCAGCGGCAACGGAACGCCAGTGATGGGCAAAATCGAAATCGTCATCCCGACATTTTGAAAGATGTGGGTGAAAATCAGCGTCGTGACGCCGATCACCAGTAAGAGTCCGAACAGGTCGCTCGCTTTGTAGGCAACGAAGAGGCATGTCATCAAGAGGAGCGCGAACGCGCCGAGCAAGCCGATGCCGCCGAGGAAGCCCCACTGTTCACCGATGGCAGAAAAGATATAATCGTTGTGCACCGCGGTGGCGGGCAAAAATCCGAGCTCGATCTGTGTGTTGGGTGCCTTGAATCCCTTGCCCGCCCAGCCGCCCGAACCGATTGCGATGAGAGACTGATTGATCGCCCACGCGGAGCCCTGACGATCGATATCAGGATTGATGAACGCAGTGATTCGCTCTTGTTGGTACGGCTTCAGCCCGACGTAGGCGATCGGGATGAACGCAACCGCGATCAGCACTACACAAATCAAATAGCGCAACGGAATTCCGCCGACAAAAAGCAGCGCGAGCACAACCGGGCCCCAGATCATGCATTCGCCGAGATCGGGTTGCAGCAAGATCAACAGACAAGGTGCGCCCACGATCGCGCCGCAGAGCAGCAGGCGAAGCATCGGATGCATCTGCCGGAACTGGCTCAGAAAAAGGGCGAGCACCATGATGCCCGCGACGACCGCGAGCTGGGCCGGCTGAAAATTAATCGGCCCCAGATGAAGCCAGCTGCGGGCGCCGTAGACCTTTGAACCGATGAATCGCGTCAGGATCAAAAAGAAAAGTCCGGCCAGATACATCGGCAATGCCCCCCACCTGATCCAGCGATAGTCGATCAGGCTGACCACCATGAACGCGAAAAATCCGACGGCGACCCAGTTGGCCTGTTTCCGCCAGAATTCGGCCGCCACCGGATCTTGGCGCATGTAGGTCGCACTGTAGATCGCGATCACGCCGAAGATGGCCAATGCGAGCATGTTAACCACGATCAGCCAGTTTTGGCCGAGCAATTTTCGAAGGAACGGGGTCATGGAAAAGCCGGGTTTTGGGCCTTAAAGAAGCTTAAAGATGGCCTCGGAAGAAGCAAAGTCCAGTGCTGGGCAATTTTGGCGCAGTCACAATTTTAAGTTATTTGAAATAAGCTGCTTATGTATATGTAGGGTCCAAATTGGTCGTTAATCTTGTCGCTCCGACGAAAAATCTATATACTCAGATACACTCCAACGGATTCAGGGCACTCTAAATGGCTAGGAAAAAGGCAAAACGAAAACTTTCGCGGCCGATGTTGCCGATGCAGCGCCATCTCAATCTGCAACATGAAGGCCGCTGTTTTGATCTGCGCCGAATTTTCGAGCGCGTAAAGGAACGACATTTTCGCGGGAAGCTGCGTGGTTACCGCGTTGTTTGGGGCCGGCGTCGGAAAGAGCGGCCGCGCGAATATTTCGTCTTCGGTTCGATTCAGGAAGAAGATCGCGTCATTCGGATTCATCCGTTGCTTGATCAACCTTTCGTGCCGCGCTGGTTTCTCGAATACGTCCTCTATCATGAAATGTTGCACTCCGTTGTGCCCGACGAAACGGATGCTGCCGGTCGGCGGCGAATTCACACCGACGAATTTTATCGCCGCGAAAAAGCGTTTCCATCCTATCGGCGCGCCCGCAAATGGGAGGACGAAAATCTCGCGCGCTTTCTGCGCTGATCTGTCGTCCCTCCGGGACTTTGTAGCCGTCGCCCTGTGGGCGACGTGAGGATTGGTTGCCGTTGTGGCTGGGATCGTTGATCCCGGTCGATTGTTGGGATTCCCCTCGATCTAGCCTTTGCTCGACGTAGCTGCCTTTGACTCACCGGGATCGCCGATCCCAGCCACGACCCTGATCCCACGCTTTGCACAGCCAAACGGCTACATCAGCGAACTTCCGACGACGACGGCCGGTCGATGTTTTCAGACGGCGAGGGTGTCGTTGTTATGTTCTTCTTGATGAGGTACCAAAGCGCGGTCGCGAGCAGGAGGGAGGTCAGCTTCGCCCGCCAGTTGTTCAGTATCAGTTTCTTCATGGATGCGGTGGAGTAGAATTTCGCCGAGACGTTGCCGGAAAGTTTCCGGGGTAAAATTTCTTTCGAGCCGGCGACGATGACAGATGGAGATTGATCCGGTTTCCTCGGAAACCACAACCGCAACCGCGTCAGATTCTTCGGTTATCCCAAGGGCGGCGCGATGGCGCAGGCCCAAGGTGCGATCGAGCGTTTCGCGCTGGCTCACCGGAAAAATGCAGGCCGCCGCGGCGATGCGACC
>Ga0207683_10003525_pt1 | contig 13645 bp, 7 predicted proteins | sample KBSM73metaG_FD_184333 | JGI IMG/M metagenome (GOLD analysis project Ga0207683, IMG submission 184333) | Miscanthus rhizosphere microbial communities from Kellogg Biological Station, Michigan, USA - KBS M7-3 metaG (SPAdes) (version 2) | ecosystem: Host-associated > Plants > Roots > Rhizosphere >...
CACTCCGCAGGCATCGATCCACCGGTTATAGAAGTTGAACAGCGCGCAGACCGTGATCGCGAAGTAGAGCGCTTCGTCGGTCCAGCCGGCGGCGCGCGCGCTGTCGAGATCGGCCCGGGTGATCGACGGCGACTCGCCGTTCACCTTGTCGATCTCGATCCGGTCGCCGACCTGGAACGGGCGCTCGACCAGGAGGATCAGCCCGGCGACGAAGTTCTTGACGATGTCCTGGAGGCCGAACCCGATGCCCACCCCGAGCGCCGCCCCGAAGGCCGCCAGCGTCGTCGCGCGTATGCCGAGCGTCTGCAGCGCGATCGCGAGCCCGAGGAAGAAGACCAGGTACCCGGTGAATCGCCCGAGCACGTACCGGATGCCGATCGAGAGCTGCGTTCGGGCGAGGAGCCGCTGGCTGACGAGCCGTTGTGAGAGCCGCCCGAGCACCAGAGAGCCGACCGCGATCACGACGGCCACGATCAGGCTGGCGATCGTGACCGGGGTGTCGCCGATCGAGAAGAGCGGCTGGTCGAAAACGCCGGACACGCCGGTCTTTCGTGCAGGATCGGTGCCGGATCCCGGCGCCGCTCGGCCGTGTCGGGGCCTCGCCGCTAAGGCTTCCCCAGCACCTCGAGCGCCGCGATCGTCATCGCCGAGATCCCCGTCTTCAGGGTCGGCTCCCGATCCGGCGCGAACTCGGAGGAGTGCATCGACGGGACGCGGTCGACGTCTCCGCCGACGGCCGCGAGCTTCGACGGCGCCGTCGCGCCGACCCAGAAGATCAGCGACGGGCACTTCGCCGCGCGGCCGAAATCGCCGAAGTCCTCGCCGGCCATGATCGCGTGCATCTCCTGGACGTTCGACGCGCCCAGCACGGCGGCGACCGCGGTCGAGATGCGGCGCGTCAGCGCAGGGTCGTTGTAGACCGCATCGCCTCCGCCCGAGATATGGACGTCCGGCGCCTTCGGCGCTGCCGCCGCCGCGGCTTCCGCCTTCGCGATGCGGTCGACGGCGGCGAGCAGGCGGCGGCGGACCTCCGGGCTGTAGGAGCGGACCGTGATCTGGAGCTTCACCTCGTCCGGGATGATGTTGGGCCTCGTGCCGCCGTGGATCGAGCCGACGGTGACGACCGCCGGGTCGAACGGGCTGTTCTCGCGGGACACGATCGTCTGCAGCGCGGTGACGATGCGCGCCGCGATCACGATCGGGTCGACCGCCGCCTCGGGGCGCGAGCCGTGGCCTCCCCGGCCGAACACGGTGACGTCGATGGAGTCCACGTTGGCGAACGCGGGGCCGGGTGAGAAGCCGACCTTGCCCGCGGGGAGGCGGGGGTCGTCGTGGAACGCGATCGTGAAGTCGGGTTTCGGGAAGCGCTCGTAGAGGCCGTCCTTCAGCATGCGCGCGGCGCCGCCGCCTCCCTCCTCGGCCGGCTGCCCGACGAGAACGAGCGTGCCCCGCCAGCGGCTCTTCGCCCTGGCCAGCAGCGTCGCGGCGCCGACGAGCGACGTCGAGTGGACGTCGTGACCGCAGGCGTGCATGACCGGCACCGTCTCGCCCGAGTCGTTCTTCGCCGTCACCGTGCTCGCGTAGGGGAGCCCGGTCTTCTCGGCGACCGGCAGGGCGTCCATGTCGGCCCGCAGCAGCACGGTCGGCCCCTTGCCGTTGCGCATCAGCGCGACGACGCCGAAGCCGCCGACGTGGTCCGTGACCTCGTAGCCGAGCGCCCGCAAGCGCGCGGCGATCTTGGCGGAGGTCTTCTCCTCGTGGCCGGAGAGCTCGGGATTGCGGTGAAGGTCGATGTAGAGCGCCTCGAGGTCGGGGTACGCCGCATTCAGGGGCGCGAGCGCGGGGGAGGCTTTCGGCGGCGCGGACGCGGCGGGAAGCGCGAGAAGCGTGGCGAATGCGGGAGCGGCGAACGTGTTCAACATGGCGCGAAGGAGAGCAGAGCGCCGCGAAGCGAGTCAACATTTCTTTGTCATCCCGAGCGAAGCGAGGGACCCCTTTCGAGCGACGGAGCGGCTCGCAAAGGGGTCCCTCCTTCATCGCTTCGCTCCTCAGGACCGCTGCGCTCCTCGGGATGACAGACATCCTTCGCTACACTGCTCTCGATGAGCGAACCCCGCGTCGGCACCTGGGGGAGCCTGCGCGCGGCGTTTCATTCGCGGCGCATCGGCGCCGTCACGCTCCAGTCGTTTTCCTCGGGACTCCCGCTCGGGCTCGTCTGGATCGCGCTCCCCGCCTTCCTGACCTACCGCGGCGTGGACATCAAGACCGTCGGCCTGTTCTCTCTCGCCCAGGCGCCGTGGAGCTTCAAGTTCCTCTGGTCCCCGCTCATGGACCGGTTCGGGCCGCGGTTCGGCCGCATGGGACGCCGGCGCTCGTGGATCCTCATCTGTCAGCTCTTCCTGGCGCTGACGATCCTGGCGCTAGCGGGCGCGTCGCAGACCGCCGACGTCGGCGTGATCGCGGTCATCGCCCTGCTCATCGCGTTCGGCTCCGCGTCGCAGGACATCGTCATCGACGCCTACGCGGTCGAGGTCCTCGAGCGCTCGGAGCAGGGCCTCGCCGTCGGCGCCCGCAACGCGCTCGCGCGCTCGGCCGTGCTGATCGCGGGCGCGCTGACGATCACCGCGGGGCAGCGGCTGGGATGGCCGCCCGTCTTCACGTTCCTCGCGCTCCTGTTCGTTCCGCTCGCGGGCGTCGTGCTCTGGTCGCCCGAGCCCGAGGCCGTCGCGCGTCCGCCGCGATCGCTTCGGCAGGCGGTCTTCGACCCGCTGATCGAGCTCTTCCGCCGCGCCGGCGCGCTGCCCATCCTCGGCTTCCTCGTCATGTACAAGTTCGGCGAGAACCTCGCGACCGCGCTGATCCGACCCTTCCTCATCCAGAAGTGCTACGCACCCGAGGACGTCGGAGTCGGAACGGCGACGATCGGGCTCGTGGCGCTGATCGTCGGCGCCTTCCTCGGCGGCGTCGCGACCGACCGCATCGGCCTGACGCGGAGTCTCTGGCTCTTCGGAGCGATCCAGTCCGTGGGCTTCCTGGGGTACGTCCTGATCGACCGGCTCACGCCCGGCAGTCCCTGCGCCGGCGGCATCGTGGGCGCGATCGTCCAGCCGCTCTCCCACCGGTTGACGATGCTGACCGCGATCGGGGTCGAGAACCTCTGCCAGGGAATGGCGACCGGTGCGTTCGGCGTGATGCTCCTCCGGATGACGCAGAAGCAGTTCTCCGCCACGCAGTACGCGCTCTTCTCGAGCATCTTCGCCGTCGGGCGCATCGTGACGGGACCGATCGCCGGGTTCACCGCGGACGCGATCGGCTGGACGCCGTTCTATCTCTTCGCGACCGCCGCCTCGATACCCGGGCTCCTCCTGCTGCAGCGCTTCGCGCCTCTCGGCGGGCGAGAGCCGGAGCTCGAGGCTCTCGAGCGCGCTCCCGCGAAGCCGGTCACGCGGGCTCGCCTGGCGGCGCTGAGCGCGGCGGTCGCGGCCGCCGGTTTCGCGGCGGCGCTCGCCATCTCGGCCCTCCTCGGGGCGCTCAAGGCGGCGCGCGCGAAGCCCGAGCTCGGCGTGGACTTCGCCGGGAGCCTCGCCCGCGTGCTCGCGCCCGCGGCGGCCGCCGACTGGGTCCGCCTCGCGGCCCTCGCCGCGATCGGCCTCGTCGTCGGCGCCCTCGCCGCGGCCTTTCTCGTCGCGCGCCACGGAGTGGGGAGCGCGGAGGCCTGAGCCGGCGGGCCGATTCCCGCGTGGCCCTCGCCGGCCGGAGGGCGAAGGCCGGGGGCCGCCGGTTGACGCCCCGGCCCGTCGCGCGTATCGTCTCAGCGATGACTCGATACCGCTGGTACGCCTTTACCGCCCCCGGCGCGGCCTTCGGCCCGTCCGGTACGGAGAACGCGCGCTAGCGGCGACCCGCACACGGATGTTCGAAAGCCCCGCCGGAAACGGCGGGGCTTTTTCTTTTTGGAGCCACCCATGAGCGAGATCGGCCGAATCGACGAGGCGGGCAAGGACGCGTTGCCGTTGGCGGCGCCGTCATCCGCGCCCGAAGCGGCGCCGCGCACCGTCGCCATCCAGGGCACGCACGGGTCCTTCTCGGAGGCCGCCGCCCGGTGGCGCTGGCCGAACGCGGAGATCGTCCCGTGTCGCGAGGTGCGCGAGGTCGTGGCGGTCGTGCGCGCCGGGCGCGCCGACGCCGGATGCCTCGCGATCGAGAACTCGCTCTTCGGCTCGGTGACCGCCACGTACGACCTGCTCCACGAAGCATTCGGCGGCGGCGAGCTCCACCTCTCCGACGAGATCCTCCTTCCGGTCTACCACGCGCTCCTCGCGGCGCCGGGCGCCTCGCTCTCGGAGATCCGCCGCGTGCTGTCTCATCCCGTCGCGCTCGGGCAGTGCCGGATCTGGCTCGAGGCGCACCTTCCCAAGGCCGAGCTCGTCGGCGAGTGGGACACGGCGGGCAGCGCCGAGATCGTCGCGCGCGGCGGGCGCCGGGACGAGGCCGCGATCGCGCCGCTCGGCGCCGGAGGCGCCTACGGGCTGGCGATTCTCGCCGAGAGGATCGAGGACGACCCGACGAACCAGACGCGCTTCCTGACGTTCACGCGCCACGCGCCCGTCCTCGACGCCTCGGCCGGTCCCGTCCGGCGGAAGACGTCCCTCCTGCTCTGGCTGCCGCACAAGCCGGGGATGCTCTCGGCCGCGCTCCAGGCGTTCGCATCGCGGGGCGTCAACCTGACCTCGCTCCAGTCGCGCCCGGAACGCACGGCGCCGTGGACGTACCGCTTCTACGTCGACGTCGAGGGCGCGCCGGACGAGCCCCGCCTCGCCGAGGCGATCGAGTCGACGGAGGCGCTGGTCACGAAGCTCGTCGTGCTGGGCAGCTATCGCGAGTGGAACGACGGCACGGCGCCGTCGGCCCCGCCGACGCCCCCGCCCGCGCACCATCGTCCCAAGCCGAACATGCCGCTCTACGACCGGCGGCAGCGGCCGGAGGGGACGCGGATCGAGGTCCGCGGCATCGAGATCGGGGGAGACCGTCCCGTCCTGATCGCCGGCCCGTGCTCGGTCGAGGGCGAGGAGATGCTCCTCGAGGTCGCGGCGTCCGTCGCGAGCGCGGGCGCGGACATGCTCCGCGGCGGCGCGTACAAGCCGCGGACCTCGCCCTACGAGTTCCAGGGCCTGGGCGTCCGCGGACTGAAGTTTCTCGCCGAGGCTCGCGAGAAGACGGGCCTGCCCGTGGTGACCGAGGTGCTTTCCTGGGAGGAGGTGCCGGTCGTCGCGCGCTACGCGGACGTCCTGCAGATCGGCGCCCGCAACATGCAGAACTTCGCGCTGCTCCGCGCGGCCGGGCGCGCCGGCCGGCCGGTTCTGCTCAAGCGCGGTGGCGGCGCGACCATCGAGGAGTGGCTCTCCGCCGCGGAGTACATCCTCGCCGACGGCAACGACCAGGTCATCCTCTGCGAGCGCGGCATCCGCACCTTCGAGCGCGCCACGCGGCACACGCTCGACCTGAACGGCGTGGCCCTCGTGCGGGAGCGCACGCACCTTCCGGTCCTCGTCGACCCGAGCCACGCCGCCGGCATCCGGTCGATCGTGGCGCCGCTCGCCCTGGCCGGCCTCGCGGCGGGCGCGCACGGCGTCCTCGTCGAGGTCCACCCGGACCCCGAGCATGCGCTGTCCGACGGGCCGCAGAGTCTGGACCTGGAAGGGTTCGCGAAGCTGGCGAGAGACGTGAGGCGTAATACGTCTTGATGCAGGAGTCAGTCCTGATTTCTGACTTCGCGGTCGAAATCAATGAATCAAGACTGACCGCTTCGCGACCCGCCGATTCGCACGGGCGGCGCATCCGCGTCGTCGCCGTCCACCCTGACCGCCCAGCCCGGGCGCAGCTCGCGGGCGCCGCGCACGAACGCGTGGCGCACCTCGCTCTGCGTGCGGTCCGTGTTCCAGTGAATGAGGACGCGCACGCAGCGGCCCAGGGAGCCCGGCACGGGAGCCTCGCGCGCGCAGAGGAGGGGGACCTCCGCCCACCCGGGCAGTGATCGGACGGCGACGGCCGGGAACTCCGCGTCGAGGTCGTCGGTCACCGTGAAGACGGCGCTGGCGACGTCCTCCGGCCGGAGGGAGTTCGACTGGACGAGGACGCGCAGCAGCTCGAGCGTGCGCTCGACGATCGCGGAGGCCTCGTTGCCGCCGACGGTCGTCGCTCCCCGGATTCCGCGCACGGGCATCGAGCGCGGCATTATCTCCGATGATTGCGGCCGCGCCTGCGCGGAGGCTCTGATTGCGGGAGAATGCTCCGTCGTGAAGCGCCTCATCGTCAACGCCGACGACTTCGGCCGCTCCGCGGGCGTGAACGCGGGCGTTCTCGAGGCCCACGCGAAGGGAATCGTCACTTCCGCGACGGTGATGGTCCTCGAGCCTTCGGCCGCGCGCGGCATCCGGGAGGCCGCGGAGAAGGCTCCTCAGCTCTCCCTCGGACTGCACTTCACGCTCACCGGCGGAGGCCCTCCCGCCTCGGCCGCGCGCGACGTGCCGACGCTGGCGCCCGGCGGCGTCTTTCCACGGCGCCGGGAGGACATGCCCGCGACTCTTCCCGCCGCCGAGGTGCGGCGCGAGCTCGAGGCGCAGATCGGCGTCTTCCAGGTGCTCGCGAGGAAGCACCCGTCCCACCTGGACTGCCACCATCACGTCTCCCTCCATCCGTCGGTCGAGCCCGTCGTCGCCGAGATCGCGAGGAAGCTCTCGCTTCCCGTCCGCGGCGCCACGGAGGACTCGCTGCGAAGGCTCCGCTCCGCCGGCGTCCGCACGCCGGATCGCTTCATCGACCGGTTCTACGGCGAGAGCGCGGGATTCGAGACGCTCGCCGACATCCTGGAGGCACTCCCGGACGGCACGACCGAGGTCATGTGCCACCCGGGGCGCGCGGACGAGCGCCTGAAGTCGACGAGCAGCTATGCCGAGGAGCGCGAGCAGGAGATCGAGGTGCTCTGCGATCCCGCGATCCGCAAGCTCGTGAAGAGCGGAGGCATCCAGCTCATTCCGTACGAGTCGTTGTAAGCCCGGGGTCAGTCCTGAACTCCTGAACTCCTGGGCCTCGGCACGGCCGGACCCTCGCCCGGTGTGGCGCGGAAGCCCCGGGGTCAGTCCTGAACTCCTGAACTCCTGGCGCTCCCGAGCTCCGGTCGGACCCATCGCCCGGAGTACCATCTGCCGGGATCTCGAGGAGAACCGATCTGCGAGCTCTGATCGCCGACAGCGACCCGGACAGGCTGCGTCAGCTCGAGGCATGGCTCTCGCGCTGGGCCCACGACGTCGTCCCGGCGCGCAACGGCGTCGAGGCGTGGACGCGGCTGTCCGCCGAGAAGGAGCCGGTGCTCGCCATTCTCGCGTGGCGCATGGAGGGGATGTCCGGGACCGACGTCTGCCGCAAGCTGCGGCTGCAGCCCGACCTGCCCACCGCGTACGTGCTCCTGCTGGCCGACGCGCGGAACGCCGAGGACCTGCTCGAGGGGTTGAACGCCGGCGCCGACGACTTCCTCTTCGCGCCGCTCGAGGCGCCGGAGGTCAAGGCGCGCGTTCGGACGGGCGCCCGGATCGTCGAGGTCGAGCAGGCGCTCAAGGCCTCGCAGAACGCCCTGCGGGTCCAGTCGACCCGCGACGGCGTCACGGGCGCATGGAACCACGCGGCGATCCTCGATCTGCTCCAGAAGGAGCGCGAGCGCGCGCGACGCAAGAGCGGGTCGGTCGCCGTCGTGCTCGCGGACCTCGACGAGTTCCGGAAGGTCAACGAGGAGCTCGGCCACTCCGCGGGCGACGAGGTGCTTCGCGAGGCCTCCCGGCGGATGAGCTCCTCGGTCCGGCCGTACGACGCGGTCGGCCGCTACGGCGGCGAGGAGTTCCTGATCGTGCTCCCCGGCTCGGACGGGCTCGGCGCGCTGACCGTCGCCGAGCGCATCCGGGAGTCGTTCTCGCGCCGGCCGATCCACACGTCCGCGGGCCCGGTCCCCGTGACGCTCTCGCTCGGGGTCGCCGCGGAGGGCGGCGAGGAGATCGGCGATCCCGCATCGCTCCTCCGCGCCGCGGACGGCGCGCTGAAGCGCGCGCAGACGAGCGGGAAAAACCGCACCGCGCTCGCCGACGACTCGGGTCTTGCGATCGACGCGGTGCCGCCGGAGCCCGGGGCATAGGCTCGAGAGCCGGCCTCCGACTCTCCCCGCAGCCGCACGACGTAGACGCCCGCTCCGAGCGTTCCGACGACGAGCTCGCCGCGCGAGGAGTCCAGCCACAGCGAGGTCACGCCGGCGGGAATCGCCCCCGCCGACGGAAACGGCGTCCAGTGCCCGCCGGCGTCCAACGACTGGAAAAGCCCGACCGCCGTTCCCGCGAAGAGCTCCAGCGGCGCCTCGGCATCCGCGGCGAGCGCGTACACGGGGGCGGGCGGCAGGCCTTCGAAGAGCGGCGTCCAGCTCCTCCCGGAGGTGACGCTGCCGTAAACGCCGCGGTCCGTGCCCGCGTAGATCCTGCCCTCGGCGTTGGGGTCGACGGCGACGCTGCGCACGATGAACCGCGACAGCTCGCTGCCGACGGGCTTCCAGGTGTGCCCGCCGTCGGTGGTGCGGAAGACGCCGGCGCCGGCCGTGGCCGCATAGCCCGAAGACGCCTCGCGTGGATCGACGGCGATCTGGAGCGGAAACGTCTTCGTGAGGCCGCTGGACGAGTCGCTCCACGAGACGCCGCCGTCTTCCGATCGCAGCACGGCGCCGCGCGTCGCGGCGAGCGTCGCGCCTCCGCCGCCGGCGCCGAACGCGAAGACGGACGTCGCGGGCGTCCACGACCAGCTCGAGCCTTTCTCGAAGCTGCGGCCGATCTCTCCCGCGGAGCCGACGAGCAGCTCGGCGGCGGCCCCGGCCTGCGGCGCAACGACGGCGAAGACCGGAGCCCCCTCGGGCGTTCCCGCGACCGGCCTCCACGCATCACCCTCGCGCCGGAGGATGCCGTTTGCGGTGCCGGCGAGGAGCGCCTCCGGAGCCTCCGGCGTCCTCTTCGCCGTGAAGACGACCGTCGCCGCGAGCCCGGCGTTCGAGGCCTTCCAGGCGAGACCGCCGGCCGACGCGCGCCACACTCCTCCGGCTCCCGCGGCGAGCCAGCCGCCGCTCGGGTCCGCGATCAGCGCTTCGATCGGGCCGACCCGCGCGAGCTTCCACTTCGCGCCGCCGTCGACGCTCGAGAAGACGCCGTCGGCGGAAGCGGCGACGAGGATCTTCGCGTCGCGCGACACGGCCGCGGCTCCGAGCACGGCGTTCGACAGCCCGGTCGGTCTCCAGCTCTGGCCGCGATCGTCGGTGACGATCAGGCCGGGTCCGGCCGTGGCCGCCCAGAGGCGAGTCCCGCGAGGCTCGGCGACGAGGGCCAGCGCGCGCGAAGGCGGCGGAGCGGCGGCAGTCCACGACCAGCCGCCGTCCTCGCTGCGCCGCACGCCCTCGTCGGATGCGGCCCACACGGAGCCGTCGCCCGGATTCACCGCGAGGCTGCGGACCTCTCCGTGGTCGAGCAGCGTCGCCAGGAACGTAGCCGCGGAGTCGCGGCTTCGGAGCACGCCCAGGCCTCGCGGTGCGACGTAGATCGTGGGCGGACGCGACGAGTCGACCGCGAGCGCCGAGATCGGCAGGGCGTCGAGGCCTCCGGACGCGCGCCACGACGCCCCCTCGTCGGAGCTGACGAAGAGACCCGCATCCGTCCCGGCGAGCACGATCCCCGGCGCCACGGCGAGACAGCGCACCGGCGACGGCGGCAGCCCGGAAGACGCGCGCTCCCAACGCGCGCCGCCGTCCCGGGAGCGGAAGACGCCCGCATGCGTCCCGGCGAAAACCGTCTCTCCGGCGGAGAGGAGCGAGTGGACCGGACCACCGTCGGGCCCGACGGACACGGCGGAGGGATGCCCGGCGTGCGTTCCGGGCGCCTCGGGACTGGGCGCACGCTCGCGGCCCGCGAGATCGATTCCCGGCGCGATGTGCGCCGCCGACTGGCTCAGGTCGACGACGCCCTCGAGCCATGCGATGCGCTGTTTCGCGACCTCCCTCGACAGCGCGTCGAACGCGGCCCGCAAATCGTCTCGATTTCTGAGACGGGGCCCATCGGGCCACTCGGGAGCCTCGACGTCGCCGATGCGCCAGACGTAGAGCGGCACCGCGACCTCGGACAGGTAGGCGCGCGCCTGCTCCGCGGTGAAGGTGCTCACGTTGGGATGCGCGAAGCCCCGAAGCACCAGGACGACGGCCCTCGGACGCGGCGACTCGCCGAGGCCGTAACCGGCGGCGGCGACGGCATCGGCATATCGCGAGGAGCCGAGACCGACCGTCGGGACCAGCTTTCCCAGGCTGGACGCCGTCGTCTTGAACGACGAGAGGGCCTGGTCGGGAACGACGACCTGGATCGGCATCGACTTGCTCGAGGAGCCGGCCGGGCTTCGGATTTCGATGGTGTAAGTGCCCGGATCGTGCAGCGGCCGCGAGAGGATCCCCGGGATCGCGTCGAGTGCCTTCGGCTCGATGACGAACACGACGTCCGGGTCCGAGCGCTCGACGGTCCGCACGGTCAGTCCCGCCTCCCTGAGCGCGGCCGCGACCGCCTCGTCGGTCGCGCTCTCGTCTCGCGGCACGATCGGTACCGCCTGCAGCTCCGCCCGGACGTCCTCGGGGTAGAACGCGAAGAGCGTCTTGGTGAAGCTCGCGCGGGTGCCGTCGGAGAAGCGGGCGTCCACGACGAGGACCTGCGGCTTCGCTCCCTTTCGAAGCGCGACCTTCGCGTGGCGCTCGCGCCCGTGCCACACGGCGCGGCCGTCGAGCGAGAGGTCCAGGCGGTCGGGGTCGAGCTTGCGCGGATGCGCCCAGGCGAAGTCGAACTCGCAAGAGCCGGTCTTCTCCTCGCAGGCGCCGCGCGCGAGGACCTCGGGGTGGATTCCCGGCCGGTTGATCCACCGGCCGACCCTCTCGCTGACGTGGCCGGCGGCGTCGGTTCGAACGAGCTCGAGGAGGTGAATGCGGGGCGAGAGACCGAGGTCGACCATGCAGCCGGGTGCGCGCGCCGTCAGCTCGCAGACGGGCCGGCTGTCGAGCAGCAGGTGGGCCGGCGCCTTCTCCGGGCCGAGGTCCGCCGCGATCGGCAGCATGCCGATCAGGAGCCCGACGGGATACGAGAGGATGTCCACTCGTCTGTTACGGGTGCGGCAACTCGGCGACTGCGCCGCCCGCGAGACCGGTGCCGAGCTCCTCGACGGTGACGGAGACCCGCGTCGCCTCCTTCGGCCACGTGATCCCCGCCTCGTAGTACCAGACGCCGCCCTCGCCGGAGTGCTCGGGCGCCACGTCCTCGTGAGAGACGAACGGCGGCTTGCCGGGGATCTCGACGGCGACGGTCACGCGGAGGCGGGCCGGACCGATCCGCTCGAGCGCGTCGGCGATCACGCCGAGGTCCGCCGAGACGACGAGGCGTCCCTTCGTGCGGCCCCTGTCGAGCTGCTCCTCGGCGGAGACGTCGGCCGTCACCGGGATCGCGCTCTTGCCGAGGCCCGGCGGCGACGACAGCGCGCGCGCCGCGCGTCCGGCGGACGCCACCTGCGCCGTCGACGCGATCACCGCGCGCGGCGCGCGCACCTTGAGCTCCCTGGACGTCGCCTCGATCGCGAGGGGATAGGTCTTCCCGTCGGCCGGCACGTGGCTGCGGAAGCTGACGAGGTACGCCCCGCCGATCTCGTCGATCGCCTGGGGCAGCTTGTTCTCCGCCGATACGACGCTTCCTCCCGTGCGGTCCGCGACGGCGAGCAGTGGCTCGAACGGGCGCGCGAAGAACGTGACGGGCGCCGAGCTGAGCGGTCGCCGGATCGCACTCGAGGACATCTTGTCGAGGCTGGCCGCGTCCATCGCAAAGTTCGCCTCGCCGCCTCCGAACGCCAGCAGGACGGCCGTCAACCCTCGTCCTGCGAGGACGTCGGCGGCCTTCGTCGTGACGCCGGCGGCCTCGCGGCCGAACTCCATCTGGAGCTGCATCGCAAGCACCTTGTCGGTCTGGTCGCCGTTCATCAGGACGGAGCGGTAGACCTCGGTGACGTCGCTGTCGAACCCGTCGTTGCACAAGTAGACGACCGACGCACCATCGGTGGGGAGCGTGGCGGCCCATGCGTCGAGCCGGCGCAACGAGTCCTGCACCAGCGCCAGCTCCTCGCGGACCGAGCCGCGCAGGTCGCCCCGGAACTGCCCCATTGAGGCGGTCGTGTTGGCGGCCTTGTTCTCTCCCTCCAGCAGAGATCGGAGAGTCGTCATGCGAACGTCGTAGATCCGCCCCTTCCCGGTCGCGGTCTCCGGGAATCGCGCAATCACCGTCCTCAGCGCCTCCGTGTCTGAGGTGCTCGGGAGGACGACTCTGGGCTCCGGGTCCGCGACGACGAGCTCGAGCGGGCCGTTTGCGAGAATCGCGTCGAGGCTCTTGTCGAGGACCCGGGCGATGCGCGGGACGGACTTCGGCATCAGGGTCGTGGTGTCGAGGTAGAGGTACTGCGGGATGCGCGACGGCTCGGCCGCGGGCCCGGGCGCCGGCTCGGCGGCGGCCTCCGCGGGAGCGGTGGCGGTCGTCGTCGCGTTCGCTCGGCGCGCGGGCTCGACGGCGACGACCTCGGCCGGAGCGCCGTTCTCCACGACGCGAAGCTGCGACGGCAGGGGAGGCGACGCGAGCGGCTTTCCCTTCGCGTCCGTGACGAAGACGAGGACGGAGCGTACCCGAACCTCGACCTTCTCGACGAAGGGCTTGTCGTCCGCCTGCTGGGCGAGGACGGCGCTGACGGCGGCGAGCACGGACGCCGTCCAGGGGACGAACCGGACAAATCGAACCCGAACCCGAGCCATGGCGTTCTCCTCTCGTCATCCGGGGATCGCCGGGGCTGGAATCGTTGCGTCGCTGGAGCAATCCGAATGCCGATCGAAAGTACAGCAAATTCCAGGAGTCCGCCGTTGGATTGTCCGCCAGAGGGGACGACGCACGAGGCGATGTGTCTCTTTCCGAGGGCACGCGGCGTATGCTCGAATCCATGCTCCTCTCGGCCCTCGCGATGGTCGCGGCCCTGTCGAGCGGTGGCCGTCCGCCGGGCACCTGCGAGCTCTCGACCACCCTCTGCGCGCAGAAGGGGCGGTTCGAGGTGACGGTCGACTGGCAGAGCGCTCCGCTGGGGCCCAGCCGCGCCGCGCACGCCATCGCCGTGACGGACGACTCCGGGTACTTCTGGTTCTTCTATCCGGAGAACGTGGAGCTGATGGTTAAGGTCCTCGACGCGCGTTCCGTCAACGGCGCCTACTGGGTGTTCTTCGGCGCGCTGACCAATCGCGCATATCGCGTCACGGTGCGCGACACGTTGACGTCCGCCGTCCGGACCTACGACAACGCGTGGGGAGAGATGGCGAGCGTCGCGGACACGGAGGCGTTCCCGTCCGATGGGTCGGCGGCGGAGTTGGCTTCGCCGCGCGCGGGTGTCGTTGGGTGGACGCCGATCGGACCCGGGTTGCCCGATCCCGCGGAGGTGCTCTCGATCGCCGTAAGACCCGACGCGCCGTCCGTCGCCTTCGTGTCGTACTACACGGGAATCGACGCGGGCGTTGCGCGAA
>Ga0207683_10003529_pt1 | contig 13643 bp, 3 predicted proteins | sample KBSM73metaG_FD_184333 | JGI IMG/M metagenome (GOLD analysis project Ga0207683, IMG submission 184333) | Miscanthus rhizosphere microbial communities from Kellogg Biological Station, Michigan, USA - KBS M7-3 metaG (SPAdes) (version 2) | ecosystem: Host-associated > Plants > Roots > Rhizosphere >...
CAGCTCGCAGTCGGACTGCCGCTCGACGCGCAAGAAACGCATCCCTGATACTGGGCCTCTATGCCCTGCTCGGCGGTGTCATCTCTTTCACCGGGTGGGCCGCCGATCTCCCACGACTGACGGATTGGAACGGCGGCGGCATTTCCATCCAGCCCAACGCGAGCATCGCCGCTTTCACAAGTGGCATAGCCATCCTGCTGCTCGAGTTTGGCTACCGTCGCATCGCCGCAGTCTGCGGTGTGGTCGTCGCCGCGATCGGTGCCACCGTCATCTATCAATACGTCTCCGGCACCGACCTGCACATCGACACGCTGCTGATGTTCGGACGCGAGTGGGGACGAGGTGGCGTGTTGTTCGTCGGCCGGATGGGTCCACCCGGCGCCATCTCGTGGACCATCATCGGCGTCGCATGCGTCATCGCCTCTCTCTTCTCGTCTGGTTGGGTACGGCTCAGATCGCTCGTCCCGATCCTCGCTTCGCTCACGGCGTCAATCGCGTTCCTGTCTTTGATCGGCTACCTCTACGGAGCCGCGGTCCTCTACTCGATTCCCACAGCCACGGTCATCGCGCTCCAGACGTCGACCTTCATCCTGGCAGTGTCGTTGGGCTTGATGCTCGCCGTTCCCGAACATGGCGCCGTGCGTTTCCTCACGGAGCCCGGTCCGGCCGGCGTGCTGATCAGGCGCATTCTGCCGGCCTTGATCGTCGTCCCGGTCGTGCTGGGATTGGTTCGTCTGGCTGGTGAGCAAGCGGGCCTGTACGACCTCGCGTTCGGGACGGCATCCCGCACACTCGCCGAGATTGCGCTGTTGCTGATTCTCCTGTCGTGGACGGCGAGCGCCATCAGCCGCCAGAGCGACGCGCGGGAATATGCCGAGGGAGAGCTACGCGAGAGCCAGCGTCAGTTGCGGATGGACCTCGAAGACAGTCAGCTGCTGCAGCGCGTCAGCGCGGAAATCATCCGTGAGGGGGATGAGCAGTCGCTGTACGACACGATCATCGACGCCACGATCGCCATCATGCAATCACAGCACGCGAGCATGCAGATCTTCGATCCCGACAGCCGCGAGCTGAAGCTCCTGAACGTCCGTGGCTTCGACGATCACGCGAAAGCGCTCTGGAGGTCGGTCAGCCTCGACTCGTCGGCGATCTGCAGCCAGGCGTTGAAGACAGGCGAACATGTCACCGTATCTGACGTGAACGCATCCGACTTCCTGACCGGAAGCGACGATCGGAAGGTATTTCTCCAGCTCGGCGTCCGCGCGATCCAGTCGACGCCGCTCTATTCGCGAACTGGCGAGCTGCTGGGCATTCTCTCAACATATTGGACCGAGCCCCATCAGCCGACGGAGCGCGCGCAACGTCTGCTCGACATTCTCGCGAGACAGGCCGCCGATCTCATCGAGCGCAGGCGCTCGGCCGATGCGCTTCGCGATGCCGATCGGCGCAAGGACGAATTCCTGATGACCCTGGCGCACGAGCTGCGCAACCCGTTAGCGCCAATCCGCAGCGCCGTCGATTTGATGAAGAGCAGCCAGCCGCCCCTCTCCCACGAAGTGCAATGGGCGCGCGATATCCTCGATCGCCAGGCCGCTCTGATGACGCGGCTGCTCGACGATCTGCTGGACGTCGGGCGCATCGCGCGCGACAAGCTGGAGCTTCGCACGAGCCGGGTGGACGTCGGCACTCTTATCAGGGAGGCCGCCGAGATGAATCGATCGCTCGTCGACGAGTTCGGACATTCCCTGACCGTGACCGTACCCAGCGAGCCGATGTATCTGGATGCCGACCCGGTGCGGTTGACCCAGGTGTTCAGCAACATCCTCAACAACGCCTGCCGTTACACGCCTTCGGGCGGACGCATCGACATCACCGCGGATCATCTGGGACACGCCGCGGTCGTGCGCGTGCGCGACACCGGGATAGGGATACCAGGCGACCGCCTCACCAACATCTTCGACATGTTCTCCCAGGTCGATCGCACCTTGGAACGATCGCAGCGCGGCCTGGGCATTGGCCTGCACCTCGTCAAGCGTCTCGTCGAGATGCATGGAGGCATGGTAACGGCCGAGAGCGATGGACTCGGCCATGGCAGCCAGCTCACCGTGACGCTGCCGCTCGCCACCGCACCCGTGCCGGCTAGTGCCCCACCGCCGCCGGGCGCGTCCGATTTGGCGCAAGTCGCGACGCGACGGATCCTCGTGGTCGATGACAACATCGACGCGGCGCAGTCTCTCGCCATGCTGCTCAACGTGTGTGGCCACGAGACTCACCTCGCGCACGACGGAGCCGCCGCCGTTGACGCCGCGGAGCAGTTACGTCCTGATGTGATCCTGCTGGATATCGGTTTGCCGAAGATGAACGGCTTCGAGGCCTGCCGGCAGATCCGGGAACGTCCGTGGGGCAAGAACGTCGTCATCATCGCGCTGACCGGCTGGGGCCAGGACGTTGATCGTCGCCGTTCGGAGGAATCTGGCTTCGATCACCACGTCGTCAAACCCGTTGAGCACGAGGCGCTCGCCAGGCTTCTGGGATCCGGAGAGTCAACGGATGCGGCTGGTGGCTAGCGCGTTTTTCAGTCCCTGTAGCGTGGGACTAGCCTAGCCCGCTTGAGCGCCTTCCACCCGCCGTCTGTCATCCACGGCAAGCGTGAGCGCCCTGAACAACTGGGCCTCGGCCACGGGTTTCACCAGGTGGGCGTCAAATCCGGCATCGGCCGTACGGTCGCGATCCTGCTGCTGCCCCCAGCCGGTGAGCGCGATCAATGTCACTCGGCGACTGCCCGGTTGCAAGCGCAGTTGGCGCGCCACTTCGTAACCATCCATCTTCGGCATCCCGATGTCCAGCAGCACGATATCAGGGTCGAACGTTTTCGCCACGGTGAGCGCCTCGATGCCGTCGTGCGCGGTACGAACGTCGTGGCCGGCCAACTGAAGCTGCAGCGACAACGCCTCCGCAGCGTCGCGATTGTCATCAGCTACGAGGATACGCTGCGACGCCACGCGTGGAATCGTCCCGGTGTCTCTCTTCGGATGCACAAGCCCGGCGATCTGCGTGACCATGACCGGGAGACGGACGCTGAACGTGGAGCCACGACCGGCGCCATCGCTGTGCGCCGTCACGGTGCCGCCGTGCATCTCGGTCAGTCGTCGTACGAGCGCCAGGCCGATGCCGAGGCCACCTTGTGCGCGCTCGGACTTGGCATGCACCTGCGTGAACAGCTCGAAGATTTTCGGCAGCAGATCCGGCGCAATCCCAATCCCGGTGTCCGCGATCGAGATCAGCGCGTACTGCCCCTCGCGCCTGACGCTGAGACGAATGCGTCCACCCGGATCCATGAACTTTGCCGCGTTGTGCAGGATGTTCGCAATCACTTGCACGAGGCGCGTCTTGTCACCCTCGACGCTGATCAGCTCTTCCGGCAGATCGAGCTCGAGTGCGTGCTTGTGCGCATCGATTGCCGGCCGCGCCGTTTCGACGGCGCGCGCCACGATGGCACCGACGAGCACCGGCTCGAGCTGCAGAGTGATCATGCCGCGCGTGATTCGCGACACGTCCAGCAGATCATCAATCAGGTTCACCAGGTGCTCGACCTGCCGCTCAATGACGTCGCGGGCGCGCTGGCGATGCGGCTCTGTCAGCTCCTTCAAGCGCAGCAACTGCACGGCCGTCCGGATCGGCGCGAGCGGATTGCGCAGCTCGTGAGCCAGCATCGCCAGGAATTCGTCCTTCCGATGATTGGCCTCTTTCAGCTGTTCGGTCGTCGCTTCGAGCGCCGCCGTTCGCTCGGTCACCCGTTCCTCGAGCTCGGCATTCAAGCGCTCGAGCGCGCGTGTCTTTCGAAACAACTCGGCAAAGATGCTGACCTTCGCCCGCAGAATCGCCGGCACGACCGGCACCGGCACGTAATCGACGGCTCCGCATTCGTAGCCGCGCAGTCGATCGAGATCGGTCATGAGGACCGCTGACACGAAGATGATCGACGTCTTCTGAAATCGCGGGTGCTGACGGATCATGGCCGCGAGCTCGTAGCCATCCAGATCCGGCATGCAGACATCCACCAGCACGACGGCGATCTCCTGATCGAGCAGGCATTGAAGCGCCTCGCTCGCCGAGCTCACCTTGATCAGGTTCTCGCCGAGCTCGCCCAGAATCGTCTCGTAGGTGAGCAACTTCGCTGGCTGATCGTCGACCAACAGAATGTTGACGCGGTCGATTCGTGTCGTCGGCAGCATCGTCGATCGTCTCTCAGCGGTGGAGCCACATCCGCAGCGCGGACAGCAGCTGTTCCGTGTTGACCGGTTTCGCCAGGTAGTCGGAGGCGCCGGCTTCGAAACACTTCTCGCGGTCGCCCTTCATCGCCTTCGCCGTCAGCGCCACGATCGGGAGACGACGGAGCTCCGGGTTCTGACGAATCTTCTGCATCGTCTGATACCCATCCATCTCCGGCATCATGATGTCCATCAGCACGATCGAGACACCGGGAGTGCGGTCGAGCAGCGACGTCGCCTCGCTGCCAGTGCTGGCCGTGAGCACCTTCATGCCACGCCGCTCGAGGACGCTGCTGAGAGCAAAGATGTTTCGAACGTCATCGTCAACGACGAGCACGGATTTACCGAGGAGATCCTCGTCCGATTGATGCAGCCGTTCGAGCATCCTCTGTTTTTCCGGTGGCAGATCCGCGAAGACTCGGTGCAGGAAGAGCGATGTCTCGTCGAGCAGACGCTCCGGCGACTCGACACCCTTTACGACCACGCTGCGAGCGAGCATGTGAAGCCTGGCGTCTTCCTCGGCTGAGAGCTCTCGACCGGTGAAGACCACGACAGGCAGATCCGACAGGCCCTCCCTTTCGCCGATCCGCTCCAGCACCTCGAATCCGCTCATGTCAGGCAGCCGGAGATCGAGGACAACGCAGTCGCATGACTGCTCGGCAAGGGCGGCCAGCGCCGCGGCACCGCTGTCGGCGGTCACGATATCCAGATCGTCGTGACCGAGCAGTTCCCTGATGCTCAACTGCTCCGCCGCATTGTCCTCGACAACCAGCAACCGTTTGCGTCGTGGCGTTGCATATGCCTTGAGGCGCGACATCGCCGCGTCAAGCCCGTCCTTGGTCGTCGGCTTGGTGATGAATCCAAAGGCGCCGCGTGCCAACCCGTGTTGGCGATCCTCGTCGAGGCTCACGATCTGAACGGGGATATGACGGGTCTCGGGATCCTGTTTGAGCTGGCTGAGAACCGTCCATCCCAGCATGTCGGGAAGGAACAGGTCGAGCGAGACGGCAGTCGGACGGAACTGGCGTGCCAGCGCGAGTGCGTCGATACCGCGTGAAGCCACCAGCGCTTTGAAGCCCTTGTCATGGGCCAGGTCCATGAGGATTCGCGCGTAATGCGGATCGTCTTCGACGATGAGCATCGTCGAGTCCTCGGGAAGCACCTGGTCGCGATCGTCGAGCACGACCTCGACCGGGCGCTCGGGTGCGCGCACGACTGAAAAACGTCCGCTGACATGACTCGCCGCACCGTCCGTCTCATCGGCGCGCGTGCCGACAGTTGGCCCGACGTAGCGTGTCGGCAGATAGAGGGTGAACGTGCTGCCAACGCCCGGCGTGCTGCGCAGCTGGATTTCACCGCCCAGCAGGTTCGCCAGTCTGCGGCTGATCGCGAGCCCGAGTCCCGTCCCGCCATACTTCCGGCTGGTGCTGGCATCGGCCTGCTGGAATGCCTCGAACACGATCCGCTGCTTCTCCGGCGAGATACCGATACCTGTGTCCGTGACCTCGAACGACACCACGTTGGCAACCTGACTGAGCACCGCGTGCGTAGCCGTCCAGCCGCCACGCGCGGCGGATACGTTCAGACTCACGCCTCCCTGTGCCGTGAACTTGAACGCATTCGACAGCAGGTTCTTGAGCACCTGCTGGAGCCGCTTGGCGTCGGTCACGATACCGCGGCCCAGATGCGCATCGACCTCGACATCGAACGTCAGTCCCTTGCGCTCCGCCTCGTGCCTGAACGTGCGGGCCACCATGTCGAGGACGTTCGAGAAGTGCACCTCCTCGGCATCCACGGTCACGGTGCCGGACTCGATCTTCGAGAGATCGAGAATATCGGTGATCAGATTGAGCAAGTCGGTGCCCGCGCTGTGGATCGTGCGCGAGAATTCGACCTGCTTCGGCGTCAGGTTGCCTTCTGGATTCTCGGACAGTTGCTGGCCGAGGATCAGAATGCTGTTGAGCGGCGTCCGCAGCTCGTGCGACATGTTGGCCAGGAACTCCGACTTGTACCCGGACGTCAACGCGAGCTCGGCGGCCTTGTCTTCGAGCGCACGACGGGCCTGTTCGATTTCCTGGTTCTTGCGTTCGACTTCGACGTTCTGTTCGGCGAGCTGCTGCGCCTTCTGCGCCAGCTGCTCGTTGGTCTGCTGCAGTTCCTTCTGCTGCGTCTGCAGCTCACCGGCGAGCTGCTGCGACTGCTTGAGCAGACCTTCTGTCTGCATCGTCGCCTCGATGCTGTTCAGCACGATGCCGATGCTGGCGGTCAACTGTTCGAGGAACGTGAGGTGCGTGGCCGAAAAGTCGTTCAGCGACGCCAGACCCAGGACGGCCTTGATTTGACCCTCGAACACGACCGGGAACACGACGATGTTGCGCGGAAGGGCCTGGAAGAAGACCGAGCCGACCGGCACGGTGTCGGCGGGCACCTTCGAGATCAGCAAACGCCGCCTGTCGCGCGCGCACTGACCGATGAATCCCTCGCCCAGCCGAAGGATCGGTGGATAGTGATTGTCCTGCGCGTCAGCGTAGCTGGCGAGGATCCTGAGCAGCGGCACCTCTTCCGAATCGAGCTGGTAGATGACTCCCTGATGCGCGTCGATGAGCGGAACCAGCTCGCCGAGCAGCAACTGGCCCACCGCGGTCAGATCGCGCTGACCCTGCAGCATGCTCGTGAACCGGGCGAGGTTGGTCTTGAGCCAGTCCTGCTCGGTGTTGCGGTCGGTCGTCAACCGCAGGTTGTCGATCATCGTGTTGATGTTGTCCTTGAGCTCGGCAACCTCGCCGCGGGCATCGACCTGGATCGACCGCGTCAGGTCACCCTTGGTAACGGCCGTGGCGACTTCAGCGATCGCGCGGACCTGCGTGGTGAGATTGGCGGCCAGCAGGTTCACGTTACCGGTCAGGTCCTTCCAGGTGCCGGCCGCGCCTGGCACGTTGGCCTGACCACCCAGCCGTCCTTCGACGCCGACTTCGCGCGCCACCGACGAGACCTGATCGGCAAAGGTCTCGAGCGTTCCCGTCATGTTGTTGATCGTGTCGGCGAGCGCGGCGACTTCGCCCTTCGCTTTGACCGTGAGGTTCTGCTCGAGATCGCCGTTGGCCACGGCGGTCACGACCTTGACGATGCCGCGAACCTGCTCGGTAAGGTTGGCGGCCATGACGTTCACGTTGTCGGTCAGGTCCTTCCAGGTACCGGCTACACCGGGGACCTGCGCCTGCCCGCCGAGGAGGCCTTCAGTACCAACCTCGCGCGCCACGCGTGTCACTTCCGCGGCGAACGCGTTCAACTGGTCGACCATCGTGTTGATGGTGTTCTTGAGCTCCAGAATCTCGCCCTTGACGTCGACCGTGATCTTGCGCGAGAGGTCACCGCGCGCGACCGCGGTCGTGACCTCCGCGATGTTGCGGACCTGGGTCGTGAGGTTGGCCGCGAGCAGGTTGACGTTGTCGGTCAGGTCCTTCCATGTCCCGCCGACGCCGGGCACGACGGCCTGGCCGCCGAGGCGGCCGTCGGTACCGACCTCGCGCGCGACGCGCGTCACTTCCGCGGCAAACGAGCGCAACTGCTCGACCATCGTGTTCAGCGTCTCCTTCAAGAGCAGAATCTCGCCGCGCACGTCGACGGTGATCTTCTTCGACAGGTCGCCGCTCGCGATGGCGATCGCGACCTCGTTGATGTTGCGGACCTGCGCCGTCAGGTTGCTGGCCATGAAGTTGACGTTGTCGGTCAGGTCCTTCCAGGTGCCGGCGACACCGGGCACCTGCGCCTGCCCGCCCAACTTTCCTTCCGTGCCGACTTCGCGCGCCACCCGCGTCACTTCCGCGGCAAATGCGTTGAGCTGATCGACCATCGTGTTGACGGTGTTTTTCAGCTCGAGGATTTCCCCCTTCACATCGACCGTGATCTTGCGGGAGAGGTCGCCGCGCGCGATGGCCGTGGCCACGTCCGCGATGTTGCGGACCTGCGCCGTCAGGTTGTTGGCCATCGAGTTGACACTGTCGGTGAGGTCCTTCCACGTGCCGGCCACGCCGAGCACGTTGGCCTGACCTCCAAGGCGGCCTTCCGATCCGACCTCGCGCGCCACGCGCGTCACTTCGCCGGCGAACGCGTTGAGCTGGTCCACCATCGTGTTGATGGTGTCCTTGATCTGCAGGATCTCGCCGCGGACATCGACCGTGATCTTCTGTGAGAGGTCGCCCTTGGCGATCGACGTCGCCACCTTGGAAACGTCGCGCAGCTGCACGGTGAGGTTGCCAGCCATGGCATTCACCGAGTCGGTGAGGTCTTTCCAGGTTCCGGCAACGCCGGACACCTGCGCCTGCCCGCCCAACTTCCCTTCCGTGCCGACTTCGCGCGCCACGCGGGTGACTTCCGCCGCGAAGGCGTTGAGCTGGTCGACCATCGTGTTGATGGTGTTCTTCAGCTCGAGGATCTCGCCTTTGACATCGACGGTGATCTTGCGCGACAGGTCGCCGCGGGCGACGGCCGTTGTCACTTCCGCGATGTTGCGCACTTGCGTGGTGAGGTTGGCGGCGAGCAGGTTGACGTTGTCGGTCAGGTCTTTCCACGTGCCGGCGACGCCCGGCACTTCGGCTTGTCCACCCAACTTGCCTTCGGTGCCGACCTCGCGCGCCACGCGCGTCACTTCACCGGCGAACGCGTTGAGCTGATCGACCATCGTGTTCAGCGTCTGCTTCAACTGCAGGATCTCGCCGCTGACATCGACCGTGATCTTCTTCGACAGGTCGCCGCTGGCGATCGCGGTTGCCACTTCCGCGATGTTGCGCACCTGCGCGGTCAGGTTGTTCGCCATCGAGTTGACGCTGTCAGTGAGGTCTTTCCACGTGCCCGCGACACCAAGCACGTTGGCCTGGCCGCCGAGGCGTCCCTCGGTGCCGACCTCGCGCGCCACGCGCGTCACCTCGCCGGCAAACGCGTTGAGCTGGTCGACCATCGTGTTGATGGTTTCCTTCAGCAGCAGAATTTCGCCACTGACGTTGACCGTAATCTTCTTCGAGAGGTCGCCGCCAGCGATGGCCGTCGCCACTTCCGCGATGTTGCGCACCTGCGCGGTCAGGTTGCTCGCCATGAAGTTGACGTTGTCGGTCAGGTCCTTCCAGGTGCCCGCGACACCCGAGACCTGTGCCTGCCCACCGAGCTTACCGTCGGTGCCGACCTCGCGCGCCACGCGCGTGACTTCGCCGGCGAATGCATTCAGCTGATCGACCATCGTGTTGATGGTGTTCTTCAACTCGAGAATCTCGCCACGCACGTCGACCGTGATCTTGCGGGACAGGTCGCCGCGCGCAACCGCCGTCGTCACCTCCGCGATGTTGCGCACCTGGTCGGTCAGGTTGCGCGCCATCGCGTTCACCGAGTCGGTCAGGTCTTTCCACGTGCCGGCCACGCCGGGCACGACGGCCTGACCACCCAGCCGGCCTTCCGTGCCGACTTCCTGCGCGACGCGCGTGACTTCCGACGCAAATGACCGGAGCTGATCGACCATCGTGTTGATGGCCTCTTTCAACTGCAGGATCTCACCCCGGACGTCGACCGTAATTTTGCGCGACAGGTCGCCGCTGGCAACGGCGATCGTGACTTCGGAGATGTTGCGCACCTGCGCGGTCAGGTTGCTCGCCATCGAGTTGACGCTGTCGGTCAGGTCTTTCCACACCCCGCTGACGTCGCGGACCTGTGCCTGACCTCCCAGCTTGCCGTCGGTTCCAACCTCACGGGCGACGCGCGTCACCTCGGACGTGAACACGCCCAATTGCTCGATCATCTTGTTGACGATGGTCGCGGAACGGAGGAACTCCCCTTCGAGCGGCCGGCCGTCGACGTCGAGCCTGACGGTCTGCAGCAGGTCGCCCTTGGCCACTGCAGCGAGCGCGCGCGTGACTTCAGTCGTCGGCCAGAGCAAGTCGTCGATCAGCGTGTTGACCGAGGCCTCCATCTCGCCCCACGACCCGGTCGGTCGTCCAAACTTGACACGCTGCCGTGTCTGCCCCTGTTTGCCCACGACCGTGCCAACGCGTTCGAGCTCGCTGGCCATGCGCGCGTTGGACGCGACGATCTCGTTGAACGTGTCAGCGATTTTTCCCTCGAGCCCCGTCCAGTCACCAGGTAATCGAACGGAGAAGTCGCCATCTCTCACCGCCTGCAGCGCACGAAGCAGCTCCGACAACTCGGTGTGTGACGGCGTCAACGCAGACGGGGAAGGAGAAACGGAACGCTGGGTCCGCATCGTGGGGCTCCCGCGGAAATTTAGAGAACGAAAAAGTTGTATTGAATCACAGGGTTGCCGGTTGAGTGCAAGAATCGGGCTCAGCCGAGCTTCACGAAATTACTCGCGTTTTCGAGAGATCGAAGCGGGGTGACGATGCGCGCATGAGGGTTCGCCATCTCTGCTTGAAGCTCTTGCTTCGGCCCTTGTAACAATTTCAACCAAAAGGCGATGGAACGGCCCCGCCATATAATCTCGGGCGCCGTGCCGATCGCACCTGGCTCGCGAATCGGACCCTACGAAGTCATTGCCCGTCTGGGTGAAGGGGGCATGGGCGTCGTGTATCGCGGTCGCGATGCTCGCTTGCAACGCGACGTTGCATTGAAGCTCCTCCCCGAGCACTTTGCGAACGATGCCGAACGACTTCCCCGCTTCGAGCGCGAAGCCCAGGACTCGCCTCACTGAACCACTCGAACATCGCACAGATTTACGGGCTCGAACAGGTGAATGGCGCCGCCTGCATCGTCATGGAACTGGTCGATGGCGAGACGCTCGAGGAAAAGCTGAAGAGGGGGCCGCTGCCAATCGATGAGGCAATCGAAATTGCCCGACAAATCGCCGACGCCCTGGCCAAGGCGCACGAACGCGGCATCGTTCATCGTGACCTGAAGCCCGCCAACATCAAGCTGACACCGGGCGGAACGGTCAAGGTGCTCGATTTCGGTCTGGCAAAAGCACTCGGGCCCAGGACACCCGAACTCAATGTGACGACGATGGCGACCGTCGCGAGCGGAACGGTCGCAGGTGTGATCGTTGGCACGCCAGGCTACATGTCACCGGAGCAGGCGCGAGGCAAAGACGTTGATTCACGCACCGATATCTGGGCGTTCGGGTGCGTTCTCTACGAGATGCTGACCGCCCGTCAGGCCTTTGCCGGTGAGACGATCACCGATGTTCTGGCGAAGATCGTCGCCAGCCCGCCCGATCTCGAGTTGCTTCCCGCAAGCACGCCAGCGTCAATCCGATTGTTGCTGTCGTCGGCGTTGAACAAGAACAGCGCGCAGCGCCTTCAGCATATCGGGGACACGCGTCTGTTTCTCGAGGGTCCTCTTGCGGCGCCGACTGCGACCGCCGCGGCCGCACCGGCGTCCCGAGGTTTTCGACGAACGTGGCTGGTTGCGGCACTCGCCATTGCTGCTGCAGGTGCAGGATTTCTTGCCGCTCTCGCTCTTCGCCAAAGGCCCGAGACTGCCCCTCAGATGCGTTTCGAGATCGCTCTGCCGGGTCTGATTGGAACGCCGATTCCGTCGCCCGATGGCAAATGGATCCTGTACGCCACGCAACCCGCGGACGGAAAGCGCGTGGCGTGGCTGAGGCCGATCGGCTCGGACACCGCGCAGCAGATTCCCGGTACCGAGAACATCAACGGCGCCCTCTGGTCACCCGACAGCCGACGGCTCGCGACGCTCTCCGACGGAATCCTGCGCATCTTCGACCTGGCGAGTGGTTCATCGCGCGCGCTCGGTCAGGTAGGTGCACTGAGGGGCGGAAGCTGGAATCGCGATGGTGTGGTCATCATGGGGCGAGTCCCTGACAACATCATCGTGCGGACCGCGGACTTCGGTGGAGAGGTGACGCCGGTCACCAAACTCGACGCCGGCCGCAAGGAGGTGCTCCATGCCATACCGGTGTTTCTCCCGGACGGCAACCACTTCCTCTATCTGGTCGTTGCCGGAACCGATTCCGGAATCTACCGCGCGTCGCTGGACAACACTGACGCGCCAACGCGTCTGATCGCCCTTGCGCCAAACAATTTCAATGGGATGTCGTATGTCCCTTCCGGACATCTTCTGTACTCGAACGAAGGGAAACTGAGCGCGCAACGCGTCGATGCGATGGGCAATCCGCAAGGCGATCCCGTTCTCGTGGCCGACAACCTTGACGGCGGCTTCACGGCGACCGACACAGGCCTGCTGCTGTACCACAAGGCGGCACCGAGAGTCGGGAAGCAACTTCTCTGGTTCACCCGGGATGGCAAACAGCTTGGACCGGTTGGCGCCGAGGCCAACTACGGTAACGTCGACCTCTCACCTCAGGGCGATCGCGCGGCCGTGGATATCGTGACGAATGGCAACCGGGATATCTGGGTGGTTGATCTCGGTCGATCCGTTGCGCAGCCGATCACGTTCGACCCCGGCAGCGACTGGACGGCGTCGTGGTCGCCGGATGGAAGCCGGCTCGTATTTGGATCGAGCCGATCGAACAGCGATGGGACCACGAAGATCTATGAGAAGTCTTCGACGGGCGCGGGCACTGAAACCGTTCTGCCCTCGGGCGACGTGTCATCGATCCCGGTCCATTGGAGCTCAGACGGGAAGTACATCGTCTTCTCGCGTCAGCGGCAGCTCAGGAACACGTCGAGCTACGACACGTGGCTGCTGCCGCTCTTCGGAGATCGCAAACCAGTTCCGCTGCTCGAGACCGGCTTCGACAAGTTCCAGGCGCGCGTGTCGCCCAACAGCAACTTCGTCGCGTATTCGACCAATGAATCCGGTACCTATCAGGTCGTCGTCCAGACGTTTCCCGACGCGAGCGGCGGCAAATGGCAGATCAGTGCCACCGGTGGCGTCGAACCCAAGTGGCGCCGCGATGGCCGCGAGCTGTACTACCTGGGCACGGATGGAAAGCTGATGTCTGTCGCCATCAGCGGCCCACCGTTCACGGCCGGCCGTCCCGTGGAACTGTTCCAGACGCCGTTGACAGTGAATCTCGCGCAACCCACACGAGACCGCCGCTATGACGTCGCTCCCGACGGCCGCTTTCTGATGGTGGTTCCTGGGGCGACCGGTGCCCCGACGCCGTATTCGATCGTCGTCAACTGGACGGAAGGACTCGCTCGCGCGCGCTAGGCGCGTAGGGCACCGTCATACCACTTATTCCTGACGACGAGCCGAGGTGTGCGGGATCGTATGTCACGAGCCAAACCCTCGGAACACCTCAGGAGTAATCGTCGCCGAATCAGCGGTTGCGGTCGAGGCACTGGAACTGCCCTACGGCGCCATGGCCGGTATGGCGCCAGTTGTCGATCGATAGAAGCGCGGCTCCCATAAATCACACACCGACTCCTGAAGCCGCACACCCTGCTG
>Ga0207683_10003531_pt1 | contig 13640 bp, 12 predicted proteins | sample KBSM73metaG_FD_184333 | JGI IMG/M metagenome (GOLD analysis project Ga0207683, IMG submission 184333) | Miscanthus rhizosphere microbial communities from Kellogg Biological Station, Michigan, USA - KBS M7-3 metaG (SPAdes) (version 2) | ecosystem: Host-associated > Plants > Roots > Rhizosphere >...
GGTGGAGCTGCGCCTGTCCCGGTCGCGAGACCAAAGCGCCACGCAGTAAGCGAATCTACCGGATCCCATTCGATCGTGGCGGCGCGACCGTTGGCACCCGCGCCGACAACCTTCTCGGCTAGAGTGAGGTCCACGCCCCCAATCCGGCCGAAACGGCGCGCCTGATCGATCATCGCCGCGGCGGACTCCGGTTCGCCCGCAAGCGAAGCGCACATCGCCTGCACCAGCCGCTGAATGCCCGCATCACTTTGCCTCAGGCCATCTTCGAGCGGGCAGAGCGCAGGCGGATCGGCGTTCGCGAGTGCGCTTTGGACCGCAACCTGCACCATCTTCGGTGTGAAGCGGTCGGCATCGACCCCGGCGACAAGCATTCGCGCCGCGTCGGCTTCGCCCAGCCTCAACAGAAGCCAGGCGCGCTCGCCGACCCAATCCACCGGATGGACGCCGACAGGGGCGCGAACCCTGGCTAGAAGCCCGTCGCGCAGCGCAATATGCGCCCAGCGCGACGCGAGGGGCGTGTGCATCCGCCGCATGAGCGTCGAGAGGAAGGCGCCACTTGCGCCGCCCCATGCATCGTCGGTCAGGCCGGCGTCTTCCGGCCTCAGGCTGCCGACGGTCCAGGCATCCCGCCGGGCCCAGCCCGGATATTCGACCGGGGGCGTGGGCGGTCCCAGATTGAGGTTGGTGACCTCCTCGACTGCGCTTTCATCGCCGGCAGAGGGAATCGGCTGGCTCGCGACTGGTGTCGCTATCACCGGCTGGACAGCCGCAGGCGCGGCTGTCGGCGCGCCCTGCGGTGGCGCTGCCTGCTGGGCGAGCGCCGGCAGTGCGATGACGATCGCGGCCGTTGCGATCAGAAGCCGCTTATTGCGCATTGCCTCCCGCTGCCGCGCCTTGCGGAACGGCGACCTCGATGGTGTTGGTCGGCTGCTCTTTCGGCAGCGTCGAGAGGAAGAAGAGCGCACCGATCAGGATGACGGCGACGATGATGAGCACAAGGAGGCGCGACATGGCGGAGGCTTTTGCCCAGCCGACAAGCCGCTGTATAGCCCCTTATAGTGACGGAACTCGGTAAGCGTCTCGACCGCCCCGTGGTGCTGGTCGGACTGATGGGGGTTGGAAAATCGACGGTCGGGCGCCGCCTGGCCAGACGGCTGGGCTTGTCCTTCGTCGACAGCGATGCGGAGATCGAGGACGCCGCGGGTTATCCGGCTGCCGAAATCTTCGAACGCTATGGCGAAAGTGATTTCCGCGATGGCGAGCGACGCCTGGTAGCGCGGCTCATCGAGGGTGAAGTTCGAATCATCGCAACAGGCGGCGGCGCCTATATCGACCAGCGCACGCGGGAACTGCTGAACGAACGAGCCATCACGATCTGGCTCGACGCGCCGGTCGACATCCTCGCAGAGCGCACGTCCCGGCGCGATACCCGCGCCCAACTCCGGAACGGCGATCCGAAAGCGGTCCTCGAAAGACTGTCCGACGAACGGCGGGCCTCCTACGCCCAGGCTCATATCCATGTGAAAAGCGGCGACGGGGCGCACAAGGACGTCGTCGATGCGATCGTTCAGGCTCTCGACGACTATCTGAGGCCGCCGGCGAGCTAGGCGGTGCTGCCGACCTCTTCGTCGGGAAGCGCCCGGTCGGGACCGAAGGATCGCTCGAGCCCGGCACGCAGGTCACCAGTCTCCGCCTGCCGCTCCAAGCGCTCGCAATCTCTGAGGCGATACTCGCGGTCGACCCTTTCAATCTCGCTCGGCTCAACTCCGGCGACCTTGAGCGCGGCGCGTCCCATCTTCACCGCGCTCTCGAACAATTCGCGCTGGGTATAAGCGAGATCAAGTCCGTCGAGCTCGATCATGTGGCGGCGATCGAAGGTCCGGACCATGACCCGCGCCTGCGGAAAAGCCTCAAGCACCCGCCCGAGAGCCTCGCGCGTCAGGCCCTTGTCGGCATTGTCGTTGCAGAAGAGGATGGCTCGCGCCTGCTCCGCGCCGGCAGTCCGCAGCAGGTCGATCCGGGTGCCGTCGCCGAAATAAACTTTGGTCCCGAAGCTGCCCGCCGCCTCGATCATCTCCGCGTCCGTGTCCACGAGGGTCAGTGGTACGCCCTTGGCCATGAGCATCTGTCCGACGGTTTGGCCGAACCGGCCGTAGCCGACGACGATCACGGGTGTTTCCGGGCTCGCATCCGGCCCTTCGAGACCCCTCGCACGGCGAGCTTCGTCTGCCTCGAGGCGATCGATCAATCGCATCAGGAACGGCGTGGTCGCCATCGACAGGGTGACGACGGCGCCGAACAGCGAGGCGGCTTCCGGTGTGATCAAATGCGCCGCCGTCGCCAGCGCGAAAAGCACAAAGCCGAACTCGCCCGCCTGGCTCAGGAGCAGGCCCAGACGGATCGAACTCGCAAGTTTGGCGCCGAACTGGCGGTCGATGACCGTGATGATCAACGCCTTGGTCGCAATCACGCCGGCGGCAATGCCAAGAACGAAGAGCGGACGATCGGCGACGAGGCGCAGGTCGAGCAACATGCCTACCGACAGGAAGAACAGGCCGAGTAGAATCGAACGGAACGGTTCGACGTCCGTCTCCAGCTCATGCCGATAGGGCGATTCGGCGAGCATGACGCCCGCGACAAACGCGCCGAGCGGCACCGACAGATGCAAGCTGTGCATCACCGCCGCGGCGCCGACGACCGTGAACAGGCCGGCGACCACGAACAGCTCACGCTCCGCGAGGCGACCGACGAGGCGGAACAATGGGTTGAGGACAAAGCGGCCGATGAGGACGAGCGCGACCACGGCGAGCACCGTGTAGAGCGCGAGCATCCATCCCACCGGCGCCGACGGATCCGGTGGCGTGCGCGCCATCGCCGCGACGATGGTGATCATCGGGACGATCGACAGGTCCTGGAAGAGCAGGATGGAAAAGGCGCGCTCGCCTTGGGGCGTGTTCAGCTCGTTGTCGGCGCGGAGCATCGGCAGCACCTGCGCGGTCGACGACAGGCCGAGCGGGAGCCCGATTGCGAACGCTGCCTCGATCGAGATGCCGAGTGTCAGGTAAAGAAGGCCGCTGATCGCAAGGCCGCAGAGCACGACCTGAAGCAGTCCAAGCCCGAAAATGTCCTTCCTGAGATGCCATAGCCGGCGCGGCTGAAGTTCGAGGCCGACGATGAAGAGAAGCAATGCGATGCCGATCTCGGTGACGCTGGTCAGCTGCTCCGGATCCTTGATCAGCCCCAGCAATTGCGGGCCGATCAATGCGCCCGCGACGATGTAGCCGAGAGTCGCACCCAGCTTGAGGCGCCGGAACAACGTAACGAAGACCAACGCGGCGCCGAGCATGACCGCACCGCTCTCGAGGATGGCGGTGGTCGTCTGCGCGGTTTCCGCTGCCGTGGTCACCGTGCGTCCTCGATGGCCGCCAACAGTGCCCGGAAGGGAAGCAGGATCGCCCCATGACGACCCTTCCTGTCGCGCGCAGGAGCAAGTGCGGAAATCCCTGGCCAAGGGTCGTCATCGTGATCGCTGGCAAGCCAGCGGCTCAGCCCCAGCATCGCTTCCGAAACCTCATCATGGGTCCGTCCGCGGCTGTGCCGCTCGAGGAGCGCTGCCGAAGCCTGCCCGAATGCACAGGCCTGGACCTGCATCGACAGCCGCTCGACACGACGACCGTCGTCCAGCTGCACGGCGAGGACAATTCGGCTTCCGCAAGTCGGCGAACGAAGATCCGCTCGCCCGTCCTCGCGCTGAAGATCGTGAGGATCGCCCAGCGACGCGGCGAGGCGAAGGATCTCGGTCGTGTAGAGGGTCGCACTCATTCCCGGCGCCAAGTGGTGCCACCGGCACCGTCTTCCAAGACGATCCCATCCGCCTTCAACTCGTCGCGGATGCGGTCAGCGGCCGCGAAGTCGCGGTTTTTCTTGGCCTCGGCACGCTCGGCGATGCGAGCTTCGACCGCGGCCGCGTCGGTGTCACCCTGGAACCAGTCAGCCGATGAACTGCCTAGCAGCCCGAGCAGATGCGCGCTGGCCTTGAGCGCGCCGCCATCCAGCGCCGAAAGGCGCGACAGTGCCAAGGGGGTGTTGAGGTCGTCGCGCAGGGCCTCGATCACGCCATCGTCCACGGCCGTCGGGTCCGCTTCGCCCGCGGCCCGATAGAGCCGATCGAGGGTGGATTTGGCCTGCGAGACCAGGTTCTCCGTCCACGGAAGCGGCTGCCGATAATGGGCCGACAGCAGCGCCAGCCGCAGCGTCTCGCCGCGATGGCCCTGCTCGAGAAGCTCGGCGGGCGTGATCACATTGCCAAGGCTCTTCGACATCTTCTCGGCGCCCATGTCGACGAAACCGTTGTGGACCCAGAAGCGAGCGAGTGGCAGTCCGCCATGCGCACAACGGCTCTGTGCGATCTCATTCTCGTGATGGGGAAAGATGAGGTCGAGGCCGCCGCCATGAATGTCGATCGTCTCGCCCAAATGGCGCGCGATCATCGCCGAGCATTCGACATGCCAGCCGGGTCGTCCCCGCCCCCACGGCGAATCCCATCCGATCACCTCTTCGGCACTCGGCTTCCACAAGACGAAATCCGCCGGATCCCTCTTGTAGGGCGCAACTTCCACGCGCGCGCCGGCGATCATCTGGTCCCGGTCGCGCTTGCTGAGAACACCATAGTCAGCATCGCTCGGCACCGAGAACAGGACGTGGCCCTCGGCTTCATATGCGTTGCCGCTCGCAACCAGCTGCTCGATCATCGCGGTCATGGCCCCGATTTCCTGGGTCGCATGCGGCGCAATGTCGGGCGGGCGGACACCCAAGGCCCCCATGTCCTCGAGATAATGGCGCTCGTACCGCTCCGTGATCACCGATGGGTCGACGCCCTCGGTCTCCGCCGAAGCGATGATCTTGTCGTCGACGTCCGTGACGTTGCGGGCATAGATGAGGCTCTGCTCACCGAACTCGTGCCGGATCAGGCGAGCGAGCGTATCGAACACCACCGCCGGGCGGGCGTTGCCGATATGGGCGCGGCCGTAGACCGTCGGTCCGCAGACATACATGGTGATCCGCTGCGGATTGAGCGGCACGAAGGGCCGCTTCTCGCGGGCCATTGTGTCGTGCAGGCGGATCATGCCCCTTCCCCGACTTTGTTCACCTTAAGCCGGCGTGCCTGGACCCAGTCCACGATCCCGCGCCCGCTGGCATTCAGCAGCGGATAGGTCCGCGACTTGGTCATCCACTGCGGCCGGTCGGCTTGGGGGCCGTAGACCATGTCCGTCGCGAGATTGGCAAGCAGGAAGAAGAGCGTAGCTCCGAGCAAGCCCTTCAGGGCACCGAAGCCGCCTCCCAGAACGCGATCGAATGGGCCGAGCATCGAATGGCGGCGCGTCTTACCGCCCAGCGATCGGGCAAGCAGCTTCACGATCAGGAAGCTTGGAATGAAGAGAATGGCGAAAGCGAGCACCGCCGCCGCGGCGGACTCGGTCCCGAAGCTCCTGATCAGCCCGGTCCACAGCTGCGTGTGGAACAGTTTCAGCATTGCAATCGCGACGACCCAGGCGAACAGCGAAATCACCTCGTGCACGAAACCGCGCACGAACCCGACGGCGCCGCCGCCGATGAGCAGAAGGAATACGAAGACGTCGAGCGCGGTCATCCGTCCCCGCGCTAGCGAAGCGCTCTCCGGCGCGCCAGTCCTCAGGCCGGGCGGCGAACCACGGCGACCAGGCTGACCCCGAAAGGCATCGGAACCCGGCCCAGCATGCCGGCCTCGAGGCCGAACAGCTTGTTCAGGACCGCATTGATCGGCGCGCTCGGGAGCTTGTCGTCGGCGGAATCCTTGCGCGTGATCTTTCCCGCGATGCGCGCAGCGGCGACCAAAGGATAGAGCAAGGTGTTGAAATAGCTCAGCAACTGTACTTCGAGGCCGGAGCGCAGGAAAAGCTCCTGGAGCTGCTTCTTCGTGTAACGCCGGAAGTGATGGTGAGCCGCATCGTGCGCGCTCCACATCCAGGGATTGGCCGGAACCGTTAGCAGCAGCGCCCCTCCCGGCTTCAACCGGCGATGGATCGACCGAAGCGAGGCGAGGTCATCCGGCACATGTTCGAGAACATCGAGCAAGGCGATCAGGTCGTAAGCATTGCGATCGAACATCGACAGGTCGGGCAGCTTCGCTTCCTTGACCTTGCGGGGCAGGCGCTTGTTCGCGACCGCGCGAGCACAACGATCCAGCTCACTCGCGTCGAGCCGGCCGAACTCCTTCAGCATGGCAAGGTTGTGCCCCGTACCACAGCCGACCTCCAGGATCCGCGCTTTCTCAGGCGGTTGGACGACGCGTTCGATCAGGCGCTTCAGGATTCTGCGCCGCGCCAGGAACCACCAATGATGCTGGTCGAGCTCGACCATGCGATCGAAAACGGCGCGTTCCATAAACTACTCGTCCCCCTGTCGCGAGCTTTGTGGCGGGGGAGAAGTAAAGGTCTCGTAAACCATTCCGTCCTAGCCTCCCTTCCCAAGGGAGAAAGCCGTGGCCGCTCAGCGCAAGAAACTCGCGATCGCTTCGCCGCCTTCGGTCGGCGACCTGCGCGCGCAGCTCGTCAAGCGCGGCATCGTCGCGCCGCTCCTGTCCGTCGTCGTGCCGGTGAAGAACGAGGAGCAGGGCATCCTGCCCTTCGTGGCGCGGGTCGGGGCCATTCTCGACGAAATCGCGCCGACCGAGGGTTGGGAGATATTGTTCGTCGATGACGGCAGCGCTGACGCCACCCTGGCTGCGATCGTCGCTGCCCATCAGCGCGATCCGCGCGTTCGCGCGATCTCCTTGTCTCGAAACTTCGGGAAGGAAGCGGCGCTAAGCGCGGGCCTCGACCACGCGCGCGGCTCTGCGGTCATCCCGATGGATGTCGACATGCAGGACCCGCCGGAAGTGCTGCCGGAAATGGTGGCCAAGTGGCGTGACGGAGTGGAGATGGTCTTCGGCGTTCGCCGCTGCCGCGACAGCGATCCACTACCCAAGCGCCTCACCGCAAGCCTCTATTACCGCGCGCACAATTGGGTCAGCCAGGACAAGATCCCGGAGAATGCGGGCGATTTTCGTTTGATGGACCGCAAGGTCGTCGACGTGATCCGCGCCCTCCCCGAGCGCAACCGCTTCATGAAGGGCCTCTTCGCCTGGGCCGGCTTCAGGCAGGCCGCGGTCGAATATGACAGGGCGGAGCGCGAGACGGGATCGACCAAATTCAACTATTGGAAGCTGTGGACCCTGGCGCTTGACGGCATCACGTCCGCGTCGACGGTGCCGCTCAGAATCTGGAGCTATGCCGGGGCCGTCGTCGCATTGTTCGCCCTAGCCTACGCTGCCTTCATCGCAGTCCAGACGATGGCGTTCGGCAACAGGGTTCCGGGTTACGCATCGCTCATCGTGTCGGTGCTGTTCCTCGGCGGCGTCCAGCTAATCTCGCTCGGAGTGCTCGGCGAATATGTCGGCCGGATCCTGACCGAGACCAAGCAACGCCCGCTTTACGTGGTGAGGGATACGGTTGGGATTGAGTCCGAACTGAGCCGCTGAAGGTCAGCTGGCGAGGTCGAGCTCCATGAAGACGAGCCAGCGCCGGAGGTCCTCCGACATTTCGTAATAAGGCTGTGCGTCACGAAACCCGAGCTTTCGGTAGAGACCTTGCGCCTCCACCTGCTTCGGGCCCGTATCCAGCATCATCATTTCGTAGCCGACCGCGCGCGCGCGCCCGATGATCGCCTTCGCCAGCGCCTGGCCCGAACCGGACCCATGCGCGGCTGGATCGACGAACAGCCGTTTCATCTCACAGCGGCGTTCGTCCAGCCGCTTCAGCGCGACACAGCCGATAACGTCGCCGCCCCTCTCGTCGACGAGCAAGGCTCCATCCGGCGCAGTATAATAGCCTGGAAGCGAGGCGAGCTCAGCTTCGTAAGCCGTTTCGTCGAAATAACTGTCGATCATCGCGCGATCCGCGGCATGGCGCTCGTAATGCCAGCGAATGAATGAGCGCATGAGCTCAGCCACGGCAGGACAGTCTTGCGGCTGGGCGTCCCGGATCATCGTCCGAGTATGTGGTCGACTAGCTGACGAAGGTTCGTAAAGTCGGCCTGGCGCACGCCGTCTCCGCCTTTGATGCCGCGCGGCACCCAGGCGCTCTCGAAGCCAAGCTTCGCCGACTCCTTGAGCCTCAAGCCGGCGTGGGCGACCGGCCTGATCTCACCTGAGAGCGCGATTTCGCCCAGCACCACGCATTCGCTCGGCACCGGCCGCTCCGAAAGCGCGGAGACCAGGGCAGCTGCGACCGCGAGATCGGCCGCCGGATCGCTCAGCCGATAGCCGCCTGCCACGTTGAGATAGACCTCCGCAGTTGCGAAGCTGAGGCCGCAGCGCGCTTCGAGCACCGCCAGGATCATCGCAAGCCGGCCGCTGTCCCATCCGACCGCGGCCCTGCGCGGCGTAGCACCTGTCGCGAGGCGCAGGGTCAGCGCCTGGATCTCGACGAGAACCGGCCGCGATCCTTCGATCGCCGGAAAGACGCTGGTTCCGCTGACGGGCTCGCGGCGATGGGTGAGGAATAACGCCGAGGGGTTCGGAACCTCGGTCAGCCCCTGCCCTTCCATCGCGAACACGCCGATCTCGTCCGTTCCGCCGAAGCGGTTCTTCATCGCGCGAAGGATTCGATACTGGTGGCTACGCTCGCCTTCGAAGCTCAGCACCGTATCGACCATATGTTCGAGCACGCGCGGGCCCGCGATCGTCCCGTCCTTGGTGACGTGGCCGACCAGCACCAGTGCGGAACCGTGTTCCTTCGCGAACCGCACCAGCTCCTGCGCCGAGGCACGAACCTGGCTGACCGTGCCGGGCGCGCCCTCGATCAGGTCGGAATGCATGGTCTGAATTGAGTCGATGATGAGAAGCGCGGGTGGCTCCCCGTTACCGACCGTCGTCAGGATGTCGCGCACCGAAGTGGCGGCGGCCAGCTGAACCGGAGCGCGTCCGAGGCCGAGCCGGACTGCACGCAGGCGCACCTGCTCCGCCGATTCCTCGCCCGACACGTAAATGACCCGCTTTCCCTCGCTAGCCAGGCGCGCCGCGACCTGAAGGAGAAGGGTCGATTTGCCGATGCCGGGATCCCCGCCGACCAGCATCGCGGAGCCGGGCACGATCCCGCCACCGATCGCTCGATCGAACTCCGCCAATCCGCTGGGAAGGCGCTCCGGAAGCGCCGCGGGCGTCTCGAGGCCGACGAGCGGAATGACCCGGCCACCGCCCTGCAAGTTATGCTTGGACGCAAAGATGCTGGAGACCTCCGCGCTCTCCTGCACGAGGGTGTTCCACTCCGCGCAATCCACGCACTGTCCCTGCCAGCGCGAAGACACCGAGCCGCAAGCCTGACAAACGTATCGCGATTTCACCTTGGCCATGTGCGATGCGTAACTGATCCCCTTTCGTTCTCCTAGTCCGAAAGCGTTTGATGTCAGATTTGCGCGCGCGGAATGCGGAAGCTAGGCGCCTTCAGGTGAGCCTTCTGCCCGAACCCCTCCGAATCCCGGCATATCGCGTTTTCTGGCTCGCCCGGCTGGCAACGACGATCGCGCAGATGGCGATGGTCATCGTCATCGGCTGGCAGGTCTATGACATCGCCCGCCAGTCGATGAGCATCCGCGAGGCCGCCTTTCGTCTTGGGTTGATCGGGCTCGTGCAGTTCGTGCCCCTGTTCGTCCTGACGCCCTTCAGCGGATGGACGGCGGACCGGCTCGACCGGCGCCACATCGCGCGCGCCGTCGTCTTCCTCGAATTCCTGTGCGCGTTGACGCTCTTCGTCGCGACGTGGAGGGGGTTCATCAACTTGCCGATCCTCTTCTCGGTCGCCGCTTTGCTCGGCGTCGCGCGGGCGTTCGCTGGACCTGCGCTTGGCGCCCTCGCCCCGAACCTCGTTCCCCGCGAGATCCTGCCCAATGCGATCGCGTTGAGCTCAGCTGCGTGGCAGACCGGAGCGATAGCAGGGCCCGCGCTCGGGGGCATCCTCTACGACGTGACGCCGCACCTGCCTTACGGGCTGAGCGCGGTCCTGTTTGCCTTCTCGGTCGCCTGCCTGCTCGCGATTCCCCCGATCCCCCGGACGCCGCTGCGACCCGGCACGCCGCTCAGCCAGATGGTGGACGGATTGGCCTATGTTCGGCGTAACCGGCTCGTCCTGGGCGCAATCACGCTCGACCTGTTCGCGGTCCTGCTGGGCGGCGTCACGGCGATGCTCCCGGTCTATGCGCGCGACATCCTGCAAGTTGGAGCCGACGGGCTTGGCCCGCTCCGGGCCGCGCCTGCCGTTGGCGCTACCCTCACGGCAATCTTCTTCTCTGTCCGGCCGCTAGAGACGAATGTCGGCGTGAAGATGCTGACAGCGGTCGTGGTGTTCGGAGCGGCGACCGCCATTTTCGGCTACTCGACCTGGTTCCCGCTCTCGCTCGCAATGCTTGCGCTGCTCGGCGCGGCGGACATGTTCTCCGTCTATATTCGTCAGTCGCTGATCCAGCTTCATACGCCCGACGAGATGCGCGGCCGCGTGGCGGCCGTGTCGACCCTCGCGATCTCGGCCTCCAATGAGCTTGGCGAGACCCGCAGCGGCTTTGCGGCGGCCTTGCTGGGCCCGATCGCGGCCACGGTCGCTGGCGGTGTCGCCGCTGTCGCGGTGACCTTGCTGTGGGCCGGCCTGTTCCCCGAGCTCAGACGAGCAACGACGTTCAAGCTACCCGAACCGCCGCCCGAAGAAGCTGACGTGGTTGCGGGAGGCGTGTAAGGCGCCGCTTGCAAAAGGCCGGGGGCGCAACGATTTGCGTGACCTTCAACCAGAGGAGAGACCGGGCATGAAAGCCGCCAATATCCTCGAGACGATCGGCAATACGCCGCATGTGCGTATCAGCCGCCTATTCGGCGACAAGGCCGAGGTCTGGATCAAGCAGGAGCGCGCAAATCCCGGCGGGTCGATCAAGGACCGTATCGCACTGGCAATGGTCGAGGATGCCGAACGCAGCGGGAAGTTGAAACCCGGCGGCGTGATCGTCGAGCCGACTTCCGGTAACACCGGCATCGGTCTGGCCATGGTTGCGGCCGTGAAGGGCTACAAGCTCATCCTCGTCATGCCCGACAGCATGAGCGTCGAGCGGCGGCGGCTGATGCTGGCTTATGGCGCGACGTTCGACCTGACCCCGCGCGAGAAGGGAATGAAGGGCTCCATCGCGCGCGCCGAGGAAATCATCGCCGCGACGCCCAATAGCTGGATGCCGCAGCAGTTCGAGAATCCCGCCAACCTCGAAGTCCATCGCCGCACGACCGCGCAAGAGATCCTGCGCGATTTCGGTGACAATCCCCCTGACGCCATCATCACGGGCGTCGGTACGGGCGGGCACATCACCGCCTGCGCGGAAGTGCTGAAGCCGCAGTGGCCGAACCTCAAGGTCTTTGCCGTCGAGCCGACGCTCTCGCCGGTGCTTTCCGGTGGGCAGCCGGGGCCCCATCCGATCCAGGGGATCGGCGCGGGCTTCATTCCCGAGATCATGGATACGAGCCTCCTCGACGGCGTGATCCAGGTCGAACCGGCTGACGCAAAGGAAATGGCGCGCAGGGCAGCCCGCGAAGAGGGAATGCTAGTCGGAATCTCGTCGGGAGCGACGCTCGCGGCCATCGGCCAAAAGCTGCCCGAGCTCGGCGAAAATGCCCGGGTGCTGGGGTTCAATTACGACACGGGCGAGCGCTATCTGTCGGTCGCGGACTTCCTTCCCGAAGAAGCTTAAGCGCCCGCTAACCCTGTTTCTTGGCGACCCCGTTAACGGGGATGCATTAACTTTACTGGCGAGGGCAATGCCCGCGCGCGCAGCGCGTCGGGCCAGTAAGGAATCCCATGCGACGGTCACGTTTCGCCAAGCCGATTGAAGCGAGCGACACCATTGTCGAGCGTGCATCCGTTCGCGACGCCCTGTGGTTCGACCTTCATTCCCCGGACACCAGCGATGAGGCCTCGCTGGCTGACTGGCGCGTCGCCGGGCTTGAGCACATCGCATTGCTGCTGGGCTTCACGCACGCCCTGATCACCAGTGCCTACGTGATGCTCACGCCATCAATTCAGACCTGCCTGTGCACCGACAATCCGCTCATTCCGTCGCTGGCCACCATCGGCCTCGACATCGCTGCAGCGGTCGGGATCATGGTCCGCAAGCGGTTCGATTTCGCACCGCACACCGTTGTCAGGTCGCTCTGCGCATATCTGGCCGTTTCAGGCCTGCTCTGGACGTGGTTCGGCCAGTCAGTGCGTGACGACGCTTTCGTGACGCCGATCGCCGCGTCCCAGATCGTCATGTGTTCGGGTATCGCGATGGGCGCGATCGTCTCCGTCAGCTCGCCGCCTCTCGCGCTCGTCAATACGATCGTCTCCGCTGTCGCAGCCGTGGTCCTGGCCAATTCGCCATTGATTCCGATTGGAGTGGAGATTCTCTCGCTGGTCCTTGTGGCTTACAGCATTGCCGGAACGCGCAAGGTGATCGTCACCGGGCGTGAGCGGCTGAAGCTCGACGCTCTTGCGCGCAAGGCCCTGCGCTTCATCGACGAGTTCGAGAACAGCGGTCGCGGGTGGTTCTGGGAGACGAATGGACAAGGCACACTGTCCTACGTGTCCCGGCAACTCGCAGACGATTTCGAATGCGAGCCAGATGAGTTGCTTGGGAGGCAGTTCACCGATCTTTTGTCCGTCGATACCGAGACTTCGGACACGATGGAGGAGCGCAAGACCCTCGGCTTCCATCTCTCCGCGCGCTTCCCCTTTTCCGACGTGGTCGTTCGGCCGGCCAGCGAGCAAGACGTGCACTGGTCGCTCTCCGGCAACCCGATCTTCGACGAGCGCGGCCGCTTCCTCGGCTTTCGCGGAATCGGCACCGACCTGACGGAACAGCGGAAGTCGGAGCGCGAGATCTCTCGCCTCGCCCGCTTCGACTCCCTTACCGCACTGCCGAACCGGGCGATGATGCGCCAGACCCTCGACGAGGCCCTGCGCAACGCCTCTCACCGGCAGAAGGGCTGCACGTTGTTCATGATCGATCTCGATCGATTCAAGAACGTGAACGATACTTTGGGCCATCCCATCGGCGACGCCTTGCTGCGCCAGGTCGCTGAGCGACTGACGTCCGTGATGGGCAATCACGGCCAGGTCGGCCGGCTCGGGGGTGACGAGTTCCAAGCCGTGCTCCCGGGCACGGTGGACATCGGCCTGATCGAATCGCTGGCCCGCACGCTGATCGAGCAGGTCTCGCGGCCCTATTCGATCGAGGGTCACAAGGTCACCATCGGCGCGTCGGTCGGGATCGTGATCGGCGATCCGGGCCGAGCCAGCGCCGACGCGCTCGTCCGCAACGCCGACCTCGCACTCTATGCGGCGAAGGATGCCGGGCGCGGCAAGCACCGCCTTTACGAGCCATCCATGCATAGCGAGGCTGCGGAACGGCAACTGCTTGAAAATGACCTTCGGCAGGCGATCGATCGCGGCGAGCTTGCGGTGCACTATCAGCCCGTCGTCAGGGCCGCCGGCGAAGAGATTTCCGCATTCGAGGCGCTCATCCGCTGGAATCACCCGGTCCGCGGGCCGATC
>Ga0207683_10003533_pt1 | contig 13634 bp, 14 predicted proteins | sample KBSM73metaG_FD_184333 | JGI IMG/M metagenome (GOLD analysis project Ga0207683, IMG submission 184333) | Miscanthus rhizosphere microbial communities from Kellogg Biological Station, Michigan, USA - KBS M7-3 metaG (SPAdes) (version 2) | ecosystem: Host-associated > Plants > Roots > Rhizosphere >...
AGCCCGTCGGTCGAGTCCATAGCGACGGCGCGAACGCGGTCGTCCCCGAGGTGCTGCTGCACCTCCGCGACCAACGTGCGGCTCGTGTCGCCTTCCGGGATCTCGATCTCGAGGGCCGTGTAGATCTCGGGGAGCCGGTCGGGGAACACGGCATCGATGACGACGCCCTTGATCTCGATGATCCGGCCCGTGTTCGTTCGGGATGTCTCGGACATGGTTCTCCTAGGAAGATGGGAGCGGCCGAGGACGGCCAGCCGGGTGCGAGTCTAGCGGAGGTCGCGCCCGCGAAGGCGCACTAGCTTGCGGCCTTCGGCTGGATGATCGAGACCTGAACCCCCTTGCCCGCGAGGCCGGCCAATGCCTTGTTCACGTCGTCCCAGCTGTCGAAGCTCAGCCCCTGCAGCGACGGGTCGGTGATCAGACCTTCGAAGCCGGGCTCCCGGGCCTGATCGGCCGTCGCCTTGAGGTCGACGGAGAGCTGGCGGAGCGACTTCACGAGATTGTCTGCCTCGGGCTGAAACTCGTCCGGTGCACCCTTGTCGTCGAGCTCGTCCGCCGCCTTGCCGATGACGAGCGACGCCTCGTCCATGCGGTTGAGGAGCTCATCGGGGGATTGCGCCTTCGTGATCCGCGTGAGCACGAAGTCGGCGCGATTGCGGTTCAGTACGACCGACGCGGCGTAGTCGTCTGCGGACGGCTGCCCGCCACCGCCGCATCCCGCTGCGACGAGTACGAGCATCGCGAGCAGTGCGACGACGAAGAAGCGATGACCGCGCATGGAGTTCGTCCGGCGGGTTCTACAGGACCGAGCCCGCCGGCGGGAGACCGCGGCCGACCTTGACGACCCGGAGGATCGCCTGCTCCTGCTCGTACACCGCGCGTGGCGGCGAGAGGTTCGGCCTACCCTCGAAGCGCGCGAAGGCGCTCTGCTGTGACTCGGGCGTCGCGGACAGCTGCAGGCCGAGGCCAAGGGCTGCGAGTGCGAAGGCGGCGGCCACGCCGATCTGGAGCCTCGTGGTGGTCAGATGGCGCGTCCTGCGGACGACGACGACGGGCCGACGGGGAACCTGCAACGGGGCCGACCGGATCCGCTCCGTGAGATCGCGGACGTCGTCGGCGTAGATCGCGCATGCGGCGCAGCGCTCGAGGTGCGAGCCCAGCATCCTCTGCTCGAGCTGCGACAGCTCGCCGTCGAGTTCGAGGGAGACCTGCTCGCGCACTCGTGCGCATACGGACTGCGGATACACCGCGCTCATGATGCTTGAGACGTCAGCGATCGTCTCGAGTTAGGCGGGCGTTTCGGCCGGGCCGACAGTGGTCGTAGGCGCCGCCGACAGGCCGAGCGGGGCGGCGAGGTCGAGGGGACGCGCGAGCTCGGCGAAGTGGCACGCGACGGGATGCGCCCCGCCCGCGCGCGGCACGAGCTCCGGCTCCTGTTCTGCGCAGATCTCCTGGGCCTTCCAGCAGCGCGTACGGAAGCGACAGCCGGAAGGAGGGTTCGCCGGGCTCGGCACGTCTCCCTCGAGGACGATTCGAGAGCGCTTCCCGCGCTGGGTCGGAGACTCGATGGGCACCGCGGAGAGGAGCGCCTGTGTGTACGGATGCATGGGCGCGTTGTAGATCTGGTCGCGGGTCCCGATCTCGATGACCTTGCCGAGATACATCACGGCCACCCGGTCGGAGACGTGGCGCACGACCGAGAGATCGTGCGCGATGAAGAGGTACGTGAGCCCGAACTGGCCCTGCAGCTCGTCGAGCAGGTTCACGACCTGCGCCTGGATCGAGACGTCGAGGGCTGAGACGGGCTCGTCGAGCACCATGAGCTTGGGGTTCAGAGCGAGCGCGCGAGCGACGCCGATCCGCTGGCGCTGCCCGCCGGAGAACTCGTGCGGGAACCGGTTTGCGTGCTCCGGGGAGAGGCCGACCGTGCGCAGGAGTTCCTCGACGCGGCGCCCACCCTCGCCTCGTCGATAGAGCTTGTGGATCTTCAACGGCTCCGCGACGATGTCGCGCACGGTCATCCGCGGGTTCAGCGACGCGTACGGGTCCTGGAACACGATCTGGATATCGCGGCGCACCGGCCGCATCCGCTTGCGCTTGAAGCTCGTGATGTCCGCACCGTCGAACACGATCGATCCTGAGGTCGGCTCGATCAGCTTCATGATCGTGCGGCCGAGAGTCGTCTTTCCGCACCCGGACTCGCCGACGACGCCGAGCGTCTCGCCCGCCTTGATGGTTAGCGAGACGCCGTCGACCGCACGCACCTGCCCGACGGTGTGGCGAAAGATGCCGGCCTTGATCGGGAAGTGCTTGACGAGGTCCTCGACGCGGAGGAGATCCGTGCCGTTCGGCGACGGCGTTCCCGCCGTCGTCTCGGAGGCCGCCGCCTCGGTGATGCTCACGACGCCTACCCTCCTCCGGCCGCCACCGGCGACCGTACGTTCGCGAGCTCTTCCGAGAAGTGGCAGGCAGCGCGATGGTCGGGGGCCGCGTCGTCGGTCCCGCGCAACGCCGGTACCTCCGTCCTGCATACGGCCCGCCCCTGAGAGTGCACGCAGCGTGGGTGGAAAGCGCATCCGGGCGGAAGGCTGATGAGGCTCGGCGGCTGGCCCGGGATCGGCTCGAGCCGCTCCCTGTCAATGTCTACCCGCGCAAGGCTGTTCATCAACCCGATCGTGTACGGGTGGCGCGGGGAGTCGAAGATCGTGAACACGTCGCCGATCTCGACGACCTTGCCCGCGTACATGACGACGACGCGGTCGGCGAGCTCCGCGATGAGCCCGAGGTCGTGCGTGATGAGGATGATCGCCGCGTGTGTGTGCACCTGCGCTGCCTTGATGACCTCGACGATCTGGGCCTGGATGGTCACGTCGAGCGCGGTCGTCGGCTCGTCGGCGATGAGCACGCTCGGGTTGTTCGCCATCGCCATCGCGATCATCGCGCGCTGGCGCATCCCGCCCGAGAACTCGTGCGGGTACTGGTCGACGCGGCGCTCGGCGAAGGGGACCCCGACACCCTCGAGCAGCTCGATCGTCCTCGCACGTGCCGCGTCGTCCTTCATCTTCGGGTTGTGCGTGAGGACGGCCTCCGAGATCTGGTCGCCGATCGTGAAGACCGGGTTCAGCGACGTCATCGGGTCCTGGAAGATCATCGCCATCTCGCCACCCCGGAGCTCGCGGAGATCGTTCTTCGGCATGGTGACGAGGTCGACGCCCTTGTACAGCGCCTCGCCGGACGTGATGCGGCCCGGCGGCATGGGAATGAGGCCGAGGACGGAGAGCATCGAGACGCTCTTCCCCGATCCCGACTCGCCGACGATGCCGAGCACCTCGCCGGGGTGAAGGTCGTAGCTGACCCCGCTCACCGCCCTCACGAGACCGTCCTCGGTACCGAACTCGACCGTCAGGTCGCGGATCGAGAGGATCGGCTCGGCCATGACGCTAGCGGGATCGGCGCTGCGTGGGATCGAGCGCGTCGCGCAGACCGTCGCCCACGAAGTTGATGCACATGGCGATCAGGAAGATGGCGAGGCCCGGGAACACGACGAGCCACCAGAGGGTGAAGCCCTCGCTCTGACCGTCGACGATCAGCTTCCCGAGCGCGGCGTTCGGCGGCTGGATGCCGTAGCCGACGAACGAGAGGAACGCCTCCGTGAGGATTGCGCCGGCCACGATGAGCGTCGTGAAGACGACGATCGGGCCGACACAGTTCGGGAGGATGTGCCTGGTGATGATGCGCAGGTCGCTCGCGCCGGCGGCCTTCGCCGCCTCCACGAACTCCTTCTCGCGCAGAGACAGGAAGAGACCGCGCACGACGCGTGCGAGGGCGACCCAGAACAGAAGCGCGAGGATGATCCCGATCTTCATCGGCTGGTAGATCGGGATCGTGATCGGCCCCAGGCTGACATCCGTGTCGCCCGTCCCGAGGTAGACGGCGGCGACGAGGAGGATGGCGAGGCCCGGAACCGTGAAGAACAGGTCCGTGATCCGCATGAGGATGTTGTCGACATGGCCGCCGTAGAAGCCGGAGACGGCGCCGATGGCGGTTCCGATGGCAGTCGCGAGGAGCGCGACGAAGACCGCGACCCAGAGTGACGTGCGAATCCCGTAGATGATCCGGCTCAGGTAGTCACGGCCGAGCTGGTCCGTGCCGAGGAAGTGATGGCCCGCGAGCGTCGGCGAGTGTGCAAGCCCGGTGGTCGGGTCGATGTGCTCGAGGTCGATCTCGTCGAAGCCGTACGGCGCCAGCTGCTTCGCGAAGATCGCGACGAGCGCGAACAGGATCAGGATCACGAGACTGACGACGGCGGCCTTGTGCCGGAAGAAGCGTATGCGCGCGTAGGACCACTGGCTGCGCGCCTTGAGCTCGACGCCAGCCTCGTATGCGAGCTCAGCGTCGGCGCTGATCGGCGCCGACGCGATGGAAGGATCGACGCCCCCGACCGCGCCGGGCTGCACGCTCGACTGGACCATGCCGTGACGCGGGCTCGGATCAGTCATAGCGGACGCGCGGGTCCAGGTAGCCGTACGCGATGTCGGCGATGAGGTTGAACAGGATGATCAACGTCGCCGTGACCATCAACCACGCCATCACCGGATACGGGTCGTTCGTGTTGAGGGCATTGATGTAGTAGAGCCCCATTCCGTCGAGCGAGAAGACGAACTCGGTGGCGATCGCTCCCCCGAGCAGGGCTCCGAAGTTGATGGCAACGAGCGTGATCAGCGGGATGAGCGCGTTGCGGAACGCGTGCTTCATGGTGACGCGCTTCTCCGTGAGCCCCTTCGCGCGGGCGGTACGCACGTAGTCCGAGTTCACGACCTCGAGCATCGAGGCGCGCATGAACCGCGAGTACGTCGCGATGCTCGCGATCATCAGGACGAGGATGGGCAGCACGAGATGGTGCGCGCGGTCGATCCAGAAGTGGATGCCGGTCCCTGGATCGACGGAGCTCAGGCTCGCGATCGGGAAGATGTTGTACCCCGTCCAGTCCTTGACGTAGACCACCCCCACCTGGAGCATCAGCGCGAACCAGAACACGGGTAACGCGAGCCCCATGAAGCTGAACGTGGTTGCCGAGTAGTCGAACACCGAGTACTGGCGTAACGCCGAGTACACCCCTATGCCGACTGCGATGAGGATCGCCAGGAGCTCGGCGATGATGACCAGCTGCAGCGTGTGCTTCATGACGCGCCAGAGGTCGGGGAGGATCGGGCGGTCTCCGAGGATGGTCGTCCCGAATCCGTTGGTGAAGGCGTCCTGCACCCAGTAGCCGTAGCGGACGACGATCGAGTCGTCGAGGTGCTTGCGGTCCTTGATGTTCTGGACCGACTGCGGGGAGATGCGGGGGTTCAGTCGCAGGGCGGCGAGCGGGTCGCCGGTCTTGGCGACGAACGTGAAGACGAGGAAGCTCGCGACGAAGAGCACGATGACGCTGTAGGCCAGCCTCCGCAAGACGTATTGGAGCATCCTCGCCTCCGATCTTAGACGGTAGCCTCGCCCCCGCCTATGGCGGGGGCGAGGCTGGTGGTCAGTGCAGGCCGGGGCCTGTCACTCGTCGGACGCCCCTAGCTTGCGAGCGTCCAGCTGTTGACGTTCCAGAAGTCACCCTCGAGCGTGGTCGGGGTGGTGAGGCCCTTGAGCTTCGCCGAAGCGATGGTGAACACCGGCCGGACGAACATGGGGATGGACGGAACGTCCTTCGCCATCATCGCCTCTGCCTGGTTCAGCAGCTTCGTGCGGGTGGCCTCGTCCAGCGTCGTTGCGGTCTTCTCGAGCAGCGCCGACGCCTTCTTGTTGCAGTAGTTGCCGTAGTTGATCTCGCCACCACAGGCGAGCTTGTCCTTCGCCGTGATCTTCGAGGCGGGGGACTCGACCCACGTGAACAGCATCAGGTCCCAGTCGCTCGACGGGAGCGTCGTGCCGAAGAGCAGGCCCGCCGGCTGGAAGCGCGGGACGAGCTCGATGCCGACCGACTTCAGCTGCCGCTGGATGACCTCGAAGGTCAGCGCGCGGAGCTGGTTACCCGACGTCGTGCCGAAGCGGAAGGACAGCTTGCCGACGCCCGGGCACGAGAAGATCTTGTCGTTGCCCGCGGACGGCTTGTCGGGCCCACCGGTGCAGCCCTTGCCCTTCAGTGTGCTGATGACCTTCGTCTGGTTGAACGGATACGCCGCGTAATGCTTGACGTAGCCCTTCTCGAAGGTCTTGAAGATGTCGCTCTGCAGCGTAGGCAAGCCGGGAGCGATCGTCTGGTAGAGCGCCGCGGCGATCTGCGGCCGGTTGATTCCGGTGATGAGCGCCTGGCGAACGTACGGCGCCTTCAGTGCTGCAGCACCCTTCGGGCCGAACTGGATGTCGAGGTGCTCGTACGAGTACCCGGCGACAGCCTTGACCACGAAGTTCTTGTCCTTCTGGAAATCGGCGATCTGGAGCTGTGCCTGCGGCTCCATAGCCTGCCCCTCGCCAGCCTTCATGGCCTGGAAGCGGGCGTTCGTGTCAGCGATGAAGCGGAACACGACACGATCGAGCTTCATCGGCGCGATCGTGAACTTCGGGTTCTTGACGACCGTGATCTGCGTGCCCTTCTGCCAGCTCTGGAACTTCCAGGGACCGCTGGAGACGGGGATCGAGTCCTCCCACAGCTTGTTCGCGTCCTTGCCAGCCGTGTACTTGGCCGGCCAGACGCCGCTGTTCAGGAGGGTCACCCAGTCGGCGTACACCTTCTTGAAGGTGACGATGCCCGTCTTGCCCTTGCAGTTGACCGACTTGATGTCCTCGTAGCCGGTGCGGCTCGCGGGGTTGTTCGCGGGGTTGATCCAGATCTGCCACGTCGCACGCCAGTCGGCGCAGGTGACGGGCGTACCGTCCGACCAAACCGCCTTCGGGCTGAACGTGAACTGCGTCGTGAGCGGGTTGCTCTTGATGAGCTTGGGCGGGCCCGTGAAGAGCCGCGTCACCCACTGTGCGCTGTTGTTGTAGATCTGGCCGCCTTGGAAGATGCTGTTGTCGACGAGGCTCGTCGCATACAGCGAGTTGTCGACCCAGGACGGGCGAAGGTTTGGCGGCTCCTGATCGTGAATGAACACGACCGTCCCCGCCGACGCCTTGTCCGGGCCGGCCGTCGCTGCTGGGCCGATGACGAGGCTCGCGACGATCGCGGCCGCGCCCGCCAGCAACAAGAGTGAACGCTTACGCATGTACTCCCTCCATCCGAGTGGTCTCCTACCGATCTTCACCAAGGCGGGGAGTCAGCTCGACGCACGAGCCGTCGGGGTGGCTGGCACGCCGGCCACACGTCGATCCAGATACCTCCGTCGCCATGGTCAAGTGCAGGATCATACTTCTGTGACGACGCAGTTCCAATTCGGTTAGGAGGTGGGGATGCAAATTCCTGGCGCAGGGGAAAAAGGGCGCGATAGCAGCAATTTCGTCGCTGCCGAAGACGCGGGAAGACTCGCCGACAACGCCTCAGACCTGCTCGAGAGGGCGGTCGGCGTCGAGTGGTACCGACAGCACGGAACCGACGTCGACCGGGCCACGCTCACCCTCTGCCGACTGCGCCGAGCGCGTGCCGGAGAGCGAGGAGGCCCAGGTGCCGGGGACGAGGCGGTGCGTGCTGTCCTCAGCACGGCGAGTCCGGCCGCCCTGCTCTGGCTCGCGAGCCGCGCGATCTCGTACATGGACGAGAGCGGCTTCCCGGAGGCGGTCGAGCCGTGGTTCCGCGACGAGTGGGCGCAGGACTTCTAGGCCTAGCGATCGCGGCGCCACAGGAGGAACCCGAACGGAAAGAGGGCCGCGAGGGCGAGGTAGGGCGCGAGCACGAGCTTGCCCGCACGCTCGCCCTGTACCGCGGTCGGGCCGCGTCCGAGGAACTCGTGCGTCTTGCGTTCGGCGGCACCGATCTGATCCTCGGAGTAGACCGCGCCCGCCGTCGAGGCCGCGAGCCGATCGAGGATTCCGCGTGCGCCCGGGTTCGGCTTGTACTGCGGCTCGGGCGCGCCGCGTGAGAACACCTTCTCGTCCTCGCCCCAGAACTGGACGAAGACGAGGTCGATCGCGGGGTCGCGCCTGAAGAGGCCGCCGAGTCGGGCGTTCGCGACGCCTTCGCTCTCGCCGTCCGTCAGCACGATCACCACTCGTGACTTCGACGTCGGCGTGAAGTAACGCAGACCGCGAATGCTCGCGAGTGCGTTGAGGGACGTCGCCCCGGTGAGGAAGGACGAGCGCGGCGGCGGGCGCTCGATCGCGACCGAGCGGTCGACGGTCGCCGCGAACACCTTCTCGTCAGCGCTCGGGAAGAGATGTGGGAGCACTCGATCGGTCAGCGACGCGACCCCGACCCGGACGTCCGGCAGGCCACGGCGGAGCTCGATCGCCGCCGCCTTCGCCCGCTCGATCCGCTGGGGCGAGTCGAGGCTCGATTGCGCCAGCATCGAGCGGGATACGTCGAGGACGACGAACGCCTCCGCGTCCGTCCGCACGGTGCGGTCGTGTGTCCACTCGAGAACAGGCTGCGTCGCTGCCAGTGCGATGAGGATGGCGCCGACGACGAGCCCGGCGAGCGGGGCGGCGATGCTGCGACGACGAGGCTGCGGGAGTCCGAGCGTCGTCCGCGCGGAGCCGGCCCGCCGCCGGATCCGCCGCAGCGCGACGAGCGGGACGACGACGCCCAGCGCTATGAGCGCTCCCAGCGGCGTGAGGATCGTGAGCGACATCGCCGCCGCTGGCTAGTAGCCGCTTCCGGCGTCGCCCGCGCCTGCGCCCGTCGAGCCGCTTCCGCCCGGGGACGGGTTCTGTCCGCCTGCGCCCTCGGTGAGCTGGATCCCGCGAGACCGCTGGAGGGCGTACTCGAGGTTGTACTTCGCGTCGTCGTTGCTCGGATCGAGGGCGACCGCGAGCTGGAGAGTTGCCACGGTCGCCCCCAGCAGCGCGACGCGGTCCTGTGTCTCGGAGATGAGCCGGGCCAGGCCGATGACCCCGAGGAGGCCGGCGGCGCGGGACTGCTGCCTGCGGTCCTTCGCGTTCGCGACGATCTCGTCGAGGCGCGCCTGGGCGTCGTTGCGGAGCAGTGCGACCTGTGGGTCGGAGACGGAGACGGTCGGGTCGCCGAGCCGCGCGAGTGCGACCGACCGGACGGCGCGGCGCAGCCGCACGTCGTCCTCCGTGCCGAGGAGCGTGACGGCGAGATCGAATGGCACGAGCGTGCTCGCGCGCCAGAGACCGGTGGTCGCAGGCGCGACGCGGTAGGTGACGTCGCCACTCGTGAGCGCCGAGCGCCTCGCGGCGACGTCCCGTGCGAGAAGAGCGAGCCCGAGCGCGAGGAAAAGACATACGAGCGCGGCCACACCGACGAGCGTGCGCTCGACGATCTCGCGGCGACTCATCGGGCATCCCCCACCGTCTGCTCGGGGCGCGGCAACGCGATCCGGCCCGAGAACCGCTCGTGGGCGGCGAGCAACGCGAACACGAGGAGGCCGAGGACGAGGAAGACGACAGGCGTGCCGGCGGCCGTGGACGCCGTGACCGGCGGCTCCGAATCCGGTCCATGTGTGAACGCGCCCACCGCGTCCTTGTCGAGGAGACCCGAGAAGAGGGCGACCGAGTCGCTCGACGGCCCCAGCGGCACGACGCGCAGCCGGATGTCCGCCTGCTTCAACCCGGCGATCGTCCGCGTGAGGGCGGGCACGTCGTCGGGAGCGGTCTCGAGGTCGCTGACGAGCAGGATCGATCCCTTGGCGATCTCGTCGCGCTGGAGCATCGACTTCGCGAGCTCGAGCGCGACCGAGATGCGCGTGCCTGCGCGGAACGTCTGCGTCCACGGATTCCGTACCGGCCCGAGCCGGGGGGCCACGAGCAGGCGGAGCACCGGCTTGAGCTCCGAGGCGGGCGTGCCCGGAGGAAGCAGCTCGTACGGAACGTCGGAGAAGACCGCGAGACCGATGGTCGCGTCCTCCGCGATGAGGCGGCGCAGCGTTCGCCTGATCCTCACGTAGTCGTCGTCCGTGATGCTGAGCGAGAGGTCGAGCACGACGACTCCGATCCGGTCGGGCGGTACGAGCGCCTGCTCGCTCGTCTGCGGGTCACGGGCGGTCGCCGCAGCCGCCAGGACCAGGGCAACCGCCCCGCCGGCGAGGACGAGCCGGACGAGGCCCGTCCGCCGGATGACGGAGCGGAGCCCTGCGACCTCGTGCGTGTCGACGGACGCCGCCGGACCCACCAGCCGCCGAAAACGCCCTCTAGTGCCCACGACCGTTCCCGTTCGTGTCGATGGTCCCGCGGACGCGAACGGCGAGGCCGCTCGTCTGGTCGACCTCGGGGTCGTCCTCCGACCACGCGAGCGTCCGAGCCGCGCGCGCGAGCTCGGGGTGGTCGAGGTCGAGGACCTCGGCAACGAGCTCGAGCGCCCGCCGACGGTCCTCGGTGCCGTCCGCGCGGCCCGCATCCTCGAGGAGCTCGAGCGCCTGCTCGAGCGGCGTGAGCACGACGACCGGCTCCGGTTCCGGCTCCGGTTCCGGCTCCGGCGCCTTCCGGCGGCGTGGGATCGCGACGAGCGCGAGCGCGACCCCCGCGGCTCCGAGCAGCATCGCGAGCACCACGAGAGCCGGCAACAACACGCCCGGCGCGATTCGGTACGTGGCAGCGGGGAACGAAGCGAGGTCCGCCCGCCACAGGCTCGCCGTCGACGAAGAGCCGACGCGCGACGCGCCCTCGGCGTTCGCCGCGGCGAAGCGCGAATAGACGAGGAGGATCGGCCAGTGGACGCGCAGCGCCTCGCGGTCGCCCACCGTCCCTGCGGAACCTCCGTACGACACGCGCGCAGGATCGAACTCGAGCGCTGCCGAGCTGTTCGACGGAGCACACGGGCTGCCCGTGCAGCGAAGCGTGTACGTGGTCCGGAGGTGCGTGGTCGAGCCCGCGTCCTGGCGCGCACGAACGGGCTGACCGACGATCTCCCAAGGGAGGAACTCGGTGCCGACGCGAACCGAAGCCGGGTCGACCTTGCGGCGATCGAGGAGCACGTCGACGTGCGCCACGACCATGTCGCCGAAGAGCGTGATGCGCGGCTCGAGCGCCGCTTGCGCCTCGATGCCACGGGCCGGCAGGCCGCCGCCGCCTCGTGGCGCGGCCGACCCCGGGTCGATATCGGGAGCGAGTGAGGGCGACGTCCGCCCCTCCTCCCCGCCGAGCGACGAGACGAGGACGACAGACACGGCCGTGACGAGCGCGACGGCGACGAGCCCGAGGGCCGGGAGGAGATCCCTGCGCTTCACGCCCCCACCACCCGCCTCGAGCGCCGGAGGTCCGTCCAGAGGAGGAACTCGGCGAGGATGTCGCCGCGGTCGCTCGACGTCACCACCACGGGATCGATGTCGAGCCCCCGGAACGCCTCGAGCAGCTCGGCGGTGCGCGCCACGTTCTCCTCTTGTCGCGCGGCGACCTCCTTGCGCCGTAGTCGCACGGACGAGATCCGTCCCGTGCGCGGATCACGCATGGGCACGACGATCCCGTCGACGTCGGGGAAGCTCTGCTCCCACGTCGGGTCCTGGATCACGACCGGGACGATGTCCCACCGGTGCTCGATGGCGGAGAGCCAGGTCTCGGGAGCGGGCGCCGGGATGAAGTCGGACAGGACGAAGACGAACGTCCCGGGCGTCACGGCGCGCCGGTGCGACGCGAGATGATCGACCGACCGCTCCAGCCAGTCCGCTGGGCCCCCGTACTCGCTCGACCACAACCGCTCGTCACGAAGCTCGATGAGCTTCCTGTCGCCCTTGGGCTGGCGCCAGTGCGCGTCCCCGTCGGCGTAGTCGAGATACCCGACGAACCCGCCGGCCACACCGGCGCTCGCGAGGACGAGCTCGACGACCGTGCGCATCGCTCTCGGCTTGTCGAGCCACGGAAACGGGGGCCCGTAGCACGCCATCTCCGGTCGGCGGTCGCAGACGATGACGATCTTCGGCGCCTCCTCGGCGAAGCGCTCGCGGACGACGAACTCGTCCGCCCCGCGCGCGGTCGAAAGCCGGGCGGACGCGGCCCAGTCGATCGAGTCCATGTCGTCGCCAGGCCGGTACGGCCGTGAGCCCGCCACGTCCGTCCCGGACCCGCGGCGCAAGCTCTTCATCGTGCCGAACGACAGCCCGATCACCCGTCGCCGGGGAACGAGCGGGAACGTGAGTCGAGCGCCGGCCACGGCGTCCGATTAGTCGGAGTCCGCAGCGACGGGCCGGACGCCGCCCTCGAACAGCGGATCCTCCTCCGAGCCCGGTTGCGGGGCGAGCTCGAGGCAGCTCACGCGGAACTCCTCGATCGCCTCCGACCAGCCCGTTGCGCGCGCACGGGCCACGAAGCCCGGCGTGAAGACGACGCGATGCACGAGGACCGGTGAGAAGAGCCGCTCGATGTCCTCGGGGATCACGTAGCTGCGGGCGTCGAGCAGCGCCCAGGCGCGGGCGGCGCGCTCGAGCGCGAGACTGCCTCGCACCGAACTGCCGATGACGACCGATTCCTGCTCGCGCGTCGCGCGGACGAGGTCGACGACCCAGCGGTGGAGCGCCTCGTCGACGTACACGTGCTGTGCGGCCGCCCGGAGCTCCTGGACCTCCTCCAGGCCGACGACCGGCTCGAGCCCGTCGAGCGGATGCGCGAAGCGCTGCTCGGTCAGGATGCGTAGCTCGTCCTCGACGCCCGGGTACCCGAGCGCCGTCCGGAGGAAGAAGCGGTCGAGCTGCGCCTCCGGCAGGGGAAAGGTGCCCTCGTACTCGATCGGGTTCTCGGTGGCGATGAGGAGAAACGGGTACGGCAACTCGCGGGTCACGCCGTCGACCGTGACCTGCTGCTCGGCCATCGCCTCGAGCAGCGCCGACTGCGTCTTCGGCGTAGCGCGGTTGATCTCGTCGACGAGGACGACGTTCGCGAAGATCGGCCCTGGCCGGAACTCGAACCCGCGCGTCTGCTGGTCGAAGACCGAGAGGCCTGTGACGTCCGTCGGCTGCAGGTCGGGCGTGCACTGGATGCGCTGCGGGATCGCGCCCTCGATGCTCCCGGCGATCGCCCGGGCGAGCATGGTCTTGGCCGTGCCCGGCACATCCTCCAGGAGGACGTGACCGTCGCAGGCGAGCGCGGTCAGGACGAGCTTGATCTCGCTGCGCTTGCCGTAGACGACCGTCTCGATGTTGTCCACGAGGCGATCGGAGATCGCTCCCGCGCGCTCGAAGCGCTCGGGCTCGGACGACCTCGTCGCGACCGGCTCCACGGGCGCGATGGTAGCCGGGGTCGTATCTGGGAGAGGACTCGTCATGCCGCGCGCTATGTGCTTCTACGTCGCAGAACGACGGTTTGTTAGCGCTAGGTCAAGGCCTCGGCGCCGCCGACCACCTCGAGGATCTCCTGGGTGATCTCGGCCTGGCGCGCGCGGTTCATCCGCAGGGTGAGCGTGTCGATGATCTCCCCGGCGTTCTTCGACGCGTTGCGCATCGCCGTCATGCGCGCACCCTGCTCCGATGCGGTCGATTCGAGCAGCGCCCGATAGATCTGCGTCTCGAGGTACACGGGCAGGAGCCGCTCGAGGATCTCCTCGGGCTCGGGCTCGAAGATGAAGTCGCCACGTAGCGCGTCTGCCGCGCGCTCGTCGTCGT
>Ga0207683_10003534_pt1 | contig 13634 bp, 9 predicted proteins | sample KBSM73metaG_FD_184333 | JGI IMG/M metagenome (GOLD analysis project Ga0207683, IMG submission 184333) | Miscanthus rhizosphere microbial communities from Kellogg Biological Station, Michigan, USA - KBS M7-3 metaG (SPAdes) (version 2) | ecosystem: Host-associated > Plants > Roots > Rhizosphere >...
GGGGTCGCCGATGATGCGCTGGAACTTGCCGGCGCTCAGCTCGTCGAGCGTCGAGCTCGCATGCGGCGAGCGCAGCAAGCTCTTCGGCGACATCACGATCAGCGGCTTGCGGTACGGGCGCACCACCTGGCGGCGCAGCGCGTGGAAGAACTGCGCGGGCGTCGTGAGGTTGCAGACCTGGATGTTGTCCTCGGCGCTCATCTGCAGGAAGCGCTCGACGCGCGCGCTCGAATGCTCCGGGCCCTGGCCTTCGTAGCCGTGCGGGAGGAGCATGACGAGGCCGGAGAGGCGCAGCCACTTGTCCTCGGCCGACACGATGAACTGGTCGATGATGACCTGCGCGCCGTTCACGAAGTCGCCGAACTGCGCCTCCCAGATGACGAGGCCCTCGGGACAGTCGAGGCTGTAGCCGTAGTCGAACGCGAGGACGCCTTGCTCGGAGAGCGGCGAGTCGTAGACCTCGAACTTGCCGCCCGAGCCCTTCTCGCCGAGATGCGCGAGCGGCGTGAAGCGCTGGCCGTTCTGCGTGTCGTAGATGGTCGCGTGACGATGCGCGAAGGTCCCGCGGCGCGAGTCCTGTCCGGAGAGGCGGATGCGACGTCCCTCGGCGACGAGCGTCGCGAACGCGAGATGCTCGGCAGTGCCCCAGTCGAACGGCGTGTTCGACGAGACGCGCTCGCGACGCAGATCGAGCAGCGCCTTGATCTTCGGGTTGACGTGGAAGCCCTCGGGCAGGTCGGCGAGCCTCGTCGCGAGGTCGACGAGCTTCGCCTCGCTGACGCGCGTCTCGACCTCTTCGACGCGGCCGTCGGGGCCGCCGTAATAGGGCGTCCAGATGCCTTCCATCGCGGAGGGCGCGCGGAGCCAGTCGCCCTTCTTCTCGTCCTCGAGCGCTTGCTCGAGCGCCGCCTGGCGTTCGGTCTTGAGCTTGTCGCCGACCTCGGTCGTGATCTGCCCGGAGCGCGCGAGCTTGTTGACGTAGACCTCGCGGACGGTCGGCTTCTCGTCGATGAGGTGGTACATCACCGGCTGGGTGAAGCGCGGCTCGTCGCCTTCGTTGTGGCCGTAGCGGCGGTAGCAGAGCATGTCGATGACGACGTCCTTGCCGAACCGCTGGCGGAACTCGATCGCGAGGCGCGTGACCTGGATGACCGCTTCGGGATCCTCACCGTTCACGTGGAAAACAGGCACCTTCATCATTCGCGTGATGTCGGTGCAGTAGCGCGTGGAGCGTGAGTCCTGGGGGAGCGTCGTGAAGCCGATCTGGTTGTTCACGACGAGGTGGATCGTGCCGCCCGTCGTGTAGCCCTCGAGACCTGCGAGGTTGAGTGTCTCGGGGATGACGCCCTGACCCATGAACGCGGCGTCGCCGTGGATGAGGAGCGGCATGACGCCGAGGCGCTTCTGGCGATCCTGCTTGGCGCGCACGCGACCCTCGACGACGGGGTTCACGAACTCGAGGTGGCTCGGGTTGAACGCGAGCGAGAGGTGGATCTTGCGGCCCGTGGACGTGACGCGATCGGCGGAGGCGCCGAGGTGGTACTTCACGTCGCCGCGTCCCAGGTTGCGCTCGGGGTTCGAGTCGCGGAACGCCGCGAAGATCTCGCGCACGTTCTTGCCCATGATGTTGGCAAGGACGTTGAGGCGGCCGCGGTGGGCCATGCCTAGCACGATCTCCTCGATGCCGTGGCCGGCCGCGTAGTCGATCAGGAGATCGAGCGTGGCGATCATGCTCTCGGCGCCTTCGGCGGAGAACCGCTTCGAGCCGAGGAAGTTCTTGTGCACGAACTGCTCGAAGATCTCGGCGTCCGTGAGGCGCGTGAGGACGCGGATCGTCTCGTCGCGATCGAGCGAAGCGCGGTTCTTCGTCGACTCCATCGCGTCCTGGAGCCAGTCGCGAGCCTCGGGCTCCTCGATATGCGTGAACTCTACACCGATCGATCCGCAGTACGTCTCGGACAGGTGCGCGATGATCTCGCGGAGCGTCGCGCGCTCGGGGATGCCGGCGACGCCGACGGTCGGGAACGTGACGTCGTAGTCGGACTCGGTCAGGCCGAAGTTCGAGAGCTCGAGCTCCGGTGCTGCTTCGGGCGGTGTGCCGAGCGGATCGGTCTTGGCGAAGAGATGGCCGCGCACGCGGTACGCGTTGACCAGCTGATAGACGCGGCCCTGGAGTGCGGCCGCGGCGAGCAGGCGCTCGTCGCGCGAGGCGACGAGCTGTCCGGCGGCATGGCTGTCCGCGATGGTGGGGACGACGCCGTACGCGGTGCCGTTTTGACGCGGTGCGGTCGGGCCGGTCGCCGGAAGGTGGGGCAACGCGGGAGGCGCGAGCGGCGAGGCGGGCGCGTACGCGGCGTTGCCGTTCGCGGTCCCGTTTCCGTTGCTGTAGAGGAGGGCGGCGCCGTTCAGTCCGGTGGCGCGCGGTGCGTTGCCATAGGCGCCGTTCACGTGGCTTCCGTTGCCGGTCGCGCCGTGGCTCGCCTGGCCGTTACCTGGGGCGGGGAGGCGCTCGCCTCGCTCGAACGCGTCGAAGAACGCACGCCACTCGTCGTCCACCGAATGCGGCGCCTGACGGTACTGGGCGTGAAGATCCTCGACGAAACCTGCGTTGATCCCGAACTCGTCGAACATTGCGGATCCCTCCTTTATAGGGGCATGCGACGCGCGGGTCGAGGGTCTCGGAGGGGCTAAAAGCTACCGGTCGCGTTGCGCTTCCTCGATTTCGCGTCGCTTTGCGCCGCGAGCTAGCGCTCGCGTTGCGACAGCCACGCGGTCAGGTCGGCCGTCGGCTCGAGCACGACCAGCACCGCGTCGATCGTGATCGAAGACACGACCGTTCCCGCTGGCGCGATATGGACGCCGTTACCGTCGCGCCACACGACCACGCGCACCGCTTGCGACGTCTGGATCTCCGGATCGTGGACGGTGTTCTGCGCCACGCGCGCCGGGGGAGGCGCGGCGGACGACGTCGCCGCCGCTGACGGAGCTGCGGGCATCGCGAACGCCGTCTTGCGATCGCCTTCGTCCATTCGGTCGCCGAGGTCGTCGCCGGTGAGGTTCTGCGTCGGTGACGCGTCCCACTCCTCCGCGGACTTGTCGCGGGCATGCGCGCCGCGTTCGGCTGCGACGAGATCGTCGATGCTTCCCACGATCGTGGGATCGGCCTCGGGACGGCTCCGCCGGCGCGTGCGCGTCGTCGCGTTCGCTGCCGCGCTGCGCTCGCCGCCTGCACCGCTTGCCGCGATCGTTCGCGGATCGAGGCCGACCGCCGTGACCTCGGCGATGTCGTTGCGCAGCGCGCGCGCGGCGGTCTCGCCGTCGACGGCGGCGTGCGGCGCGGTATCGAGCACGCCCGCCGCCTTCGCCTCTTGATCGAGGTTCTCGCGCGAGCGACGCCGTGCCTTCGGCGCCTTGCCGGCTGCCTCGGAGACGGTGCGGTTCGAAAGAATGCCGCGACCTGCCTGCGGTCCCTGACGCGTGTCACTCGTCGCCAGCGGTCTCGGCGCGGCGCGCTGCGGTGCTTGGGGAGCCTTCGGCGCGACGGAGGCGCGCGAGGGAAGCGGGATGGGACCGGGCGGCACCGATCGACCCGGCGCCGGTGGTGCGGACTTCGGGGCCATCGGCGGAGGGCGGCTCGGCACGGGCATCGACGGCGCTCCCGAGCGCGCCGTCGTCGGCGAGACGCTTGCCGGATGCGAGCTCACTGGCTGCGCCGCGCGACTGTGCGACGAGGGAGCCGGCGGCGCGGCCGGAGCCGACGGCCCCGGCGACGCCGGCGATGAGCCCGGCGCGGGCGGCGCTCCGCCGGCGAGCCCCGGCCCTTCGGGGATCGAAGCCTGGGAGCGACGCGCGATGAGCGACGCGAGATCGGACGCGGCCTTCACGAGCTCGAGATAGCGCTCGTCCTGCTCGGCGTCGGCGGCGGCCTCCGCCGCCTTGCGGACCCACTTGATGCCCTCGAGGTTGTCGCCGCGGGCCCACATTGCCTCGGCAGTGGAGAGCGCCCAGGAAACGTCCTCGGGATCCTCGGGCTTCGCCTCGGGGACCGTAGGGAGCGCGAGCTCGTCTTCGACAGCCATGGATCGGCCTCGGATCGTCGGTGAAGCGAGGCTGGATGGCAAGTCTTCGGTACGCCCGAGCCTGGATTTCCGGCCGTTTCGACCTCGTCCGCCTCGTCTGGCCCGCCCGGGGCCCTTCCGCCTCGTTCCGGTCGCGCAGACGCGGCTCAGGCGAGCGCAGCGCGGGCCGCCGCCGCGAGCTCGCCCAGCGACGTGCCTCGCGGGAACCTGCCCTCGGCGCGCTCCGGCCGTCCGCCGCCGCGACCGCCGCGCGCTTTGGCCTGTGCCTGTACGAACGCGCCGCAATCGAGCTTCGCGTCAGCACCGCGCTGCACGACCGCCACCACCTCACCGGCGCTCTCGTCGGGAGAGGACGAGCCGGCGACGATCGCGACGACGCGCGCGTCCTTCGCGAGCTCGACGGCAAGCGCGCGAAGCCCAGCGAGATCGTCGAGCGATCTCTCGACGTGCACGACGTGCGGACCTGCCGTCGCCGGGAGCGCGTCGCGGAGACCGCGCGCGACGAGCGTCGCGAGCTCGGTGCGTGCGGCGTCGAGCTTGTCGCGAAGGCCTTTGGCCTCGCCGCGCAGCTTGGCCACGGCGGTGGGGATGTCTTGCGGTCCGCACGTGAGATCGGCCGCGAGCGCCGCGAGGACGTCATGTCGCGAGCGCGCGTCGGCGAGCGCGCGTGCTCCGGCGTGGAACGTGATGCGCAGCATGCCCTTGTACTTCTCGGTGCCGACGATGCGGACCTGTCCGATTTGCCCGGTGCGCGTGCAGTGCGTGCCGCCGCACGGCGTGAGATCGAAGCCCTCGATCGAGACGATGCGCACGCCGGCTGCGGATTTCTCGGCATTCGGCTGCTTCCGTAGGTCGAGCTTCGCGAGCTCGTCGGCCGAGGGGAACGAGGTGACGACCGGCACGTCGCTCATGACGACGGCGTTCACGAGGTCTTCTGCGCGAACCAGGTCGGCGTCGGAGAGTCCGGGTCGTCCGACGTCGATCGTGCATGTCGCCGTGCCGAGTCGCGCGGAGACGGTGTCGGCGCGCGCCGCGGTCGCGAGGGCACGAGAGAGGGCGTGCTGCGCGGTGTGCTGGACCATGTGATCGCGCCGGCGCACCTCGTCGACGGCGCCGCGCACGGTGAGGTCGGCGGCAGCGGCAGCGAGCGCCTCGGCGAGCGCCGGATCGAGCGCGCCCTCGACGACGTGATGGATGACGCCGTCCTCGACCTGCGTGTCGGCGATCCGCACGGCCTGCGTACCGACGGTGAGCGTGCCGGAGTCGCCGAGCTGTCCGCCGCCTTCCGGGTAGAACATGGTCTGCGCGAGCACGAGCGACGGTTTGCCGCCGTGCAATGCCAGGGCGGCTCCGCGCGTCTCGAACGAGGTGGCGTGGGCGTCCGACCAGTAGAGCTTTTCCGTGGAGTTCATGCGCGGGCGCGGGAATCCTAGCGCCGGCGCTCTCGTTCCGCGAGACGCCGAAGCATGCTTGGACTAGCGTGCGGCCCATGTCGAACGTGAAGCCGGCGACGAGCAGCAAGGGGTCGAAGAAGGGCGGAAAGGGCGAAGCGCCCGAGCCGCCGGTGCTCGACGCGTCTGCCCCGGCCGACCTCGTCCGGGCGTTCTCGAACGCGTGGACGGTCGATCTCTCGCGATCCTCGTCGGACACCGTCCCGCGCCGCGCGCAGGCGATCGGCGCCGCGCTCAAGGTCGCTCCAGCCGGCATGCGCTCCGTGCTCGACGCGCTGGTCGCGTATGTCCCGCTCCTCGGTGAGGTCGACGCTGTGATGACGCGCGACTCGAAGACGCCGCGCGAGCGTGAGCTCCGCAAGCCGTGGCAGTCGCGCTTGGCGGGCGTCGGGATCGTCGCCCACGGCCTCCGCCTGACGCCGTCGGCCGAGGCGGACGCGGCGCTGGCCGCGCTCCTCGCGAGCTCGACGAGCGAGATGGTCCGCGAGGAGATCGCGAAGGCGCTGCTCGGCGACGCGACCGTCGGTACGCAGCCCGGCGCGCTCGATGCGCTCGCCGCGTTCCTCGACGATCCGGCGTGCATGGACCTCGCGCTGCTGCGTGCCGGCTTCCGTTCCCTCTACACGCTCGATCCCGCGAAGGCGCACGCGCGATGGCGCACCGTGCTCACCGCGCCGGACGTCACGAACGCGCGCGCGGTGTGGCTCGCGAAGATCGCGTTCGAGCAGATCGAAGCGCACAAGGCCGACGTCGACGACCTCGGACCGGTGGTGTTCCCGCTGATCAAGCTGGCGAAGAGCGGCCGCGGCGAGGATCTGCAGACGGCCGCCGTGCGATACGCGGGCCTCACGCGCGATCACTACCTCGCGCTGCTGAAGTACGTCGCAGACAAGGACGACGCGCAGGTCCTGGTCGATGCGGTCGCGGAGCGCTTCTACTGGGCGTCGCTGGGCGCGAACGGCGTCAAGCAGGAAGAGGTGCGTCCGCTTTTCAAGGCGCTCGAGAAGCGCTATCTCGACAGCGGCGACAGCGCGCGGGCGGCGGTCTTCACGAAGCTCGTGACGGGTCTGGCGCGCGAGAGCAAGTCGTAAGAGCTCGGGTCGTCCAGGCCGGCGCGGCGCGGCCGCAGAAGGGGAGCGTGTGATGGAGCTCATCGTCGTCAGCGTCAACGGCAGCTCGCGTGAGATCCCCGGCGGCATGACGGTGAAGGATCTCGTCGCGCATCTCGGCCTGAGCGGCGGTCCGGTTGCGGTGGAGATCAACCGCGAGATCGTGCCGCGCGCCGAGCACGCAACGCGCCCCGTCGCGACCGGCGACGCGATCGAGATCGTCCACTTCGTCGGCGGTGGCTAGGTGGCTCGGTGGCTAGTGGACGCGCACGACGACGTTGTCGTACGAGGTCGCGAACATGGCCGCACCACCCGCGTTCGCGTTGCCTAGCTCCACGGAGAGCGTAGTGCCGACCGCGACCGTTGCCAGATAGGGAACCGACCCGTCGAGCGAGCACGAGAACGCCGAGACGACACCGGCGTTGTCGATCGCCATGCTTATCGAGACGGCGTGCGCTCCGACAGCAAGGTTTGCGAACGTCGTTCCGCCGCACTGGAGCCCGTTCGCGTTGTTGAAGGCGATCGGCGAGGTCTGCGTGTTGAAGTTGAGCCTTGCGATGTACTCGATGGCCGTCGCCTGCGCCGCGACGTAGAACTGGAAGTCCACGGTCAGCGTGGCGTTCTTGTGCTGCGAGAGGATGATCGTCGGAGCCGTGGCGACCGCTTTGGCGCCCATGTTGGTGGTCGTCGCCACCAGCGCTAGCGGTGGGCTGCCACCGTCGAAGTTCGAAGCGACAGCCACCTGTCCGCCGTTGAGCTTTCCCACCACGAGCCCGCTCAGAGCTGCTTCATCGAAGTCGAAGCACTGAAGCGCGTCTGTGAACGTGGCGCAGAAGCTGCCGGCCGGAAACGTCACTCCGCCGTCCGCCATCGATCCAATCGCGGAGTCCGGCGCCTGTCCGTCCGACGCTCCGGTTTCGTCGGAGGTCGATGCGTCGGCTCCAGCGCCGTTGCCGGCTTCGTCGTCGATGCTTCCCGAAAAAGGAGAGCACGAAGCGACGAGCGCTACGGCGCCGACTGCGAGTCTCCGCGCGGGTGCGGCCGAAGACATCCGCGTCCACATCACGCCGAGACTAGCAGCCTCGAGTCGCTCACGCGATTGCCGTCGGTCCCCGTCTGCGGCGCGTCACGGACCGCAGCGTTCGCGTGCGCGGCGCACCAGCCCTTGCACCTCGGCGTGCGCGCGCTTCGTCACGTCGGTCGCGCGGTCGCTCTTGCGCACCACGAACGGCTCGCCGATCGACACCACCATGCGCGTCGGGCTGCTCTTCGCCATACGCGCGAGGTGCTCGGGGAAGGACTCGTCGATGAACGCAGCCCCCGATCCGCGCGGGTAGGCGATGCCCACCGGCAGGACCTCCGACTCCGCGCGCACCGCCGAGACGAACGCGCCGCCGTGGAATGGACGGACATCGTCGCCGTCGAACGTCGTGCCCTCGGGGAACAGGTTGATCGTCTGGCCCTCTTCGAGGTGCTTTTGGATCGCGCGGATGGTCGCGGCGCCGCTCTTGGCGTTCGCGCGATCGACGAAGACCGTGCCCACCGCACGCGCCGCAGCGCCGACCACCGGCCACGTCGCGAGATCGGCACGGCTCACCATCGTGCCCCCGAAGAGCGCCAGCACCACGCCGATGTCGATCGCGGAGCGATGATTGGTCACGATCAGACGACCGCGTCCCCGACCCTGCGTCGGCTCGGGGATGGTTCCGTCGAGGACCACCTCGATCGCGAAGAGTCCGAGCAGCGAGCGTGCCCAGCGGCCGACCCAGGCATCGCGCACCGCCTGGCGATCCGCGTCGCTCACCACCGCCATGCGCGCGAGGAACGGCGGCAGCATGGCTGCGGTCAGGCCCACGAACCCGCCGGCGCGAGCGGCCTGTCGGGCGCGTCCTTTCACGGCGTCGATCACCACAGCTTCCTCAGCGCATAGGCCATGTACTCGATGCCGCGACGCGCGAGCGGGCGTGCGCGCCATTCGTAGAGATCGAGGCGCTTGGCTGTGGCGACGTCGCGATCGAACCAGTTTCGCGCATAGGTCGCGAACGCCGCGTCCTCGACCGCCACGTTCACCTCCTGGTTCTTCGCGCGGGAGCGCTCGTCGAGGTTGTAGCTGCCGATCATCGCGAACGCGTCGTCGATCACGACGGTCTTCGCGTGCATCATCGGGCCGGGGTAGCAGAAGATGTCGATGCCGCGCCGGAGCAGCGATTCGTACATCGCCTCGAGCGCGAACTGGACGACGGCGACGTCGCTCTTCGCGGGCACGAGCACGCGAACGCGGACGCCGCGCAAGACGGCGCGGAAGAGCGCGTTGCGAACGCCGCGATCCGGGATGAAGTACGAGTTGGCGACGTCGATGGACGTCTGCGCGCGGTTGATGCGCGAGAGGTACTCCTTCATCAGGTTGCGACGCTGCCGGCGGAGGCTCGCGAGCACGTAGACGCGCCCCGACGGCCGCTTGCTGAGGGGCACCAGGTCGCGCGGGACGTTCATCGGCACGAGCTCGTGTGGCAGGTTCCGGAACCACACGCGTCGCCACGTCTTGTAGAAGAGCGTTCGCAGCTCTTCGACGACGTGGCCCTTCACCTGGATCATGTCGTCGCGCCACGCTTCGCCGCCGTCCTCGACCGGTAGCCACGGACGCGCGAGGTTGAGCCCGCCCGTGAAGCCGGTCCGCTTGTCGGCGACCAGGATCTTGCGGTGATCGCGCTGATCCATGAGCGCGAATTGGAACGAAGGGCGCAGCGGCGAGACGGGATGATATTCGCGGACCTCGCCGCCCGCCGCCACGAGCGGCTGCCAGAACGCGGGTGTGATCGCGAGGCTCCCGACCGCGTCGTAGATCACGCGCACGGTGAGGCCCCTCTTCGCGGCGCGCGTCAGGGCCTCGCGAAAACGGATGCCGACCGGGTCCGCGCCGACCCAGTACATCTCGAGGAGGATCTCGCGCTCGGCGAGCTCGATCGCCTCGAGCATCGCGGGGAACGCCTCGATGCCGTCACGAAGCAGCCGCACTTCGTCGCCGCCGACGGCGAACCACGGCCCCGGGGCATCGGTTCGCTCCCACCACGCGGTCGCGCGATCGTTCATGGCGCCGCCGTGGTGGCGGGCTTCGTCCGCGGGGGCCGTGACGCGACGACCACCATCGTCTCTTCGCCGAGGTACTTGGCGGCGAACGCGCGCACGTCGTCGATGCCGGGGCGTCCACGCGGGAGCGGCTGAGCGGCCGAGGGGATCGGTTCGCCACGCCACGTCGCCACGACGCGAGCTCGCGGGTCGAGCGCGATCGCGACGGCTTCGCGCGCCGCCGCCGCCGTCGCGCGCTCCTGATCGGCCGGCGCGAGCCCGCTCTTCTTCACGCGATCGACGAGCGCCCGCGCCTGCATCACGGCGCTGTCCAGCGTGACCTGGGTACCGACGACGCGCACGACGAGCGCCGGTGCCTTGGGCCATCCGACGACGCGCGCCGACCAAGCCTGCGCGCCGAGCGCATCCGCCCCGACGATGGGCCCCCCCGCGTCCGCGCCCGCGCTCGCGCCCGCGCCCGCGTCCGCGCTCGCGCTCGCGCCCGCGCCCGCGCCCGCGCCGGCGCTGGCACTCGCGCCCGCGCCCGCGCCCGCGCCGAACGCCTTCTCGAGCAGCCCGCCTTCACCGTCGAGCGCCGCCGCCACGATCGCTGCCGCTGCCCGCGCCTTCTCGTCGTTCGCAGCGAACGGGAACGCGAGATACGCCTCGGGCGCGGCGCCCGCGCGCGGCTCGACCGCGTACGTCCCCGACCGCGGCGCCGCTGGAGGCGCCGACGGTCGACACGCGCGCGCGTCGCCCACGCGCCGATCGATCCAGCGATCCGCCGCGCGGAGCGCTGCTTCGCCTTGCGCGGCATCGACGTTCGCGAGCACCGCGACCCGCAACGGACCAGCGCGCAGCGCTTGCCCGCGTGCAAGCACCGATGCATCGGCCGAGCGCGCGATCGTCTCGTCGCGACCGAACGCGTCGAACCACGACGCATGTCCAGGCGCGAGCGCCGCGCCGACCGTGCCGAGCGCGGCGCCCTCGGGGTGGAGATCGTGGTGGAGCAGCCCCGCGCGTGCGCGTGTGACGGCGCCGATCGTGACCGGCTCCGACGCGAAGCTCCGCGCAACCACATCGGCGAGCCGCCTTGCTTGGGCCGACGCCGTCTCACCGGCCACGGCGGGGCCGTGCACGAGCAGTCCCGCGCCGTCGGGCACGATCCACGGCTCGACCCGTGCGTCCGGCGAGGTCTTCGCCATCTCGGAGGCTGCGATCGTGAAGAGCGCGGTGAGCCCGGTATCGGCGTCGCTCTCTCCATCCGCGCCGCACGGCGAAGCGATGAGCACCCACGTCTCGCCCTGACCTTGCTCGACGCGCACGCGTCCTTCGGCGACCGGCTTCTGCCACGACAAGGTCGCGCGAGACACCGCCGCCGCGAGCATCTCACGCGCAGGCTCGAGCGCGCCTTCGCCGGCCGCGCGCGGGCTCGATCCGCGCCGGAGCGGCACGCCGACCGCCACCGACCCGCGCATGGCGCCCGCGCTCGCTTTCGCGCCCGTCCACGTATCGGCGAGCGCCCACCACGCCGCGCGCTCCGCCGCCTCGCGTGCATCGCCCGCACGTCGTGCGAGGGTGCGTCCGTCCGGACCCGAGCCACCTTCGGCGAGATGGACCTGCGCCTCGACGTGAACCAGCGCGACGGCATCGGCGACCCGCGTCGCGACATCGCTCGCCGCCGCCGAGGGCGACGCCGGAGCCGCCGCCTCGAGCACGATCCCGACGCATCCGCCACGCGGCTCTGCGGTACCGATCACCTCGCGCAAACGAAACGGCAGATCGAGCGCTGCGAGGCGCGATGCGAGCGGACCGTGCGGATCGCCGAGCGCCTCGGCGGTGCTCACGGCGTCGCTGCCGCTTCCGACCTCGAGCGTGGCATGGATCACCGTCGCGCCCGACATCTCCGCCGCCGCCTCGTAGACGTCGACATCGATCGCGCCGCTCGCGCCATTCGCGCCGTTCGCGCCGCTCGCGCCGTTCGTCGACGCAGAAGGCGCCGCGCTTCCACCGGCGACTGCCGCCGGTGCCGCGCCTCCGCTCGCAGGCACCGGCGCCGGCGCGCCCGCTTTCCATGCCGGTCCGCGTGCGATCGCCGCCGCCACCGACTCCGCCGTCGCGCGTGGTGCCGCGACCGAGACCGCGACGCGTCCGAGCCCGTGCGCGGCGACGCGCCATCGCTCGAGGCGAGGCGCCGAGAGGTCGTCGCCGCTCTTGCCGGCGCGCTGCGGCAACGCATGAGGAGAGCCGACACATCGCGCGAACCGCGCGAGCGACGCATCACGGAGCGGTCGACCCGCGAGCGCTGCGAGCTTCTTCTTCGCCGCGAGCACGTCGCGATCGTCGACGGTCGCCGCCAGCGCCTCGCGAACGGCGTCGGTCGCGACCGCCGCGGCGTCAGGCGTCGCAACGAGCACCGTGGCGCGGTACCCCGACCACGACGGCATCACGATCGGCGCGAGGCCCTTCGCGGCGAGCCGCCCCTCGATCATGCCGGCGAGGGCGACCGCGATCTCCGGATCGTCGTCTCCACCCTCGAGCCCCGCCGTCGTCACCGCGATGCCGAGCGTGCTGCTCGGATCCCCCTCGCGCACCACCAGCACCACAGGCGGACGATCCTTCGCGCGGCGCACGTCGGGCAAGAGCGCCTGCGCGCGTGAGCCGTTGCTCGGCGCCGTCGCGGGAGCTGCCGGCCCGCATCCGCATCCGCCCAGGGCGAGCGTCGCGGCCAGGGCGCGGACGGTGTTCGCGAGCGCTCGCCTCGCCATGTCGAGCGGCCCCGTCCGCCTACTTGGCGACGACGATGTCGGCCGGTGTTCGCGGAGCGAGCTGGAGGCTGCAGAAGAAGCCGATGACGCCGGTGAGCGATTCGACCTTGGTGCCCGACTTGAGGCCGAGGCCGTCGATGTCGAACAGCGCGTTGATCATCTGCGGCGGCTTCGGGAACGGCGCGGTGCAGCTCGTGGAGCCCGCGCCGGCGGTGAGGTTGACGGCGACGCGGCCGTTCTTGTCGTTGGCCGCGTCGGACGTGAGCGTGATGTTCTTCACGCGAACGAGCATGCCCATCCACCGACGGCCCTTCTCGAAATCGGCGAGATCGTTGACGTCGATGTCGACTGGGTCCGGCACGTCCGCCTCGTAGCGGAAGGTCGCGACCGGCTTCGAGATCTGGGGAAGCACCGCGCCGGGCGCAAACGTCACGGTCGACCCGATGTTCGATGATTCGGTGTACTGACCATTCAAATCGAGCACGTCGCCGGGGCCCACCGCGAGGTTGCCCGGATTGAAGGTGGGCGCGAACAGCGTGATCCCGGAGTAGGGATCCTTCGAGCCGAGGTCCTGCACGTAGATGGTGCCGGTGCTCTTGCCGTTGGCGGTCTCGTCGAACTTGTCGACCGCGACCACGACCGCGCCGCTGATGGCCACGGGAGCGGCGAGGTAATCCTTGTGCCCTGCGGCGGCCGGATCGCCGACGTCCTTGATGCGCTTGTCCTTGCCGCCCGGCGGCGGCACGCCGGGGTTCGAGTGCGGATCGCCACCGGTGGTGACGCTGCACGCAGCGATCACGAAGAGCGACGCGATGGAGAGAAGACGTCCGGCGATACGCACGGCCCTTTCAGTAGCACAAAAAGCACAAAACGAGGCGAGGCGTCGGGGGGCAACCCGACGCCTCGAGGGGAAAGAAGAAAGCTAGGAGAGGAGGGAGGACAGGGAGGAGGAGGAAGAGAAGAAGGAGAGGCTCAGGCGGCGATGCGCGACGCGGGGAGGCGCGTCGCAAGAACGGACTCGAGGCGGGACTGGATCTTGTGCTTCTTCGAGTAGACGGTCTTGACGGAGATGTTCATCTTCGTCGCGATGTCCTGGGGATCCATGCCCTCGCCGAAGTAGAGCGCGGCGAAGGTGCGATCTTTCTCGGAGAAGTCGGCGAG
>Ga0207683_10003538_pt1 | contig 13623 bp, 12 predicted proteins | sample KBSM73metaG_FD_184333 | JGI IMG/M metagenome (GOLD analysis project Ga0207683, IMG submission 184333) | Miscanthus rhizosphere microbial communities from Kellogg Biological Station, Michigan, USA - KBS M7-3 metaG (SPAdes) (version 2) | ecosystem: Host-associated > Plants > Roots > Rhizosphere >...
AATGGGTTTTATCGGGTACACGTCTGCAGCGTATGGCGACATTGCAAAAGGTGCGAACAATACCAGCGCTAAAGCCGATAACGAACGATGATCTGCAGCCAGATGCGTGTTCGACACTTAGATGACAGGCGCCCGGCGGTGCCAGTCCGTTACGCACTGGTACGCATGGCCCGTTCTCAGCAGCACCTCTTCGTCGAATGGCCGTCCGATCAGTTGCATGCCGACCGGCATTCCGTTGTTGGAAAATCCTGCCGGCACGGTGAACGCAGGCAAGCCCAGGAAGCTTGCCGCACGAGTGTTGCGAGTGAAGAGCGGAATGAGCGCGCGCAGATCGTCCGGACCTTTACGTGTGATTTCCTCGAGGCTCGGCACCGGAATGGGCATCACCGGCGTATGCAGCAGGTCAACGCGCGTGAACACATCTTCCATAAACTCGCGGCGTAGACGGGCTCGCTCATTTAGCGCCGCGATGTATTGCGTGGCAGGGATGTTGAGCCCCGGTTCAAATCTCGCCCGCACGCCGGCCGAATAATCCTGCGGCCTCGTACGCATCCACCCGGCGTGATAGGTCGATGACTCCGCTTCGCTCATGATGATCGAGAGTTTGAACACATACTCAGGATTCGGCACATCGATGCTGACGACTTGTGCGCCCAATGACTTCAGTACCGCAATGCTGTCATCCATGCGCATTTGAACGTCATCCGTCACTTCATCGGAGAAGTAATTGGCGGGAATGCCAATGCGAAGACCCTTTATGCTGCCGCGTAGCCTGCGTTCGTAAGGATGCACGGGTTCGGCGCTCGTCGCCGGATCGTTTTGATCGGCGCCTGCGATGATTTCTAAAAGACGAGCGCAATCGCGCACCGTGCGTGCAATCGGTCCCACGCAATCATGCGACCATGCGCGCGGCATAGCGCCATATACGCTAACGCGCCCGTTCGTTGGCTTGAGGCCAACGACGCCGCACATTGCCGCAGGAGTCCGAATTGAGCCGCCGGTATCCGAACCAAGCGACGCATATGTGGCACGCGCGGCTACCGCAGCGACCGAGCCGCTCGACGAGCCGCCAGTCACATAGTTCGTGTTCCATGGGTTATGACACCGACCCCAATGCTCGTTGCCCCCGGTCGGGTCTGACGCAAACTCGCCCATGTTCAGACCGCCAATCCACAGTGCGCCGGCGCCGTTCAACCGGTCAATCACGGTTGCGGTAATTTCCTGGCGCTGATCGCGCAGGATTTTCGAGCCGCAGGTAGCGACTTTACCCTGTCGGTAAAACATGTCCTTATGAGCCAGCGGCACGCCGTGCAGCGGTCCGACTCTTACACGCCGCGCGAGCCGCTCATCAGCGGTGCGAGCTGCTGCGAGTACCTCTTCGCGTTCGATTGAGATGAAACAATTGAGTTGCGGCTGGACATGATCGATGCGGGCAAGGCAATTTTCAGTAACTTCGAGTGATGAAACATTTCCTTTCCGAATCGCATCAGCGACCTCCGTCATGCTCATCGCGCTAAGTTCGTCACTCATAGTTGTAGTGTGCTTATGTCGGCTATTCGCTTAACGAAGAAGCAGCGCCAAAAATCAATCGACGCCAGGAATTTTTGCGTCTTCAAATACCTTTGCCCACTTCGCGATGTCTTCCTTCACGAATGCCGCCATCTGTTCGGGGGTGCTGCCGATGATCTCAAGGCCGACGTTGGTGCAGCGTTCGCGCACATCGGCGAGCTGCAAGGTCTTGACGATCTCGCCCGAGAGTTTGCTCACGATAGGCGACGGCGTACGCGCGGGCGCAAGCATGCCGAACCATGAGATGACCTCGTAGCCGGGAAGACCGGCTTCAGCGATCGTTGGCAGTTCGGGCAACGTCGCCGAACGTTGCGCCCCGCTGGTCGCCAGCGCCCGCAGCTTTGCGTTCTTGACATAGGGCATCGCCGTGAGCGGACTGCTGAAGCTCAAATGAACCTGCCCGGCAACGAGATCCGTCATCGCCGGCGCGGTTCCTTTGTACGGCACATGCGTCATGTCGATACCGGCCATCGCCTTGAACAGCTCACCCGCGAGATGAGGTGTCGCGCCCGTGCCGCCGCTGGCGAAGTTGAGCTTCCCTGGATTTGTTTTGGCATACGCGATCAGCTCTTTGACCGAGCCGACATTTAATACACTAGGATTAATGACGAGGATAACGGGCGTGCGCGCGAGGAGACTCAATGGCGCGAAATCGCGGACCGGATCCCATGACAGCTTGTTGTACAAACTGATGTTGGTTGTAAAGAGGCCCGGCACCACGATCAACGTGTAGCCGTCCGGTGCGGCTTTCGCCACAGCGTCTATTCCAATATTCGCGCCTGCGCCGGGTTTCGCTTCGACGAGCACCGGCTGCCCCCAGCTTTCGCTCAGTTTCTGGCCTATCAGCCGCGCGAGCAATTCCGTAATGCCACCGGGCGCGAAGGCGTCGATGATGTGTATGGGTTTACTCGGATACGCCTGACTCAACGCCGGTTGCTGGACCGTGAACATAAGAACACTCGCGACAAGAGCACAAGCACGCATCCGCATATGGCATGGTTCCAAATGAGATCAGGGGAAAGCGACGCGGGTTGCCTGATGGCGTCGAAGTACGCTAAGAGTAAAAGATAAGCGCGTACGTGACAAGGAAACCATGCAATGATCAATGCAGCAATCGTCGGTCTGGGCCGATGGGGCAAGAACCTCGTCGACTCGGTGCAGGGCAAGAGCGACCATCTGCAATTTACTCATGGCGTCGTACGAACGCCCTCAACGTCGCGTGACTACGCCGCGCGCCATGCGATCGAATTGTCGACCGAGTTCGATCGAGTACTTGATGACAAGAGGATTGAGGCGGTCGTGCTCACCACTCCACACACACTGCATACGGAGCAGATCATCGCTGCGGCGCAAGCCGGAAAAGCCGTGTTTTGCGAAAAGCCGCTTGCCTTGCGCAAGGCAGACGCCGAGCGTGCGATCGAAGCCTGTCGTGCCGCCGGCGTTGTACTCGGGCTTGGACACAACAAGCGCTTCTGGCCGTCAATGCGGGAGCTAAAGCGTCTCGTCGAGGATGGTGAGCTCGGCCGGATTCTCCACATCGAAGGCCACTTCAGCAACGAAAGCACGGGAAGATTTTTCACCGGCTGGCGGGGCTCGGAGGTTGAATCACCCGGTGGCGGATTGACAGCGACCGGTATTCACGTCATCGATGCATTCATGGGTCTCGTCGGCCCTGCACAGCGCGTGACGGCTCATTCGGTATCACACGAATCGCTTACCGCGCCGGTCGACACGCTGACCGTTTTCATGGAGATGGCGAATCGGGTAAGCGGCGTACTCTGCGGGGTTAGAACCACACCGCAATTCTGGCGCGTTCACGTATTCGGTGAGAACGGGTCGGCGGAGGCGATTGAGGACGTCGATGTCGTCGTGCGCAAAATTGATACGCCCGCACAGCGTCGCAATTACGCAAGGGTCGACGCCTTGCGACTCGAGCTCGAAGCTTTTGCGCGAGCGGTCGGCGGTGGCACGGCGTATCCAATTCCGCTGCAGGAGATGGTGGATGGCGTCGCCGTACTCGAAGCTGCGATAACATCGCTCGAATCGAAAAGCTCTGTCCTGGTTGACAACGAAGCGGCTGTCGCCCTATGAGCGCTCGTCAAACACATTGGGATGCTGCTGCACTCTTTCTGTGTTGTTCGCCGGCATTCTCGACGCTTGCATCGGCCGCCGATCCTTATCCGAATAAAGTAGTCCGAATAGTTGCGCCCATGGCGCCCGGTGGCTCTACCGATGTTATGGCGCGCATCGTAAGCCAGAAGCTGGCGGAGAAATGGGCGCAGTCCGTGATCGTCGATAACCGTGTCGGAGCGAGCGGCAACGTCGGCTCCGAAATGGTCGCGAAATCCGCGCCCGACGGTTATACGCTGCTGGTTGCCGGCGCGCCGACGGCGATCAACATGAGTCTCTTTCGCAATCTGCGTTTCGATCTCGCGAAAGACTTCTCTGCGATTACAGCGGTCGCTTCATTTCCAAGCCTGATCGCAGTGCATCCATCACTGCCTGCGTTCAACGTGAAGGAATTGATTGCGCTCGCCAGGGCGCATCCAGATCAACTCAACTTCGGATCCGCCGGCAACGGTTCGCCGAATCACCTGTCGATGGAGCTTTTCAAGTCGATGGCGAACGTGAAGATGATTCATATTCCGTATAAAGGATCAGGTCAGGTCATGACCGATTTGATTGCGGGCCAGCTTCAGCTGGCATCCGTGGGACTGCCGCCTGCGATGCCGATGGTGAGCGCGGGAAAGCTGCGCGTAATTGCGGTGACGAGTCTTAAGCGCTCGCCTTTACTGCCCGCGGCAGCGACAGTCAGCGAATCGGGATTGTCAGGATTTGAAGTGTCCTCATGGCAGGGGCTGTTTGCGCCGGCGGGTTTGCCGCGGGATGTTCTCATCAGGATCAACGGCGATATGGTGAATGCGCTCGCAGGCAATGACATCAAGGACCGGCTGGCGACACTGGGCGCCGAGCCCATGCCGATGTCGCCGGAAGATTTCGCGCGCTTCGTTCAGGCGGAGATCGCGAAGTGGGCAAAGGTCGTCAAGGTATCCGGCGCCACCATCGATTGATCAGGCCCGCTGCGGGCGTCAATTCAGAGGGTGCTTGCCGGTGTACTCCAAAACATACAGTCCGCCGCATGCCCGGTCGGCCGCATAGACGATGCCGCGATCGTCGACAAACACATCGCTGATCCGGCACCCGCGTTGTCCTTCGGGCGTTTCCGGCAAGAATGCGGCGACCTCTTCGGGCCGGTAAGGATCCGCAATATCGTACATTCGTAATCCTGCGCTGAACCAGGTGGTCACCACTGTGTTCTGCAATTTGGCGCTTCCCGGCTCCGGCTCGTTCTCGTGAATGTTATGCGCGCCGATGCGGCCGCCGATGCGATGCAGTTCTTCAAACCCATCCGGCGTCGGCATGCTCGCAATCATTACCGGATTCGACTCGGTGCGTATGTCGACGACCCAGTAACGCTTCGGCCAGTCGAGCCCCTGATCGCCGGTCGCTTCGTCGGTGACGATCGCGAGATTACGCTCGAAAAGCGGCAACACCGTATGCGTGAAGCCGGGGAACGGCGGATGGTAGTCGAGCCGGCTGATCAGCTTCGGATGTGCTTTATCCGCGATATCGAGTATCACGATGCCGCCATCGATGTAGCCGATGTAAGCGCGATCGGGACGCTCCGGATATGACAGCGTATGGTGCGGACGGTACGCGAAATCAAAACTCGGCGGCTCGTGACGTGGCGGCAGCTCCGCCGCGTCTCCCTGGCGTTGACCGGGCATCCACCAGCGTCCGACTTCCGTCGGCTTCGATGGATTGGCGAGATCGACGATCATATAGAACTGATGGTCTTTCGGATGCTTCGGCACGAAATCCGGTGCGCCGGTGGTAATGTGTGCATATCGACCGTCCATGAACGAAACATAATGGACACCCTGCGAAGCAGGGCCGCCTGACATATCGAAGAACGATACTTCGCGCGGCTCGATCGGATTTGAAATATCGTAAACCTGGAAACCGGCCGGCTTGAGCCCGGGTTTATGAACCTGGTAGGCCATCAGCAGAATATCGCCGCGCATCGCAAGCGAGTTACCGCGCACATCCTTGTGTGGAAGCGGCAACTGCCAAACCATTTTCGGTTTCGAGGGCTCGGTTACATCGAAGATGGAAAACGCCACCGGCGCGTTCTCGTGCGCGATATACATGATGCGGCGTCCGTCGCGCGTCACCTTCATAGCCATGCCCTCGCCAAGGTTCGGCGCGCCGCCGGCATCATGCCGGGCAAGCAGCTTGAAATTGTGCTCAATGCGAGTATTCATCCGTCATCCTTCTGTGGTATGTGGCGCGGCGTCAATCAAACATCGGGAGATTGAAAAACTTTCTTCGGGCCGCTTGATATTATCACGGCACATTTGTAATTTTCCCGTTGCTCCGCTAGTCCACGCTGCGTTGACCGTGAAAGCGCGCGCGTGCTAGCCTCGACCCATCGTCGTAGTTCTCCATTCGCGGAGTTTCGGTGTGCAACTTGCTGCAGTTAGCGATCGCCGTAGGCATCCTTAGCGTTGCGTGCGTGCACGCGCAGACTCCGGGTTCTTCCGCGTCCGCTTATCCAGCGCGCACCGTTCGAATCGTTGTCGGCTTTGCACCAGGCGGTGGTATCGATGGCGTCTCGCGCTTCTATGCGCAGCGCCTGACCGAATCGCTGGGGCAGTCGTTCGTCGTCGAGAACCGGCCGGGAGCAGGCGGCACGATCGCCAGTGAGGTCGTGGCAAAGTCGCCGCCGGACGGCTATACGCTGATCATGGTTTCCGTCACGCATGCCATTAATGCGACGCTGTACAGCAAGCTGCCGTACGATTCGATCAAAGACTTTGCACCGATTTCACCGGTCGCATTGCAGGCGGATTGCATCGCTGTGCATCCATCGGTGCCTGTAAAATCAGTGCGCGAGCTTATAAGTTTTGCAAAAGTTAACCCTAACTCGCTTAGCTATGCATCCGCCGGCAGCGGCACGCTGATGCATGTAGGCATGGAATTATTCAACTCAATGGCGGGCATCAAACTCCTGCACGTACCGTATAACGGCGCCGGTCCATCTACGATCGCGGTGCTCGGCGGTCAGGTACCCGTGCTTTCGACGAGCCTGCCGACGGCGTTGCCGCATGCAAAAGGCGGCAAGTTAAGGATGCTTGCAGTAACCAGTGCTCAGCGCACGCCGCTCGCGCCGGAGTTTCCGACGGTCGCCGAGGCCGCAGGTATACCGGGCTACGAAGCGATCGTATGGATTGGCCTGCTCGCGCCGGCGGCGACACCTTCGGCCGTCGTTAACAGGTTAAATGCGGAAATTGACCGTCTGACGCAATCGCGCGAAATTCGCGAGCAGCTGGCGACTCAGATGAGCGATGCTTATCGCGATACGCCCACTGCGTTCGCGCAACTGATCAGGAACGATATCGGCAAGTGGGGAAGGGTAGTACGCGAGACCGGCGCCAAAGTGGATTGATGCTCGCCGTTTGATAACGAATCGAGGAAATTCATGAGACACAAGCTAGGACTGATCGTACCGTCATGGAATACAGTCATGGAGTACGAAACGCAACGCATGGCGGTCAACGGCACGTCGGTTCACTCGATGCGAATTTCGCATACCGCCGATACTCAGGAAAACGTAATCTGGATGGGAACCCAGGTGCCCGCTGCCGCAAAGCTGCTCGCGCACGCTAAAGTCGATGTCATTTGTTATGGCTGTACCGGCGGTGGCTTTATCAAAGGGCAGGGCTACGATCAGCAGCTATCGGAGGAAATCAAAGCAGCTACCGGGATTCCAGGCACGACGACAATCGTTGGCGTGACCGACGCATTGCGCGTTTTTGGGGCGACCAAGGTTTGCGTCGCGTCGCCGTACGAGCCGTGGCTCAATGAAAAGCTGCGCGTATTCCTCGGACAATCGGGCTTCGATGTGCTAGCGATCCAGGGACTTGGCACGCAGGCGCATTCAACGATCAAGCCCGAAGAGGTCGAGGCACTCGTGATGAGCGTCGACAAACCGGAAGCCGATGCAATCTTCATTAGTTGTACGAACTTCGGCACGCTCGATATCATCGAGTCGCTCGAGAAAAAACTGCGCAAGCCCGTCGTCACCAGCAACTCGGCATCGATGTGGAAGATGATGCGTATGGTGGGCGACAAGAGCGTAGTGCCAGGCGGCGGCCGACTCTTTAGTGAAGCATAGCTGCGTCACGTATTCACCGCGGGGCGCTAAGGAACAGTAGGTGCAGGCGGTCGTCTTAAGAGAATTCGGACCTCCCGAAAATCTCAAGTGGGAGGCCGTCGCGACACCCGAGCCGGCGCCGGGCGAAGTATTGCTGCAAGTGGCCGCGGTCAGCGTCGACCTTTTTCAGATGGAGTTTCGAAGCGGCCGGGCTTTGCAGGTGCCGCTCCCCCGCATCATGGGAAATGGGCCGGCGGGTGTTGTCGCTGCGTTGGGTCCGCAAGTCGAAGGCGTCGACGAGGGTCAGCGCGTCGTCGTCAGCAACAATGTCAGCTGCGGCAACTGCAAGTATTGCCGCATCGGCCGCGAGACGCTGTGCTCGGGTTTGAACAATCATCGGGGCGGAATGATCGGCGCCCATCGTGACGGTGGATACGCCGAGTTCGTTTGTGTGCCCGCACGCAATCTCGTTCCCCTGCCTGACACCGTGTCATTCGAGCAGGCCTGTCTTATTCCAAACACGATTGCGCCGGTCGTCAAGGCTTGCACACATCGCGCGAAGATCCGACCGGGTGAAACGGTTCTCATAGTAGGCGCCGGGGGCGGCATGGGACTTCATGCGGTGCAAATGGCGCGCGCGTGCGGCGCACGAGTGATTGCCGCGATCCGTTCAAAGCGCAGTCAGGACGCCGTTCTACAGTCAGGCGCTGATGTGGTGATCGCAACGCATGATGATTGTTCGAAAGAAGTGCGGCGCATGAATGAGGATTCGGGCGTAGACGTGGTGCTCGATTTCGTAGCAACGCGTGAAACGCTGAACACCGGCCTTAGTGTGCTGTCTCCCGGCGGGCGGCTGGTCATCATGGGTTATTTCCCGCGTGGCGCCGTCCTGGAAACACCGACCTGGCTTTTCACTGAGGAGATCGTGGTGACGGGCAATCGCTCGGCACGCCGCCAAGACGTTGCAGACGCCGTCGCGCTCATCCGCGACGGCCGCATCAAGCCCGTAATAGGCAAGATATTTTCTTTACGCGATGCGGCTGAAGCGCATCGTGCGTTCGAGGCGGGTGAAATCGTCGGACGCGCCGTGCTCGTTGTATAAATCTTGCATCGTCAACGATGTTGCCTCGCGCTCACTGGCTGTGATACAGGTCGGCGCCGCGCACAACGCGATTCCATTTCTCGGTTTCGGCGACCAGCAACGCGCCGAACTCTTCTGGTGTGCTGCCTACCGCATCGGAGCCGATGGCCGCCAGTCGCTCGCGAACTTCCGCCGTTGCAAGGCCGCGCGCAAACTCGCGCTGCGTTTTCTGAATGATGTCAGGCGGTGTGCCCGCCGGTGCGAGCAAGCCACCCCAGCCCGTCGAAATTACGCCGGGAAATCCGCTCTCAACCATTGTCGGTGTATCGCGAAATGCCACGGCACGTTTTTCACCGCATACGGCGAGCAGTCGCAGGCGGCCGGAGCGGACATGCGGCGTGACACCTGCCGACGGTGAAAACATCAGCGCTACCTGTCCCCCGACGAGATCTGTTATCGAAGGTGTTTCGCCTTTGTACGGGACATGCAGCATCTTGAGTTTTGACTCGAGCCGGAACAGTTCAGCGGTGAGATGAGTCTGGTTGCCAACGCCGAACGAGCCGTACAGCAGCTCGCCTGGCCGGGATCGACCCAATGCCACGAGTTCTTTAACCGAGCGCGCCGGCAGGCTTGGATTCACAACGAGCACGATTTGATTGGTCACGGTCTGCGTAACCGGCACAAGATCGCGCAACGTATCGTACGGCAGCGACTTGTAGACGGAGGGATTGATGGTCAGCACCGATGTAAACCCGTAGAGGAACGTGTAGCCGTCGGGCTTCGACTTTGCGACCGCTTCCGTTCCGATGATACCGTTGGCACCTGGACGGTTGTCGACGATCACTTGCTGACCCCATGCCTCGGTGAGCTTCGACGCTACAGCTCGCGCCACGACGTCCGTACCTCCGCCTGCAGGCTGCGGCAGAATGAATCGCACGACACGGTTTGGATAGTCCGCGGACGCCGGCTTGGACTGCGCGCTGGCCGCTACTGCACACACTGCTCCAATGGAGTTCACCATCAGAGATAACAACGCAGAGAATCTCATCCGTTCCTCGATTGATGTTTCATTCGCGAATCTTTGCGCCTACAGTAAGAAAACAGCCGCCCGAAGGTCGATTTCGTCAGACCGTTACGAGTTGTTGTGCGATTATGATGAAGCATCGATGTGCTGTAAATTCGTCCTATCATTAACGCGCAATCATATGAATACCGGCACCGCGAAGCGTTCGACTAAATCACCGCATGAGTGGACTGCTCTCGAGATCGTCAATGCTATCTCGGACGGTCGTGTATCGCGCGAAACCGTCGTGCGCTCTTGTCTCGAGCGTATAGCCTCGCGTGAGCCGCACGTGCTGGCATGGGAGCACCTCGATGCACAACATGCCATTGCACAAGCGCGGGCGCTGGACAGGAGCGGCAGTTCGGCGGCGTTGCAGGGCGTGCCGTTTGGCGTCAAAGATATCATCGACACCGAAGACATGCCGACTGAATACGGCTCCCCGATTTACGCAGGCCATCGGCCGGCACGCGATGCGGCGTGCGTCGCGCTGACCCGTCGAGCAGGCGGCATTTTGCTGGGCAAAACAGTTACGGCCGAGTTTGCGGTGATGCATCCGGGCAAGACGCGCAATCCTCTGGATGCCACGCGCACGCCGGGCGGCTCGTCGAGCGGCTCGGCGGCCGCCGTCGCGGATTACATGGTGCCGCTCGCGCTCGGCACGCAAACGACGGGCTCGACGATCAAGCCAGCGTCGTTCTGTGGAGTCTTCGGCTACCGGCCTACCTTTGGCGACATCCGCTGTTCAGGCGTCATGGAATCTTCCGGCTCGTGCGATACCGTTGGTTTGTATGCACGCACGGTTGAAGACATTTCACTGCATCGGGATATTCTTGTTGGGAGGGCGCCCGAAGCGCTGCCTGAGACGACAGTTGCTCCGCGCATAGGCTTCTGCCGGACGCCGCAATGGCCGCGACTCGATCCGTCGAATCAGCATCTACTGGAAGAAGCAGCGTCGCGACTCGCGATGGCAGGCGCGAAGGTAACCAACGTCGACCTTCCGCCGGATTTCGCACGTGCAGAGGAAGAGCATAAACTGCTTTCGAGTTATGAGTTCGCATTGAACTTTGCCGATGAGATCGATCATCACTGGAATCAATTGAGTCCGACGCTACGCGATGGCAAGATCAAAGTCGGTCGCGAATGTAGTTACGAGCGGTATCGCGCGGCCTGCGAATTTGCGCAACACTGCCGCGCCGCATTGTCGCGGGTTTTCGAGCAGTACGATGTGCTGCTTGCCGCGGCGGCGGTAGGCGAGGCGCCCGTTGGCATGTACACCGGTGATTCATCGCTGTGCTCGAGCTGGACGCTGATGCATGTGCCGACCATGAGCATTCCCGTGTTCAAAGGTCCGAACGGATTGCCCGTCGGCGCTCAAGTACTAGCAAAGAGCAATGACGATCGGAATTTATTTGCAGTCGCGCGCTGGATTTATCAACGCTTGACGTAAACGACCTGGATTTCGACCGATGGCCGCGATGCCACAAACGAACAGTAGATTCAGATTCCTGCTTATTCAGGCGTTCAGTTTACCGGCTAGCTCGAAGTATCAGCTGCGTCCAATGCATGGCTCGAAAGAAACGCAGGTAATGAACTATGCAGACTTTTCACACCTGCTCGATGACGTCGAGTGGGATGTGCATCCGGGGGCGCCCGCTCCGCACGGCGACTGGCCAGTCGAAACGCTCGAGGAATTTTGTCTGGTGGCTGCCAGCCGATTGCCCATCGTCAGGGCGTCATGCGAATCCGGTAACTACAATGCAATCGTTCTCCTTGGTGGAGGCGACCCGGGATTTCTCGAAGCCCGCGAGATAGGGCGGCGATATGGCATACCTGTAACTTCATGCGCACATGCGCAGATGCATGTTGCGTCTATGCTTGGCAACAAGTTCAGCATGATCGACATCTCCGAGGCTCACAACATGCGCATGGCGGATCTGGTCGTTCAATACCGGTTTACCGAGCGCTGCGCATCCATTCGCAACGTCAACTTCCCATTGCCGCGCCCCGCTTATGCGGACGAGCGCCCCGTATCGGCGGAGAAAGCAAAAGCGCAAAAGGGCGAAGTGTCGGAGATGCTCGAGGCCGCGGTTGCGGAGGCTGTGGCAGCGATCGAGGATGACGGCGCAGACGTGATAATCCTGGGATGTTCCGCCGCGTTCTGGATGCAACCGTTTTTGCAGCAGCGATTGAACGATATCGGCTGGGAGATACCGGTGCTCGAAGGTTACCGCTGCGCGATCGAGCAGGCGAAGCTTCTCGTGAATCTTCGTGTCGACGCGAGTGGGCTTGCGTTTCCTTCCGATCATCCACCGAAGTGGCGGCGCAAGAAGATCATCTAAGCATGCAGCCCAAACGATCGCGCGGGAGTCAGTCGCGCCCGACTCACAATGTGTTTAGCCGCGCCGTAATGCCGACATCAGCTGCCCGACGCGTGCGCGCGGATCGCTGGCGTTGGCCGGCCGGGGAACCCGGCCGAAGTCAGCAGGTCTCTCGATTACCCACACTCCCTGCTGGTACCTTGCAACGTATTCTCGCCCGCGCCTTGGTCTCAGGAACGCTTGCAGCCGCGGCCGTCACAGTAGTCGCATCGATCGCCAGCCGGCGTACGACGGGCAGCTATCCGTCCGCCATCAATGCAACAAGCCATGCACTTTGGGGTGATCGTGCGGCGAATCACGATGACTATTCGTGGAAATACACGGCGACGGGGCTCGTCACGAACTTTGTCGCATCGGTCTTCTGGGCGGGCTTCTACGAGATGCTTGGAGTTCGCGCAAAGCGGCGGCCCGGCCCGATTCGAGACGCGCTTCGTGCCAGCGGCATTTCAGCGGCGGCTTATATCACCGACTATCATCTCGTGTCTAAAAGACTGACGCCTGGCTTCGAACTGCGGCTGCCAGCAATAACGCTTGTGCCGATTTATGCCGCTCTCGCCGTCGGACTTTCTATCCGGGATGTTTTGACCCAAACCCGAGCCGGCAAAGGGAAGCACAACCGCGGTTGAGTTGTATCACGCAAAAGAATCGGGCCGCGAAGCCCGTTTTAGTAATTGAGTCGCCGCCAATAAGTGCCGGCGTCCCCTATCAGTCTAGCTCCAAGTTACGAGTGCGCCACATGAGTCACACTGTCGTGTGAACAATCGAGTAATCGGATGCAGCGCGCGCTAGGGACTACGAGCAATCGATCGAGTGCCTCGCATGTGATCGAGGCTCCAGACGCCCGGACCGGCAGCTGCAAGCATCAGGAAAATAAAGCAGAACAACACCGCAGGCTCGCCGCCGTTGAGGATTGGCGAAAGGACATTGCCTTTCGGCGCGTGGCCAATGAAGTAAGCGAAGAAGGCCATTTGTCCAGACAGCAGAAACGCCGAAAACCGGGAAAACAGGCCAATTAGCAGCAGCGCGCCGAAAATCAATTCGAAGACGCCCACAAACCAATAGAAGGTCATCGGCTGCAACTTATCGAACATTGCCACGTGTGGCACGTGAAACAACTTTGCCGTCGCATGCTGCATAAACAGGTTCACCGCCGGAAAGTGACGGCCCACCATAGCCGAGTCGCAGTTCGGTTGCGTTCGTAAGCGCTCCGAGCACTGTACCCACATCTGCCGTCAGAAAACTCGGGCCTACTGGAAAGGTGATCGAGCGCCATCCGCTCGTCGCGGGAACCAGGATGGCCGACGTGTATGCCTCG
>Ga0207683_10003540_pt1 | contig 13620 bp, 9 predicted proteins | sample KBSM73metaG_FD_184333 | JGI IMG/M metagenome (GOLD analysis project Ga0207683, IMG submission 184333) | Miscanthus rhizosphere microbial communities from Kellogg Biological Station, Michigan, USA - KBS M7-3 metaG (SPAdes) (version 2) | ecosystem: Host-associated > Plants > Roots > Rhizosphere >...
AGCGCGGCGACAACTGGATCCACCTCGCCTCGCTCGACGCGAACAGCGCGCTCGGCACCGTGGAGGCGCGCTTCAAGGTGTCGATCAATACCGACGCGCCCGTCGCGAGCTCGACGAGTCACACCTCGGCGACGACCTGGTACCCGAACCCGAACCCGTACTTCGCGTGGACGAACCCGGGCGACTTCGACGACGCGAGCTTCACCCGCGTGCACTACATCCTCGATCACTTCGGCGACACCGTGCCGACCGCGATGGACAACGCGCTGCCGATCTCGCAGAAGCAGCTGCTGATCAGCGGCCTCGCGGACGGCATCTGGGTGCTGCACGTCGTGACCGAGGACACGGTCGGCCACCTGACGAAGAAGGCCGCGCACGTCGTCGTGCGGATCGGCAACGACCCGGGCTCGGGCACCGTGTTCGGCTCGGTGTTCGACGAGAACAACCACCCGGTGTCGGGCGCGCTCGTGCGGGTCAACCGCGGTCTGTTCCAGGGCACGACGAACAGCTCGGGTACCTACTCGATCAGCGGCGTCGCCGCCGGCGCCTGGGAGATCAGCGTGCAGTATCCCGATCACACCGCGGCCGCGCAGCAGCTGACCGTGACCGCGAGTGGCCAGGCGAGCGCGAACTTCACGCTCGCGCACATCTAGGCGCGTCTAGAAGTCCGACCCTGCCGCCCAGTCCTTGTCGAACGTCTCGGTGAGCGGCGCGAGCGACGACGGGTCGGTGACGATCACGCCGACCTCGCGGTTGTGATCGAGCGACGTGCTGCTGAGGTTCTCGGAGCCCATGTAGCCCGCCGCACCGTCGACGACGATCACCTTCGTGTGCAGGTGCGGGATGGAGCGGACCTCGAGGCCGAGGTTCTCGAGGTAGGCCGCGGCATCGGCGTTCGCGGTGATCCAGCCGGCATCGGCGAGCATCACGCGGACCGCCACCCCGGCATGGACGCGGGCGGCAACCGCGGAGCGCACGTTGGAATCCGCGAGCTGCATCGACTCGATCGTGAGCGTCTGCCGGGCGCTGTTGATGAGGTCGAGGATGCGGCCGCGCGCGTTGATCGGCGAGACCAGCAGGCGCGTGCAGCTCATTTGCGGTGAGCTTCCGGCCCAGTCGGCGTCGAACAGCCCGGTGAGGTCGCCGATGTCGGCGGGGTCGCGATCCGTCGCGACGAAGTTGCGCTCGAGATCGATCGAGTAGGTCTTCGAGAAGTTGCCGGTCGAGATCACGGCGGCGGTGTCGTCGATCACGATGAACTTCGCGTGCTGGTACGTGAACTGCGGCGAGCTCCACTGCGCGTGCACGCCGGCGGCGGTGAGCGCGTCGTAGTACTTCTGGTTGACCGACTGTTCCGAGGTATCGAAGATCATCTTCACGTCGATGCCGCGCTGCGCGGCCTGCTCGAGCGCGGTCAGGATGCCGCCGTAGCCCATCTCGTAGATCTCGACGCGGATCGAGTGCTGCGCGGTCGCGAGGGCATCGAGGTACGGCTGCTCGCCGGCCTCGGGCGTGGCCGCGATCGCGACCGGCGTGGCGCGCGGATCGGTGGCGCCGCAGAAGTCGGGCCCGGCCTCCGGCGCGGCATCGACCTCGGCATCGGGGGCCGACGGCGACGGGTGGGAGCAGGCTGCAACGAAGAGGAGCGGGAACAGACGGCGCATGGCGCCCGGTAGTCGCGGCCGGGCCGGATTTGATCCCGACGATTCGCGACTATCTCGTAACCGGTGGAAACAGCTGGGACTCGGCGGCGGACGCCTCGGCCGGAGACCCGAGCTCGGCGAGCACCTCGCGCAGCTTGTCGCGGGCGCGAGAGAGCCGGCTGCGCACGGTGTTCTCGTTGATCTCGAGGACGTCGGCGATCTCCTTCGTCGACAGGCCCTCGACGTACGAGAGCTCGAGCGCGATCTGATCGTCGACCGGAATGCGCGCGAGCCCATCGCGCAGCAGCTCGCCCTTGCGGCGGCGCGACAGCTGCGTGGCCGGTCCGGTGGCGAGGTCGACGATCGACGATACCGACAGATCGTTCGCGCGGCGCGCTTGCGTGCGGAAGTGATCGGCGAGCCGGCGGCGCGCGATCGTGAACAGGTATGCCTTCACGTTCTCGATCTGTTGCGTGCTCTCGACCAGCGCGAGGAATGTCTGCGAGATCAGATCGGCGCCGTCGTCGCCGACCTTCGAGCGAAAGAATCGCGACACGCTCGTCCAGTAACGCGCAACGAGCAGCTCACCCGCGCTGGTACCGCCGGCACGCCAGGCCGCGAGCAGATCCACATCCGTCTCCACCGCGGTACCATCTCACCGTTGCGCGATCTCGTCGACGAGCTGCTGCACGCGCAGGTCAACGAACGCCTGTTTGGGGCAAAACGCATGCCTCGGCTGGGGCGTCTCGTTCTCGAATCCCAGATCGGGGCAGGCGCGATGGGTACCGTGTTCGCCGCGTACGACCCGCGACTCGAGCGGCGCGTGGCGGTGAAGGTGCTGCGCAGTGCCGACGCGCGCGTGCTCGCCGAGGCGCGTGCGCTGGCGAAGCTGCAGCATCCGAACGTCGTGGCCGTGTACGACGCCGACGAGATCGATGGGGTCGCGTTCATCGTGATGGAGCTGGTGACCGGCACCTCGCTGCGCGCGTGGATCGGCGCGAGGCGGCCGTGGCGCGATGTCGTGCGCGTGATGCGCGAGGCGGGCATGGGCGTCGCGGCGGCGCATGCAGCGGGGCTCGTGCATCGCGACCTCAAGCCCGACAACATCCTGCTCGGACCGGATCGCGTGCGCGTCGGTGACTTCGGACTGGCAGACGAGCCCGGCGCCGGAACGCCCAGGTACATGGCGCCCGAGGGGACGATCGACGCGCGCAGCGATCAGTACAGCTTCGGCGTCACGTTCCGCGAATTGCTGGACGGGCGCCATCCCGCGTGGCTCGCCACCGTGATCGCACGCGCGACCGATCCGGTGCCGGCGGCGCGCTTTCCGTCGCTCGAGGCGCTGGTCGGCGCGCTGCACCGCCCGCGCCGCGGCCTCTACATCGGCATCGCGGCGGGGGCGCTCGCGATCGGCGCGACGATGGGTGCGCTGGCGTTTCGCCAGCACGGCGATCGCTGTGCCGCCGGCGGCGTGCGTGCCGCGCAGGCGTGGAACGACGACGTGCGCGCGGCGGTACGCTCCGGGTTCGCGGGGGCAGCCTGGAGCTCGCAGACGATCATCGAGCTCGACGCGATCGCGAACCAGTGGCAGTCGAGCTACGACAACGTATGCGAGAAGGCGCCGACGCAGGCGCTCGCCGATCTGCGGATGCGCTGTCTCGATCGTGCACTCGCGCGGTTCTCGGCGCTCACGAGCGAGCTCGCGCGGCTCGACGGGCCGGGACGGATCGCCGCGCCGGCGGCAGTCGCCGAGCTGCCGCAGAGCGAGGAGTGCGAGACGATGACCGTACCGGGCGACGTCGCACTGCCGCCCGATCCGTCGCTGCGCGCGAAGGCCGAGGCAGCGGAGACCGGGATCGATCGCGCGTGGGCAGCGTTCGTGCTCGGCCGTTACAAGGATGCGCGCGCGCTGCTCGATGCGATCGGCGATCCGCCGATGTCGCGCCTGCACGCCGCCGCGCTGCTGTTGCGGTCGTCGATCGACTCGCGGATCGGCGATCCGGCGGCCGCGCGCAAGGAGCTCGATGACGCGCTGGTCGCCGCCGCCACCGCGGGCGCGCCCGAGCTCGAGTACGACGCCTGGATGCGCCGGCTGCGCAACGAGCTGTTCTCGGGAGATCCGGCGAAGGTGCTCGAGTGGGAGGCGTTTGCGCGCGCCGCCGCGACCCGCGCCGGCCGGCAAGGCGCCGAGCTCGACGGCGTGATCGGCGAGGCGCTGCGTGCCGCGGGCAAGTACGCTCGCGCCCAGGACCTGCTCGTGCACGCGCTCGCGACGACCGATCCGCTGCGGCCCGAGCAGCGCGCGGTGATCGAGATGAACCTGGGGTCGGTGCAGATCGCGACCGGCCGCGCGAACGATGCGATCGCGACGCTGACACGCGCCCGCGACCGCGTGCTCGGCGCGCTCGGCGATCGCCACCCGGATCTCGCGCTCTACGACGACAAGCTCGCGGCGGCCCTGCGTGCACGCGGCAAGCTGCGCGAGGCGATGAAGCGCCACGATCACGGCCTCGAGCTGCGCGAGGCATCCTTCGGGCACGACGACCGCAGCATCGCGACCTCCCTGCTCGGCCGCGCGCAGACCGAGGCCGAAGGCGGCGACCTCGGCAAGGCGTTCGACGACCTCCAGCACGCGCTCGCGATCCGCACCAAGGTCTTCGGCGACAAGAGCCCGCGCCTGGGCGACGTCTACCTGGCGATCGCCGGCGCCGCGGCCGCCGCGCGCAACCCGCCACCGTGGGTGCTCGACATCGGCGACGACGCCGCGATCCGCACGAAGGCGCTCGCGCTCGACCCGCGCCTCCAGCGGCCCGATCCATTCGCCGGCGTGACGGCGGTGAAACCCGACGACGATCCGGCCGTCGCCGCGGCCGTGGGCGAGCGGCTGCTCGCCGCCGGCGACAAGCCGGGCGCGACGCAGATCCTGAAGGCCGCGACCGATCACCTCGGCGAGGAGCCGACGCGCACGGCCCTGCGGATCTACATCGCGCTGGCGCGGGCAAGCGGCGATCCGCAGGCGGCACGCGCGGCGATCTCCGCCTACCAGGCGATGCCCGAGGTGGAGCGCGGCGCGAACGACGAGATGTGGGCGCTGTCGCGGCGCTGATCGCTTCGCGTCGACTGCCACCGGCAGCGACCATCGCGATGACGCGTGAAACTACATCGCGCTGCCGGCGGCACTACCGGCGGCCGGCGCAGGCGCAGCTGCCGATCCCTCGGCAGGCGCGGCCGGCGGGGTCTCGGTCGGCGGTGCCTCGGGCTTGCCGTTGAGCACCAGCACGAGCTTCGTGCGCTCGGGGCTGCGCGTCGCCTTCATGCACGCGTCGTCCTTGCTCTCGTCCATGATGAGGTTCACGCACCGGACCGTCTCGTCGGGCGCTGCCATGCAGGCATCCTCCCAGACCTTCTTGTCCTGATGAGACATGTACGACTTGTAGATGTTCTCGCAGGCGGTCTTCTTGTCGCCGAGGGGCTTCGACTTCTTCCCGCAGCCAATGGTGAGCGTCGCGAGTACTGCCAGGATGGAGATCGAGATGGTCTTCATGGCGCGCGAGTATGGCAGCAATCGCTACGAGAAATCCTGAGCCGGCCCCGCGGGGGCATTCGGCCCTACTTGACCGCGCCGCCGAACAGCATCGACGGCTGCTTCGCCGTCTTGCTCGACCACACCGCGAAGACCTCGCCCTTGCCGTTGTCACCGACGGCCGAGAACAGCTGCCCGGGCTTGACCCACTTCGAGGTGCGCTCGGAGATGTCGAACGGCTCCCACGTGTGGTCGTGCTCGACGATCGCGCTCTTGTCGCAGATCATCTCGTACTGCACGGTGCCGCTCGACGTGATCGCCGAGATCCGGCCGCTCGAGTGCTCCTTCACGCAGTCCTCCTGCTTGATCATCGTCTTCTCCAGGGTCGCGACCATCTTGCCCTTCTTGTCGCCGGTGCCGGCCTTGAACGACTTGAGCACGCCGCCGTAGCTCGAGGCCGTGGACTTGCTCGAGTAGGGCCGCGAGCCGATATCCGGCTTCGGCACGGCCTTGGCCTGGGTGTCGTCGAGCTCGAACTGCTGGTGGAACACCGCGGTGAACGCGGCGGTGCGCGGGCCGCGATAGCCCGGGACCATGTCGAGCATGCCGCCGAGCCAGCTGCCGATGCCGGTGTCCGGCTGGCACAGCGCGTACGCGGTTCCGGCGAGGTTGAACTCGGGCTGGTCCGCGAGGATCGGGGCGGCCTTGGTCGCGAAGCCGTGGAACGGATCGTCGCGCTCGTCGTACATGTTCTTGAACAGCTTCGCCGGGACCTTCGACGCGGCGTCGGAGAGCGCCTTCTGCGTCTTCTCCTCGCAGCCGGCGAACTGCTTGCGCGAGTGGAACCAGCGCGCCGATTCCATCGACTGGACCAGCGCGAGCAAGTCCTTGTTCGTGCCGACGCCCTTGCGCCAGTCCTCGCGGCCCTTCTGCGCGACCGCGAACACCTTCTTGTACGCGTCGTCCTTCTTGAACAGCTTGTCGCGCTCGGCGGCGGCATCCTTGAGGCCCGCCATCACCACGCCGAGGCGGATGTGGAGCATCGTCTTCTGCTTCGGCTCGTGCGCGCCGTCGCCGCGGACCTCGGTCGCGAACTTGTTGCCGTCGAACTTCTGGATGTCGTCGGCGCAGATCGCCCAGGCAGCGACCGAGTCGTCATCGCGGCTGACCGAGCGGCTGTTGAAGCAATGCTCGAGGACGCCGAGGCGCCCGGTCTCGGTCATCACGTCCTCGAGCGCGTCGGCGCGGTACGTCCAGTCGCCGTTCGCGCCCGCTCCATAGCCGCCCTCGTCGGTGAACCCGTAGCGAGTCGCGACGTACTGGTCCATCGGCATCAAGCTCGCGAGCGTCTTCTCGGTGATCTTGATGCTGTCCTCGGTGTTGCTGAACCCGCTCTCCTTCACCCACGCGACCGCATCGGTCCAGTCCGCGTCGTTCATGAAGAGCTCCTTGCTCACCTCGGCGCGGAGCTTGTCGAGCTCCGGGCGCTTCGCGTCGAGCTCGGCATCCTTCGAGCACGAGTACTCGACGATGTTGCGCACCGTCGTGCGGAGGTCGCCATCGTCGCCGCGCCCTGCCTTGTAGTTGAAATGCGAGGCTCCGAAGTCCTCGCCCTTGCACCAGGCCGGCTCTCCTGCGAACGCCGTCTGCGACAACGCGAGCGTCAAGCCCGCAACCACGGCCACCCTTTTTGCCATCCGGCGACGCTACCCCGCGGCGTTTTGCCGCGTCAATGATAGCGGGCCGCCAGGCGGCCAACGACAACCTTCGCGGGACGCAGTAGCCGATCGCCGTAGCGATAGCCGGGCTCGAGCTGATCGACGACGACGTTGTGCGCCGACGGATGCGAGACCGGGACGACCGACATCGCGTCGTGCACCGACGGATCGAACGGCTGATGCCGGGCGTCAACACGCTCGACGCCATAGCGCTGGAGCAATGACTCCATCTGGCTGCGCACGAGCCGAACACCGTCGACGACGGCCGGGGCATCGCCATTGCTGGACGCAGCGGCGATCGTACGATCGAGGTTGTCGAGCACCGGGATCAGCTCGAGCACGAGCTTGCCGCGCATCTCATCGGCAGCACGCTGAGCATCACGCTCGACGCGCGCCTTTGCTGCTTCAAGATCGCGCAGTGCGCGCGTCATGGACAGCCGATCGGGCTCGTCCTCCGTGTCCCGCGTATCTGCCTCGGCTTCTGCGGTGGGATCCAGGCCTTCGGGCATCATCGGATTCCAGGTAGTTCAAGCCGTGTGCCGCATGGTAAGAACAGACCCGTGAGCGCACAAACTCCTCAGAATTACATGATCCACACCGTCGTGATCGCGATCGTCCTCGCCGTTTCGATGGTGCTGTTCCTCCGCCACGCCTGGGGCTGACGTGAGACGCTTCTCCACTGGAGAAGAATGCCGTCGGACCGTAGGCGTAGACCGGGCTCGAATGCCGGAGCCACCCGGCTCGAACGGCCGCCCGCGACGAGCGAGCTGACGACTCCCAACGAGGCGATGTTCGGCGCCGAGGCGATGGCGCAGGACGCCGAGCCGACGCGGACGATGGACGGCGAGGCCTCGGCGCCGCAGCCGAACGGCTTTCCGATCCAGGGCTGGGATCGCTACGAGATCATCTCGGTGCTCGGCAAGGGCGGGATGGGTGTCGTGTACAAGGCGCGCGACCCGCAGCTCTCTCGATTCGTCGCGCTGAAATTCTTGGTGCGCACCGAGCCCGAGCGAGCCCGCCGGTTCATCGCCGAGGCGCGCGCGCAGGCCAAGGTCGAGCACGAGCACATTTGCAAGGTCTATGAGGTAGGCACCGCGAACGGCGTCCCGTACATCGCGATGCAGCTGATCGACGGCGAGTCGCTCGGCGCGGTCGGCGAGCAGATGACACTCGACGACAAGGTCCACGTGATGCGCAAGATCGCCGATGCGGTCCACGCCGCGCACCAGGCGGGCCTGATCCACCGCGACCTCAAGCGCTCCAACATCATGGTCGAGCGCACCGAGAGCGGGAAGTGGCAGCCGTTCGTGCTCGATTTCGGCATCGCGCGCGAGGTCGATGCCGGCGCGACGCTGGCGGGTGAGGTCGCCGGCACGCCGGCCTACATGGCGCCCGAGCAGGCCCGCGGCGAGCGCGCGGATCGGCGCACCGATGTGTGGGGCCTCGGCGCGACGCTCTACGCCGTGCTCGCGGGACGCCCACCGAACCAGGGCACGACCGCCGAGGCATTTGCCGCGCTCGTCACCGCGGAGGTGCCGCCGATCCGCACCGTCGCGCCGCGCCTGCCGAGCGACCTCGCGACGATCGTGATGAAGTGTCTCGAGCGCAAGCCCGAGCAGCGCTACGCGAGCGCGGCCGAGCTCGCCGAGGATCTGCGGCGCTACCTCGCCGGCGAACCGATCGCCGCGCGGCCGCGCAGCCTCGTCTATCGCGCGAGCAAGCGGTTGCGCCGGTCATGGGGGCTCGCAGTGGCGCTCGCGGTCGCCTGCGCGGCGCTCGTGACCGTGGCGGCGCTGCTCGTGAGCGCGGCGGCGCAGCGCCGGACCGCCGAGAAGCGCGTGCGGATCGCGCAGCACTTCGGGCAGGAGGTCGCGCGGCTCGAGACGTTCATGCGCCAGGCGTACGCGGCGCCGCTGCACGACATCCGGCCCGAGCGCCAGCACGTGCTCGACCGGATGACCGCGCTCCAGGCCGAGGCGCGCGAGCTCGGCGACATCGCGACCGGGCCCGCCGAATACGCGGTCGGCCGCGGACAGCTGTCACTTCACGACTACGCGAGCGCGCGGCCGCACCTCGAGGCCGCCGTGCACGCCGGCTACGATCCTCCGGAGGTCCGCTACGCGCTCGGGCTCACGCTCGCGGCGCTGTATCGCCAGGGCCTCTCCGAGGCGGATCGAATCCACGACAAGTCCACGCGCGAGGCGCGTCGCCAGGAGCTGCGGACGTCGCTGCGCGATCCGGCGCTCGGCTATCTGCGCGCGGTCGGCGACTTCGCGCCCGAAGCGCCGGCGTACGCCGAGGGCCTCGTCGCGCTGTACGAGGGCGATTACGCGACCGCGCTCGCGAAGGCGGCGGCTGCGTCGCAGGTCGCACCGTGGCTGTACGAGGCACACCAGCTCGCCGGCGATGCATTCGCGGCGCGCTCGCGCGATGCCAGCGACAAGGGCGCCTACGCCGATGCTGCGACCGACCTCGATGCGGCCGGCAAGGAATACGCGGCGGCAATCGCACAGGCGCCGAGCGACACGATGCTGCTCGACGTGGATTGCCGGCTCGGCGGCGATCGAGTCTCGCTCGCGATCGCGACCCGCCACCTCGAGCCTGGCATCACCGACGCGGCCATCGCGCCGTGCGAGAACGCGCGCAAGACCGATCCGGACTCGGTGCCGGTGATGGTGCGCGAGGCGTACATCCTCGCCGACGCGGCCGAGTACATGTCCACGCGCCGCGGCGAGCGGCCCGACGCGGTGATGGCTCGCGCCATGCCGCTGATCGATGCCGCGCTCGCACGCGATCCGAAGTCCGCGCGCGCGTACCACGCCCGTTCGATCCTCTACGGCGCGCTCGCAAACTCGCAGGCGGATCACCGCGAGAACGTCGAGCCGACCGTCGATCTCGCCATCGAGTCGCTGCACCGCGTGATCGCGCTCGACCCCGGCTATGCCGACGCGTACTCCGATCTCGCGTTCCTGCTCCAGGACCGTGCCGAACGCGAGCGCGAGGCCGGCCGCGACCCGCGCACGATCCTCTCCGAAGCGGTCGCGATCGCCGAGCGCGGCATCGCGGTGGCGCCGAAGTCGAGCGGTCTGCAGGGCGATCTCGGCGCGGTGTGGCATGCGCGAGCCGACTACGAGGCCAGCCACGGGCTCGATCCGCAGGAGTCGCTCGGTCATGCGATCGCGGCGTTCGAGGCGTCGCTCGCGGCAAATCCCAAGAACGCGTCGTCGCTCAACAACATGGGCCTCGCACTCCACACGCGCGCGTACTACCGGCTCGACCATGGCCAGCCCGAGGGCGAGGCCGATCTCGACCGCGCGACCGAGGCCTACGAGCGCGTGCTGGCGCTGGGCAACGACTCGAAGACGCTCAACAACCTCGGCTATCTCCAGATCGATCGCGCGACGTATCTCGTCCGCACCGGGCGCGACCCGAGGCCGGCCATCGAGCAAGGCGTGAAGTACCTCGAGCGCGCGCTCGCCGTGAACCCCGCCGAGCGGTTCGTGCACTTCAACACGGCGGGCCTGCGGCTGATCGAGGCCGAGTACCTGCTAGACAACGGCGAGGATCCAGCCGCGCCGCTCGCGACCGTGCAGAGCGAGATCGATGCCGACCTGAGTCGTTCCGAGGAGCCCGATCCCGACATCCTCGCGTATCGCAGCGATGCCGACGTGCTCGCGGCGCGCTGGGCGATCAAGCACAAGCAGTCGCCGGCTGCCGCGTTCGCCGCCGCGGATGCCGCGCTCGCCCGCGCCGAGAAGATCGACGCGACGACCGGCTATGTCGTCGACGCGCGCGTCAACCTCGAGCGCTGGCACGCGGAGTGGCTCGTCGCAGAGGGTCGCGACGCGACCGCGGCGGTCTCGCGCGCTCGTCAGGCCGCGGCAAAGGTCGCCGAGCTCGTGCACGACAATCCGGCGGCTCATCTGGTATCGGGGCAAGTCGCCGTCGTCGAGGCGCGAAGCCTGCGCGGCGCGACCACCGCCGCCTCCGTCGCGCGCAGGGCCACCGCCGTCGCGACCGCGCGTCGCGAGCTCGCCGCCGCCCTCGCCGGCAACAAGCTCTACGAGCGCCAGATCACGCCGCTCGTCGCCGAGCTCGACGCGATGAAGTAGTGACTAGCCCGGGAGATCCTCGACGACGCGCTCGAGCTTCGCGAGGTCGACCGGCTTGACGAGGTGATCGGCGAACCCGGCCTCGGCCGACTTCTGGCGGTACGAATCGGCGCCGTACGCGGTGACCGCAACGACGTGAAGCTGGCGGGCCGCGATGTTCATCGCGCGCAGCCGGTTCGCGAGCTCGTAGCCGTCCATGACGGGCAGCCCGATGTCGAGCAGCGCGACGTCGGGATGGAACGTGCGCGCGACGGTGAGCGCGACCGGGCCGTCGTGCGCGAGCGCGACCTCGTAGCCGAGCATCTCGAGCGCGTTCTGCAAGGCGCGCGCCGTGTCGTCGTTGTCCTCGACGATCAGGACGCGCTTGCGGGTGCGCGTGCGCGCGGGCGCCGGCTGCTGCACCACCGCCATCGCCTCGGTCGGCAGGTCGATCGAGATCTCGGTGGCGTCGTCGCCGGTGGTCGCGGTGATCGTACCGCCGTGAAGCTCGACGAGGCTGCGCGTGATCGCGAGCCCCAGACCGAGCCCGCCGCGCGGCCGGTCGAGGCCCTGCGGCTCCTGCACGAATGCCTCGAAGATCCGCGCCGCGATCTCGGGCGGGATCCGGCCGTCGTTGCGCACGACGATCTTCACGCGACCGTCGCCGCGGATCGCATCGACGCTCACCCGCGCCTCGGGCGCGCCGTGCTCGGCGGCATTGACGAGCAGGTGCGAGATCGCGTTCGCGAGCCGCTCGACGTCGGCGACGACGGTCAATCCTGCGCGCGGCACCGCGACGTAGATCCGATCGGCGAACGGCCCCGACAGCTCGGTCGCGCGCTCGATCACGTCGGCGAGCTCGACGCGCTCGCGCTCGAGCTTCAGCGTGCCGCGAGCGATCCGCGAGTACTCGAGCAGGTCATCGAGCAGGCGCGCGAGATGGCGCATCGGCCGGTCGATCGCCGCGATGTCCTCGGTCTGACCGCGAATGCGCATGACGTCGAGTGTCGTGAGCACCGGCGCCAGGGGATTCCGCAGCTCGTGGGCGAGCATGTTGAGGAACTCGTCCTCGGCGCGGCGTGCGCGGACGTCTGCAATCGCCGCGAGCGCGAGAGCGGGAATCACCGTCTCGACGATGCGCTGGAAGAACGTCGCGTAGGCCGCATCCATCGGCCGCTGTGGATTCGGCTCGAGCTCGAGCGCGAGCTCCGACGAGATCGGCCAGGCGCCGGCGCGCGGCGTGCCCACCGGCACGATCGAGGCCTTCGCGATGTCATGGGGGTTCGCGCGGAGCACGGCCAGCACGGCCGTGCAGGCCTCGTCGGGCGTATGCGCACGCATCGGAGCGAGCCCAAGGTCGCGGAGCGTCTCGAGTCGTCGCCGTGCCACGACGTCGCTGGTCGTCTCGAGCCACGTGACAGCGAGTCCACCGTCGAGCTTCGTGAATACGATTGTCGCGAAGACTTCCTCGCGCGGCACCTGGCGGTCGAAGACGAGCCTCACCCCGTTCGCCACGCACGGGGCGCGCATGGCGAGCGGCTCCAGCACATCCCAGAGCGTGCCGAACCCTTCGCGCGCAGGGCGCCCGAGCACGGCAGCGTGGCAGGCGGGCCCAAGAAACGCCGCGAAAGCGGGATTTCCGTCGACTACGAGGTCATCACCGACCCAGATGCTGGTCGCCACGGGCGCGGTGAGGCAGAAGCGCATGTGCTCCGGGATCGACATCGTGAGGCACGTGACCATTGATTGGTTCCGACAAGCAAGCTTCGAAGAACTCTCAAGACAATCGGCATCGGGCGTGCACAACCCCGCGTTCATGAGTTTGGAGTTTCCTATCAGACTGGCCGGCCCCGACGACACCGCGGAGGTCGCGCGCCTGCTGCACGTCGACGACGTCGGCGGCCTCTCGCTCGCCGTTCTCGGCAAGCATTACCTGCTCGTGATCGACGCCCCGGACGGCGGCCTCGCAGCTGCCGCGGTCGTCCGCCTCGAAGCTCCCCGCGCCGACATCCGCGTGCTCGCAATCGCGAAGCCGTACGAGGGACGCGGTCTCGAAGAGCGGATCATCGAGCTCGTCGAAGAGATGTCGCACGCATTTGGCTGTACGCGTTTGAACGTACCTTCGCGCGCCGCCTGAACCTCGTGACCGGAGTTACGTGGGGACGTTCACTCCGGACATGTGAAGGACTGTGCGCTGGCTTGTCACCTCGCCCATAGCCATGGAATAGCAAGAGGGTGCTGGTCATCGTGCATTCGGGGCAGACGGGGGTGGAGCGAGGGGCGCACCGCGGCGCACTGGCAGCAGGAATTGCGGTGGCCGGGTTCATGCCCGTCGACGCCCGCGATGAGCTGGGCCCAGTTCCAGAGGACGTCTCGTCGCACCTCACGCCGTGCTTCGAACGCGGTCCACGCGCGGCCGTTCGCGCGAACGTCGCTCTCGCCTCGGGCGTGTTGCTGGTCGTTCCGGATCGCAGGCACGTCGACAAGTTCACCGCGATGCGCGCCGTCATGACCGCGGTCCGCGGTGCTCGCACGAAGGCACTCGTCTGCGATCCGACGAGCGACATCGACGAGGTCGCCGCCTGGGCGCGCGGCCTTCCCGAAACCTCGGGCTCGGTCCGCGTCCTGGTTACCGGTCCGCGCGG
>Ga0207683_10003541_pt1 | contig 13618 bp, 15 predicted proteins | sample KBSM73metaG_FD_184333 | JGI IMG/M metagenome (GOLD analysis project Ga0207683, IMG submission 184333) | Miscanthus rhizosphere microbial communities from Kellogg Biological Station, Michigan, USA - KBS M7-3 metaG (SPAdes) (version 2) | ecosystem: Host-associated > Plants > Roots > Rhizosphere >...
CGTCGCTGGTGCGCACGAGTGATGGCGGCCGCCATTGGGTTGGCATTCGCCCGCCGGTCGTCGGTCTCGTCGGAGTCGACGACTGCTCCACCGCGTGTGTGTCGAATGTGCGCTTCGCAACGCCGCTGGTCGGGTATTTGTTCGGTCCGCAGGCGTTCTATCTGACCACGGATGGCGGGGCGACATGGCAGCGGGAGGCGGGCGGCGCCGCGGCGCTCGAGATCGCTGATAACAACGTGCTCCGGGTTCCGTCCGGCGGTGGGCAGGGGTGCTTCCCTGGCTGCCCGGTTTCGGTCCAGGTCTCGACGATCGGTGGGACCGCGTGGCGTACGGTTCTTGCCCTGTCGTCGGCGCAGGTCGGCTTCGACACGGGCGTTCAGCTCTCGCGCACCGGTGGGCACGCGTACCTGCAGGTGTACGGCCATGTCTCCGGGGGCGCGAGCCAGGCGCACAGCGCGCTGTATGTGTCAGCCGACCGCGGTCTGACCTGGACCGATCGTGGTGAACCCTGCCCGCAGGTTTCTCCGGGTGAGGTCGATGCATCTGCCTTGAGCTCGGCGTCCGATCAGTCGGTCACCGTGCTGTGCACCCAGCGGTCGGGCTCGGCGTCTTTCGTGGCCGTATCGACCGACGGTGGTCGCACGTTCCAGCCCGGAAAGCTGCTGCCCAACCTTGAAATCCAGGTCGGCTCGGCGTCGTCGTCCACCGTGTTCGCCATCGGTTCGGTTGGTGGCCGCGAGTCCCTGGTCCGCAGCGTCGACCGCGGCCTCACCTGGAACGTGGTGGCGCAAAGCGGCCCGGCGACCAGCACCGCTGCGCCGCGCGGCGGCTTCCTCGGCTTCGAGTCGGCGACAACCGGCCGATGGGTCAGCCTGAGCGATCCCCGCACAGTCTGGACGACTAGCGACGGTGGCGCGACCTGGGTCCGGTACACATTCCCCGCCTAGCGTCGCTTCCCGCGCGCGGTTGGGATGGCTGGGGCTGATGTGAACCTCAGCCGGTAGCGCTCGTCCCATGAGCGCGCGGGAAGCAACAGCCCCAACTCGCCGGGCGGTTAGGTCGAGCGTTGGTAGGTGCGGAATGCGCGGGTGGCGAGCCAGGCCATGCCGATAGCCAGCAGGGCCAGGGCGCCCAGCCTCGGCAGTACCGCGCCCCAGTCCGGATCGGCCGACAATGTCTGGCGGCTGACCACCGCCGCCCAGTCAACCGGGTTGTAGCGAGCGACCGTTTGCAGCCAGTCCGGAGCGAGCGCGATCGCCATGACCGCTGAGGAAACGAACGCCAGCGGCAGGCTCAGGAACTGGCTGATGCCGATCAGCGCCTCCTGGGTCCGGGCGAGTAGCGCCACCGCGTTGGACATCGCGGCGAAGATGACGCACAGCAGCGAGGCCGCGACCAAAGTGAGCAGGATTCCGGTTGTGCCGCCGGGGTATCGGCCTCCGGCCGCATAGGCGATCCCGAACACGACCAGGGTCTGGATCAGGGTGGTGATCACCTGGTAGGCCAGGGTGCCGATCATCATGGCGCCGCGCGACACCGGCGAGGCAAGCAGCCGATCCATCACCCCGCGGTTCATGTCCTCGATGTAGATCGTGCCGGCCCAGGCGGCCGAGAACAGCACGGTCATCATGATCACGCCCGGCGAGATGAACTCGAGGTAGGACCCTGACCCGTCCTGGGACGACGCGAAGCCGGGGATGTGCACGACCGACCGGAACAGCTGGCCGAACAGCAGCAGCCAGATGACCGGCTGGACGAGGGTGATCGCGGCGTACCAGGGTTGCCGGATCAGTGCGCGGACGGACCGCAAGGTCAGTAGGCCGGAATGCACCAGTAGGTGTGATCGGGTCGGCCGCATCGCGGCCGTGAGGGTAGTCATCGCGAGTTCTCCTCCGTCGCGTGATAGGTGCGGCCGGCGTGCCGCAGGTAGACGTCATCCAGGGACGGGCGAGACACGGTGACCGAAGCCACCGTGACGCCGGTGTCGTCCAGGCTGGCCAGCACGGCCGGGACGGCGGTCGCACCGTGGTCGGCGCGGGCGCGCAGGCTGCTGCCCCCGTCCGAGCTGATCTCGCGCAGCCCCGGCACCCGGCCCAACCGAGTGACGGCGGCAGCCATCTGCGCGGCGGTGCCGAGTTCGACGACGATGGCGTCGCCCCGCAGTTCGCGTTTGAGGTCGTCAGCCGTACCTTCGACGACCACGCGACCGCGGTCGACGATGGCCAGCCGGTCCGCGAGCCGGTCCGCTTCGTCGAGGTAGTGGGTCGTGAGCAGCACAGTCGTCCGCTCGTCGGCGAGCCGTTCGATCTCCGCCCACATCTCAGCCCGGGCCTCCGGGTCGAGCCCGGTCGTAGGTTCGTCGAGGAAGAGCACCTGCGGGCGGTGAACCAGTCCGATCGCGACATCCAGGCGCCGGGCCATCCCGCCGGAGTAGGTCCGGACCAGCCGGTTGGCGGCGTCAGTGAGGCCGAACCGGTCGAGGAGTTCGCCGGCGCGGGTGGCCGCGGCCCGGCGGCTCAGTCCCTGGATGCGGGCGGCGAGCAGCAGGTTCTCGCGGCCGGTGGCCATCGGATCGCTGCTTGCCTTCTGCGAGACCAGGCCGATCTCGCGGCGCACCGGCCCGGGGTAGCGGACGACGTCGATGCCGGCCACGCGGGCGTCGCCCGAGTCCGGCCGCGACAAAGTCGTCAGAATCTTGACCGTCGTTGACTTGCCCGCGCCGTTGGGCCCGAGCAGACCGAAGATGGTGCCGGCGGCGACGCGGATGGACAGCTGATCGAGAGCCCGGACCGGCGCGCCACCACGAGGTCCGGGGTAGGTCTTGACGAGATCGCACACCTCGAGCGCGACCTCGCCGGAGTGCGGTTTCGCCGGGGTGCGGATCGGCAGCACGGCATTGTTGTGCGGAGACATGACGGGATTGACTCCTCGGGTTGATGGGGAGTCGGCGCCCTCGTCACCTATCGTGAGCATGCGCCCCGGGACGATCCCGTGTGCTCAGGCGACGGTGCGTCGGCTCGGCGGTAAGGCCGCGGGCCGGGTGTTGCCGCACCCGGTCCGCGGTTGGTCAGGACCTGGTATCTGGAGCCAGCAGCGCGGCAGCCTCCTCTCCGAGATAGCGAACCGGGTCGGCGGAGATTTCGGCCATCGTTGCGCCGTTGCCGATGAGTTCATGCATGTGACGCCAGACGTGGGCGCCGCCCAGCGTTCCCGAACGGATATCGCGCACGAGCTTGGTCACGAAGTCGAGCTCGGCCGTGAGCATCGCCAGCCGATAAAGGCTTTCGACAAGGAACAGCTCCGGCAGGTTGCGCTCGCGGGCCACGTCGTGCATTGCCTCCATCGACCGGATTTCGATGCGCAACCGCTCCGCGCGGTGGTCGAGTAGCCGCGCGACCTCGTCCGGTGGGAGCGCCGCGGCGAGCGACAGTCCGGCCTCAAACGCCAGATACTCCTTGACCGGCGTGGACAGCAGCTCGGCGAGCCAGTCCTCGAACTCCTCGACGCCGGCCGGGGTGATCGCGTAGACGGTGCGCTCGGGTCGCCGACCCTCGCGTGTCGTCTCCTGCGCCTCGATCAAATGGTGCTTTTGCAATGACTCGACGACCGCGTACAGCGATCCGTAGTTCAGCTTGATGCTCCCCTCCTTGCCCCGTTCCCGCAGCGTCGTGGAGATCTCATAGGGATGCATGGGCCGCTCGGTCAGGCAGCCGAGAATGGCAAGCGCGAGCGGGTTGCTCACGCGGCGACGAGTCATTGAATGGTTCCCTTCGAATACTCGGACTAGAGTAATTGTGGAATGGATATCACGCAAGTCGATATATGGCAGCCGTCGACAGCTCGTCCGCAGCCCGGCCGGGGAACGCGGTTTCCGGGCGGTCTTGGACGCGCGGCGCTCCGAGCGCATCAAGGTCGCGATCACGATGGGTCGGGTGCAACAGCTCGCGATCAACTGGCGATGATCTCGCAGTTATGGTTGCTATTCGGCATTAAGGGCAAGATCGCAGCCGAGGTGTCCGGGCAGATCGGGAATCAACCGGCGACGACCTTACCGTCGCCCCAGAGCGATAGATCCAAGATCACGCTTGACAACCTGGAGGCGTCACGATCGGACTCTCTGGCAGGCTTACGCATAGCCGGTGTGACGCCACGCCACCCGTCCCAACGACCGCCGAGGAGGATGCCAGGTGAGCGACGTCCGGCGGCATGGATCGGGCGGCCCGTTCGAGGAGCTGGTCGGCTACAGCCGGGTCGTTCGGGCCGGGGATTTCGTGTTCGTGAGCGGGTGCACGTCTGTCGCAGACGGCGAAGTAGTCCACGCCGGAGAGCCGGCCGCACAGACTCGGCAGGCGATCGAGAACGTTCGTGCGGCACTCGCGCGGGTCGGTGGCACGCTGGCGGACATTGTGCGCACGCGCATGTTCGTCACCGACATCGGGCGGTGGGAAGAGTACGGGCTGGCGCACGGCGAGGCGTTCGGCGAGATCCGGCCGGCGTCGACGATGGTCGAGGTGTCGGCCCTGATCGACCCGCGCATGCTCGTCGAGATCGAGGCAGATGCCTACGTCGGCGGCCGCCTGTGACCGTGCTGGCCCGCTTGCACCGACCACTGCGGTCCAGTCGTGTCCTCGTGTTCGGTGCGCGCTCGTGACGCTTGCGGTCCGCGTCATCCCGTGCCTGGACGTCGACGCGGGACGTGTCGTCAAAGGCGTGAACTTCGTCGGGCTGCGGGACGCAGGCGACCCCGTCGAGCTGGCCCGTCGCTACGACGCCGAGGGGGCCGATGAGCTGACGTTCCTCGACATCACCGCGTCCTCGGCCGGCCGAGAGACGACATATGCGGTCGTGCGGCGAACCGCGGAACAAGTATTCATCCCGCTGACCGTCGGCGGGGGCGTGCGCACGAGCGCCGACGTGGACCGGTTGCTGCGGGCCGGTGCGGACAAGGTCGGCGTGAACACGGCGGCAGTACGACGCCCCGAGCTTCTCGGCGAAATCGCCCATCGCTTCGGACGGCAAGTGCTCGTCCTGTCGGTGGACGCTCGTCGCGTTCCGCCGGGCGCCGGTCCCACGCCGAGCGGCTTCGAGGTGACGACCCATGGCGGCCGTAACGGCACCGGGATCGACGCGGTCGCCTGGGCGGCCACCGCGGCCGAGCTCGGCGCCGGGGAGATTCTGCTCAATTCGATGGACGCCGACGGGACCAAGGACGGTTTCGACCTCGAGCTGATTCGCCTGGTCCGCGCCGCCGTCACGGTCCCGGTGATTGCGAGTGGCGGGGCCGGCCGCGCGCAGCACTTTCCCGCGGCCGTGGCCGCCGGCGCGGATGCGGTGCTTGCCGCGAGCGTGTTCCATTTCGGTCAGCTCACCATTGGCGCCGTGAAGTCCGAACTGGCGGCGGCCGGCCTGCCGGTTCGGGCCTGACTCACAGTTTGATCGCGGCGCTGACGAGTTGGGCGACTGAGGTCTCGTCGCCGGAGTAGTCGACCGTGGCGACCCGCTGCCGCCCGAACGCCACCAAGGTGAGTTCCACCGGATCGCCGCTCACGACGACGCTCTGACCGTCCACCGGCTTTCGGGCAACCGCCTCCTCGCCGTGGGGATCGACGAGGACAACCCCGACCGGTGCCTGCCGCAACGTCAGCCGAGCCGCCAACCGCAACTGAGACCAGATCGCCATCCGGCGATCGGCCCCTATGTCCCGCGGGGGCGACGGCTCCGGTCCGGCTCGCCGGGCATCCTCATGGTGCACGACATACTCCAAGAGGTTGACTCGGTCCGCCACCGCCGGCACCGCGAGCGGTGACCACCACGGCGGCCCGTTGTGAACGCGTCGCACCAACTCGTCATACGGCACAGTCTCGGCGTAGTGGATGATCCGATCGTTCGACCAGCGTCGGGCGGCGTCGACCGGGAGCCGATTCGCGGCCTGCGTCAACGACCGCTCGCGCAGGATGACGTGGGCGGCAAGTTGGGCAGCCGTCCACGGTTCACACAGCGTCGGCGCGTCCGGCTTCGTGTGCGCCAGCGTATCGGCGAAGTCGAACCGTTCCGCGACGGCATGGGACGTCATAGGGCGACTCTAAGCTGGCATATGGCCGCTCCCGGGCGAAGACAAAGGCTCTTAGTCTTCACACAGCAGGTTCCCACGTTTGGCTCAGTCGGCTCACTCAGGCTGGACACAGCCAATCCAATGCAAGGGAGTGCCCATGACCACCGCCACCGCGGCCAAGCGACGCGTCTTGGTCGTTGACGACGAGGAGAACGTCACCCACCTGGTGTCGTCTGCGCTGCGTTTCGACGGCTTCGAGACAGTGACCGCCGACAATGGCCAGTCCGCCCTCGCCGCTGTCGCGGAGGCGGATCCGGATCTCGTTGTCCTTGACGTGATGATGCCGGGCATGGACGGCCTCGGCGTGCTGCAGAACCTCCGGGCGGCGGGTTCCCAGGTCCCGGTCATCTTCTTGACGGCGCGGGACACCGCGAACGACCGCATCGGCGGGTTGCGCGCCGGCGCCGATGACTACGTCGTCAAGCCGTTCAGCGTCGAGGAACTGCTCGCGCGCGTGCACGCGGTCTTGCGCCGCTCGGCGCCGGACGAGGCCCGCGAGGGTGTGCTGCGCGTAGCCGACCTCGAACTGGACGAAAACAGCCACGAGGTCACCCGCGCCGGCCACGAGATTCACCTCACGGCCACGGAATTCGAGTTGCTCCGCTACCTGATGCGCAACGAGCGGATGGTGCTGTCCAAGGCGCAGATCCTCGACCGGGTCTGGAAGTACGACTTTCAAGGGCAGTCGAACATCGTCGAGCTCTACATCGGATACCTGCGCAAGAAGGTCGACGCGGTGGAGCCCAAGCTCATCCATACCGTCCGCGGGGCCGGGTATGTCATCAAGGCGCCCCGCGCCTAACTTGTTCATCTCGGCCCGCCCAGTGCGCTATGCCGGGGTCGTTCGTACGCTTGAGCCACGATGAGCCGTGACTATGACCTCGGTGGCCGTGACACGCATGTCGAGGTGAGCGAGATACCCACGCCCGTGTCCCACGACGGTCCGTGGGATCCCAACGTCGAGGAGTTGAAGTCACCGCCGCCGACGGCTGATCCGCCGGCCCCTCCCGCGGCGCTGCCGGCCAAGGGCACGTCCCGGCGTCGGCGCATCCTTCCGCGCACCCTGGCCGGCCGACTGATTCTCGGCGTCGTGTCGCTCGTCCTCGTGCTGGTCCTCGCGATGGGTTTCGCTACATACGCGCTGCTGCGCCCGTACCTGTACGGCCAACTGGACCAGCAGCTCCGGCCACTCGCGAGCAACAACGCGAACCGGATCACCAACTGCCTGAATATGAATGCGCCCCTGACACCGAACAACCCTACGACTTGCAACTTGACCAATCGGTTCGGCTTCCACGCCGCTCAGCCGCAGTGGATCGCCGTATACAGCTCTGACGGCAAGCCGCTCGTCGACAGCCTGGAGGGCGGCCCCGACTATGTGCTGCTTACCTTGACATCGTCGGATGCCAACCGCGTGATCGGCGATATTGGCGGGACGCACACGGTCACCTCGACAGACGGCACCGAGATTCGGGTCATAGCCCAGGCCTTCGCGCCCGGCCTCATCGTGGTCACAGGGTTGTCGACCGGCGAGGTGAACACCACGATGCATCGCCTCGTGGTGATCGAGCTCGGAATCGGACTCGGCTTGCTGGTCGTTGCGTTCGTCGCCACCGCCTACGGGGTCCGGCTCAGCCTGCGCCCATTGCGCCGAGTTACGAGCACCGCGCGTGAAGTCACCGCGGAGCTGTCGCCGGAGGGCGCCGGCCTGGATCGCCGGGTCCCGGTCGCACCATCCGAGGTCGACACCGAGGCCGGGCAGATGGCCGAGTCCGTCAACACCTTGCTCGGTGCCGTCGAGACGCAGTTCGCCGCTCGGGTCGCAAGCGAGGAGCGGATGCGGCAGTTCATGGCCGACGCCTCACACGAGCTGCGCACCCCGCTGACCTCGATCCGCGGATACGCCGAGCTGGCCCGCATGCGGCGCGCGAACGGCACAGCTGACGTCGACAGCGATGCCGACACGCTGAACCGCATCGAGTCCGAGGGCACCCGGATGTCCCGCCTCGTCGACGACCTGCTCCTCCTCGCCCGCACCGATCGAGGAGCCGCGCCGCAGCTAGAACCGGTCGACACCGCCGATCTGGTGTCCACCGCCGTCGAGGGTGCTCAGGCGGCGTTCCCGCAGCGCCGCATCGAGGTTGCGGTTGACCCTGAGGTGCCGTTGTACGGCGACTACGACCAGCTCCTCCGCGTCGTGCGCAATCTGGTGACCAACGCCGCTGTGCATACGGCCCCGGGTGGTCCAGTCCGGGTCAGCGCCTATCGGGACGGGTCAGAAAGCGTCTTGCGCGTGGACGATTCCGGGCCGGGACTGCCGCCGGACGAAGCGGCCCAGGTGTTCGACCGATTCTGGCGCGCCGACAAGGCCCGGACACGGGCCCGTGGCGGCAGCGGACTCGGCATGTCGATCGTCCGGTCGATCGTCGAGGCCCACGGCGGGACGGTACGGTTCGACAGCTCGGTCCGATCTGGAAGTACGGTCACCGTTCGGCTCCCGTCGTCGCCGGCCCAGGCCGGCTGGCGCGCCGCGACGGTCTGAGCGGTCCGAACCGGCTCCGGACGACCGGGCACAATCAAGGCATGCCCGCTCGCGGTCCGTCCGACCTTCCGCCCGCCATCGCCGCACGTCTGAAACGCGACGCGGCCGGCCTCATCGTTGCCGTCGTGCAGCAGCACGATACCGGCGAGGTGCTCATGGTCGGCTGGATGGACGACGAGGCCCTGTACCGCACGCTCAGCACCGGCCGAGCCACGTTCTGGTCCCGGTCGCGCCAGGAGTACTGGGTGAAGGGAGCGACGTCGGGGAACATCCAGCTGGTCAGATCGGTCGCCCTCGACTGCGACGGTGACTCTGCGTTGGTTCGCGTCGACCAGATCGGCGCGGCGTGCCACACCGGCGACCGGACCTGTTTCGATCTCGGCGCCCTGCCGGTCTCGACGGCGGACGCGGAGCGGGCGGCATCCTCGACGTCATGAGCGCACCGATCGGCCGCCGCGAGCTGCGCGACATAGCCCGTACCCATCGGCTCGTGCCGCTCACCCGCACCCTGTTCGCCGACGCGGAAACGCCGGTAGGTGTTTATCGCAAACTCGCCGCGGACCGCCCGGGCACGTTCTTGCTGGAGTCCGCGGAACCGGGCCGATCGTTCTCCCGGTGGTCGTTCGTCGGAGTCAATGCCGTCGCCACGCTGTCGGCCCGGGCGGGCGAAGCGGTGTGGAGCGGGCAGGTCCCGGACGGCGTACCGACCGACGGCGATCCGCTGGAGGTACTCGGCGCGGCGTGGCGGGCGCTGCGCGGCCCGCGCCTGCCGGGGCTGCCGCCGCTCACCGGCGGCTTCGTCGGCTATCTCGCCTACGACGTGGTTCGCCGGATCGAGACGCTGCCGCAGAAGGCCGAGGACGATCTGGGCCTGCCCGAGCTGACCATGCTGCTCGTCACCGATCTGGCGGCCGTGGACCACCACGAGTGCTCCGTGACGCTCATCGCCAACGCGGTGGTGCACGCCGGGATGTCAGCCGGCGAGCTCGATGCGGCCTACGCCGACGCCCACCGCCGGTTGGATCAGATGCAGGCGGCGCTCGCTACTCCGTCCGCGCCGACCGTGGCCGAGATCGGCCAGCCCGAACCCAAGCCCGCGGTGTCCCGCACGCCGGCGGGGGAGTACCAACCTGCCGTGGAGCAGGCGCTCGAGGCCGTGCGGGCCGGCGAGGTCTTCCAGATTCAGGTTGGTCAGCGCTTCCAGGTCGACACGGACGCGGACGCATTCGACGTTTATCGGGTGCTGCGCACCCTGAACCCGTCGCCGTACATGTACGTGCTGCGGCTGCCTGGCCTCGACATCGTGGGGTCCAGCCCGGAGGCGCTGGTCACCGTCGCGGACGGCGTAGCCGTCCTGCACCCGATCGCCGGCACGCGCCGGCGGGGGGAGACGGCCGAGCGCGACGCCGCGCTGGCCGCCGAGCTGGTCCGAGACCCGAAGGAGCGGGCCGAGCACGTCATGCTTGTCGACCTCGCTCGCAACGACCTCGGGCGGGTATCGGCGCCCGGATCGGTCGAGGTCGTCGAGTTCGGATCGCTCGAGCGCTACAGCCATGTCTGGCACATCGTCTCGACCGTGCAGGGCCGGGTCGCCGACGGTTGTGACGCATTCGACGTCCTGCGCGCAAGCTTCCCCGCGGGCACCCTCACCGGTGCGCCCAAGGTGCGGGCAATGGAGCTCATCGAGGAACTCGAGCCGGTCCGCCGAGGGGTGTACGGCGGGGCCGTCGGTTATCTCGATGCGGCAGGCGACCTGGACATGGCGATCGCGATCCGCACCGCCGTGATGACTCATGACCATGCCTATGTGCAGGCCTCGGCCGGGATCGTTGCCGACAGCATCCCCGCGCTCGAAGAGCAGGAAACCCGGAACAAGGCGCGGGCAGTGTTGCAAGCGATTGCAACCGCCGAGACGCTGCGGGCCGTGGCGGAGCCAGACCCGTCTCATCGGATTTCGCAGTGACGCCCGTTGGACGTGTGACGTTCGCCGCGGCCCTGCTCAGCCTCGTTGTCGGTGGCGCGCTGGCCCTGTTCGCCAGTGGCCGAGGATGGCAGACCGTGACCGCGCACCGGGCCCGGCCCCTCGCGGACGACGTGCTGGATGTGAGCGGACGCACGCTGCATCCCGCAGTGACCGGGCTCGCGGTGGTGGCGCTGGCCGGGGTGGTCGGCATTCTTGCCACCCGAGGCATAGCTCGCCGGATCATCGGGGCGGTGCTGGTGGTCGCTGGCGCAATCGTGGGCTGGGACGCCGTGACCGGGTTGCACGCGATCTCACCGGAGCACGCGCGAGCCTTGCTCCGTGATGCCCAAACCGGCGTCGGGCTTGACGCGGGCCAAGCTGTGACCGTCGCCGTGCACCCGATTTGGCCCGTGCTGGCTGGGCTCGGGGGTGTGCTCATCGTCCTCGGCGGAGCATTGACGATCGCGTGCGGCGTGGCCTGGAAGGGTCTTTCTGGCCGTTACGAGCATCCTCAGCCGGGAGCCGGGCCGCAGCCCGACGCGAGGCTGTGGTCCGCACTCGACCGGGGCATCGACCCGACGGCGGATCCGGCGCCAGACGTCACGGCCGACCCGCCCGAGCCGGCGGCGCGGCCGGCCCGGGATCGAAGCGTCGGCGCACCGGATGACGCCGGGAGCGACTCGTCGACTCGTACCGAACCCTGACCTGGCGGTGACCGTGGACGCCGCCCGGGGACCGTAGATTGCCTGGTGTGCCGACGGATCCGAACGCTGTCCGCGGGCTGATCCTCGTCGCCGAGGACGAGGCCGCGATCGCCGATTTGATCCGGATGTACCTCGCGAAGGCCGGTTACGGCGTCCATATCGAGAAGGACGGAGCGGCGGCCCTCGCGGCGATCCGCCGGCTCAAGCCGGCGGCCGTCCTGCTCGACATCGGCCTGCCCGAGCTGGACGGCGTCGAGGTGTGCCGCCGACTGCGCGCGGAGCAGAACTGGGTTCCGGTGCTGTTCGTCACTGCGCGGGACGACGAGGTCGACCGCGTGGTGGGCCTGGAACTCGGGGCCGACGACTATGTAACGAAACCCTTTTCACCGCGGGAACTCGTCGCGCGGGTGACCGGCGTCTTGCGCCGGACCAAGGGCGTGCCGGACGCGATGCCGCCGCTCGAAGTCGGAGACGTCCGGCTCGATCCGGTCGAGCGGCGGGTGTTCTCCGGTACCGCGGAGGTGGCCCTGACCGTCACCGAGTTCGATCTGCTGGCGCATCTGATGCGACGCCCGGGTCGGGTGTACAGCCGCGAGCAGTTGCTGAGTGAGGTGTGGGGTTACGCATCAGTCGCTGGGACCCGGACGGTCGACGTGCACATCGCCCAGATCCGGGCCAAACTCGGCGCCACCAGCCCACTACGAACCGTCCGGGGCGTCGGCTATGCGGTCGAGGCGCCGCGCCGGTGATCCGCCGCCGAGGCACTCTGGCACTGCGCATCTCGTTGCTCAGCGTCTCAGTCGCTCTCATCACGGCCGTGGTCGCCGGGGGTATCGCCGTCGGGCTGGTCCGCCAAGCGAATGATCGGACCGCGAAGCAGCTCCTGGCCCGCTTGGCCGAGGATGCCGAAGCGGTGGCTACAGCTCCGAGCGAGTTCGCCGCTTATTGGGCCGGTTCAGCGGCGGCATCGGTCGAGCGGGATTACAAAGCCGGTCGTGTGAAGACGGTTAAGCGAGATAAGACATGACCTGGACCATGGTGGTGAGGATCGGGCTGATCGGGGCGATTGGATGGGCGGTGATGCAGCCGACGCTGGCCGGCTGCCGGGCCTATCGAGACTGGCAGGGGAGCATTACGGGCTGGGCCTGTGGGGTCTGGCCATGATATGCTGATGATGGTGAAACGGAGAGGACAGATGACAGAATTAGCAATGCTCGAAGCGATGACGGCCAAGGCTTATCGGGCCATGGTCAACGGCTCACAGGCCGATGCGAAGCCGCCGGAGGGTCGGAAGTATAGAGCCTGGGCGACGGCCTATGACGCGGTCCAGGCTTATGGCGAGGAGCATGGGCTGTTGGGGCTAAAGCCGCTCTGGCGGAGCCGAGCTATGCAAAAGGCGAATGGCGAACGGTGTGACGCCGTGTGACTTTTGGCCGTTTTTGGGGTCCGAGGCGGTGTGACCGGTGTGACCGGTGTGACCGGCCGGTCACGTGGTTGCAGGGCTGTTGCGAGGATGTGTCAGGTGAGGCGTTACCGGCAAGTGCTGGTGACGCCTTTGCTATTTCAGATGGTAACAAGGTAACAGAGAATAAAACCCTTATATCGTGTGTGAGGTAAACATTAGAGCTCTCCCTGTGTGTTGCAGTGCAGCATGAGTAAAGAGTGTGTGTGTATAGGGGGTCAGAAGGGAGCCTGTGTGACGTGTTACCGCCTCGGATGGGCCTGTCAGGTGCACAGTGCGCGGGGCTCATGCTCGTATTCCCGCTCGGTCACCTGCTCGCATTCCCGTTCGGTATCCTGCTCGCCTAGCGCCTCGATCCCGGTCGCTCGGTCGTCAGCTGGCCAGGCCCTCGCGCGCGACGCGAGTCAATCCGACATACATGCTCCCACCCTCCCGACCCGATCGAGGGTAGCACTCGCATCACGATATGTCAACTAACTCATAAGGATCAGTCCATGTCCGATAAGCCAAGGTTATCGGACATCGGACATAATCATCAAGTATCACTTGCATATCTCATCGAGATATGCTATGATACCAGGGTGGGGCGGGGGCTATCTCTTCGATATACCTGTTGATAACTCAACATATCTGTGGATAACTTGCATAACTCTTTGGGGGTAGACCTGATATATCTGATCGCCCCCCCTTGACTGTTGCAAAAATATCGCGCGAACAAACACGGATAGTGAAATGCTATTTTGATATAATTTAATATAACCAAGATAAATAACTATCTCGCGCGCGCGAGACCCCGTGTCCGGCACGCACTTGACAGCCCCCTCGGACCTGCCTA
>Ga0207683_10003543_pt1 | contig 13614 bp, 10 predicted proteins | sample KBSM73metaG_FD_184333 | JGI IMG/M metagenome (GOLD analysis project Ga0207683, IMG submission 184333) | Miscanthus rhizosphere microbial communities from Kellogg Biological Station, Michigan, USA - KBS M7-3 metaG (SPAdes) (version 2) | ecosystem: Host-associated > Plants > Roots > Rhizosphere >...
CTCTTGCTTGGAAAATTCCAGAAGTTTGGATTCATAAGGCAATCGCTTCAGCTCGAGTGTAAGCATGACACGCCATGCGAAAGGACTGCCGCTGCCCCAGTAGAGTTCTATAGCCATGGATGGAATCTCCTTCGAAAAATTTAGTTTATTTCTCCAGCTCGGGATAACATCGAAAAATCCCTTCTTGGTTAAAAGGAATCCGCCGCGGCGAATCGAGGTAGCGGGCAATGCGCGGGCGAGCCGCCACCCGATCCCGGAGCGCGAGGGCACGGCGATATTTTTTTTCGAGTTTTTTCATCGCTTTCGGAAAAGCATAGCGCAGTCCTTCGATCATTTGGAACAGAGAAAGGTCGACGTAGGAAAATGGTCGGCCGAGAAGAAACCCATTTCCTTTCGAGTTGCGCTGCAAGATTCCTTCGAAGTAATCGAAGAACTTGGGCATGCGCTCAGCGGTAAAATCCGCGGCGCGCCGTTTGGCTTCGCGCTTCTGATCTTCGTAGTAAAGGCTGCCGGAGATCGGATGATGCGTATCGTGAGCTTCGGCGACCCAGTCGGCAATCGTCAGTTGCAGCTGGTGCGCCCACAACCGGCCGGGTTCATTTTTCGGCGCGAGGCCGAGGCGCGGGCCAAGAAAAAATAGAATATTCGCGGTCTGTGCAATCACGAGTTTGCCCGCCTTCAGAAACGGCGGCGCAAAGGGCGGATTTTTTATCGACCGACTTTCCATGGCGCGCATCATCGCCGCCATGCCTTTCGGCTCACGCGCAACGTCGAGGTAATCCGCTCCCGCATCTTCGAGCGCCAAGCGAACAAACTCGCCCCGCCCCTGAATCGATGGCCAGTAGTAAAGCTCATAGCGCATGGGTCAGCCTCCCTTCGAGACGGAATTTTCTCAATTCTCTGCAATCGTAAACGATGCTTTCTGCTACCAGGTGATGCCGTTGACAAACAGGGATTGCGGGGAATTTGTTTATATATCAGCAAACACACGGAAAATCTCCCCTAGCCCCTCTTTTGCAAAAAGGGGAAATTAAGTGGCAATGAAGGAAACATAATTTTAACGGTCGCTCTCAATCCAAAGCATCAAGAAAATGAATAATGTCAATCAAGACGGTTCCTCCCTTTGGCAAAGGGAGGTTAGGAGGGATTTAGATGCGATGAGCTCACCAGCCTGGTGCTGTGGTCAGTCGCTCACAGAAATCTATTCACTCACTTCAAAATCTTCCGTGCATACTCGCCGGCCGGCTCGCGCCAGGTGTTGATCACGTCTTCGCCATAGAAGCGCAGTTTCTCAAACTCTTCGGGCGTCGTTGTATCCTTGGCCGCCGGCGTGTTGAAGCGCGCGAGCCATTTCGTATCGACATCGAGACGCCGGCTACCTTGAGTCAACGCGCGGCCGTAGAGATCCTGTCCTTCTTTGCCGAGCAGCCAGTTGATATAAACCTTTGCCGCATTTGGATGGGGTGCGTTCGCCATGATTGCGACGGCGCCAAACCCGTTGCTTCCACCCATGCGCTCTTTGATCGAGGTGAGCGCTTTGATCGGCAATCCCCCTTTTATGTATGGGTCGACGAAGCGCTGCGCCAATCCGAGCGCAATGACCAAATTGCCTTTTGCTAATCCGACGGCGATTTGTTGGCCGTCACGTTGAATGAAAAGATCTTGCTGCGCCAGCCTTTGGAGAAATTCTTTTCCCTTGGCGCGCATCAAATACCCCCAAAGGCCTTGGCCCGCGCTGGGAATGCGCGGATCAAACATGCCGATCTTGCCTTTCCATTTGGGCTGTAAAACGTCATCGTACGAGGTGATTTCCCCTGGCTTTACCAGGTCGGCGTTGTAAAAAGGCGGCACCGAAAAATCCGCCGAGAACGAATAAATGAACCGATTGGTTTTGACATTGTCTTCCCACATATGCCCGCCCCACCATTGTTTGGGATCTTTGACGTCGGGAAGAATCACAAAATCCATAAACGGCGCCAGCATGTTTTCATTTTTGAGCGGCTCCAGAGTTCCTGAGCCACCGTGCAGAACGTCAAAGTAGCTGACTCCCGCTTTAAACTCCGCGATTGCGCGCTGTGCATTCTGCGCTCCCTGTGCCGAAAGCAGTTCCAACTCGATGCCGAAACGGTTTTCGAACGTTTCTTTGAACTGCTTGCGCAACACCGCGGTCGGCGGCCCGCCGGCGACGACCTTGCCTTCCTTCTTCGCCGCCTCGACAACCCTTTGCCATTCATTGGCGCTGTCCGCCGCATACGATCCGTTGACGAAAACGACGGTCACAAAAAGAAATAACCAAAACACATTGAGCGGTCCTCGAGTCATTCAGCTCTCCTTGTTGTAGGGGCGCGGCATGCTGCGCCCCTACCGGCGATGGCACGGAGGCTTGCATAACGTAAGTCGCTGCGCGAAGTCAAAGGATTCATCTCAATTGCATCGCAGAACCGCACCGAATTCAATTGTGCACTCGCAATGCAATACGTTATAAAACATTCGGCCCGAGGCGATTAACCTCTTTGGGAAGGGCGTTCGCGTGCGCAGGAGGTCAGCATGGCAACTGTGAAACTAATCCAGAGCTGCATTTCGCATCAAATCTTCATGGTTTTTCTTTTGCTCCATTTCTCGCCGTGGGCGGCCAACGCGCAGGATGCTTCGAAAAAGCTCCTGGTTGGCTATGCCGGCTTGATCTCGACCCACTCGAGCGTCTGGCTCGGTGAGGACCTGGAATTTTATAAGAAGCATGGTCTCGATGTTACTTCGGTGTTCATCAGCAGCGGATCGGTGACTTCGCAGGCATTGGTCGCCGGGGAGGCCAACCTGGCATCCACCAGCGTCGGCCCCACAGCAGGCGCCGTCAGCGGCGGTGCGGACTTGGTGATCGTGGCTGCAACGATACACATTCTTCCATACCAGCTCTGGGTCACTCCCCAGATCCGCCAGCCCGCCGATCTGAAAGGCAAGCGAGTCGCCATCAGCACCTTCGGTTCCGGCAGTCATTTGGCGGTAGAGGTTGCGCTGCGACAGCTCGGCCTCGATCCCACGCGCGACAAAATCGCAATCATCCAAGTCGGAACCCAGCCGGAGCGAGTGGCGTCCCTGGTCACGGGCAAGATCGAAGCGACATCATTGGAGCCGGGTTTCGGCCAGGCGGCACGAGACAAGGGGCTCACGGTAATCACTGATCTCACCAAACTCGATACGCCTTATCTAAATACCATCATCGTCGCGTCGCGACGCTACATCAAGGAGAATCCGCAGCAGATGGAAGCCTTTCTCAAAGGCACCATCGATGGCTTGTACTTTTTGTCGAACCCAGCCAATGAGAAAGCCGTCAAGAGCGTTTTGGCGCGGCGAATGAAGCTGACGACGCCTCAAAGTATCCAGATCATGTACGACACGACGGTGGAGATTCATGCCAAGACCAAGCTTCCCTACGCGACTCTGGCCGGAGTGCAAAACATGATCGATGCGCTGATCCGAGTGAATCCGCGTCTGGCCAAAGTCAAGGCGGCGGAGATGATCGATAATTCTTTCATTGAACGGCTGGACAAATCCGGTTACATCGCGGAAGCGATGAAACGCGGCCGATGATGAGAAAAGAAAATCAGCGAAAAGCTTGAACTCACCACGACGTAATTGATAATCGGCGGTCCGGTTCCGTCATTCCCGCATGTTTTTAGCGAAAATCCAGGCGGAATTCGGACTGGACCCCGATTAAAACATTCGGGGTGACGACTCGGGACATCGTGGGACAGACTTCGTGCTATGGGCGAGTGTAATTACTACAATTACTTCGTGGGTGAAAAAACTTCGTTTCGATGACTGATCCAACTCCTCAATACGACGTCCTGGTCGCAGGCGGCGGAAATGCAGCACTGTGCGCGGCCATTACGGCGCGCCGCGCCGGCGCTAGCGTGCTCGTGCTCGAAAGCGCGCCGAAGGATTTCCGCGGCGGCAACAGCCGTCATACACGCGATATTCGCTACATGCATAAGGCGGCAACGGAATACGTGACCCATGCTTATGGTGAGGAAGAGTTTTGGCAGGATCTTCTGGGAGTCACCGGCGGCGCGACCAATGAGGGTCTCGCCCGTTTGATTATCCGCGAATCTGAAGATCTCGCCGATTGGATGGCGAAGAACGGCGTCCGCTGGCAGAAGCCGCTGCGCGGCACGCTTCACCTCGCCCGCAGCAACCTCTTCATGCTCGGCGGCGGCAAGGCGATGATGAACGCGTACTATGAGACGGCGAATAAACTCGGAGTGCAGGTTCACTATGGAACCGAGGTCCGGGAGTTAACCATTAGCGATGGTGAATTTGTTTCGGCGCTGTCGGTCAGTGCGGGTGTATCGCGCCTGATCGAGACCCAAGCGATTGTTGTTGCTGCCGGCGGTTTCGAAGCCAATATCGCATGGCTCAAAGAATACTGGGGCGAAGCGGCGGATAATTTCGTGATCCGCGGGACGCCGCACAATCAGGGAACGCTGCTAAAAGCACTGCTCAACAACGGCGCCAAGCCCGTGGGCGATCCGTGCGGCTGCCACGCCGTCGCGCTCGATGCCCGCGCGCCAAAATTCGACGGCGGCATCGTCACCCGGCTCGACAGCGTGCCGTTCGGCATTGTCGTCAATAAAAAAGCACAGCGCTTTTATGACGAGGGCGAGGATTTCTGGCCCAAACGCTATGCCATCTGGGGTAAGCTCATTGCGGAGCAACCCGACCAGATCGCCTATTCGATCATCGATTCAGAAGCGTTGCCACATTTCATGCCGTCGGTATTCCCGCCGGTCGAGGCAGCCTCGATCCCGGAGCTCGCGACGGCGTTGGGTATTGAACCGCGCACGCTTGGTGCCGTCGTCGATGAATTCAACCGCTCAGTGAACGGCGGCAGATTCAACCCCGGCACATTGGACGATTGCCGCACCGAAGGATTGGAACCGCAAAAAAGTCATTGGGCGCGGCCGATCCAAGCGCCGCCTTTCTATGGTTACCCGCTGCGCGCCGGAATTACTTTTACCTATCTAGGCGTGACGGTCGACGCTCGCGCGCAGGTGATCATGGGCAATGAACGGCCGGCAAAGAACATCTTTGCCGCGGGCGAGATGATGGCCGGCAATATTCTCGGCAAAGGTTATCTGGCCGGTTTCGGATTAACCATCGGTTCGGTCTTCGGAAGAATCGCCGGGCGGGAGGCGGCGCGCCGTGCCGGATTTTGATCTGGTCAAAGACGGCGCGCGGCAAATGACGATTTGCAACGCGTGCAGATACTGCGAGGGATACTGCGCGGTCTTTCCGGCGATGGAACAGCGCCGCGTTTTTACCAAAGCTGATCTGACCTATCTCGCGAATCTGTGTTTTGACTGCCGTGACTGTTATTACGCGTGCCAGTATGCACCACCCCATGAGTTCGGCGTTAATATTCCGAAGCTTATGTCCGAGCTGCGCGCGGACACTTATCGCGAGTTTACTTGGCCGGCGATTCTTTCCGGCTTGTTCAAACAGAACGCGCTCGCAGTGACCGTGATTACCATCGCGTCGATCGTTAGCGTTCTCGTGCTCGTGCTTTTGTTCCAAGGCCCGAATGTTTTATTCGCCACCCATCTCGGCGCGGCAACGTTTTACCGCGTCGTGCCGTTTGCCGCCATGACCATCGTGCCATCGCTGATCGCCCTTTATGGGTTTGCTGTTTTTGTCGCCGGAGCGGTGCGCTTCTGGCGTGAGACCGGCGGCGCTCCGTTGCAGATGCTCGACTTTGCCGCGTTCTGGCGCGCGACCAAAGACGCCTTCGGGTTGGCTTACATGAAGGGCGGCGGCGCGGCCTGCAATTATCCCGATGAGCGCTTTTCAGCGATCCGGATGTGGTTTCATCACTTGGTTTTCTATGGATTCCTGATGGATTTCGCTTCCACCACAATCGCGGCATTCTACGATCACTTTCTCGGTTGGCAAGCGCCGTACCCATATTTTAGCGCACCCGTGGTTCTCGGCGCCGTAGGCGGTATCGGTCTATTGATCGGCACCGTCGGGCTGCTCTACTTGAAATCGCAAAGCGACCGCACGCCGGCGGATGCCAGTATGCTGAAAATGGACGTCGCGTTTCTCGTGCTGTTGCTTCTCACCAGTTTCACCGGCTTTGCGCTGCTCGCGTTGCGCGAAACCTCGACGATGGGAACGTTGCTGGTAATCCATCTAGGCGTCGTCGCGGGACTGTTCATTACGCTGCCCTATGGTAAATTCGCTCACGTGATCTATCGCTACGCCGCTCTGCTGCGCTACGCCATCGAACAGCGGCGGGCGGGAACTCACACAGGATAGAAGTTGGATTTTGCGGAGACGCTTACGCCGCGCTAATTATAGTAGGGTACAAACGGGAGCGGCGATCTTGGAACTATCGGGGTTTATCGCGGCCTAATTCCGTTTCGATCGACTTCAACAAACTGTTGTCATAAAGCGCTTTCACATCCACCTTCGGCAGCGGCGGCCCCTGTGCCTGCATTGCCTCGATAGTGGCGCGCAACGAGACTTCGTCGACGTACGGAATGCGGGGCAAATCGGGAACGAGGTCATCGTAGAATTTCGCTAGCACTTCCGGATCGCGCTGGCGCGTGTATTTGGCGATCACCTTCATGGTGACGTCCTTCTGGGCTTTGACATAGGCAAGAGCTTCGATGTAACCGCGCAAGAACGCATCGACGGCGTCCCGCTTCTCGCGCAGATATTTCTTCGTCGTCGCCGTAACCGTGATCAGTTGACGGATTCCCAGATCGCGTATAACGGAGAATTTTCTCAGCCCTTGTTTTTCGGCTGCGTAAGTATTCGGTGCAGTGAGGATCGTCGCGGCGGCCTGTTTGCGCAGGACCGCCATCGCTCTTTCCGGCTGTCCCGCCGTGCCGAACTGCACAAAGCTTACGTCTTCTTTCTTCAATCCCACCTGCTCCAACACTTTTAGCATGTAGCCGTAAGTCGGACTGGTTGGATCGAGCGCGATCCTCTTACCCCGGAGCTCGTCGACTCGCGTGATGCTCGGATCCGTCATTAGCACATAATGCCCGACGAAATTATACTGAGTCCCCACAAAGATACCGTCACCGCCGCCCGACACGAGTCGGATCAGACCTTCGGCTCCTCCTTGATAAAGCTGGATTTCACCGGCAGTCAACGCCGAGAGCATGACTCGATTGCCCTGAATGTAGGCCATCTTCAAATCGATGCCATACTTGCTGAATAGGCCTTGATCGAATCCCACCCAGAGCGGCGCAAAGCTGCCGCTGATCGCCGAGTAGCCGAGATTGACGGTATATAGTTTTTTGTCCTGCGCACCGGCGCCAGGCGAAAATCCAAGCACGATCAGAAGAAAAATTAGGACACGATTCCGCCGGTCGGGCATAGCCACCTCGAAAGGGTTCGCCAGAACTTTATCCGAGTCGCAAGCAAATCCGCCCGGTCTTACAGTACACCGCCCGATCTTGCAATCGAGTCCGGGTCGCCGGAACGCGCCGTGACAATGTTTTTCATAGACGGCAAATTATGCTACGGCGTATATCGGTTTGCGGAGTTTCCTCGATTACAAACACTCGGCTTATCACATGAAAACTTGGATCATCGGACTATCGCTTCTGTCGGTTGTTTTTGGCCACGCAAATCTGTACGCGCAGCCGACGCTCAAAAAAGTTCGGATGGGAATTCAGTCGACCAATATTGGCTTCCTGCCGTTTCATATCGCCTTCGACAAAGGATTTTACCGCGAACAAGGGATCGATCTGGAAATGATTTTTATGTCCACTCAAGCCGTGAACGCGGCTTTTGTGCGCGGCGATCTTGATTACAGCGCGGCGGTTAACGGGATTATTCAGGGTATCGTGCGCGGTGCGCCGGCTAAAATCTTGGCCTGTGCCGTCGATCGGCCGCTGCAGTCTTTCATTAGCAGAAAAGATATTCGTGGGCCGCGCGACCTCAAGGGAAAGAAGGTGGCCGGCAGCACCACGGGCGGGACCGCGACCTTGATGGCCGACGCCGCGCTCAAGCATTTCGGTTTGGAGTCCGGCCGCGATGTCTCGGTGATTCCGCTCAGAGACAACCGGCTCACCGCATTAGAGTCCGGCACGGTCGACGCGGCATTACTCGGCGTGCCTGAGAACATCATTGCCGTCGATAAGGGTTATAACGAGTTGCTGTTCCTGGGCGACGTCTTGAGTTTTCCTCAAAACGGTTTTGGCGCGTTGGCCAAAAAAATTCAGGAGAATCCGGACGAAGTCTACCGCATGGTTCGCGCCACCCTCCGCGGCTTCCTTTTCAGCCTCGAGCCACGCAACCGCGACGAGGTGATCAATATCATTCTGAATCAATGGCGCCTCACCGATCGGCGCCTCGCTGCCGAAATGCTCAAGCAATTCGGGCGCGGTATTATGCGCGACATGTCGGTCAGACCTGAAGGGATTCAGCTGATGATCGATCTCGTACGCGAGGACGCAAAAATCGCGCAGCCCTTCAGTGTTTCGCAAATCGCCGATTTCAGTTTTCTCGAGAAGGCGCGGCGCGAGCTCGGTGTGGCGAGATAGTAACGACAAGATTCGCTCAAGGTTCGCTGTTCCGGTTCGAGCTTTTGAACATCCGCCGAGGGACGCTACATCCGCCTAACAAAAATCCCTTACTCCATCAGACCGTTTCAGCAAACCAAATATTCAATAATGTCATGCTGAGCGTCAGCGAAGCATCTCTGTTCAGCCACATTCGCAAAACGAGATTCTTCGGCTCCGCCTCAGAATGACATTTGACACGAACGTCTCGATTGTCATTCGCGTGCTTGGGTAAAGCTCAGAATAAAATTCATCAGAGACTTTCCCAACTGGACAATTACCTTGGACTGGAGTAGGAGGGCTTTGTCGCATTTCTTCCAGCAGGAACGAGGTCATGCACTTCACCGCCATTATCGCCCTGTTGAGTATCTGTGCATTGAACGCCAGCTCGAGTTTCGCTCAATCACAGTTCTTCGCCGGCAAGACAATCACGGTCGTGCTCGGCGGGCCGCCTGCCGGCTCTGCCGACATGCGAACCCGCGCGGTCACCAACCTCCTCCGCAAGCACATTCCAGGTAATCCGAACATCATCATCCAATACATGCCAGCCGGCGGTGGTCGGCAGGCAGCCAATCACGTCTTCAATGTCGCCAAGCCCGACGGCCTCACATTGGGAAGCATGGGCGCCGCGTTGGTCGCCAATGCCGTACTGGGCGAACCCGGTGTACAATATGACATCGATAAATTTATCTATCTCGGCACGCCCGACAGCGCTCAGCATTATCTGTTTATCACGCATCGTGACGCTGGGTTGAATACTCTGGAAAAACTGCGCGCCCCGCCGGCGGTGCGCGTCGGCGGTCAATCCGTCGGTCACCCGGTCTACATCACGGGACGTCTGTTCGCATACATGCTCGGCCTCAACGACCCGAGGTTCGTGACCGGCTATACCGGTCCTCAACTCGATATCGCGATTACTCGCCGCGAGATCGACGCGCGAGTGACTACCGCCGAGACCATGTTGGTGCGCTCGCGCGAATGGCTGGACAAAGGCATGGTTGATATTCTGGCCGGTATCGAGATTCCCAAGGGAAAAAAGAACGCTCGGTTCGCCGGCCTCCCGGAGCTCGAAAGCTTCACGCGTTCGGATCGTGAGAAAAGGCTTCTCGAAATGTTCCGTGCCTTCCGACTTGCCGGCCAAAATTTCTTCGTTCCGCCGGCGACTCCGAAGGAGCGCGTGGAGATTCTTCAAGAAGCGATGCGTAAAACTTTCACGGATCCCGAATTCGAAAAAGAATATGAAAGGACCGCCGGCGATACGCCCTCGCCGCTCACGCCCGAAACGCTGCAAAAAGTGATTCGCGATTTGCCGCGCGACGCCGCAACGGTTGAAGTTTTTAACAAGTTGGCTGGCGCCGATCCGCTTCCGCCGCGGTGATTTTGAAAGCCAACTAGATGCGACACGACGCCAGGTGAAAATAGTCTAAGTGGTATCTCCGTTGACACTGTGCCGCAATCGCAAATTCAAACAGATGTCATTCTGAGCCCCAGCGAAGAATCTGCCGCTCCGGGGACGAGATCCTTCGGCGGAGTTTATCCTGAGCGAAGCCGAAGGGCTTCAGAATCCCATTATGAGATGGACTTGTTGCAGCGAAGGATCGAGCCGGCTTGGAGCGATTTCAACAACTGAACGGACTAAGATACAAAAAGTCTAGAGCAGCGCTCCTGGAGGTGATCCCTGAAAATAGCCGATGTCCGAGCAAGTTTGCATCGTATTCCAATCGATGTGCCGCTCTTAAAGGAAAAGATCGTCACATCGATCTTGTTTACCGCAATCGAAACGGACGACGGTATAATCGGTTACGGGCTGACTCGCGGATCGCAGCGATTCGGCCTGAAAGAATTTATCAATCGCGAAGCCGGGCCATTTCTGCGCGGCAAGAATCCGCTCGAGACGGAACGGATCTGGAATCAGCTCTACAAGCAGTTCAACCCGCGCGCTCAGACCGGCATGTGGAGCTCGGCCGTGAGCGCCATCGACATCGCGCTCTGGGACATCAAGGGGAAACACTATCGCGAGCCGGTGTGGCGCCTGCTTGGCGGCGCGCAAAATCCGGTGCAAGCCTATATTACTTTCGGCCTCAAGCAGTACGAAAAAGATCAGCTCGTCGAAGTGGCCAAACAGCTCGTGCAGCGTGGAGAAACACGGCTCAAGATGGTGGTCGCCGTCGATCCGGAAAAGCCAAAGCTGGACGCCGGGCGCGTGCGCGCGGTGCGCGAGGCGGTTGGCGACGAAGTCGAATTGATGATCGATGCCAATTATCTTTTTTCCTTCAATCGTGCCCTAGAGCTCTGTAAGCTGGTCGAGCCCTACGGCATTACCTGGTTCGAAGAACCCGTTTATCAAAACGACGCTAAGCTGCTCGCCGATTTGCGGCGCCATACCGACATTCCGCTGGCCGCGGGTCAAAACGAAGGACACCGCTTTCGCCATCGCGAGCTGATTGTCAATCACGCCGTCGATATTGCTCAACCCAATGTCTGTTCCGTCGGCGGCTACACGGAAGCGGTGAAGGTTGCCGCGCTAGCGCAGGCGTTCAACCTGCCGATCGCCAATGGCGGCGGCTGGCCACATCACAACATGCATCTACAGGCAGCGATGGCGAACGGCTGGCGTGTCGAGTTTCACTTCGAGATGTGGGGAGTCGGCGACAAAATCTATCACGAACCCGCCGCGCCCGACCACGGCTGGGTGACGTTGCCGGAAACACCCGGATTGGGCCTGGAACCCCGCGCGGATATTCTGAAAGGGTACGAAGAGAAATAACCAGTAGGCAACACGGCATGAGGCAACAGCATCTAGCCCGGATGGAGCAGAGCGGAATCCGGGCGTTTTACAATTCGTACGGTGCGCGCACCTTGCAAAGCCTCGTATCATAAAGCTACCGCTAATCGATTGGAGAAATTTATGAAGATCATCACGCGCTATCTCGTACTCGGCCTTTGGTTGGTTTCGTTCTTGTCGTCGTCTCAATCACACGGCGCCGACAAGATCACCTTGAGCTCGACCAATCCGACTGCTTTTGAAATCGACCACGTGGTGGCCAAAGAAAAGGGATTCTTCGCCAAAGAGAACCTCGATGTCGAAGTCAACTACATGACACCTGATCTCGTGGTCAAAGCGCTGATCGCCGGGACCGTGGACATCGCTCGGTCAGGCTCGCATTTCGGTTTGATCGCCGCCACGCGCGGCGCCGAAATCAAGATCATCGGCGGTTCCAACTACGGCTATCCTTATCAAGTGATCGGCAATCCGCAGTTCAAGTCGCTCAACGATCTCAAAGGGCAAAAAATCGCCGGCGCGTCTCTGGCGAGCATCACCACGACGATTTTCAAAGACGTCATGCAGCGGCGCGGGATTCCACCGACAGCATACACGCTGTTGTTCGTCGGCGGCAGCCCGGAAAGATTCCAAGCGGTAGCCTCGGGTCAGGTCGCGGCTTCGCTGGCGGAAGCACCCCCATTCAATTTCAAATCCATCGAAGCCGGGCGCAAGGTGCTGCTGAATTATTCGGACGAAATCAAGAACCTTCAGTACACTGCGTTTTTCGCATCGACCAAATCCCTGGCGCAAAACCGACAACTGTTTACCCGCTTCATTCGCGCCATCGGCCAAGGGATGCGTTGGGTCAACGATCCGGCCAACGAGAAAGCGGCCATCGAGTTGATGGTTCAGCGCTTAAAAGTTGATCCGGCGATCGCCGCGCAGACTTATCAATTTATGATTCCCGAGAATAAGGCGTTCCGTGGCGAAGGACTTGTCGATGGCGCGGGACTTGCGGAAATGATTCGATTGCTCGCCGCAGACAATATGATTCCGGAGCGCAAGCCATGGGAAAGTTTCGTCGATCCGGCATTCATGCCGGCGGGGAAGTAGTGCTTTTTACTATTAGGAGTGAGATTTCGTCACTTCGCGAGGCACAGAAAATCTCCCCTGCCCCTCTTTGACAAAGAGGGGTGAGAACCCACAGAAAGTCCCTCTTTGCCAAAGGGATTTATTGCGCTTGTTTGTTAGTTGGTTCCATCGCGTCATGCCGGGCGAAGGCGTATCGGAAGATGCAAACTCGCCGGATGCTGGGTCGTGGGAGCTATAATGAACAACTTCTCGGAACCGAACGCGTTACGGCTTCCAACCGCTCGCTTGCAGCTCCGCGTTGGCTTTTCTCACGAAGCTCAAGTCGAAGACGTCGGTGACCTTGATGTCGCGCTGCACCTTCGTGGTCCGCTTCATGTCGTCGATCATGCCTTGTAAAACCTTGTCGTCGCTGAAGCCTTCCTTCAGCACCAATTTGCTTTGAACGTCGTAGATAGCGCTCACCAACTCCCGGTCTTTCATGCGCAAGCCGTCCATCATGTATTTGATCGCCAGTTCCCGTTTGGTCACGTAATAGGCAAGTCCCTTCAACGCGCCGCGCACGAAGCGAAAGATTTTATCCGGTTGCGCCTTGATCTTATCGACGGACGTCGCCAACCCACCTTCGACCAGATTGGCATACTCACTAGCCGTGCCGAGCTTGCGATACCCCTCCTTCTGCGCCTTGAGACTCATCGCCGTGTTGAACAAGGTCGCCTGGATCGATTTGGTCTGGAGCGCAGGGAACCGGACCTCGTCGCCGCCCATGACCACGAGATTGACGTCCTTGGACGGGTCCAAACCGTTTTTGCGCAAAATCTCTCGCGCCACCACCGCAAGCGATCCCTCCGGCGACATGACGCCGATGGTTTTCCCGCGCAACTGCGCGATCGATTTTATCTCAGGTTCGGAGATCAAATCCCAACCCGGCTTGTCCTGAAAAACTGTCACGAGCCGGACAGGAACGCCTCGCACCGCCGCCGCCAGCGCGCTCCCGGCATTGGTGAAAAAGTCGACTTCGCCCGCGAGCGTCGTGCGGATCGCGATCTCGCCCCGGATGCTGAGCAGTTCTACGTTCAGCCCTTCTTCTTTGAAGTACCCCTCTTTTTGCGCGATCACGAGGGCAAACACCGACGTGTTCATCGATGGGTAAGCAATACGGAGATTATCGATGGCAAACGCACTCTC
>Ga0207683_10003544_pt1 | contig 13609 bp, 9 predicted proteins | sample KBSM73metaG_FD_184333 | JGI IMG/M metagenome (GOLD analysis project Ga0207683, IMG submission 184333) | Miscanthus rhizosphere microbial communities from Kellogg Biological Station, Michigan, USA - KBS M7-3 metaG (SPAdes) (version 2) | ecosystem: Host-associated > Plants > Roots > Rhizosphere >...
CATCGATCGACCCCGAGATCCTCGGCAAAGCCTTCGAAGCTCTGATGGGCTCCGCAGATCGGAAGAAGAGCGGCGCGTTCTATACGCCGCAGGAACTCGTCGAATCTCTTACAACGCACGCTCTGTCATCGTCGCTACAGCGGCAGTCGGGTCGCGGCGCGGAACTCGAGGATTTACGCGCCTTCAAGGTTCTTGACCCGGCTTGCGGTTCGGGCGCTTTCCTCGTCCACGCTCTCGAGCGACTTGCATCCCTGCGACGACAGCACGGCGAGCTAGGCTCGATTGCCGATGTTCGTCGGCGTGTTCTTACCACATCCATCTTTGGTGTGGATCTCAATCCGATGGCGGTCTGGCTGTGCGAGCTTCGCCTCTGGCTCTCCATCGTCATCGAGAGCAACGAGCTCGACCCGATGCGGATCGAGCCCTTGCCCAATCTCGATCGCCACATCCGCGTCGGCGACTCGTTGGCCGGTGATGCGTTCCATAACAGCTCTCTCGGTGTCGCCCGCCAGAAACTAGCCGGCCTCCGCATCCGATACATGAGGGCCACCGGTCGCAGGAAGCTCAACCTCGCACGCTCGTTGGACTGGGCGGAGCGAGCCTCGGCGATCGAAGTTCAGGTGCGGACGAAAGCGCGGCTCACCGCGGAACGAATGGAGCTCCTGGTCTCCGCGCGACGCAGAGATCTGTTTGGCTCGCGGCACGAGCCGGATCGACAAACGCGACTTCAGCTCACGGCTACCCGCCGCAGTCTCCGCGATGCCGCTGACAAATTGAGAGTGCTGCGCAAAGGAGGCGCGCTTCCCTTCTCGTTCGACGCCCATTTCGGGGATATCGCCGCTGCTGGTGGGTTCGACCTCATTGTCGGTAATCCGCCTTGGGTACGAGTGCATCGCATCGCCGAGATCTCACGTCAGCGACTGCGGCAGGAATTTGTGGTGTATCGTCGGGCCGCCTGGGAAAGCGGCGCCGAGAGGGCTGGTGCCGGCCGGGGATTCGCAGCGCAGATCGACCTCGCCGCGTTGTTCGTCGAGCGTGCGTCTGATCTGTTGCGACCCGGCGGAACTCTCGCGTACCTGTTACCCACCAAGCTGTGGCGGTCTCTCGCCGGCGGTGGAGTCCGGGAGCTGTTGCTGGAACGCACAGACGTCCTTCTCCTGGAGGATCTCAGCAGCTCGCACTCGCAGTTCGACGCCGCTGTCTATCCATCGTTGCTGGTGGCCAGGCGTCGTTTCGTGCCCCGCACAATACCGACGGCGCCCGACGCGAGGAGTGGAGCAGCGGCGCACAAGATCAGCCTCACCATCCGTCGTGGTCTCGCCGCAAGCAGCTGGCGATGCCCACCGCATCGGTTGCCGCTCGACAACACCGCCGGCAGCCCGTGGCTCCTCGTCCCCGCCGCGGTGCGGGCTGCATTTGATTGCGTTGCTCAATCGGGCACGTCGTTCAGCATGTCGAGCTTCGGCCGTCCCTTGCTGGGCGTGAAGACTGGTTGCAACGATGCGTATCTCGCGCGCGTTGTCGATCGCCCCAGCGCCGGTGTCGCGCGCATCGCGGCAGGGGATCGCGTCCTGGAAGTCGAAAGTGAGCTGCTGCGGCCCGTAGTTCGGGGCGAGACCCTGGATCATTGGGGACTCGCCGGTGAAAAGGAGCACCTGTTATGGCCGCATTGCGCCGACGGTACACCGTGCCGCGAGCTGTCATCGTCCGCACGAAGGTGGTTATCATCGTACCGCGACGCGCTGATCCGTCGAACAGATCTTCACGGAAGTCCGAGATGGTGGTCGGTATTTCGAACCGAGAGCGCAAGGTTCGACAGCGCGAGGGTCATCTGGGCCGACTTCGGGCTGCGGCCGCGAGCGATGGCCGTGGAAGCTGGGAATCCGCTCGTCGCCCTCAACACCTGCTACGTGGCGTTTTGCGAAACCATCGACGACGCCAACGCGCTGGCGGCAATCCTGAACAGCGCGCTGGCCGCCGCCTGGCTCGGCGCGATCGCTGAGCCGGCGCGCGGTGGTTATCACCGCTACCTCGGGTGGACGATGTCGATGCTGCCCATTCCGACCGACTGGGATCGCGCCCGGCGGATTCTTGCACCGCTGGGTGAGCAAGCGGGTCGCGGCGAGATTCCGGGCGACAGCGATTTGCTCGACGCCGTACTCGACGCATATCGACTCGACCGGACCGCGGTCCAGCCACTGCTGTCGTGGGGAACCGGTTGCGATTAGTCAAGCGACACCGTTTCCGCGTCACCCACGCCGCAGCAGTCAGATCGCGAATTGCCAGACTGATTCTTGGTGAGCCGGGAGACGCCAACGCGCTCGGTGGCGTAACCCTGCATCCGCACCAGCGATCTGCCGTCGATCGACTGCTCACGGCAATCGATCGATTCAACGGAGCGTTGCTCTGCGACGAGGTCGGTATGGGCAAGACTTACGTCGCGCTCACCATCGCCAGGAATTTCGGCCGCTGCCTGATCGTCACTCCCGCCGCCCTCGTCCCGATGTGGCGCGACGCGCTGCGCCGAACCAGCTCCGACGCCGCAATGATGACCTTCGAGGCGTTGAGCCGCGCCGACGCCCTGGAGCAGCGCACCAAACGAAGGGCAGAGATCCAACGCGCCGCATTCGACTTCGTCATTGTTGACGAAGCTCATCACGTCAGGAATCCGCGGACCAACCGATTCTTTGCCCTCGAAGCATTGGTTCGTGGCGCCAGAGTGTTGATGCTCACCGCCACTCCGATTCACAACAAACGGAACGAGCTTGTCGCATTGTTTTCACTCTTCCTCGGCTCGCGCGCCCGTGCGCTGACTTCCGCGGAGCTGGCCCTTTGCGTGGTGCGCCGCGAGCACAGACAAATCGGGCAGTCACTGCGAGTTCCGACAGTGATGCCGACCGTCTATCACCAGCTTCCTGATGATCCTGCTCTTGTCGAGCAGCTGATGGATCTGCCGCCGCCTGTACCGTTTCGCGATGGCGGAGTTGCCCGCGCGCTCGTCGGGCGGGGACTCGTTCACCTCTGGGCGTCGAGCGAAGCTGCCCTGCATGAGGCGATCAAGCGAAGGATCGCCCGCGCCTCAGCGCTCTCCGCCTCGCTCGAGGCCGGGACATATCCGACGGCCAGGGAGCTGGAGACGTGGGTCTACGGTGAGGGCTCGCTTCAGCTCGCGTTCGCCGAGCTGTTGTCAGCGCCTACTGGCAGCCACCGTGATCTGCTCGCGGCGGTCAAGGCACACCTGACCGCGCTGCAGGCAATCGGGGGCAGATTCAGCGCGATTAGTCAGGGCGATCACCGCCGAATCGAGATTGTCGCTGACATCCGATCGTCCCATGGTGCCAGCCGGACCATCGCGTTCTCTCAGTACGCAGCAACAGTCTCGATGCTGTTTCGCGGACTCGTGCGCGGCGGACGTGTCGCCATGCTGACTTCACATGGAGCGAGAGTGGCGGGCGGAGCACTGACCCGCGCGGAGGCGATATCCAGGTTTGCGCCCCTTGCCACCGGTTCACCGCCGCCGGCGCCCGCGGAGATCATCGAGCAATTGCTTACGACGGACCTCCTCAGTGAAGGAGTCAATCTCCAGGACGCCGACACTGTCGTTCACCTCGACCTTCCCTGGACCACCGCGCGCCTGGAGCAGCGGGTTGGGCGAGTTGCGAGGCTTGGGTCTCGGCACTCTCACGTTGCAGTCCACCTGTTGCGTCCGCCGCCCTCGGCGGAAAAACTGCTCGCGGGCGAGTCGATCGTTCGCCACAAATGGCGTTTGGCCAGGAGTGCCGTCGGAACGAGCTCGCTCAGGCCTGCATTCGACTCGCCATCTGCCGGGCGCGAAGAGCACGACCAATCGACGGCCGCTCCTTTTCCTGAGAGAGTCGAGCAGCTGCGCGCCGTCCTCGAACAGTGGCTGGCCACCGGTGATCGCAGCGAACCAGCTCCAACCGACGACGGTATTGATGTCACTATCGTCGCCACCGTTGAAGCAACGTTGTCTGGATTCATCGCCGCCGTGTCCGTTGGTGACTCGCCGCGCCTTCTGATCGGTCTTGAAGACAGAATCTCAGCGGAGATTCTCACTCAAATCGAACTGTGCGCGCATGCCGGATCGAGAGAAATAGAAACCGACTTCAATGCAGCCGAGCGGGCAGTTGAATTGGTTCACGACTGGGCTCGACGCGAGCAAGCGTCGGCTGCTGCAGGACTCACATCATCGACTGCTCTTCGTCGCCGGGAGATCACGAGCCGCATCGACGCGTCCATCGACTCTGCGCCTCCCCACCTGCGCGCGCTGCGCATGATCGCGGCTCAGCGTGCTCGCGCTATCGCGACTACTCCACAATGCGCCGTCGTCGAGCGCGAGCTGAATGCCCTTTTTCAATCGCAGTTGTCCGACGATGAATGGCTCCAGGCGGTCGCCGCCCTGGAAGCGACAGCGGGCCGGTTGAATGAGACAACCGACCCGCTCAGGATCCACGCCATTCTGATTCTGGAAGACCGGACTACAGCGCGTCGATCTCCGTCGCCGTCCGCTGCAGAATCTCCTTGATCTTCCTGATCTGCTCCGCCGTCCGCGCTGATTTGGCCGCGTACACCGCGCGAGCCACGTCCTTCATTCCGCGGTGCACTTCCATCATCGGCTCGCCGAACAGACTTTGCGCGAAATCAGAGATCTTCGAGAAGATGTCGTCGATCAACGGCTGGTTCTCGGCGAGATGCTTCCGCCCTTCCTCCGTGATCTCGTAGATCTTCTTGCCGCCTTCCTCGGGCAGCACGCGCGCGTAGCCCAGATCCTCGAGCATCGTCAGCGTCGGATATACCGTCCCCGGACTCGGCGAGTACATCCCGCCAAAACGCTCCTCGATCTCCTTGATGATCTCGTAGCCGTGACGCGGCTTCTCGTCGAGCAGACGCAGAATCACGAACTTGAGATGACCCTGGTCGAACATCCGTCCGCCCCCAAACGGCCCGCCCCGCGACTTCCCTTTGCCGGCCCAGAATGCGCCCGGATCAAATCCGCCAAACCCGAAGCTTTCCGGCCTCATCCCGAACGCCCAGCCGAACCTGGGCCCACACTGCGACTCATGCATTTGCTCTAACCCTCGCGAGACACCCTTAACGCGCCAGCGAAGCGCCAGTCGGCGCCTCTGATATTACTGGCGATATATCTTACGGGCTCCAAAAGTTATATCTCCCGATATATCGCGTCAAGCCCACCCCCGTCCTCCGAAGCGGCCCCGGGCAGTTGTCGGACTCGGCGCTTTCGCCGGTGTTCTTTGCGGGGCAGTTCTCAGTTCCCGGTTTGCATCTTGCCCTTCCAATCTCCCGCGACGCTCTCCGCATCGCCACGATCGAGGAGAATGCCCTGAACCTCGCCAACGCAACGACAGGCATGATCGCCGACTCCTATAGCGTCGCCCTCGTAATCCTCTCCATCGTCGTCGCCATCATCGGCGCCTACGTCGCGGTAGAAATTGCCCAGCGGATACGCGCCAGCGAAGGCCGCCGCCGCACTCGATGGATCAATGCCGGCGCGCTCTCATTCGCCCTCGGACTCTGGAGCATGGCCTTCGTCGGGATGCTCGCACTCCAGCCATCGGTTCCGACGTGGTACGACGTTCTGCTCCTTCTCGCATCGGTCATCGCCGCTGTCGTCGCCGCGGCGATTGCGTTCTTCATCCTGAATCGCGCCCGCGTGAGTCTCCCGATGCTGGCACTCGCCGGCATTCTGATGGGTGGCGCTATCGCCGGGATGTACTACACGGGAATGGCGGGAATGCGCACGGGCGGATCGATCATCTATGATCCCCGGATCCTCGGCGCGTCGATCGGGTTCGTCGTGGTCTTCTCTTCCCTGGCGCTTTGGACGACTCGCAAGCTTCTCGATGTCGACCCCGAAAATCGAAACTTCATCCGCCGTGCCGGGGCGGCACTCCTGCTCGCGGCACCAGCCGTTGGAATGCAGTACGCCGGCATGGCAGCCGCGCAAATCACGCGCGGCTCGTTCACCTGGAAACCGGGCGATGGTCTGCTCCTCGGCACGTTCCAGGTTGGACTGATTCTCTCGATCATCAGCATCATTCTCCTCATGTCCGCCTGGGGCGTGACACGATTCGAGCGCTGGAGCATTGCCACTCGAACAAAATTCGAGAGCCTTCTCCAGCTGTCGCCGCAGATCGTCTGGTTCGGTCAACCCGATGGACAAATCAGCTACTGCAATCCGTACTGGTATGACTATACGGGTTTCTCCGAGAGTCAGACGGTCGGTTACGGATGGACTGAGGCGATCCACCCCGAGGACCGCGACCGGGTCGTCCGGAGCTGGCAAAAGGCTGTCAAAGAAGGGCACGAATACGACGTGGAAATGCGGCTTCGGCACCAGGACGGCACTTATTGCTGGTTCCTGGCGAGAAGCCGCCCCGGCCGCGATGAGGCAGGCAACGTCAACGCCTGGCTCGGCATCGGCGTCGACATCGAAGAGCGCAAGAAAGCGGAAGAAGAAGCGTGGGCGGCCAGCCAGGCTAAATCGGAATTTCTCGCCAGCATGAGCCACGAGCTGCGCACCCCGCTCAACGCCATCGGAGGCTACGCCGAGCTGTTGGCGCTCGGGATTCGTGGCTCGCTCAACGCCGAGCAGGCGCAGGATGTCGCGCGCATTCGCCGCAGCCAGCAGCATCTGCTCACGCTCATCAACGACGTCCTCAATTTCGCCAAGGTTGATGCCGGGCAGGCCGAGTACCGTCTCACCGCCGTTCCCGTCGACGAAATTCTGAAAGACACCGAATCGATGATCGCGCCGCAGATTCTCGCCAAGGGTCTGCGCTACACCTACAAGGGTGGCGACAAGACAGCCTCGGTCCTTGCCGATCCGGAAAAGCTCCAGCAGATCGTGCTCAATCTTCTCAGCAACGCCGTGAAATTCACCGACGCTGGCGGCTCGCTCACTCTCACCGCTACACCGGCCGGCAACTGCATTGAGATCTCTGTCGCCGACACCGGAGCAGGCATCTCAGCCGAGAAGCTGGAAAGAGTATTCGACCCGTTCGTTCAGGCGGAGCGCCGCCTCAACCAGCCAGTGCAGGGTGTCGGCCTCGGGCTCGCCATCAGCCGCGACCTCGCGCGGGCGATGAACGGCGACATAACCGTAGAAAGCACGCTGGGAAAGGGATCGAAGTTTACGATCTCCCTGCCGCGGGCGCCCCGCGTCAATCCGGCTGATATCGCCGCGGCCACCGAGTCTGTTCGCGCTCGCGCGGAATCCGAGGAAGCATCGAAGACGCCGTCATCGGAAGGCACTCCGCCGGAAACAAGTCAGGTCGGCGCGCCGCAGTCCGACGCGCCGCAGTCCGAATCCGGCTTACCCGACCGCTCGCTTCAGGAAACTTCGCCGTCCTAGCATCCAGAAAATCGCCGTGATCACTATCAGGGCGATCACCACTATTCCCAACGGCATGTGCGGCGCACCGGGAGTGAGCGAAGCTCTCATTCCCTCCGCGACGTAAACGAGCGGGTTGATCAGCACCGCGTATTTCATCACCGGCACCGCGCTCAATCCCTGCCACGGGTAGTAAGCGCAGCCGAAGAAGATCATCGGCGCCAGGATCACTCCGAACATCAGGCCGATCTGCTGCGGCTGGATCGCCGTGCCGAGGAACAGACCGAGCGAAGAGAACGCCGCCGCCCCGAGAATGGTGATGAGCAGCACGTCGCCAAAATGCGCGAACGTGAGATCGGGAATCGGCCCCATGATCAGTCGCGCCACCGGCAGCACGAACAGCGCCGACACGATGCCCTGCAGCACTCCCGCTGTGATCTTCTCGGCGGCGACGAGCACGATCGGTATCGGCGCCAGCAGCCTGTCCTCGATTTCCTTGGTCCACCCGAAATCCTGCACCATCGGCAGAGCGACAGATTGAATGCTCGAAAAAGTGAGACTGATCGCCAGCACTCCCGGCAGCAGCGCCGTGGTATAGCCGCGGCCCATGAAACCCATCCTCGGCAACAGATAGCCGAACACGATGACGAACATCAGCGGCTGCAGTGTCGTCCGCAGCAGGAAGAACGGCAGCTCTCGCCGCGCGACTCGCATGTCCCGCCGCAGCAGCGCCAGGAAGATCGACGATGACCGTACTTCCGCGCGCGGCGCCGTCACGGCAATCGCCGCCGTCATCCGAGCTTCCTGCCGGTCAGCGAAACGAACAGCGTCTCCAGACTGGGTTGCAGGAGATGGATGTCGGTAACGGTCCTGCCCGTGCTCTCGGCCGCTTCGATCAGAGCCGGCAGCGTCTGTCCGCCGCGACTGCTCTGCACCCGCAGGAGTCCGTCGCTTGTTTCGACGTGGCTGACCCCGTCTATCGTCTCGGCAATTTTCGCCGCGGGCGCCGAGTCGCCGTCAAGAACGAGCTCGATCAGCGTTCCGCCGGGAGCCTTTGACTTCAGAGCACGCGGCGTATCGAGCGCCAGGAGCTTGCCACGATCGATGATGGCCAGCCGGTCGCAGAGGCGGTCCGCTTCGTCCATGTAGTGCGTCGTCATTACGATGGTGCGGCCGCGCCGGTGCAGATCGCGGAGAATCTCCCACAGATCGAGACGCGCCTGCGGATCGAGGCCGACGGTCGGCTCGTCGAGGAAGATGATGTCCGGCTCGTGCATCAGCGCGCGCACGATCATCAACCGCTGCTGCTGGCCCCCGGACATCTCGGACATCTTCGAGCTGGCCTTGTCGGAAAGTCCAAGCCTTTCCAGCAGCTCGTAAGCGCGTTTGGTCGCAACCTCGAACGGAATGCCGAAGTAGGCGGCGTGGAATTGAAGATTCTCCAGCACGTTGAGACTGAGGTCCGCGTTCGGCCGCTGAGGAACGACGCCGATGGTCTGTCTGACCCTCACCGAGTCACCGACCACATCTGCGCCGGCGACGATCGCCTTGCCCGATGTTGGCAGCACCCGCGTCGTGAGAATCCCGATCGCGGTCGTCTTCCCCGCCCCATTCGGTCCGAGCAGCCCGAAGAACTCTCCCGCCTGGATATCCAGATCCAGCGATTCGAGCGCGACGACATCACCCACCGGCGGCGTCGACATTCCGGGCGGCCCAAACCGCGCAGCCTGTCCCGACGCGCCGCGTTTTGCCTTCCCACTCCCTTTGTAGACTTTGCGCAGAGCGCGCATCTCAATCGCGTTCACGACTGAATCTGGTTGGTCCTCAGGAGCCGATCGGATGCCACGTAGTCTTGAACTCGATGAAGTCCCGAATCTCGTAGACGCCCTGCGACTTGGCCGCGATCCAATCGAAGTCGTCGTCGCGCTTCCGCGCTCTCACTCTCTTGATGCTCTCCGCCGCGCCCAACTGGAGCTGCGTCTTCTCTTCCTGATTGACGACCGCGCTGACGCCGCGAATGTGCGTGTGCGTGGCAAATGTCGGCACCAGCTCCTTTCTGAAACCGGTGAGAATGTTCACGACTCCGCCAGGAAGATCCGATACCGCCAGCAGCTCGCCGAGCACAATCGCCGGATATGGAAACTCCTGCGATGCCAGACACACGCAGGTGTTGCCGGCGATGATGACAGGAGCGATCTGGCTCAGCAGGCCAAGCAGCGGCGCCGAATCATCGGCGATGATCCCGATGATCCCCATCGGCTCGGCCACCGTGAAGTTGAAGAACGGCCCGGCGACGGGATTGGTGTTCCCAAGCACCTGCTCATACTTGTCCGACCACCCCGCGTAATAAATGAGCCGGTCGACAGCGGCGGTGACTTCCTTGCGCGCGTTGGCCTTGGTTGAAGCGCCGGATACCACGAGCGCATCCGCCATCTCTTCGCTTCTCGACTCCAGCATCTCTCCGAGCCGATAGAGAATCTGGCCACGATTGTAAGGCGTGCGTTGCGCCCAGCCCGGTCCCGCTTTCGCCGCCGCCTCTACCGCGTTGCGGAGATCCTTACGCGTGCATTGCGGAATATTCCCGAGCAGCGCCGCATCCCGCTTCCCACTTCCCGCCTCGCGCACCGGGAAAACCCGCCCACTCTCCGAGCGAATGAACTGTCCGCCGACGTACACCTTCGGGGTCTTCGTAACCGGAATGCGCGCCATGCTAGACCACCTTCCCGTAATCCATGAGCCCCTGTCGGCCGCCTTCACGCCCGAAGCCGGATTCCTTGTAGCCGCCAAAGGGCGACGACGGATCGAACTTGTTGAATGTGTTCGCCCACACCACGCCGGCCTTGAGCAGCGTGCTCATCTTGAGAATGCGCGAGCCCTTGTCGGTCCACACACCGGCCGACAACCCGTACATGGTGTTGTTCGCCTTCTCGACGGCTTCCTCGAGCGTCCGGAAAGTCAGCACGCTCAAAACTGGTCCAAAGATTTCTTCGCGGGCGATGCGGTGGCTCTGCGTCACACCGGTGAACACCGTCGGCTTGAAGTAGTAGCCGCGCGCCGGAAGCTGGCATACCCCCGACTGATACATGTCCGCGCCGGCGGCAACACCAGAATCCACCAGCTCGGAGATGCGATCGAGCTGCGCCCGCGAGTTGATCGCGCCGACGTCGGTGTTCTTGTCCAGCGGATTCCCCACTCTCAGCACGTCGATACGGCTCTTCAGCTTCGCCACGAACATCTCGGCGATTGATTCCTGAACGAGCAGACGACTGCCCGCACAGCAGACGTGTCCCTGATTGAAAAAGATTCCGTTGACCACACCCTCGACTGCCTGATCCACCGGTGAATCATCGAAGACGATGTTCGCCGCTTTGCCACCCAGCTCCAGCGTCAGCTTTTTGTCGGTCCCGGCGAGCTGGCGCATGATGATCTTGCCGACCTCGGTCGAACCCGTGAACGCAATCTTCGCCGCGGTCGGATGGGTGACGACGGCCGCTCCCGTCTCTCCCGCCCCGCAGACGATGTTCACCACTCCCGCCGGCAGCTCCGCCTCCTGCAACAGCTCGGCGAACTTGAGCGCTGTAACCGACGTCGTCTCGGCAGGCTTGAGAACTACGGTGTTTCCCATCGCCAGCGCCGGCGCAATCTTCCACGCCAGCATCAGCAGGGGGAAGTTCCACGGAATCACCTGGCCGACCACACCGAGCGGGACGATCGTCGCACCCGGCACCGCGTACTCGATCTTGTCCGCCCAGCCCGCGTGGTAGAAGAAATGAGCGGCCGCCATCGGGACGTCGAAGTCGCGCGATTCCTTGATTGGCTTTCCGCCATCCATCGTTTCCGCGACGGCAAACTCCCGCGCCCGATCCTGAATGAGCCGGGCGATGCGATAGAGATACTTCCCGCGCTCGGCGCCAGGCAGCTTGCTCCACGCACCGAATGCCCTTTGCGCTGACTGGTAGGCGGCATCGACGTCGGCCTGATTTGCCAGTGCGATCTGGGCGAGAGTCTCCTCGGTGGCCGGATTTATCGAATCGAAATATTTGCCAGACTTCGGCGCCACGAATTTCCCGCCGATGAAGAGATCGTACTTTGGCTTGAGCTTCGGATCCGCGGTCTCGGGAGCGGGATCGTATTCCCACAGATCGCCGAATATGAGTTGCGGGATGGTGCTCGATCCCGTCGCGCGCGTGACAGCCCTGGTGGATGTCATATCAGTAGCTCTCGGCTGCCTCGGTGAAGTAGTAAGGCGCCTGGTAAGCGCCGGTCTTTTCCTTTTCGATCTGCCGCAGCAGATCGTTCAATAGTGAGCTCGCCCCGAACCGATAACGACTCGAGTTGAGCCAGGCATCACCGAGCGTCTCCTTGACGGCGACGAGATAGTGAAGCGCCTGCTTGGCGGTGCGTATGCCGCCCGCCGGCTTCATCCCGATGGCAACGCCCGTCGCCAGATAGAAATCCCGGATCGCCTCGATCATCACCTGGGTGTTGGCGAGGGTCGCGCTGCCTGATGCCTTCCCGGTGCTGGTTTTGATGAAATCGCCGGGGCGAATAGCCTGCATCGCCAGGAAAGACGCCGCGCGAATGTTGTCGTAGGTGTCGAGCTCGCTCACTTCCAGAATGACTTTGAGCTGCGCGTCACCGCAGGCTTCGACCACTGCGCTGATCTCGTCCTGAACGGCGTTGAACTCGCCGGAAAGGAAGAGACCGCGATTGATCACCATGTCGATCTCGTCGGCGCCGTCGGCGACCGCGGTTCGCACTTCTTCGAGGCGAAGCGGAAGCGGACTCTGTCCCGACGGAAACGCGGTAGCAACCGATGCAACCTTGATCGGAGTGTCCGCCAGCCAGCGGGCCGCGTCCTTGACGAGAAATGGATAGATGCAGACGGCGGCAACCGGTGGGACATCGGGATCAGCGCTGGGACGACGGGCTTTCTGGCACAGCGATGCCACTTTCCCCGGCGTGTCCTTCCCCTCGAGTGTCGTCAGATCGACCATCGACACCGCCGTCTTCAATCCCCACAGCTTCGAGTTCTTCTTTATGCTGCGTGTGGTGAACTTTGCGACGCGCTCCTCGATTCCGACCTGATCAACGGTGCCGATCTCGTCGAAAAGCTTGCTGAAGCTGGTGCGTGTGGTGGCGGGCATGGGTCCCTCTAATATCGCCCGCTGAATCAGCCATTACAACGACAGAACAGCCACGGTTGGGCATCCATTTCCCCCATTCCGACCACCTGCCCGGCGCAGTTACTTTGGCATTATGTCCGATGCGCGTCCTTTCGCGGTTCTCTTCGATCTCGACGGCACGCTAGTCGATTCCATCGCCCTCCTGCTGGCCTCGATGCGGCACACGTTCGAGGGCCGCGCCCGCCAACCCAGCGACAGTGAGTGGATCGAAGGAATAGGCACTCCGCTGCCAAAGCAGCTCACTCCGTACATCGAGTCCGACGAGGACAGAGAGCGGCTGATCAACCGCTATCGCACGTTCCAGATGGAGCATCACGACCGCCTGATGGCGAGATACGAGGGCGTGATCGACACCCTTGCCCTCCTCTATCAGCGCGGTCACCCGATGGGAATCGTGACGAGCAAGGGCAACGCGATGATGGACCGCGGACTCAAGTTCATCGGCGCCGACGACTACATCGAAGTCGCCATCGGCTACGACTCCGTTCACATCCACAAGCCCGATGCGTATCCGGTGAAGGCAGCGCTGGAGAAGCTGGAGTACGGCGCCCATGAAGCCGTGTTCGTGGGAGACTCTCCCCACGACATCAAGTCAGGCAACGCGGCGGGAGTGATCACCATTGCTGCCCTCTGGGGGCCCTTCACGAAGTCCGCTCTGGAACCGCACCACCCGTCCTATTTTCTGGACGACATCAAACAGTTGCCGCCCCTGTTGGATCGAATCGCAGCGCCAACTGCGGGGTAATATATTTCGCACGTTCGATCCTTTTCGGAGTCATAACAAAATGGGTGTCTCGTATCAGACGGGAACGCTGGTCCGTACCGGCGAAGAAAGAGCGACTCTAGTCCGCCGCACTTACTCGCTGGTTCTGGTCAGTGTGCTGGTGACCGTTGTCGGCGCGACCTTCGGTCTTTCACAGCCGCAGTTGATGCAGGCTGTGGCGCAGCATCCCTTCATCGCGTTCTTCGCTTCGTTGGCGCCGCTGCTCCTGGCGACACGCAAGAAGACCGATTTCCCGTTCAACATCGGCTTGGTCTTGCTCTTCAATTT
>Ga0207683_10003545_pt1 | contig 13609 bp, 9 predicted proteins | sample KBSM73metaG_FD_184333 | JGI IMG/M metagenome (GOLD analysis project Ga0207683, IMG submission 184333) | Miscanthus rhizosphere microbial communities from Kellogg Biological Station, Michigan, USA - KBS M7-3 metaG (SPAdes) (version 2) | ecosystem: Host-associated > Plants > Roots > Rhizosphere >...
CATGGCCCCGCAGGCGCGATCGTCGAATAGGTGCTCTCTGGCGCCAGAGAGCACCTATTCGACGATCGCGCCTGCGGGGCCATGTTGACCAGTGCCTTTGCGACATCTTGACGCCCCAACAACAAACCTTGACGCCGCATTGATGCCAAACCGGCGCGCGTCGGTCAGACGCGCTTGGCGTTGCGCTCTTTCATCGATGTTGACACCAATCGAATCAACGGGCAGACCACCAACAGATGGACAACGAGCACGTAGGTCATGGTCATGCCTGCCAGATGGAGCGCGCACGGCGACATTCATGCGCCCATAGCGCTCTCTTGACGGTCCCGCCGGAGAGCCTTGACGGAACCTTTATGTCACAGCAGCGCGTCAGCCACCGGGCCGAGCGCCAACGCAGGCAGGTACTCCAACCCCACGATCAGCAGCGTCGCCCCGATGATCAGCGTCACGAAGGTCGCCGAGGTGGTGCGCAGCGTGCCGGCGGTGACGACCCCGGGTCGTTGGGCTGCAAACGTGCCCGCGATTCCGAGCACCGCGATGATCGGCAGGAATCGGCCGATGACCATCGCTACCGCGAGCGCAATGTTGTACCACGTCGTATTTCCGCTGACGCCCGCGAATGCGCTGCCGTTGTTGGCGGCCGAACTGGTGAACGCATAGAGCACCTCCGACAGCCCGTGCGGGCCCGCGTTGAGCATCGACGCCCGTTCGCCTGGCAGCGCCATCGCCACCGCCGTCCCGACCAGAACTGCGATCGGCAGGGCCAGGACGTACAAGCCGACCAGCTTCATGTGACGGGCATGTAGCCGCTGTTTGAGGTATTCGGGCGTCCTGCCGACCATCAATCCGCCGATGAAGACGGCAAGCAGAACCATCATCACCAAGCCGTACAGACCGCTGCCCGCACCACCGGGCGCCACTTCGCCCAGCATCATGTTCAACATCAGCACCACACCGCCGAGGCTGGCGAAGCTGTCGTACGACGAGTTCGCCGCGCCGTCGGCGCTCGCGGTCGCGGTGTGACCGAACAGTGCGCTTCCCGGCACGCCGAACCGTGTCTCGGTGCCCTCGACGGGACTCCCGACGGCATGCACCACCGTGCCGTGTGCCACCGACGTCGCCGCCACGATCGCCACAATGCCGACGGCGAACAACGCCGCGCTGGCCGCGAACAGCGCCCAGCCCTGCTTCTTGTCGCCGACCATCACACCGAACGTGCGCAGGAACGCGACGGGAATGATCAACATGGCTACGATTTCCACGACATTGGACAACGGAGTCGGGTTCTCGAACGGGTGCGCGCTGTTGACGTTGAATGCGCCACCGCCGTCGCCGGACATCAACTTGATGGATTCCCACGTGCCCACCGGACCGCCGAGAATCGTCTGGCTACCTCCTGAGAGTGTCGAAATGTCCTGCGCACTATTGAAGTTGTTGACGACGCCAGCACCAATCAAGATGAGCGTGACGATGATCGATAGTGGCAGCAGGATGCGCACCACCGAGCGCACGAGATCGACCCAGAAGTTCCCGAGCTCCTCGCTCCGATACTGCGCGAGCCCCCGGATCAGCGCTACGGCGACACACATTCCCACCGCGCAGCTAGCGAAGGCCTGAACGCCGAGACCGGCCACCAGACCGACGTGGCCGAGGGTCGATTCGCCAGGGTAATTCTGCCAGCTCGTGTTCGTCGTAAAGGAAATAGCCGTATTGAACGCTAATGCGGGCGTCATTCCTTTATGGCCCCAGGGTCGCGGCAAATATGCTTGCAATAGCAATAGCACGTAGAGAAACAGCACGCTGATGGCCGAAAAGGCCAGCAGCGAACTCAGATACTTGGTCCAGCGCTGATGGTCGTCGGGTTGCACACCGATGATCCGGTAGATAACCCGCTCCAAGCGCCAGTCGGCGCTGGTGCCATAGGCCCTGGCCATGTAGTTGCCCAGCGGGACGTGCAGGATCACGACCAGCGCAATTACCGCGACGAGTTGGGTCCAGGCGGCCGGTCCCCACTGCGACGAATCGTTGATGGCTCCGCTCCCTCGGCATCGAAACTGGTCGCGTCAAAGCTACGAGCTACCAGCCGAATTGCGACCGGACAATTACGCGATTCCTACGCCGGATCACCGTCATTTGATGCCGTCTTGATGCGGTATTCGAAGCGCCGAGCGGCCCGACCGAAGAATCCCGTAAAGGACACGGCCTGCCGCGTAAAGAAACCATCAAGACGGGCATCGGCACTCTGAGCTGGAGCGATTCTCTAACTGGCCGTCGAAATCCGTCGGCCCCCCTAGCGAGTCGGAGTGACATGTCCGTAGTGGTGTACATCGTGCTGACGGTGGTGATCTTCGCCATCCTCGGCCTGGTTCAGAAGTTGGTCGAGGGGCTGTGAGTTACGACAACGTCGTCGGCCTTGCGCTGTCGATTCTTCTTGCGCTGTTTCTCTTTGCCGCCCTGCTCTTCCCGGAGAGGTTCTAGTGAGTACTACGACCGCGGGGATCATGTTCCTCGTCGCGCTAATCGTCGCGCTCGCGGCAGTGCATGTGCCGCTGGGCGACTACATGTACCGGGTCTACACCACCACGAAGGATTCACGCGCCGAACGCGTCATCTACCGGCTGATCGGTGCCGACCCCAAAGCGGAGCAGACCTGGGGCGCCTACGCCCGCAGCGTGCTGGCCTTCTCGGCGATCAGCATTCTGTTCCTGTTCATCTTCCAGCTCATCCAGGGCAAGCTGCCGCTGCACCTCAACGATCCCGCCACGCAGATGACGCCGGCACTGGCCTGGAACACCGCGGTCAGCTTCGTGACGAACACAAACTGGCAGGCCTACTCGGGTGAATCCACCCAGGGCCATCTCGTGCAGATGGCAGGCCTCGCCGTGCAGAACTTCGTCTCGGCAGCGGTCGGGATGGCCGTCGCGATCGCCCTGGTTCGCGGGCTCGCCCGGCGCAACACCGCCGACCTCGGCAATTTCTGGGTGGACCTCGTCCGCGGCGCCATACGAATCCTGCTGCCGATCTCGGTGCTCTTCGCGATCATCCTGGTCATCGGCGGATCGATCCAGAACTTCCACCTGCACGACCAGGTCGTCAACACGCTGGCCGGCGGCCAGCAGACCATCACCGGTGGACCCGTCGCAAGCCAGGAAGCGATCAAGGAACTCGGCACCAACGGCGGCGGCTTCTACAACGCCAACTCGGCTCACCCGTTCGAGAACCCGAACTCCTGGACCAACTGGGTCGAGATCTTCCTGCTGCTCGTGATCAGCTTCTCGCTGCCCCGCACGTTCGGCCGGATGGTCGACAGCAAGAAGCAGGGCTACGCAATCGCCGCCGTCATGGCCGTCATCGCCACGATCAGCGTCAGCTTCATGATGCTGTTCCAGCTGCAACACCATGGCACCGTGCCGACCGCGGTCGGCTCGGCGATGGAAGGTGTCGAACAGCGCTTCGGCGTTGCCAACTCGGCCGTGTTCGCGGACGCGACGACGCTGACGTCCACCGGTGCGGTCAACTCGTTCCACGACTCCTACACCAGCCTGGGCGGCATGATCACGCTGTTCAACATGCAGCTTGGCGAGGTGGCGCCCGGCGGTACGGGTTCGGGCCTCTACGGCATGCTCATCCTGGCGATCATCACCGTGTTTGTCGCGGGCCTGATGGTCGGCCGCACACCGGAGTATCTCGGCAAGAAGATCACTCCGCGCGAGATCAAGCTTGCCGCAACGTATTTCCTGATCACCCCACTGATCGTGCTGACAGGCACCGCCATTGCGATGGCTCTGCCCGGACAGCGCGCCGGCATGCTCAACACCGGCCCGCACGGTCTGTCTGAGGTGCTGTACGCGTTCACGTCCGCGGCCAACAACAACGGCTCGGCGTTCGCAGGCATCTCGGTCAACACCGAGTGGTACAACACCGCGTTGGGCCTGGCGATGGTGTTCGGCCGGTTCCTGCCGATGATGTTCGTGCTGGCGCTGGCCGCCTCGCTGGCCAAGCAAGGCAAGGCGCCGGAATCCATCGGCACATTGCCCACCCATCGACCGCAGTTCGTCGGCATGGTCGCCGGCGTGACTTTGATCCTGGTCGCCCTCACCTTCCTGCCCATGCTTGCGCTCGGGCCTCTCGCTGAAGGAATTCACTGATGTCCACGCCCACGATTCATTCCGCGCCTTCGCAGCCGCAGGCCGCTGCGCCGAAACGTGTTCAGGGCGGGTTGCTCGACCCCAAGATGCTGTGGAAGTCGCTGCCCGACGCGCTGCGCAAGCTCGACCCACGCACGCTGTGGCGCAACCCGGTCATGTTCATCGTCGAGATCGGCGCGGTCTGGAGCACGATCCTCGCGATCGCTGAGCCGTCCTGGTTCGGCTGGCTGACCGTGGTGTGGCTTTGGCTGACGGTCGTCTTCGCCAACCTGGCCGAGGCGGTCGCGGAGGGACGCGGCAAGGCACAGGCGGAGAGCCTGCGCCGGACCAAGACCGCGACGGTGGCCCGTCGCCTCGTCGACTGGACGCCCGGTGCTCCCGGCCGTGAGGAGGAGGTCGGCGCGCCACTGCTGCAGCAGGGCGATGTCGTCGTCGTCGAGGCCGGCCAGACCATCCCCGGTGACGGTGACGTCGTGGAAGGCATTGCCTCGGTGGATGAGTCGGCGATCACCGGTGAATCCGCACCCGTCATCCGGGAGTCCGGCGGCGACCGTTCGGCGGTCACCGGCGGCACCACGGTGCTGTCGGACCGCATCGTCGTCAAGATCACGCAGAAGCCCGGCGAGAGCTTCATCGACCGGATGATCGCCCTCGTTGAGGGCGCCAACCGGCAGAAGACGCCCAACGAGATCGCGCTGAACATCCTGCTCGCCTCGCTGACGATCATCTTCGTGTTCGCGGTCGCCACCCTGCAGCCGCTGGCCATCTACTCGAAGATGAACAACCCGGGCGTCCCGGACTCCTTGGCGCTCACCGGGAATGGCGTATCCGGCATCGTGATGGTCTCACTGCTGGTGTGCCTCATCCCGACTACCATCGGTGCGCTGCTGTCGGCCATCGGCATCGCAGGCATGGACCGGCTGGTGCAGCGCAACGTGCTCGCGATGTCGGGTCGTGCCGTGGAGGCCGCAGGCGACGTCAACACGCTGCTGCTGGACAAGACCGGCACGATCACGCTGGGCAACCGGCAGGCAGCGGCCTTCGTGCCACTGACTGGTGTGTCGCCGGAAGCACTCGCCGACGCCGCACAGCTGTCCAGCCTCGCCGACGAGACACCGGAAGGCCGGTCGATCGTCGTGTTCGCCAAGCAGGAGTATGGGTTGCGTGCCCGCACGCCAGGCGAACTCGACAAGGCTCAATGGGTTGAGTTCAGCGCAACCACCCGCATGTCTGGCGTCGACCTCGAAAACGGACATTCCTTGCGCAAGGGCGCGGCCAGCTCCGTCGCCGAGTGGGTACGCGGCGAAGGCGGCCGCGTGCCCACCGAGCTCGGTGACATCGTCGACGGCATTTCCGCCGCGGGCGGAACTCCCCTCGTCGTTGGACAGGTCGTCGACGGAACCGCGTCGGTGCTCGGCGTCATCCACCTCAAGGACGTCGTCAAACAGGGCATGCGCGAGCGGTTCGACGAGATGCGCCGAATGGGCATCCGCACGGTGATGATCACCGGCGATAACCCATTGACTGCCAAGGCCATTGCCGATGAGGCAGGCGTCGACGATTTCCTCGCCGAGGCCACCCCCGAGGACAAGATGGCGCTGATCAAGAAGGAACAGGCGGGCGGCAAGCTGGTCGCGATGACCGGCGACGGCACCAACGATGCACCGGCACTGGCGCAGGCCGACGTCGGCGTGGCGATGAACACCGGAACGTCGGCGGCCAAAGAGGCCGGCAACATGGTCGATCTCGACTCGGACCCGACCAAGCTGATCGAGATCGTCGAGATCGGCAAGCAGCTGCTCATCACCCGCGGCGCGTTGACGACGTTCTCCATTGCCAACGACATCGCCAAGTACTTCGCCATCATTCCGGCGATGTTCGTGGCGCTGTTCCCCGGCCTTGATCTGATCAACGTGATGCGGCTGCACAGCCCGCAATCGGCGATCCTGTCCGCGGTGATCTTCAACGCGGTGGTCATCGTCGCCCTGATCCCATTGTCCCTGCGCGGTGTGCGCTACACCCCGAGCAGTGCGTCAAAGCTGTTGAGCCGCAACCTCTACGTCTACGGTCTCGGCGGCATCATCGCACCGTTCATCGGGATCAAACTCATCGACCTCGTCATCCAGTTCTTGCCAGGAATGTGAAAATGAGAATCTCCAATTTGGTTCGTCAACACTGGGCCGCACTGCGGGCGCTGCTCGTCCTCACGGTCATCGTCGGCCTCGCCTACCCGGTCTTCATCTGGCTAGTCGCGCAGATCCCCGGCCTGCGGGACAACGCCAACGGGTCGATCATCGAGGTCAACGGAAAGCCGGTGGGCAGCAGCCTCATTGGCCAGTCGTTCACCGATAAGGACGGCAACGCCCTGCCGCAGTACTTCCAGAGCCGTCCCTCGGCGGCCGGTGACGGCTACGACCCGCTGGCCACCAGCGCAAGCAACCTCGGCCCGGAAAGCATTGTCGACACCCCCGCCGACCCGTCAGCGCCCAAGGACGACAACGGCTACAAGGCGAGCCTGCTCACCCTGGTCTGCTCACGCAGCGCCGCCGTTGGCAAGCTCGAGGGCGTGGACGGATCACGCGCGTTCTGCACCGGCGACGGTGTCGGCGCGGTCCTGTCGGTGATCGGCCCGCGCGACGCGCGCGGCAACGTCGTCCACCCGACGAAGGTGGTCAGCGTCAACGAGCCGTGCGATACCACACCGACCCCGTTCCTCAACACCTATGAGGGTGTGCGCGTCGAGTGCGCGAAGTTCGGCGACGACTACACCATCGGCCAGATCGTGCCGATCCGTGGCGCTGCGCCTGCCGACGCGCAGGTGCCCGCCGATGCCGTCACCGCCAGCGCCAGCGGCCTTGACCCGCACATCTCGATCGCCTACGCCGATCTGCAGGTGAAACGGGTGGCCAAGGCGCGCGGCGTCAGCCCGGATCAGATCCAGCAGGCGGTCGCGGACAACACCAACGGACGCTGGCTCGGGTTCTTCGGTGAGCCCACCGTCAACGTGCTGAAACTCAACCTGGAACTGGACCAGAAGTATCCCGCCAAGAGCTGACGTGTCCGGTGGATGATGATCATGTGATCGCCGATCAGTCGCTTACCGACAGGCCGGACCACAAGAAGAAGCGTGGTGAGCTGCGCATCTACTTGGGTGCGGCGCCGGGCGTCGGTAAGACGTACGCGATGCTCGGAGAGGCGCATCGCAGGCTGGAACGCGGCACTGATCTCGTCGCCGCGGTCGTCGAGACGCACGGCCGCAAGAAGACCGCCGAAGAGCTCGAGGGCATCGAGATGGTGCCGCCCAAGTACATCGACTACCGCGGCAAGCTCTTCCCCGAGCTCGATGTCGAGGCAGTGCTTCGCAGGCAGCCGCAAGTGGTCCTCGTCGACGAGCTCGCCCACACCAACACCCCCGGCAGCAGGAACCCCAAACGCTGGCAGGACGTCGAGGAGTTGCTCGACGCGGGCATCACGGTCATCTCAACGGTGAACGTCCAGCACCTGGAAAGCCTCAACGACGTGGTGACCCAGATCACCGGTATCGAACAACAGGAGAAGGTACCCGACGAAATCGTCCGTGCCGCCGACCAGATCGAGTTGGTCGACATCACCCCAGAGGCATTGCGGCGCAGGCTTGCCCACGGCAACGTCTACGCCCCGGAACGTGTCGACGCGGCGTTGTCCAACTACTTCCGGCGCGGAAACCTCACGGCGCTGCGTGAATTGGCGCTGCTCTGGCTCGCCGACCAGGTCGACGCGGCGCTCGAGAAGTATCGTGAAGAGAACCAGATCACCGACACCTGGGAGGCGCGCGAACGAGTGGTTGTCGCCGTCACGGGTGGACCCGAATCAGAGACCTTGGTGCGCAGGGCATCCCGCATTGCGTCGAAGTCGAGTGCGGAATTGATGATCGTGCACGTCGTGCGCGGGGATGGACTTTCGGGCGTCTCCGCACCGCAGATGGGCAAGGTTCGGGAACTCGCCCTGAGCCTCGGCGCCACGCTGCACACGGTGGTCGGCGACGACGTACCAAGCGCCCTGCTGGATTTCGCCCGCGACGAGAACGCCACCCAGCTGGTGATCGGCACGTCGCGAAGGTCAAGGTGGGCCCGCATCTTCGACGAGGGCATCGGTGCCACGGTCGTGCAGCACTCGGGCAAGATCGACGTGCACATGGTCACCCATGAGCAAGCCGGCGGTGGCTCGGCATGGGCGCGAATGTCTCCCCGACAACACCATGCGATGTCCTGGCTTGCCGCGCTGGTGGTTCCCTCCGCGATCTGCGCGGTGATCGTCTATCTCCTTGACCCGTACCTGGGCATCGGCGGCGAGAGCGCGATCTTCTTCATCGGCGTGCTCGTCGTCGCTTTGCTCGGCGGAGTGGCGCCTGCTGCGCTCTCGGCCGTGCTGTCAGGGCTTCTGCTCAACTACTTCCTGGTCGAGCCCCGCTACACCTTCACCATCGCGGAGCCCGACAGTGCCATCACGATCGTGGTGCTGTTGCTCGTGGCGGTCGCGGTCGCCGCACTGGTCGACGGGGCGGCCAGCCGCTCCAGAGAAGCCAGGCGCGCGTCGCAGGAGGCCGAACTGCTCGCACTGTTCTCCGGATCGGTGCTGCGTGGCGCCGACGTGGACACGCTGCTGGAGCGAGTGCGCGAAACTTATTCACAGCGCGCGGTCAGCCTGCTGAGGGAAGGCACGGGCATCGTCGGGTGCGTGGGCAAGGATCCCTGCATCGACGTCGACTCCGCCGACACCGCGATCGAGGTCGGCGACGATGAGTTCTGGCTGTTGATGTCGGGTAAGAGGTTGCCCGCACGCGACCGCCGGGTGCTGGGTGCGGTCGCGAAACAGGCTGCGGGGCTGGTCAAACAACGTGAACTGACCGAGGAGGCCGGCAAGGCCGAGGCGATCGCGCAGGCCGACGAACTGCGCCGCTCGCTGCTGTCGGCCGTCAGCCACGACCTTCGCACACCGCTGGCCGCAGCCAAGGCCGCGGTATCCAGCCTGCGCAGCAACGACATTGACTTCTCCGCCGAAGACACCGCCGAACTGCTCGCCACGATCGAAGAATCCATCGACCAGCTGACCGCGCTCGTCGGCAACCTGCTGGACTCGTCGCGGCTGGCGGCCGGTGTGCTGCGCCCGGAGCTGCGGCGGGTGTATCTCGAAGAGACGGTCCAGCGCGCGCTACTCGGAATCAGCAAGGGCGTGACGGGTTTTCGCCGTCAGGGCATCGATCGTGTCAAGGTGGACGTGGGCGACGCCGTCGCGATGGCCGATGCGGGCCTGCTCGAACGGGTGCTGGCCAACCTGATCGACAACGCGCTGAGGTACGCGCCGGACAGCCCGGTGCGGGTCACGGCGGGCCAGGTCGGCGACCGCGTGCTGATTGCCGTCGTCGACGAGGGACCAGGCATACCGCGGGGCACTGAGGACCAGCTGTTCGCGCCGTTCCAGCGGCTTGGCGATCAGGACAATAGCATCGGCGTCGGGCTGGGTCTGTCGGTCGCGCGCGGTTTCGTCGAGGCGATGGGTGGCACCATCTCGCCCACCGACACCCCCGGCGGCGGGCTGACAGTTGAAATCGACCTCGCAGCACCACCAAAGGACGGCTCGGCATGACCCCGCAGAAGACCAGGGTGCTGGTCATCGACGACGAACCCCAGATCCTGCGCGCGCTACGGATCAACCTGTCGGTGCGCGGATACGAAGTGACCACCGCCGCCACCGGTGAAGAGGCGTTGCGCTCGGCGGCAGATCACCGGCCGGACGTCATCGTGCTGGACCTCGGACTGCCCGACATGTCGGGTATCGAGGTGCTCGGCGGGCTGCGTGGCTGGCTCACGGCGCCGGTGATCGTGCTGTCGGCCCGGACCGACTCCGCAGACAAGGTCGAGGCGCTCGATGCAGGTGCGGACGACTACGTCACCAAACCCTTTGGAATGGACGAGTTCCTGGCGCGGTTGCGCGCGGCGGTGCGCCGGGGCGCCGCAGCATCCGACACAGACGAGCCCGTCATCGAGACGTCCTCGTTCACCGTCGACCTGGCCGCGAAGAAGGTGACCAAGAACGGCTCGGAAGTCCACCTCACGCCCACCGAATGGGGCATGCTCGAGATGCTGGTGCGCAACCGCGGCAAACTCGTCGGCCGCGAGGAGTTGCTCAAGGAGGTCTGGGGTCCGGCGTACGCGAAGGAAACCCACTATCTGCGCGTGTATCTGGCACAGCTGCGACGCAAGTTGGAAGACGACCCGTCACGCCCGGTACACCTGCTGACCGAAGCGGGAATGGGTTACCGCTTCCACCAGTGACCTTCCAGCGCGAGCGCAACTAGTTGAACAATTTCGGGCCGCACACCCGTTATAGCGGTGTACCCCGATTTCGACCGAGGAGCCGCCCGATGTCTGCTGTGCTTCACAGCCTCGCCTCACCCGCCCCGCGCACCGCCGAAGGCGTCCTCGCGCAGGTCAATGCGCTGGTGGACCGGTTACGTGCACGAGCGCCGGAGACCGAACTTCTTCGTCGCATGCATCCGGACAACCTGCGCGAGCTGACCGAAGCCGGTGTGTTCCGGCTCGCCATGCCCAGCGACGTCGGCGGTTACCAGGCGGACGAAGACATCGTCGCCGAAGTCCTCGCGCAAATCTCGCGCGGATGCCCGTCCACTGGCTGGATGTGCACGATCATGGTGGTGTCCAATCTAATTCCGGCCTTACTGACGGATGAGGCGGCCGATGACATCTACTCGACGCCGAATTTGCGGATCACGGCGGCACTTGCGCCCACAGGCAGGGCGGTGCCCGTCGAGGGCGGTTATCGCGTCACCGGTCAGTGGACGTGGAACACCGCAGGCGTGCACAGCAATTGGTTCACTCCCGCCTGCGTCGTGACGGGCGAGGAGGACTCGGGGCCGCGCGCGATGCTGCTGCCCACCACCGAGGTGGACCACCAGGACAACTGGCGCGCAGCAGGAATGGCAGGAACGGCCACCAACATCGCGACGGTCACCGATGTGTTCGTCCCCGCAGCGCGCACCATCCTCATGAATGATCTTGCCGAGGGCCACTATCCGAAACGGCGTTACTCGCAGCTGCGCTACTTCGACCGGCCGTTCGTGATGTACGTCAACGCCGGGAGCGCACCCGCGCTGCTGGGCATGGCACGCGGAGCGATGGACTGCTTCATGCAAACCCTGCCGACCCGTGGGGCCATCACCTTTACCGCATGGTCGAAAGCCGCGGAGGCCCCGTTCCTGCATCATCAACTGGCCAAGGCCCAATACGACCTCGAGGCCGCGGAGATGTTCACGAGCCGGCTCAACGCGCTGTATCGCGGCGTCCTCGACAGGCGGCCGACCATCGTGGAGCGGGCGCAGGCCCGTGCCTACATCGGCCATATCGCAAGCCTGTCCCGGGCGTGCGTGAATCAGCTGTTCGAGGCCAGCAGTTCGTCACACACCCTGCTGGCCGCCGATATCCAGCGGTACTTCCGCGACATCAACGTGTTGCACCAGCACGCGGCCATCCAGCCCAACACCGGCGATGAGGCGTACGGGCGTGTCCTGGCAGGGCTCGATCCCAACTGTGAGATCGTCTGATCGCGAGCGGTGCCTTGAATGAATAGTGTCCAAATAGATAGGACACTAACTATCAAGTACAGTGTGGCCATGACCGACGGAGTCGCCGCGGAGATCGATCCGCTCGCACTAGAGAGCCAAGTGTGTTTCGCGCTGGCCGTCACCAACCGCGCGGTGCTCGCGGTGTACCGGCCGTTGCTCGAGCCGCTCGGGCTGACTCATCCGCAATACCTGGTGATGCTGGCGCTGTGGGACAACGCGAAAGGCGCAGGCGAGCCGCTGTCGGTCAAGGACATCGCGCGGTTGTTGCAGATGGATTCGGCCACACTCTCGCCAATGCTCAAACGGCTGCAGGCCCAAGGCCGGATCACCCGCGTGGAACTCGCTCCGAAGGGCCGCAGTCTGCGGCGGCAGGCGCTGGAGGTTCCACCGTCGGTCGTCGAGCGCCTCGGCGTCGAGCTCTCAGAACTCGAGCATCTGCGCGACGCGCTCACCAGTATCAACACCGCCGCCCTGGCCGCAGGCGCGCTGGATTCGGAGTTAGACCGATGATGCCCGACGCTAGGCCCACTAAACCCTTTGCAGGACAATCCTTCACATAAACCAGCTCAGCAGCCGAGGTGGACCACGGCGGCGCTGACAATATCGCCGGCCGCGGGCACAGACACCCCGAGATGGTTCTGCACCATGCCCAGCGCATCCGTGGAGTGCATGCCGTTGCTGATCGCGTTGCAGACCGCTCTGCCTTCGGATAGCAACTGCTGGGGGGTCAGGGAGGTATATCTGTCCTGCAGCACCTGCAGGTAGGCATCCGCGTCAGCGGTTGCCGGCGCTGCAAACGCTACCGACATCGCCGCGCCGGCGATCAGGGCTCGAAGCGGGACGGACCACATGCCAGACACGAAACTTCCCCCCGTGAGTGTTAGCTGCTAGCGAGTACTCACATTACTGACATCCGTTTACGCGCGCGACAAATTCGTCGGCTCGCCAACCGAGGTCGACAACAGTCGGCAAACTGCCGGGTTTCTGACATTCCCGGCACGCCGAGCGAACCCAGGCGATATACATACCGCATGCCCAGCGAGGCATACGTCGGTCGGGTCGGCGGCTTGGTCGTCGCCTTGGTTGTCGGCGTTGCCATCCTGACCGGGTGGAACAGCGGCGTTGCGTGGGCCGACGAACCCGGCGGTACCGCAGGGACAAGCGCCTCCAGCACCGGCCCCGAAGCGCAGAAGGCCCCCGGCGCTACCAGCAGTGAGGCCCGCTCGTCCGCCACGTCGACCGCGACGAGCACGAATACCACCGGCTCGAAGACGAAACACGACGCGGTGCGTTCGGGCCCGGCAGGGGTCGCCGTCGGTACGGGTCGCGGCGCGGAGGCGACCGCCACGAAGGCCCAGCCGCGCAATTCCGCCGCACCGTCGGCAACCGGCACCACCGAGGGCAAGGCCAGCAAACCCGCCACAAAGAAGAAGTCCGACCCGGCCGCAGTGCGGCCCACGAAGACGAAGGCCCCGGTATCGGCGACCGTGGACGCCGGGCACGATGCGACGGTGGCTATCCCTGCTAGGCATAAGGCGGCCACCGAGACCGTCGACACCAACCTCGTCACCGGTTCGACCGAGCCGTCCAGCACCACGTCGCTGCGGATGACCTCAATCGAGTCATCGCCGGTGGAGACGTCGGCTGTGTCGACGCCGAAGCCGTTGCTGCCCAATGTGGTTGGTGTGGTGAACAAGTTGGTGACAGGGGTCGTCAACGCGATCCTGAGTCCGTTCGCCGCAAGTAGCACGCCTGGCACACCCGCCGACGCGCCGTCGATGTGGGCACTGCTGGCCTTCGCGCGACGCGAGTTCGACAGGGCATTCACGGCACCCTCGCT
>Ga0207683_10003549_pt1 | contig 13605 bp, 15 predicted proteins | sample KBSM73metaG_FD_184333 | JGI IMG/M metagenome (GOLD analysis project Ga0207683, IMG submission 184333) | Miscanthus rhizosphere microbial communities from Kellogg Biological Station, Michigan, USA - KBS M7-3 metaG (SPAdes) (version 2) | ecosystem: Host-associated > Plants > Roots > Rhizosphere >...
AACCCTGGGAGCGTTGTTTGCCGGTTATGACATTGGGCAGGGTAGGATCGATGGGGTTGGGCGTACGCGCGTTGGTCTTGTCGATGCGGAACACCGCGCCTTGCAGGTTAAGCGCGCCGTCGAAGAACGCGATCTTCGCGCCGACCTCGAAGATTTCGTTTTTTTCCGGAGGCGTGCCGTTGGTGGCTATGCTGAGCCCAACGCCTTCGGCCGAAGGGTTGAAAGACGTGCCGTAGGAAAAGTAGTAACTCTGCGCCGCCCTCGGATGGAAGACCAGTCCACCGCGATAACTCCACATCTTGTCGAGCTGGTGGCGCTTGTCGTTTAGAAACTTATCATTGACCTCGGTGCCGAAGTAATCCCAGCGCGCGCCCCCGACAATGTCGAAATACTGATTCAAGCGTATTTGGTCTGCGACATAGATGCCGAAGCCGGTGGACGTGGTATACGAGTTTTGTGCGAGGGTTTTTGCTGCAGGCAATTGATGGTGATTGGGGTTAGAGATCGTGGTATTCGGTCCGTTACTGGCCCAACGCAGGAAGTCGAACGTCTCTCGGGAAAGTTCAATTCCCGTAGTCGCTGTATGACCGAAGCCAAACGTTCGAACTTCGCGGTCAGATCGGTTTGGTTGTCCAGAATGCTTTCCTGGGTGTCGCGTTGGGGCCGACTCCGGTTGAGTGTGTCGGGCAGCACGGCAGTGGGGTTGGTCACGGCCGAGTCCCGGTCCACATGGCTGAAGCGGAGCGTATTACGCAGGTTGAACATGTCGTTGAAGCGGTGATCCAATCGCGCTGTGCCGATATTGACCCAGGTTTCTTCTTTATCTCTGGTCAAACCGTAAAAATTGCTGCGATCCGTTCTCAGCGGCGCGCCGTTAATATAGGGAAAGCCATAATCCGGGATATTGTCTTCATGCTGCATCAGGTAACTGATCGTCACCTGTGTCGGAGTGCCTAAGCCGAAGGCGATCGACGGCGCAAATCCAAGGCGTCTGACTTCGATGATATCGCGTTCCACGACATTGTCGCGATGGGCCATCAAGTTGAGCCGGAGGGCCGCGTTCGGCAGCACCTGCGTGAGCGGTTGGTTGACGTCCATCGTGCCGCGCCAGAACTGGCCCATGCCGCCGCTGAGAATACCGCTGTAATTGGCATCTAGGCGGGGAGCTTTACTGACCTGATTGATGATGCCGCCGGTCGAGCCGCGGCCAAAAAAAGTGGACGAGGGACCCTTCAACACCTCGACGGATTCAAAATTGAAAGAATCGCGGAAGTAGGAGCCGGAATCACGCACGCCATCGATGAAGGTATCGTTGCGGGCGTTGAAACCGCGGATGGTAAACACATCGCCCTGGTTACCACCGCCCTCACCGGCGGTAGCGGTAATTCCGGGCACGTTGCGGAGCGCGTCGCGCAGTGTGGTGCCGGCCTGTTCCTGAATAAGTTTTTCTGGAAGGATGGTGACCGATTGCGGCGTGTCCTGGAGCGGCACGGGGAACTTGGAAAAAGTGGATTCAGGCGCGACGTAGCTGGCGCCTTGGTCTTGCACGACCACAGGCGGTAAGTTGAACGTGTCTTCTTTCTTTTCCGGCTCTCCGGCGACGGCGCGGCTCGCTAACGCCAACGAAAAGGCTATGGCCCGTCCGACACCTTCGCCGGCCGCGAGGCTGATCTTCCTGAGCGCCTTACAAAGCTTTCTCTCCTTCGCCCGTTTCTCTTGTCGACTCATGTTGGCCTCCGATCCAATAGCTTTCGCTGGCTGGCATGAGTCGAAGTCACGCACTGGCTGGCTAGGTTGATAAAAGTCATTTGGTTAAAATGAGCTTACCGTTTCGTGTAATTCGCAAGTTGTATTCTTCATTTTGATGCACGATGATGATCTCGCTGCCGCCTTGAAACAGGCGGTCGCTCTCAATGCGCGGTTTTCTGCCGGCTGGCCGCGGAATATCGGTTGCGCTAGATCTTTCTCCAGAACAATTAAAAATAACTTCTTTCATGGCGCTCCTAGTGAAGCTCGAACTTCACCGGCAGCAGCACCCAAACCGAAACTGGATCTTTGCCGCGGCGCGCCGGCTCAAAGAGCCATTTCTTGACCGCATCCACGGCTGCGGTATCGAGATCGCGAAAGCCGGGGGACTGTTCGACGAGCACGTCGCCGACCCGGCCGTTCTCGAGCACGCGCACGCGGAGCGTGGTCACGCCCTGCAAGCCTGCTCTGCGCGCCGACTCCGGATAGCGCGGCTTGACTTGATAGCCGCCGAGCGGCCGTGCGGTGTTCGACAGGGCTTCGCCTGAACCGCCGGTGCCGTCGCCCTTGGCGCCTCGCCCGAGGCCGGCGTTGCCAGTGCCCCCACCGCCGCCTTCAACGCCGCTGCCGTCGACCACCGCCGTGTCGCCTTTGCCGAAAAGATTGCCGGCGCCGGCGGCGCTGCCTTCGGCTTCGCTTGCTTTGGAGCCGAGGTTCCAGCCTGCGCTGGCCGAGCCCCTGTTGTCCGGCAACGGCGCCGGGGGCGGTTCGATCGCCTTTTCTTTGATTTCTTCCTTGGTGCTCGCCGGTGGTGGCAAGGACTTGGTTTCAAGCGCCGGCTTGGAAAGCAGTTTGGATGCGGTGATGTTTTTCGCCTTGAGCGCCGGTGGTGGCGGAACTTCGACCTTTTTCGGCTCCTCGATCCGCGGCAATTCAACTAACTCGATGGGCACCATGCTCGGCTTGATCGGGTTGCTACGCACGATCAACGCAACTGCGGGAATCAGCGCCAGATGAATCAGCGAAGACGCCGTGAATGATGAGATCAACCAGCTCGTTCACGGCCTTTGCTCCTTTGGCTTCACCGCGATTGCCATTTTGACGACGTCCGCACTGCGCGCGATGTCCATCACCTCGACGACGCGGCCGTGGGCTACGCCGTCGGCCGCATTGATTACGAGCAAGAGCTCGGGATTCTTGACCAGCTGCTGGCGCAGGAGATCGCGGAGCAACGACTTGTCGACCGGTTGTTTATCGAGAAAAAGTCGATCGTCTTTGTCGATGGTAATCGCGGCGCTTTCGGCGGGAGCCTGCCGGCCGGAGGCCGCTTTGGCAGATTGACCGGCATGCCTTTGTATTGCGACATGGACAGAGTCGAAATCATGAAAAAGACCAAGAGGAAAAAAATCGTGTCGATCATCGGGATGATCTCGATGCGCGCTTTTTTCATGCTGCGACGTTGGATGCGCATCAGTGTTTGTCCGCTTGCACATGCAACTGGAGCTCGAGTGATGAACTGAAATGCTCCATCTGATCCATCTCTCGCTCTGCCCGCGCGGTGAAATAGTTGTAGGAAACGAGAGTCAGGATCGCGATCAACAGGCCGGTGGCGGTGGCGATCAACGCTTCGGCGACGCCGCCGGTAACGGCGTGCGGCTGACCAATGCCGACGTCGGCCATGACGTCGAATGAGCCGATCATCCCGACTACGGTGCCGAGCAGGCCGAGCAGAGGTGCGAGGGTGACGATGGTGTCGAGAATGCCGATGCGGCTTTTCAACACCGGAAACTCCCCCTGCGCTGCCGCTTCCATGGCCTTGGCCGGCGCGGGGTTGCGGTGCGCGATGCCTGCGGCCAGTACTCGGGCGATTGGCTGCGGCGAGTTTTTTCCCAACTTCAGAGCCTGTTCGTACTCTCCCTTCTCGACCAGCGCGAGGATTTCATTAATCACGGCTCTTGACTTCAGCCGGGTCCAAAACAGGATGCGCTCGATGCTCAGCGCGAGCGAAATTAACGAGCAAGCCAGCAGCGGGATCATCACGATCCCCCCCTTGATAATGATGGTAAGGATCTGCGGCATAACTACTGAACCCAACCTTTCTTTGACGCGGAAGAACCTTCCTGCTCCGGTTGCGCGGCATTGTCCGCCACGCTCTGAAACGCGATCCCGAGCTCGCGCAAGTCATCGAGCGAGATATGCAGCACGACATTGCCGTAGTGAAAATGCGCGGTGTCGCGGCTGCAGTTGCACAGCGAAACCGATCATCTGCCTTGGGGTGATTTGATTGCGTACATTTTCGACCTCCTTGAACATTAAAAAAGCCCGAAGCTCCGCCGCTCTGGGCGAAACACCGGGCTCTGGATTCGTGACCTCTGGCCGCGTGTGCGGTGAAAACAAATTATCGGTTAATTTTCATCTTCTGTTTCTTCCCGGCCTAACTCCGCCAGCGGCACTATGACCTGGCGCTTGCAACGCCTGCATTTGAGCTCCACGCCTTCAGGAACGATGCGTGCCAAAAGACTGCCGCAGTGGCAGCGCAGCGGCCTGGCGGACGCTTTTTTGTTGGTGTCTTCCGTCATCGGTCGCTTGATTCCGTATTGCTTCAGCTCCAGTCGCGCTGGTTTTTCGCAGCGCGTGTTTTTTTGATATCAGGCTGCGCGCCGTATGTTTCAACGTTGTCGCCGAGCGCAGCGGTTGACGTACGCCCCAGCAGTATGTGCGTGTAGAGAGCCGGTAGAGCCGCCAGCCCGATGGACCAATGGACGACGCTGCTCCATGCACGCGCGGTATCGTCAGATATGTAGTAGAGCAGCCAACCGGTCAGCGCCATGAGCGCGTTAAGCCCGATAATGCACCATCCCGACAAGCGATTGGTTTTCAAAATCAAGCCGCGGCGCACATGCGCGAACAGCGTGCCGAGCATGAGCAGAAAAACCAGCATGACTGCGCCGTGAACTTCCATCGCGAAGGTCTGGAGCAGAGTTCGCGCCGCACCGAGCTCAGGATCTTTGAACCACTCGATGAGCAGCCACAAAGCGCCGCTTCCCCAAAGAATGCCGAACACGCTGTAAAACAGCCGGCGATGAAACGGCTCGAGGCGCACTTTTTCATGGAGCAAAGCGATGATCTTGGCGGTGCGTCCGGTGGATCTCTCGGTCATTTCGCCTCCAAAGCGGCAACCCGGTACGCGGGCACGACCGCACGCGAACGATGGCTCACGGCGCTGCGAGCTTGAGCGTGGCGCATTTCATTGTGCTGGCCGTTAAACGGGCGCGCGCCGAGCCGGTCAACGATCACCGCCCGCGCACTAAACCTGGACAAAATTTTCGGCGCACGTCGCGGCGCGAGCCGAACCACTTTCGTCAGGGCGTCGGCGATAACGCAGCGCGGCGCGATAACCGTGATTCCCCGTTGCCATTTCATCGAGGCGTTTCGTCGCGGATCGATGAGAGGCTCGGCGGCCGCGCCGGGTTCACCCGCATTGGCGAAACATCCGCTCGAGCTCGCCACGGCCGAGTTAGCGATCATACCGAGCGGCAAGACGAGGGACGGGTTATTCGGGTAGCGAAGATGAATTGGTTGAGGGGCGCCGAAGACGTAAAGATCGCCGCCGGCGTTCACGATGCCGCTGGTCACGCCGCACATTTTTAGCGCCAGCGCGGCGCGATCCGCGGCGTATCCCTTGGCGATGCCGCCGAGATCGATCCACAGGCGGCGCGTTAGACTCACGGAATCGTTAGCGAGCAGTTTAATATCTTCGAACGATGCTTCACTATCGACCGGCGCCGCGCCATGGGGTCGCGGCAGAAAACCTTGCTCGACAAGTTTGCCGCCGACGGTGATATCGAAGGCGCCGGCGGAAAGCCTGCTCAGCTCCTGCGCGTAAACGAGCACTTCGTAAGTCCTGGGGTCGACGCGCACTACCTCTCCAGGCACGCTGCGGTTGAGGCGTGAAACATCGCTTCCCTCCTCGTGAAAGCTCATGAGGTGATGAATGGTGTAAATTTCACAAAATGCCGCGTCGATGGCGACGCCGGCGTTGAGGCCAACGGCGCCGATCTCGACGATTGTGCCCAGTACCGGACGGGCACGTCGAATTTCACTTGAGCGCGATTTCATACGTGGCCAAAATCCGTTTGACGCCGTCGGTGATATGGCGGCACGATAAGGTTGCACCGCTGATATTCTTGATATCCTGACTAAGCTTGAGCGGCGCAGACACGTTCTTGCCGACAAACTGGGCGCGCCAATCGGCGTTGCGCACCTCGTAGCCGTAGCTTTCCCGGTACGTCATGATCTCGATCTGCTTGACGGTCCCGTCGGCGTTGAGGCCGACGGCGTAGGTGATGAATTCGTGTTTGCCCACGACTTCGTCGACGATGAAGTAACCGCCGCCGGAAGCTTTCCAGAGCTGCACCTCCTTATGGCGCACCTTGGCGTCGCTGCGCCGCTCGATCTCGCGCGCCTGCTCGCTGGTGAGGGTGACAAAGCTCTGTGACAATTTTTGCCCGGGAAAAATCGCTTGTTGCGCTTGCTCTACGGTCAAATAGGTTGCAGCGTACGCGGGAACGGCAATCGCCGGCACCGGCGCGCAAATGATCGGCAGCCATGTCCATTGCCCAGTCTTCATCGTGACTCCTTAGACGATGAAACCGAGTTTGACGCGGAGACGATATTTTTCGAAGTCTTTGGCATAGGTGACGTTAATCAAAGTTCGTTGATGAAGCCGCGTTGCGGTTGGTTTAAAAATTAAACGCAATCTTGAAACGGTACTCGTAGCGCTCGTATTCGCCCAAATGCAGTCTGCCGCTGTTTTGTCCCGCGATGCGGGGATTTCCGGAGATCTGAGGCAAAAAGGTAAAGGTAAACCACCAGCGCTCGGCGGCGTAATGAATGTTCGGGCCTAGGAAATAGGCTTCGCCCTCGCGTTTGTTAAACTCCGGATAGACCGAGGCATATCGGCCCTCGATGCCGGCGAACCAACGGGGCAGCACACGGTACGAGACGCCCACCGTGTGCTCGAGCTCTAGTTCCCTTTCGTGCTCTCCGCTGGCTTTAAATTTTTTCCATTCCGGTTCAACAGTCAGGTTGTAGGCAATGGCCAGCTGATCGTCGAAGAAATTCTTCTGCAGGATCAGTTTGGATTCAAGACCAAATCCGTTCACACGCTCGCCGGAAATCTTGTCGATGCGCTGATATTCCGGCTCGATGTAGAGGGATAGGCCGAATAAATCCTGATAGACGCTAAGAACGTTGTACTTGAGCTCGACGTTAACACCGTCCCACTCAAGGCCGCGATGCAATTTTCTTTCGGGATCCTCGGCCAAGGCCCCGCCGCTGATTTGGTGCGACCGGCCGTTCAGGTACAAAGACGCTTGAAAGCGATCGGTAAAGCCGTGTTCGAATTCGAGTTGCGTGTCCCAGGCGCGGTAATTTCCCTTGCCCTTTTGATTACGCGAGGTGGTCCAAAGATAAATCTCGTTGGCGCCCGCCGGCAATGTGTCCGTGCCGTAGACGTAACCCCAAAGGTTTTCGTCGGCGCGAGCTGGTGTCGGCATAGACAGCGCGGCGGTCCACAGCGTTGCCACAAGCGCCAAGCTAAAAATAGATGTTCGAGATATCATGTCAGGTTCCCTTCGGTAGCTAATTTTGATCGATTGAGTTTCGGTTCCCGATTTCTTGCGCTGTCATTTTAAAAATGCAAAGCCCGGGGTCCGCTTGCGATCGGCGCTTCCCGGGCTCTGGGTTCTGGACCTCTGGCCGCTCGGCTCTCTCGTGACGAACGTTGGCGATGTCTTACATATTAATCTGCGCGGCTCCGTTGGCATCCAGCGGGACAATGATGTGACGCTTACAACGCCGGCATTTGATCTCAACGCCCCGCGCCAATAAGCTGCCGCAATCGCAACGCAGCGCGCTCTAGACTTTCGCCGCGTCGCGGTTTTTGTTGCGCTGTGGCTGCGAACGAGGCTCCATCTAGTTTTTTTTCCTTTCTTGCGCCAGCCAATAAGTAGTCGCCAAAAAGGCGCAAAGCATGAGTGCTTGGGCCGCCATCGTTTCCAGCGTCGGATAGATGCCCAGCAGGGGCGCCTGCGGTGGAAATCTCAGGGGCGTCGTCGATACCCAGCCAGCGGCCTGTAATTCTTTAATGCCGTTGCCGGCGAAAACGAAGGCGACAATGTAAAGCAGGGTTCCGGTGGCGCCGAAGAAATATTTGAGCGGGACTTTGACGCCGAGCTTTAAGATCGCAAACGTCAGCACCACCAGCACCGCAAGACCGGCGACGAAGCCCGACAAGATCAAATGATGCCCGTTTTCGTTCTGCAGCCAGAGCGCTTGATAAAAGAGGACAACTTCAAACGCTTCACGATAAACGGCGAAAAACGAAATGCCCACGAGGCCAAGGAGCTTCTTACCGTCGACCACGTTCTGCACTTTGCCGCGAATGAACGCTTGCCATTTTTTCGCTTCCGATTTCGTGTGCAGCCAATAGCCAACGTAAAAAAGCGCCACGGCGGCGAAGACTGAGATGAAGCCCTCCATGCTTTCGCGGTTCTGTCCACTGAATGTCAGAACCGTCTGCGTTGCCAGCCAGGTGAGGCCGCCAGCAAGGAGTGCGAGTACCCAACCCAAATGAATGTAACGCACGGCATCGCCGGCACCCATCACTTTGAGCATCGCCAAAATGGCGGCGAGAACCAGCGTCGCTTCCAGTCCTTCGCGGACAATGATCATGGCAGAATTGAGGAAAAAATAGATACCTGAATACTCGTCAGTCCGGGCGATGATTTCAGCGGCGCGATCCAGGCCAGCTTCAATCTCACCGCGCCGTTTGTCGATCTCTTCCGGCGCGACTCCCTGTTTCATCGCGTTTCGGTACTGGGTGAACAATCCTTCGAGGTTACGGCCAAAGGAAGCATCTTTGGCGAACAACGCCGGCTCGGCCAGCTCATAGCCGTCGATGTAGGCATCAACGGCCTTTTGATAGGCTTTTTCCCTTTGGCCGCTGGCGTAGAGCGCTGCGCTTTCGCGCACTAGGTTCCGGGTCACAGCCAGCGGGTCCGCCGGCTTCTGTTCCAACATGCCGCGTCGCACATACGCCAGGACGTCATTGACCGAGCCTTCCTGGTCAACGTATCTCTTGATCTGTTCCGACAGCTGTTCGTCCGAGTGGGTTGCGAGATTAGCCACAGAGACAAGATCAGAGGGTAATTTTTTCTGGTCTATCAAATTCGCGCCGCGAGCGGCTTGTTCAGGTGAAAAGCGCAACGACATGACGTAAAACGCGACCTGCCAGCGCTGTTCCTCGCTGAATGCAGCAAACGAAGCCATCGCGGTTCCTTCCACGCCGAAGCTTGCCGTATTAAACGCTTTAAACGGCGACAACCCTGCCATACGCTCGGGATCGGTGAAATTCGCCGGAGGCGGCGTTTTGGGACTCATTGAGCTCGCTCCGGGACCATCGCCCTTGCCGCTCGCGCCGTGACACTGCGCGCAATTTTCGACGTAGAGCGTGTGGCCCGATGCTAAGGACGGGAGCTGGTTAGGGTAGGGAACAATCTTATATGCCGAGATCACCTTCTGTTTGGCGCTCTGGGCAAGCTCTGCGATCAGGGCAGGCTCAGCCTTGTTTTCGATCTGCACGGTCAAGGATTTAATGGTTGGTCCAACTCCCGCCTTGTCCGTGCCCTCTGATTCTTTGAGCTGATTCAACAGTTCCTGCGTTCGCTTGGAGAATTCCTGCATCTCGGCATATTCGTCTGGATTGATTATTTTGCCGTCCTTGACGGCGTTCTTATAATCGCTGCCGAGATAGTCGAGCACGGAAACGAGCCGTTTGGCTTGTTCTTGAGCCGAAGCGATTGGGATTGTGAAGAAAAATGTCAGCAGTACGAAGCCAAGAATGACGCCAATCTTCACGATGTCTTTATTTAAAGGTTTTTCCAAAGCCGCAATTGTTTCGTCGTGAACTTCTACTTGATCTCCGAAGCCGAGTTTACTATAAGACTGATAGCAAATTGTTCGTGCCCGAAGCCGGATGTTTCCACTATGTTAAAGTCAAAAGTTCGTATAGGCGAAAGAAAAAAGTTTGTCAAGACTACTGAGGCGCCTACGGTTAGTCATGCCCTAGAGGACTACCTGAAGTCGATCTACCAGCTGGCGGAGGAATCTGAGCCTGTCATAGCGGCGCGAATCGCTGCGGAAACGGGCGTGTCGCCGTCGACAATATTTACGACCTTGCAACGGCTGGCGCGCGAAGGCTACGTTACCATCAACCGCCACAAAGAAATTCATCTTACCGCGGATGGTAAGACCGTCGCGGAAAAGATCGTGCGTCGGCATTTTTTAACCGAGCGATTCCTTACCGATTTGCTGGGTCTCGATTGGGTGAGGGCACACCAAGAAGCGCACCGGTTGGAGCATGCGATTTCTCAGGACGTGGAGGAGCGGTTGGCCAAGTTGCTGAGCAATCCGACGACTTGCCCCCACGGCAATCCCATCCCGGGGGCTTTAACAACACCCTCGCCAAAAACAATTCCGCTCAATGAAGCGTCCGACGGACAAAGCGTCGAGCTCGATTTCATTACCGAAGGTGGCGAGCGCGACGTACGATTGCTACGTTTTCTACAGGAGCACGGGATGCGACCGGGCGCCAAGGTTCAGATCTTAGATGTTGCGCCTTCGCTGGGTATGATGACTTTAAAGGTAGGCGAGGACGCTTTTTCGTTAGGAATTGAAGCAGCGAAGAAAATTCGCGTTCATTAGACGGAACTTTCAAATCCTAAAAGCGTTGCTTTAGTCCGAGGGTTGGCTGTTGCCCTGGCGTGCAGCCAATTCGCCAGCCAGGAATTCAATCTGCTCACTGACCCGGGTGTCGCGATCGAGCAGGATCACTTGTTGTCCCTTGACTCGGCAGCTGCCGCTTTTGGTGCGGTAACCGGCTTCGCGCAAGAGCTTTTCGCTGCGCACTTCGATGTCGAGTCGCTTCGCCTCAAGAATCAGTTCCTGCAAGCGTGCTTCGTATTTGTTCTTAGCGGGAGGCATGGTTCGTGGTACCAAGTTGCGAGCGATTATGGACAAAATTGCCGGGTTTGTAAACCGAAGCCGGTTTTCCCGCTTGCAAAAAAGAGCTTCCTTGCTATCGTACCGCGCGTGACGCGTCGGGCGGCTTAGCGTTTCCATCGCCACGGCGGAGCTCAGGAGGTCGGGATGATCAAAAATATTCTCGTTCCACTCGATGGTTCCGACCACTCCAAAGCCGCCGTCGACTACGCCGTTTGGATCACGGAAAAATTCAACGGGATGCTGTTCGGGCAACATATTATTGATACGATCTCGATCGAAGGAACTTTTTTTCACGATATATCAGGCTCCCTTGGTTTCGAGCCCTACTTGGATTTTTCCAGCAAGATGCGCGAGATCCTCGAAGAACGCGGCAAAGCCATTCTCGACGATTTCGCAAGCCGCTGTGAAAAACGACATGTCCGCTACACGACATTTCTCGATATGGGGCTGATCGCCAACGAGATTTGCGAGCGTTCCAAAGTGGCGGACTTGGTCGTGATCGGGCACCGCGGCGTCAACGAAGAGTTTTCCACGGGACTTTTGGGCACGACGGCCGAAACGATCACGCGCAAGTGTCCCCGGCCCGTGTTTGTCTCGACCAAACAATTCAACGCGATCGCCAAACCGCTGCTGGCGTATGACGGCAGTCAACGGGCGAGCTCGGCGATGGAATCCGCGGCGGAATTTTGCACGGTGCTGCACTTACCGCTAACCGTCTTGACGATCGGTCGCGAAGAGGCGGTCACGCGAAACAATTTGCAACAGGCGAAAAGTTATTTGAGCTCCTATCCGATTGACGTGACGTATCAAACCGCGCAGGGTTACCCCGAGCAGAAGATCGTCGAACAGCTGGTGAGTTTCAATTACGATCTACTCTTTATTGGCGCCTATGGACACCGACGCATTATCGAAATGGTGCTCGGCAGCACTACCGAGTATGTGCTCCGCAATGCGCCTTGTCCCGTGTTCTTGAATCGCTAATACCGATGAAGTTCGTTGCTGCCGCCGTTCAGATGCTTGCTGGCAACGATAAGCAGGCAAATCTTCAAGAGGCCACGCGCTGGATTCGCGACGCCGCGGTCAAAGGAGCACGGCTGGTCGCGCTGCCCGAGGTCTTTATCTGGCGCGGCAGCAAGAAGCTCGAGCGGCAGTTTGCCGAAGCTATACCGGGGCCGTCTTCGAACGCACTATCCAACTTGGCACGCGAACTGGGCATTTACCTTTTAGCCGGTTCAATCCTCGAAGAAATTTTAGACAGCGAACGAGCCTACAATACGAGTTTGCTTTTCGATCCAGCGGGAAAGCAAATCGCTTGTTATCGAAAAATTCATCTTTTCGATGTCGATCTTCCGAACGGCGTATCATTACGCGAGTCGCAAACCCGCGCACATGGACAGTTGCCCGTCGTGGTCAGAACCGAGCTCGGCACGATGGGTTTGACTGTCTGCTACGATGTTCGCTTTCCCGAGCTCTACCGAAGACTAGCCGAACAAGATGCCCAGCTAATGTTCGTGCCGTCAGCATTTACCGCCTATACAGGCGAAGCACATTGGGAGACATTGCTACGCGCGCGGGCAATCGAAAATCAGGCTTATATCATCGCGCCGGATCAATTCGGCAGGACCGAAAATAGCTTTGAAACCCACGGCCACTCGATGATCATTGATCCATGGGGCCGAATCATTGCCGAGCTACCGGAGGGTCCGGGTGTTATCACCGCAACCATCGATTTAGATTACCTCGCGAAAATCCGCGCCGAGTTGCCGGCGCTTAGTCACCGAAGGCTTATCTGATCCGCCACAAGGCGCTAGCTCACAATTCTTTTTCGGCCATCAACGTTGCCAAATCGCCGACCCGGCAGCTATAGCCCCATTCGTTATCATACCATGAGAGAACCTTGGCCATTTTCCCTTCGAGTACTACCGTGGATAGCGCATCGACAATTGAAGATGCCGGGTTGCCACGGAAATCACTCGAGACAAGGGGTTCCTCGCAGTAGCTGAGAATATGTTTGAGAGGCCCATCGGCTGCCGATTTTAGCGAGTCATTGATGGCTTCAGTCGTTGCGGATTTTTTGAGATCAATGACCAGGTCGACAACTGAAACCGTGGCGGTCGGCACTCGCAGGGATAGGCCGTGAAGTTTGCCCTTTAGCTCAGGCATCACAAGCCCAATCGCTTTCGCCGCGCCCGTGCTCGTCGGAATGATGTTCTGCGCCGCTGTGCGCGCGCGCCTCAGGTCTTTGTGCATTAAATCGAGGGTGCGCTGATCATTGGTGTACGAGTGAACAGTCGTCATCAGACCACGCTCGATGCCGAACTGCTCGTGCAGAACTTTGGTCACCGGCGCGAGACAATTGGTCGTACACGAGGCGTTTGAGACGATATGATGCTTGCGCGGATTATATGCGGATTCGTTGACACCTAAAACGAGGGTAATGTCTTCGTCGGTCGCCGGCGCTGTGATAATCACTTTTTTTGCTCCGGCTTCGAGATGTGCCCGGACTTGCGCCGCGGCGGTGAAAACTCCCGTGGACTCGATAAGAATGTCTACGCCAAGAGCTTTCCAGGGGAGCCGTGCCGGCTCTTTTTGATTCAAAACAGCGATCTGCCAGTCATCGATCTTCAGAACACCCTCGCCGACTTCGACTTTTCCGGGAAAAATTCCATAGGTGGAATCGTAGCGAAACAGATGCGCGTTGGTGCGCAGGTCTGCCATATCATTAATCGCCACTACTGTAAGATCATTTTTGTGGCGTTCTATCATTGCGCGAAGCGCTAGTCGTCCGATCCG
>Ga0207683_10003552_pt1 | contig 13597 bp, 9 predicted proteins | sample KBSM73metaG_FD_184333 | JGI IMG/M metagenome (GOLD analysis project Ga0207683, IMG submission 184333) | Miscanthus rhizosphere microbial communities from Kellogg Biological Station, Michigan, USA - KBS M7-3 metaG (SPAdes) (version 2) | ecosystem: Host-associated > Plants > Roots > Rhizosphere >...
GGTCCGGGAAGATGAACACCGTTGCCTGCCCGGCGACGGACGAGCCCGGCATCTTGGACGCGGCGATGGCGGCGTCGACGGCGGCGTCGTACTGGATGGGGCCTTCAACGGCGAGATCCGGGCGGCGGTCCTTCACGACTTCGGTGGCCTGCCGGACTTTGTCCACTGCTTCCCCGGTCCCGGATCCGCCGGTGGAGTAGGACAGCATGGCCACCCGCGGCTCCACGCCGAACTGGGCTGCGGTCTCGGCTGAGGCCAGCGCGATATCCGCCAGCTGCTCCGCGTTCGGGTCAGGGTTGACCGCGCAGTCGCCGTAGACCAGCACCCGGTCCGGCATCAGCATCAGGAACACCGAGGAGACGATCTTGACGCCGTCCCGGGTCTTGACGAACTCCAGCGCGGGACGGATGGTGTGGGCCGTGGTGTGCGCGGCGCCGGACACCATGCCGTCCACCACGCCGAGCTGCACCATCATGGTGCCGAAGTAGCTGCCGTCGAGCATGACTTCCAGCGCCCGGGCCAGGTCCACGCCCTTGTGCGCCCGCAGCTCCGCGTACTTCTGGGCAAACTGCTGGCGCAGCTCCGACGTCGCGGGGTCCACGATGCTCATGCCGGAGAGGTCAATGCCCTGGGTGGACGCCAGCTCCCGGACCGCCGACTCATTGCCCAGTATCGTGAGGTCGCAGACGTCCCGCCGGTGCAGAATTTCGGCGGCCCGCAGGATCCGCACATCGTTCCCCTCGGGCAGGACAATGTGCCGGCGCTGCAGCCGGGCCCGCTCAATGAGGTCGTGCAGGAACCGCAGCGGCGTCATCCGCTCCAGCCGCGGCAGGTGCAGCCGCTCCACCAGCTCGGCCTCGTCCACGCGCTTAGCCCACAGCCCCACGGCCGAGGCCACCTTGCGGCGGTGCCCCGACCAGATCTCGCTGCGGACCTCGGACACCCGTTTGGCGGTGGTGTAGGTATCGTCCGGGGCCGCGAACACGGGGAATGGTGCCTGCGCCAGCAGCGAGTAGATGTTGGGGTCCGGGGCCAGGCCGCCGGTGAGGATGAGCGCCGACGGCACCGGAAACTCGGGCGAGAACGACGACGCGAGGCACGCGACCATCACATCCGCACGGTCACCCGGGACGATCACGAGGGCGCCGTCGTCGAGCACGTGCAGGAAGTTGGCCACGTTCATCGCCGCCACCTTAATGGAATGGACGTCGCGTTCCATGTCCTGCCGGCCGGCCACCTGGCGGATCCCGAGGGCCGAGGCCACCTCCCCGGTGGTCGGCCGTGCGATGTCCTCCAGCTCGGGGAAGACGTAGACGGGGCGGCCGGACGCGCCGGGCTTCACGGCGGCGACGATCCCGTCCACGTCCTCCGGGTCGGCGCGGTTCACCATGATGGCCAGGAGGCTGCAGCGTTCCGCCGCCAGTTCCTTGCGGGCAACCTCGACGGCGTCGGCAGCCTCCGCGACGGTCCGCCCCTTCGCGCCCACCACGGCGACGATCGAGGCGGCCAGGTTGTTCGCGAGGCGAGCGTTGAGGTCGAATTCGACGGCGGCATCCTGGCCGGTGAGGTCCGTCCCCTCCACAATCACCACGTCGCAGTGGCGGGACATTTCGGCGAAGATCTCCACGCAGCGGGCGTCGATCTCGGCCCTGTTTCCCTCGGCCAGCAGCCCGCGGACCTCGGCAAACGTCAGGCCGCCGCGGCAGCGCTGGTCATCAAGATCGAACCGGGCCTTCATTAGCGCCACCATCGGGTCCGCCGCGGCGTCGTTGCCGTGAACCACAGGCTTGAAGAAGCCGATCCGGTCCGCGTGCCGGTGGAGGGTGTCCGCCAGCCCCAGCGCTATGAGGGACTTGCCGGAGCCCGGGGTGGTCGCGCTGACGTAAATTCCTTTGGCCATGTGTCCCAGCATACTTACACCCCTTGACAGCGGGCACCCACATGGGATTACCTAATGAACATTCGGTAAATAAAGCTGGAGGCAACGACGCATGGCTGAACTGACGGTTTCCGGGGGCACCCACCCCATCCTGAAAGACGACTACGCCTCGGAATGGATGGGCATCGAAGTCCTGGCGCTGGACGACGGGCATGCCACGATCCGCATGACGCTCCGGCAGGAAATGCTCAACGGCTTCGGCATGGCCCACGGCGGAATGATCTTCGCCTTCGGCGACACCGCCTTCGCCCTCGCCTGCAACCCGGCCAACCCGCTCCCGGGCGAGGACTCCAGCATCACGGTTGCTGCCGGCGTCGACATCAACTTCCTGAAGCCCGCCTTCCGCGGACAGGTGCTGACCGCCGTCGCGAACCGCCGCGCCAGCACCGGACGCAGCGGGCTGTACGACATCCAGATCTACGCCGCCGACCCTGGCGCGGGTATCCCGGCGGCACCGGCCGGCGCGGCCCCCGCAGCAACCCTTCCGGGCCAGCTCCCCACCGATACCGCTACCGACGCCCCTACGTGGGAACTCATCGCCGAGTTCCGCGGCCGCAGCCGCACCATCTCCAAGAAATAGAAACAGGGAACCACTGATGACCCAAGAAACTGCCGCCGCCACAACTGACGCTGTCCTGGACCGCGAGGAGACCATCTCCCGCGACGAGCTCGAGGCCCTCCAGCTCAGCCGCCTGCAGCACACGGTGGCCTACGCCTATGACCGCGTCCCCCTGTACAAGCGCAAGTTCGATGAGGCCGGCGTCCACCCGGCGGACCTGCGTGAGCTCTCCGACCTCGGCAAGTTCCCCTTCACCACCAAGGAGGACCTGCGCCTCGAGTACCCCTTCGGCATGTTCGCCGTGCCGCAGAACGAGGTAGCGCGGATCCATGCCAGCTCCGGCACGACGGGCCGCGCCACCGTGGTGGGCTACACGAAGAAGGACCTCGCCGACTGGGCCAAGCTTGTGGCCCGCTCGCTGCGCGCCTCCGGCGTCCGGCCCGGCATGAAGGTGCACAACGCTTACGGCTATGGCCTGTTCACCGGCGGCATGGGCGCCCACGCCGGCGCCGAGGCCCTCGGCTGCACCGTCATCCCGATCTCCGGCGGCCAGACCGAGCGCCAGATCACGCTCATCCAGGACTTCAAGCCCGACGCCATCCTGGCCACCCCCACGTACCTGCTGACCATCGCCGACGCGATGATGAAGCAGGGCATCGACCCGGCCTCCACGTCGCTGAAGTACGCGGTCCTGGGCGCCGAGCCGTGGACCGAGGAAATGCGGCACGAGCTCGAGACCACCATGAACCTCAAGGCCTGCGACATCTACGGCCTCTCCGAGGTCATGGGCCCGGGCGTCGCCGGCGAAGCCGTCGAAACGCAGGACGGCAGCCACATCTGGGAGGACCACTTCCGCCCGGAGATCATTGATGCCTTCGACCCCACGGTGGTGCTGGGCGACGGCGAACCGGGCGAGCTCGTCTTCACCTCACTCACCAAGGAAGCGCTGCCGATCATCCGGTACCGCACCAAGGACCTCACCCGGCTGCTGCCGGGCACCGCGCGCCCGGCGCACCGCCGCATGGGCCGCATCACCGGCCGCAGCGACGACATGATCATCCTGCGCGGCGTGAACCTGTTCCCCTCCCAAATCGAGGAGATCGCCCTGCGCATCCCCGAGCTCAGCCCGCACTTCCAGCTGGAACTGACCCGGCCCGAGGGCCATCGGATGGACCAGATGACCGTCAAGATCGAGCGCCGCGACGCCGTCAGCGTCGAGGGCGCGGCGGCGGCTGCCAAGGCCCTGCAGCAGCAGATCAAGATCCACGTCGGTTCCTCCTGCACCGTCGACGTCGTCGACCCCGGTTCGCTGGAGCGGTCCAACGGCAAGCTGCGCCGGATCTACGACATGCGCCCCAAGGGCTGAGTGAGCACCAGATCGTGAGAAACTAGCCACTATGCCCAGCACAGCAACCACCACCAAGCGCGGCCGCCCCGGCTATGACCAGCAGTCGGTGCTGGTCATCGCCGTCGACGTCTTCAACCGCCACGGCTACGATGCCACCTCGATGGGTATCCTTGCTGAGAACCTGGGCATCTCCAAGTCCGCGATCTACCACCACGTCCCGTCCAAGGGTGACCTGCTGAAGCTCGCCCTGGACCACGCCCTGGGTGGGCTCGAGGCGATCCTGGACCAGCCCGGGGCAACCTCCGGTTCGGCCGATGCCCGGCTGGAGTTCGTGGTCCGCCAGACCATCTCGGTGCTGGTGGAGCGGCTGCCCTTCGTGACGCTGCTGCTGCGCCTGCGCGGGAACACGGAGATCGAGCGGGATGCGCTGGAACGGCGCCGCACCTTCGACCACAAGGTCGCCGCACTGATTTCCGAGGCCCGGGATGAGGGCTCGCTCCGCCAGGACATTGACCCCCGCACCGTCACCCGGCTGCTGTTCGGCACCATCAACTCGATCGTCGAGTGGTACAAGCCGGGCGGCTCGCTGTCCCCGGAGAAGCTGGCCGACGACGTCATCACCATGGCGTTCCACGGCCTTCACGTCCCCCGCTGACCGCCTGCCGGCCGGCGGGTGGCCGGGTAAGTCGTTGACGGCAGGATAACGGACGCCCACCCTGTAGTCATGGCCACGAAGATATCTGACGTCCTCTTCAGCACGTTCCCCGATTTGCGCTACCAGCCCACCGCGAAAAGGGTCCGTGCCATGGTGGGCGGGCGTGCCGTCGTCGACACTCTGGGTGCGCTCTTGGTGTGGGAGCCCAAGCGCATCACCCCCATCTACGCAGTTTCCGAAGGCGACCTCCGCGCCGAACTGGCGCCGCCGGGGCAGCAGGCGGGCGATGTCCCGGAACACGGCTTCAGAGTGAGCCGGGAGGGGCCGCGGGCACTGGATCCGCGCACGGGGTTCGGCAGGCACACGGCGGCCGGTGAGGAGCTCGACGTCGTCACTCCCCATGCGAGGCTGCCCCGCGCTGCCTTCCGGCCGGCGGACCCCGACCTCGCCGGCTACGTGGTGCTGGATTTCAACGCTTTCGACTGGCTCGAGGACGACGAGGAGATCATCGGCCACCCACGTGATCCGTTCCACCGCGTGGACATCCGGGCGTCCTCGCTCACCGTTGAGGTAGGGCTCGACGGCGTCACGCTCGCCGCGACGAACGGCGCGCAGCTGCTCTACGAAACCATGCTGCCGGTGCGCTACTACATTCCGCCGTCGGATGTGCGGCTGGATCTGATGGAAGAGAGCCCCAAACGGACCATCTGCCCGTACAAGGGCCAGGCGAGCTACTGGAGCTACCCTGCTTCCGGGCAGGGCAGGAACGTCGCGTGGAGCTATGACCGGCGGCTCCTCGACGCCGCCCAGATCCACGGACTTGTCAGTTTCTTCAATGAGAGAGTGGACATCACGGTGGACGGCGTCCGGCAGGAGCGCCCGGTCACGCCGTGGTCACGCCCGGACGGAGCGGGGGCACCGGGGGCACTTGGGGTGTGAACCGCAGCGCTTTGGTTCTCTTTCACCCGCATTGGGTGACGACCGCCCCCCACTGGAAGGGTTAGCTTGGAGAACATCTGAAGGACCACCTCTATCGCTTGTGAGACCTCGCTAAAGGCTCCCGCCGTCTGGCGGAAGGAGGAGGGATGATGTTCTGCTCGTTGATCATCGGTGACCCGCGGTGTTGCCGGACGGGCACGCCGCCCCGAGCTGGAAAAAGGACATTCGGGATCACCCGAATCGTCACAGTCGCGCCGGGTTGCCGGGAATGAGCGAGCCTGCCGCATCGCCGCCCAGTTTCGATCCGGCCGTCGTCATTCGTTCCAGGGCGTACATCTCTGCGCTCGTGCTGGCTGCGGTCTTGGGCGTTCCCATCTCGGTCATTGCGTACGGCTTTCTCGCTTTGGTCGCGGTGGTCCAGCAGTACGTCTTCGTCGGCCTGCCGGAACAAGTCCTCGGGGGTCCCGTTCCTGCCTGGTGGCCGGTTCCCTGGTTGGTGCTGTGTGGGCTGTTGACGGCGTCGACCATACGGTATCTGCCGGGAACCGCGGGCCACTCACCGGCTTTCGGCTTCAAGACGGGCGGCGGTCCGCCCAGCGGCCGGGAGCTCGTGGGCATTATTCTCGCGGCACTGACCACGCTCAGCCTGGGTGCGGTGCTCGGGCCGGAGGGTCCGCTGATCGCGATCGGTGGCGGCCTCGGGGCGTTGGCGGTGCACCTGGCGAAGAAGGACGCTCCGCCGATGGCCCTGACGATCATGGCGTCGGCCGGCAGCTTCGCAGCGATCAGTACCCTACTCGGATCCCCCGTGCTCGGTGCATTCCTGATCATGGAGGCCGCCGGGATCGGGGGAATGACGCTGAGCCTGATGGCCCTGCCCGGACTGCTCGCTTCCGGCGTCGGGGCGCTGGTGTTCGTCGGCCTGGACGGCTGGACCGGGCTGGGCAGCTTCTCGCTGGCGCTGCCCGTCGTGCCGCCTGCGGTGCCGCCGACCCTGGCGACGCTGGGCTGGGCGGTGATCATGGGCGTCGTCGGCGCGCTGTTGGGATGGTTGATCCGCTGGGTCGGGCTCTCGCTTCGTCCGGTCGTGCACCTGAACCGGATGTTGGTGACCTCTGGGCTCGGCCTGCTGATCGGTCTTGCCGCGATGGCCTACCAGTTGATCTCTGGGAACAGCTTCACGCAGGTCTTGTTCTCGGGGCAGGACGCCCTTCCGGATCTGGTCGAACACGCCACGGACTACTCGCTTTCGGCGCTCCTCCTGCTGATCTCTTGTAAGGCCTTTGCCTACGGGCTCTCGCTGAGCGCATTTCGTGGTGGGCCCGTGTTCCCTTCGATGTTCATCGGTGCGGCGCTCGGTATTGTCGCGAGCGGGTTGCCCGGAATGAATCTCGCGGCAGGACTCGGCATGGGCATGGGAGCCATGTGCGCGGCCATGCTGAGGCTGCCGTTGACGTCGACCCTGCTGGCCACGCTGCTGCTGGGAGTGGACGGTGTGGCGGTAACACCGCAGGTGGTGGTGGCTGTGGCGGTGGCCTTCGTGATCTCCAACGTGCTCCCGGTCCCGGGCCCGAAAGGGCCCGTGGCGCCTGACGCTGGCGGGAAGGTCCACCATCGGGCCGCCTCGAAGTCCGGCCATGCAAGTGAGATGTCGAGCGCGGGAGGTTCGACCGGACGGGACCGGTGGATCGCGTGGTTGTTCATCATTGGCTCGAGTCTGTTCGCCTTGGGGGCGGTTCCGTCATACGCCGAGGCCGTGGGATTGCGCTTGTGCGCGATCACCTTCTTCGTCGGTTCGCTGTTCTTCACCAGTGCGTCGTTCCTGCAGTACCGCGAAGCCGTTGACGCCCTCCCGTTCCTGGGGGCCAAGCGCCGCCACTCGTTTTGGGTGTGGGCGCCACGGAATCTCGGCTGGCTCGCCTGCGCGGTTCAACTTGCCGGCACGCTGTGGTTCAACTGGAGTACGGGAAACGCATTGCGGGTCAATCTCAGTGTGGCGCTGACCGAGCAGCGGGTGTGGCGACCCGATGCGCTGGGTTCAGTCGCCTTCCTCGTTGCCAGCGGTGTGGCGTTGCGGGATGCCGGTCGCGCCATTGCCGGCAGGCCCAGGCCCCGGGTGTGGAAGATCGGCGTGATCAACCTGGCCGGCTCTGTTGCGTTCGGCGTCTCGGCTCTGGCGGCCTTTGTCCTACCGTCGAGCGGCGATGTCTGGAACGCCGACCTGGCCACTCTCGGCACCCTCGTAGGAGCCCTGTGCTTCCTCACCGGCGCGATTCTGATGCTGAGTCCAGAATCCGCCGCCGTCTCGGTTCCCGCGGACCGGGGAGCTCATCCGTAACCCCCTTTCAACAGTCTCTTGAGGAGAAGTGATGTCAATAAATTCCCAGCCGGCGGACGCCGACGTGGCACTGTTCGGCAACCGATTTGTCACCCAGGAGGTTCCGAGCCGGGAGTTCCCGGAGACCGGCATTCCTGCTGAGGACGCTTTGCGGCTGGTGTCGGAGGACCTGGCGCTGGAGGGTGATCCGGCCCGGAACCTGGCCACCTTCGTAACGACATGGATGGAGCCGCAGGCCCAGCAGATCATCGCAGCGAACCTGCACCGCAATTTCATCGACCACGCCGAATATCCCCGCACGGCCGAAATCGAGCAGCGCTGCATTCGGATGCTCGCAGACCTTTTCCACGCGCCCGGCGAGACGACGGGCGCCCGGACCCAGGGATCGTCCGAGGCGATCATGCTCGGCGGCCTGTCCCTGAAGTGGAACTGGCGCAAACGCCGCGAGGCCGCCGGCGCATCGACGTCGAGCCCTAATCTGGTGTTCGGCGGCGACGTGCATGTTGTGTGGGAGAAGTTCTGCCGCTACTTCGACGTCGAGCCGCGGATCGTGCCCCTGCAGCCGGGGAAGTACACGATCGGCCCGGAGGACGTGGAGGCCCATATCGATGAGAACACCATCGGCGTCGCAGCCGTGCTGGGCACGACGTTCACCGGGCACAAAGACGACATCGCCGGCATCAACGACCTGCTGGTCCGGATCAAGGGTGAGCGGGGCCTTGATGTGCCGCTGCACGTGGACGGGGCCAGTGGGGGGTTTGTCTGGCCCTTCCTGTACCCGGACTCCAAATGGGACTTCCGGCTCGAGCAGGTCCGCTCGATCAATGTCTCCGGACACAAGTTTGGACTGGTCTATCCCGGCATCGGCTGGCTGATCTTCCGGGAGAAGGCCGACCTGGCCAAGGACCTTGTTTTTGAGGAGAACTACCTCGGCAAGACCGACTCGACGTTCACCCTGAACTTCTCCACCGGCTCGTCGATGGTTCTCGCCCAGTACTACAACTTTGTGCGCTACGGCCGTGCCGGCTACACCTACATCATGCAGAACATGCAGACCAACGCCCGCGCCCTCGCCGAGAAGTTGGAGGCCATGGGCCGGTTCGAGATCATCGGCCCCGACGAGGAGCAGCTTCCCCTGGTTGCGTTCCGGCTCGCCGCCGACCCCGGGTACGACGAGTTCGACATTGCCTGGCAGCTCTCGGCCGAACGCGGCTGGATGGTGCCGGCCTACACCCTGCCGCCGAACGCCCAGGACGTGACGATCATGCGTGCGCTGGTCAAGGAAACGATGAGCCGCGAGCACGTCGACACGCTCGCCCGGGATATCGAGGAGGCGTGCTCAACGCTGGCGAAGAAGGGCGGCGCGCACGAATCCGAACGAAAGAAGATCGTCACCGGACCCGGGCATTGACCGGGTGGCGCCAACAATGAGCGCGGCGCAGGAACGGTCGGTCATTTCTTCTCCCTGACTGCGGCCGCTGCCGTCTCGCGCTGGGTGGCGGCCCAGCTGGCGAGGACTTTCAGGGCGTCCTCGGAGGGTGTCCCGGGATCTGCCGTGTAGACGTTGATGCGCAGCCCCGGGTCCGCGGGCAGTTCCAGTGCCTCGAAGCTCAGGTCCAGGTCCCCCACGATCGGGTGGTGGAGCCGTTTGCGGCCGGTGCGGTGGTACTTCACGTCGTGCCTCGCCCACCGGGTGCGGAACTCCTCGCTGCGGGTCGAAAGCTCTCCGACCAGGTCCGTGAGGTCCCTGTCGTAGGGGTTTTTCCCGGCGGTGGACCTCAGGACCGCGACGATGTCGTCCGCGCTGCGTTCCCAATCGGCGAAGAACTCCCGCGCTTTCGGGTTCAGGAAGGTGAACCGTGCACTGTTCGGCGGAGTCACCTGCTCAGCCATCATGTCCAGGTAGAGGGCACGGCCGAGTTCGTTGGCGGCAAGGACATCCCCGCGGTCGTTGCGGACCCAGGCCGGCGCCGTCGTGATCGCATCAATGACGCGTTGCACGCTCGGCCGCACCGTCTGCGGGCTGCGCTTTCGCCGCACCCGGGGAGCGGCCGTGGCCGCGCGGGCCAGGTCAAAAAGGTGGGCCGTCTCGGCGTCGTCAAGCTTCAGTGCACGGCAGAGGGCTTCAAGGACGCTGTCCGAGGCGCCGGAGAGGTTTCCGCGCTCAAGGCGTATGTAGTAATCGATGCTCATCCCGGCGAGCATCGCGACTTCCTCGCGGCGCAGCCCGGTAACGCGGCGGTTTCCGCCGTAGACCGGGAGGCCGGCCTCCTCTGGCGTGATCCTGGCACGGCGGGAGGTCAGGAACTTCCGCACGTCGTCGCTGTGTGTCATGGCCTCCACGCTACCCGCGGCCTATGCGACGAGGGAGGCACTGGCATTACCCGGAACGTCCGTGACTCCCCGCCGTAGAGAAATCACGGTTCCATGGAAAACATGAATCCTGAACCCGCAACTGCTGCCCACCGGGCGGCGATCCTGGCGATCATCCTCGCCAGCTACTTCATGATCCTGCTGGACAACTCGGTCATCTTCACGGCCCTGCCGAGCCTGCAGGCCGATCTCCAGCTGGGTACCGGGGAGCTTTCCTGGGTCCAGGACGCGTACACGCTGGTCTTCGGCGGCCTGCTGCTTCTCGGCGCCCGGGCCGGCGACCTCCTCGGCCGCCGGCGTGTCTTCGTGTTCGGGCTGGTGGTGTTCTCGGTCGCGTCCCTGCTGATCGGGCTGGCCCCGTCGGGCTGGTGGGCGATCTCCGGCCGGGCGATCCAGGGCATCGGGGCGGCGATCGTCGCGCCCGCCTCCCTGTCCCTGCTCACGGCGAGCTTCCCGGAAGGCCGTGAGCGCACGCGGGCCGTGGCGTTATACGGCGCGACCGCAGGGATGGGTGCCAGCCTGGGACTGGTCATCGGCGGGGCGCTGGCCCACTGGATCTCCTGGCGTGCCGGGTTCTTCGTCAACGTACCCATCGGCGCCGCGATGATCGCACTCGCTCCGCGGTTCCTCCCGGAAACCGGCAGGGCCCGCGGCCGCTTCGACCTGTTCGGCGCGCTCAGCGCGACCCTGGGTGTCGGCGCCCTCGTGTTCGGCATCATCAACACCGCCGACGCGGGCTGGGCCTCCCCGGCCACGGTCACGGCCGTCACCGCCGGCATCGTGCTCCTCGCCGTGTTTGTGCTGATCGAACGCAGGGCCGCCCAGCCGATCATGCCGCTGCGGCTGTTCGCCAGCCGCCGCCGCGCCGGCGCCTATGTTGCACGGTTCCTGTATCTGGGCGCAATGATTGCATTTTTCTTCTTCACCACCCAGTTCCTGCAGGAGGTCCTCGGCTTCGACCCCCTGCAGGCCGGCATGGGATTCCTGCCCATGACTGCCGTCAACTTCGCCGTCGCAATGGGTATCCCGCGGCTCGTAAACCGGATGCCGGGTTCGATTCCCCTTGTGGCCGGCATCCTGATCACCGTTGCCGGGATGTTCTGGCTCAGCCGGGTCGGCGTCGACTCCTCCTACCTGACGGGCGTCGCTTTCCCGATGGTCCTTATCGGAGCCGGACAGGGCTTGGCTTTTGCGCCCCTTACGTCGTTTGGCATCGTTGGCGCGCCCGCGGCCGACGCCGGCGCGGCGTCGGGCCTGGTGAACACCTTCCACCAGGTCGGCACCTGCCTCGGGCTGGGCATCGCGGTCGCGGCCGCAGCCACCGTCCCGGCCGCCGGCTCTGCCGCAGCGCACCTGGCCGCGCAGGTCAGCGCTGCCCTCACCACGGGCAGTGTCCTCCTGCTCCTGGCCCTGGCTGTCACCGCGGCCCTCATCCTGCCCGCTGATCTGGCCGCCCGCCGGGCCCGGACACCGCTCGGGGCCGCACCCGCACCCCTGGCCGAGGCCGCCCGCTGACCTGTCTACATCCGAAAAGGGGGTACTCACGTGCCCTCCCACAATCCCGCACACCTGAATACCGTGAAAGGCATGCACATGGAACTTACTCTCAATAACGGCGTCACGATGCCCGCCCTCGGACTGGGCGTCTTCCAAAGCGCACCGGAGCAAACGACGGCGGCCGTCGAAGCGGCGCTGGCGGCCGGCTACCGGCACATCGACACTGCCGCGGCGTACGGCAACGAGCGGGAGGTCGGTGAGGGCATCCGCAACTCGGGCCTGGACCGTTCCGAGGTGTTCATCGAGACCAAAGTCTGGGTCAGCGACTACGGGTATGACCAGACGCTGCATGCCTGGGAGAAGGCTGTTGGCAAGCTGGGCGTCGACTACCTGGACCTGTTCATCCTGCATCAGCCCGCCCCCGACCGCTTCGAAAGAACTGTCGGCGCGTACAAGGCACTGGAGACCCTGCTTGCTGACGGGCGCGTCCGGGCGATCGGTGTCAGCAACTTCATGCCGCACCACCTGGTGCAGTTGCTGGCGGCCACAGACGTCGTCCCGGCGGTGAACCAGATTGAGCTGCACCCATACTTCGCCCAGCCGGCCGTCCAGGCAACGGACACCGAACACGGCATCCTTACCCAGGCGTGGTCACCGATCGGAGGCATCACTTTTTACCCCGGATGGGGCGAGAAGCGCAGGAACGTGATGGAAGACCCGACGATCACCGGCATCGGACAAACACACGGAAAGAGCCCCGCCCAGGTCATGATCCGCTGGCACCTGCAGCAGGGCCGCTCAGCCATCCCGAAGTCGACCAACCCCGCACGCATCGCGGAGAACTTCGACGTCTTCGACTTCGAACTCGGCGCCGACGAACTCGCCGCCATCGACGCACTCGACACCGGCGTGCGCAACGGACCGGATCCCGACGAGGCCCGCGAAGAACGCTTCGCCATGGTCATCCCCGAAGCCTGAGACAGAGAGAAGGCACCATCATGGAATACCGTCCCCTTGGCCGCACCGGCGTGCGGGTCAGTCCCTTATGCCTCGGCGCGATGATGTTCGGCCCCTGGGGCAACAATGACACCGCGGACTCCATTCGAATCATCCACCGCGCCCTCGACGCGGGAATCAACTTCATCGACACCGCCGATGTCTACTCCGGCGGGGCATCCGAGGAAATCGTCGGGCAGGCACTGGACGGCCGGCGTGAGGACGTGTTCCTCGCCACGAAGTTCTTCATGCCCATGAACGAGGACGATCCCAACCAGCGGGGTGGATCCCGCCGCTGGATCATGCGGGCGGTCGAAGACTCCCTTCGCCGCTTGAACACCGATTACATCGACCTCTACCAGGTGCACCGGCCCAGCCCGGATACCGACGTCGAGGAGACTCTCGGCGCCCTCACCGACCTGGTCCGCCAAGGGAAGGTGCGGTACATCGGCTCCTCGTCGTATTCCGGGTCGCAGATCGTGGAAGCCCAATGGGCATCCCGGGAACGCAACCTGGAGCGGTTTGTCACCGAGCAGCCGCCGTACTCGATCCTGGTCCGCGGTATCGAGGAGGACATCCTTCCCACGGTGCAGCGCCACGGCATGGGCACCCTGACCTACAGCCCGCTCAGCGGCGGCTGGCTCTCCGGGCGCTGGCGTAAAAACGCAGCCTCCGCGCCCACCTCAACCGCGCGGCCGAACGCCCGGTTCGACATGACGAGCCCGGCCAACCAGCGCAAGCTCGACATCGTTGAAGAACTCGCCCGCCTCGCTGAACAAGCCGGGCTGACGCTCATCGAACTGGCCATCGCCTTCGTGATCAACCACCCCGGCGTCACGGCCGCCATCGTGGGACCGCGCACCATGGAACAGCTCGAGTCTTACCTGCCCGCCGCGGACATCACCTTGGCCAGCGACGTCCTGGACCGCATCGACCAGCTCGTCGCACCCGGC
>Ga0207683_10003558_pt1 | contig 13588 bp, 10 predicted proteins | sample KBSM73metaG_FD_184333 | JGI IMG/M metagenome (GOLD analysis project Ga0207683, IMG submission 184333) | Miscanthus rhizosphere microbial communities from Kellogg Biological Station, Michigan, USA - KBS M7-3 metaG (SPAdes) (version 2) | ecosystem: Host-associated > Plants > Roots > Rhizosphere >...
CCGCAAGCTTGACCGCTGCGGCGGGCAGATTGAAGCGCATGACGTGGTCGATCATGATGCCGTTGGCGAGTCCATGATGAAGATCCACGACCGTGGACAGCGCGTGCGCGCAGGAATGCACGGCGCCCAGGTCCTTCTGGAACGCGATGGCGCCCATCATCGAGCTCATCATCATGTCGCCGCGCGCCTGCACGTTGTGCCCGTCGCGCACCGCCACCGGCAACGCCGCCGCGGCGATCCGCACGCCTTCGACCGCAATGCCGTCGCACAACGGGTGATACGCGGGCGAGAGATACGACTCGATATTGTGGGTAAGGGCGTCCATTCCGGTCGCCGCAGTGATTAGAGCCGGCAGATCGAGCGTCAGTTCCGGATCGGCGAACACCGCCTTGGCGAGGAGGGCGGGCGAGAAAATGATCTTCTTGACGTGGGTGGCGTCGTCGGAGATCACCGACGAGCGGCCGACTTCCGAGCCTGTCCCCGCCGTCGTCGGAATGGCGACGAAATGCGGAAGCGGATGCTCGATCGACCGCACCTGCGGATGGTCCCACGCATACTCGAGGATGTCCCCCGAATGCACCGCCATCAATGCGACCGCTTTGGCCACGTCGAGGGCCGCACCCCCGCCCACGCCGATCACGGCATCGGCGCGATGTGCGGCGAACGCGTCCTTGCCCGCCTGCACCTGGCTGCGCACCGGGTTGCCCCAGATCTCGGAAAACACGCCCACTTCGAGACCGGGCAGCTCCTCCAGCAGCCGCTTGAACACCGGCAACGTGGAGAGGCCGCGATCGGTGACGATCAGCGGCCGCCCGATGCCCTGGGCCTTCAAATGATCGGCGCAGAGCATGCGTGCGCCAGGGCCGAAATGGATGGTCGTCGGGAAGGCGAAGCGGTGGATCATGGGATTCGGCGGCCGAGAGGGGTGCGATGGCCGCAACGGGTGAAGTAACGTCGCATGATACCGCCTCGAGTGCGGGCGGCCCCAGGATGGGATCGCGCGGGCACTGCGCCCTTGTCCTTGCGTCCGCTGGATGCCCTGGCGCCGGCCGGCTCGCCGCACATCGTGGTCCCGGGGTTCAGATGATCTCGAAGTAGCGCGAGCGCTCCCAGTCGGTCACGGCGTCGAGCCACTGTCGCCATTCCCATTCGCGCGTGGCCGCGAAGTGGTCGACGAAGTCGTCGCCGAACCAGTCGCGGGCAAGCTCCGACTGCTTGAAGATGCCGGTGGTCTCGATCAGGGTGCGCGGTGCGCGCGGGGTGTTCTCGCCACCGATATTGGTGCCTTCGATCGGCGGCGTCGTGAGCTTGAGCGCGCTCTCGACGCCGGCCAGGCCCGCCGCGAGACAGGCGGCCACGGCGAGATGCGGATGGACGTCCGCGCCCGGGCATCGCGTCTCGAGGCGTGTCGACTTGGGCGACCCGGCGAGGACGCGGAAGCTCGCCGTGCGGTTGTCGATGCCCCACGTCGGCTTGACGGGCGCCCAGAAGCCGTCGACCAGGCGCTTGTAGCTGTTGACCGTGGGCCAGAACATGGGCGCCAGCTCGAGCAGGAACTTGACCTGCCCTGCGAGGTAGCTTTCGAACACCTTGCTCATCGAATGCCGGCCGCGCGGGTCGTGGAACACGTTCTTCTTGCCGTCGGAGAGCGACTGGTGGCAATGGCCGGAGCAGCCGGGGTATTGCGCGCTCCACTTCGCCATGAAGCTCGGCATGATGCCGAAACGCGCGCCGATCTCCTTTGCCGACGCCTTGAAGAGCAGGCCGCGATCCGCGGCCTCGAGGGCCTCCGAGAAGACGATCGCCGCCTCGAACACCCCTGGACCGGTTTCCGTATGCAGTCCTTCGATCGGTACCCGGAACGCCGCCAGCTCGCCAAACAGCGCCTGGAAGAATTCGCGCGAGTGATTGGCGCGCAGCATCGAGTACCCGAACATGCCGGGGGTGATGGGCGTCGGATCGACCCCCTTCTTGTCGGCCCAGGATTGCGGCGTCTCCAGGAAATTGAACCACTCGAACTCGAGGCCGCACATCGGCATGAGGCCCAGCTTTTCCGCGCGCTTGAGCACGCGTTTCAGCACCTGGCGGCCGTCGAGCGGAAACGGCACTTCGCGGCCGTCCTTCTGCATCACGAATTCGCCCAGGAAGAAATCGACGTTGCCATCCCACGGCACGTTGCGGTGGGTCGTAAGGTCGATCCGCGCCAGCGCGTCGGGAAAGCCCTTGTGCCATCCCGTCATCGTGGTGTTGTCGTAGCAGACGTCCTGGCTGTCCCAGCCGAACACGACGTCGCAGAAGCCGAAGCCGCCTTCGACCGACGATGCGAACTTGTCCTTGTGGATGTACTTGCCGCGCAGGATGCCGTCGATGTCGGCGACGGCAACCTTGACGCTGTGGCCGGGCGACTTTCGAACCGCCGCAATCACTTGGGCGGGCGTAGGTGATGCCGGCATGCGAAGCTCCCTGACGAGCGCTGCGATGTTGTTGTTGTCGTGACGGCCGGCGGGGATGCCGGCGTATGGACAGTCATTCTAGCGCAGCCCCCAGGCGTCTCCGTCCCGATCGTCGATACTGCGCAAATGTCGCCCGCCGCCGCTCTCGTCTGCCTGCACGTCGCTGTCGCGCTGTTTGGCTTCGCCGCGTTGTTCGGCAAGTGGATCGCGCTCTCGCCGATCGCCATCGTTCTGGGTCGCACGCTCGTTGCCGCCTTCACGCTGGCGCTCGTGATGCGGATTGCGCGGCACGCGATCGCCCGCCCGGATCGCGGATTCGCGCAGAACGGCGTGCTCCTTGCGTGCCACTGGGTCGCATTCTTTGCGGCGGTGCAGGCGGCGGACGTCGCCACCGCATTGCTGGGATTCGCGAGCTTTCCGGTGTTCGTGCTGCTGCTGACAAGCTGGCGCGAGCATCGTCGCCCTTCCGCACTCGAGCTTTCGAGTGTCGCGCTCGTCGTCCTCGGCCTCGCGCTCGTCGTGCGCGAGGCGTCATGGTCGAGCAGGAGCGTGCAGGGCCTCGCGTGGGGCGTGGTCGCGGGATTCACCTTCGCGCTCCTGGCGCTTCGCAACCGCATGCGCGTGCAGCAGGAAAATCCGGTCACCCTGGCGCTGTGGCAGAACGCCTTCGCCGCGCTCGCGCTTCTTCCCGTGACCATCGTCGTCTATCGCGACGGAGTGCCCGCGATGACCTTCACCGAGGTGGGGCTGATCGTCGTGCTGGGCGTGGCATGCACGGGACTTGCGCACTCGCTCTTCGTCGCCAGCATGCGCCGCGTCAGCGCGCATGTGGCGAGCGTGGTGACCGCTCTCGAGCCGGTTTACGGCATCGCGTGGGCCGCCCTTTTTCTGCACGAGACTCCGGACGCGCGTACGCTCGCGGGCGGCGGCCTGATCCTGATCGCCGCGACGCTCGCGAGCCGTGATGCCGGGCGGGGTTGAAGACGGCACTCGCATTGGCGTCACCGCCTCGCTTTCGGTAGCATCGCGCCTTTGCCTCGGGCAGCGGGAGCAGCGTGAACATCGGCATTGTCGGGCTGGGTCGCATGGGGGGCAACATGGCGCGGCGCCTTGCGCGCGCGGGCGTGCGAGTCGTCGGATTCGACCCCGATGCCGATGCGCGTTCCCGGCTCGCTTCCGAGCGCGTGATCGAGCCGGTCGACTCGATACGCGCCCTGGTCGGCGCGCTGGCGGGGCCGCGCGTCGTGTGGCTGATGGTGCCGGCGGGCAGCGTCACGGAACTCGCGATCGAGGACGTGTGGCCCGAGCTCGCTCGGGGCGACGTGATCGTCGATGGCGGAAACGCCAACTACAAGGACTCGCAGCGGCGCGCGGCGGCGCTTGCCACTGCCGGCGTCCATTTCATCGATTGTGGCGTGTCAGGCGGCGTGTGGGGTCTCGAGAACGGCTACACGCTGATGTATGGCGGCGATGCGGAGGCGGTTCGCGCCATTCTTCCGTTCGTGCGTGCGCTGGCGCCGGCACCCGATCGCGGCCACCTGCATTGCGGTCCCCCCGGTGCGGGTCATTTCGTCAAGATGATTCACAACGGCATCGAGTACGGAATGATGCAGTCCTTCGCGGAAGGCTTCGCGCTCCTGCGCAACAGGCGCGACCTCGGGCTCGACGTGGCCGCGATCGCCGAAACATGGCGTCACGGCAGCGTCGTGCGCTCGTGGTTGCTCGACCTCACGGCCGAATTTCTGCGGGACGATACGGCGCTCACCGACATCGCGCCGGTGGTCGCGGATTCCGGCGAAGGCCGGTGGACCGTGCAGGAAGCGATCGAGCAGGGCATTCCCGCGCCGGTGCTGTCGCTGGCGCTGATGGCGCGCTTCGCGAGCCAGGGCAAGGACGACTACGCGGGACGCATCCTTGCGATGATGCGCCGGAGCTTCGGCGGACACGCCGTGGTCAAGGCGGAAGGAGAGCGGGGTTGATCGTCGCGCTCATGGGCGTCTGCGGGTCGGGCAAGACAACCGTCGGCCGTGCGCTCGCGGCCGCGCTGCGCTGGCCGTTTCACGATGCCGACGATTTTCACCCGCCGGAAAACGTCGCCAAGATGGCGTCGGGTGTTCCGCTCGACGACACCGACCGCGTGCCGTGGCTCGCGAAGATCGCCGACACGCTCGCGCAGGGCGAAGCCAGGGGCGAGCACGCCGTGCTGGCGTGCTCGGCATTGAAGCGCGCTTATCGCGACCGCATCGCGATGGCGGGTGATGTCCGATTCGTCTATCTCAAGGGCGACCTCCCGACGATCGCGGCGCGGCTCGCGACACGCAAGCACGAATACATGCCGGCGTCGCTACTCGCCAGCCAGTTCGCAGCGCTCGAGGAGCCCGACGGGGCGCTCGTCGTCGACATTCGCGCCGATGTCGCGACGCAGGTCGAGGCGATTCGCAACGGACTCTGCCTGCCGTTGCCGGTGCGAGCATGAGCGCTTCACGCCGGTCCCGGAAGGCGACCGCTGTCGTCCACCTGGGCCGCGAGCCCCGGAAATATATGGGCGCGGTCAACACGCCGGTGTTTCGCGCGTCGACCATCCTGTTTCCGACGCTCGACGATCTCGAGCGCGCGTCGCGCGGCGAATACGACGGCTTGTCGTACGGTCTGCACGGCCTGCCGACCGTGGTCGACCTGCAGCAGGCCGTTGCCGCATTGGAAGGCGGGCACGCCGCCTTTGCGGTGCCTTCGGGCCTTACGGCAACGACGCTGCCGCTCCTGGCCCTGGCCCGCGCCGGCGATCATGTGCTCGTGACGGATGCGGTCTACGGACCCACGCGCCGGTTCTGCGAAAACCATCTGCGTCGCGCCGGCGTGGATGTGAGTTATTACGATCCGCTGGCCGGCGCATCCATCGAGCGCGCGTTTCGGCCCAACACGCGCATCGTGTTTACCGAGTCTCCCGGCTCGCTCACCTTCGAGGTGCAGGACATTCGCGCGATCGCGGCCGTCGCGCATGCCCGGAATGCCAAAGTGATCCTCGACAATACATGGGCGACGCCGCTGGGCTTCCGGGCGTTCGATCACGGCGTCGACGTGTCGGTGCATGCCGCAACCAAATATATCGGCGGTCATTCGGACGTGCTGCTCGGCGTGATTGTCGTCAATGCCGAAACGCACGCACCGCTCTATCGGATCTGGACCGACATGGGCGTCACGGCGTCGTCGGACGACTGCTTCCTGGGCCTGCGCGGCTTGAGGACGCTGGCGATCCGGCTCGCACAGCACCAGGCAAGCGCACTCAGGATCGCGGCCTGGTTGCGCGACCGCTCCGAGGTCGCCGAAGTGCTTTACCCGGCGTTGCCGGGATCGCGCGGGCACGAGCTGTGGACGCGGGATTTTTTGGCCGCGTCTGGACTCTTCGGCGTCGTGCTGAAGCCCGTTTCGCACGCGCGAATCGCCGCGATGCTGGACGGCATGCGCCTGTTCGGGATGGGATGGAGCTGGGGCGGTTTCGAAAGCCTCGTCATCCCTACCTATCCGGAGCGCGGCCGCTCGGCCACGCAATGGCAGGCGGCGGGACCTTCGCTCCGCCTGCACATAGGGCTCGAGGATGCGGAGGACCTGATCGAGGACCTCGAAGACGGGTTTGCCCGGCTCGCAGGCCGCTGACCATTCCGATCCTCGCAGAACGGGCTCGGACGCCCTCTCAACCGCGCAGATTGGCGTTGAAAAAAGCGAGGGTGCGCTGCCAGGCGAGCTTGGCCGCCGCTTCGTCGTAGCGCGGCGTCGTGTCGTTGTTGAAGCCGTGCTCCGTTCCCGGGTACGTGTACGCCTGGTACTTCACGCCGGCCTTCGTCAGTGCGGCTTCGAACGCAGGCCATCCGGCGTTGATGCGCTCGTCATTCCCGGCGTATTGAATGAGAAGCGGTGCCTTGATCTTCGCCGCATCCTCCGCCGAGGGCTGGTTGCCGTAGAAGGGCACCGCGCCCGCGAGATCGGGCAGCCGCGTTGCCAGCATGTTCGCAATTCCGCCGCCGTAGCAGAAGCCGACGACGCCGACGCGCCCCGTGCATTCCGGCAGCGCCTTGAGATAGTTCGCGGCGGCGACGAAATCCTCGCGGGTCTTCGCCTGGTCGAGCTTGGCGAAGAGATCGCGCGCCTTGTCTTCGTCTCCGGGATAGCCGCCCAGCGGATACAAGGCGTCGGGCGCGAACGCTAGAAAATTGTCGATCGCCAGACGACGGGCGATGTCCTCGATGTGCGGATTCAGGCCGCGGTTCTCGTGCACGACCAGCACGCCCGGCAGCTTGCCGGTGGCCCCTGCGGGGCGAGCGAGATAGCCGCGCATCTTGCCCGAGCCCGCGGGCGATGCATATTCGACAAGCTTCGCGTCGACGCGCCGATCGTCCTTCGGGATCTGCTGCGCCTCGGCGAAGCGCGGGCTGAGCGAGTCGAGCAGCATCGAAGCCGTCACGCCGCCCACGGCGTACTTGGCGACGCCTTCCAGGAACCCGCGGCGATCGACGGTGCCGTGCACGTACCGGTCGAACCAGCGCAGGACCTCCGGATGAAAGTCGGCGGTTGTCTTGCGTTGCATGAGCGATTTCTCCATGGTTGTGCCCGGGCCCGGATCGGAACAGTGTCAACGTCCCTTGGTGACGACCGGCATGCGCAACGGCACGACGCGACGCTCCAGCCGCGGCGGCTGGGTGCGCACCAGCTTGGTCTTGGGATGGCGAAGGCGGTTTCCGGCGTAGTAGCCGTCGTAGCCGTACAAGGGCGCGGCGTCGACGTAATCGTTGGGTGCGTCCATCTCGCGCGGGATGGGGCCGTATGTAATCATGCGCGTCGCGTCGCGCGCCTCGTTCGCCCTGCGCTGCGCCGCCGCGGCATCGAGCATCGCCTGCGCATGCTGAAGGCGGAGTGCAGCTGCCGGATCGGCGACACCCGGGTGCAGCTCGACCGTGGTGCCGCCTGTGCACGCGAAATCGGAGTAGGTCACGGTGCCGTTGACGACGCACTTATGGACCGGAACGACAATGTCCTGCGCGTGGGCGGAAGTCGTGGCGGCAAGGCCGCAGAGCAGCAGCACCGCCCAAGGGACCGCGATTGTTCGGAAGGCCATCTCACGATCCTCGATTGATCGTCGAATCCGTGCGCGATGCACCGGGACTGGAATCGGCGACCGATCCTGCGATCCCGCGCGCAATCGTGCATCCATGTTACGCCATCGTGCAAGGCCTCACGTCGCCGGCTCGTCCAGCCCGAGGTATACCGCCTGCACGTGTTCGTTGGCGCGGATCTCGGCGGGCGGGCCTTCTGCAATCACCGCACCGCGGTCGAGCACGATTACACGATCGGCGAAGCCGAAGACCACGTCCATGTCGTGCTCGGTGAACAGCACGGCGATGTTGTCGCGGCGCGCCCGCGCCGTTGCGCATTTCATCAGCTCGGCGCGCGACGCGATCCCCATTCCCGCGGTCGGCTCGTCCATCAGCAGGAGGCGCGGGGCGCCGGCGAGAGCAAGCGCCAGCTCGACCCGCTTGACGTCGCCGTAGGCCAGCGTTGCGCAGTGCGCATCGGCGAGATCGGCGACGCCGACGCTGGCGAGCAGCGTGTCCGCATCCGCGCGGTCGCGGCGCGCGCCCGTCGTCACCAGCCTTGCGTCTCTGCGGGCATGCGCGGCGAGGGCCAGCTCGACGTTTTCCCGCACGGTCATCGACGCAAATGTGGCGGCGACCTGAAACGTCCTGCCCACCCCCTTGTGCGCAATCGCGCGCGTGGGCATGCGGTCGATGCGCTCGCCGGCAAGCCTCACGGAACCCCCGTCGGGCTCGAGCTGGCCGTCGATCAGGTTGAAGCAGGTGGTCTTGCCGGCGCCATTCGGTCCGATGAGAGCCACCATCTCGCCTGCGGCGACGCCGAAGGACACATCGCGCACCGCGTGGACTCCACCGAATGCCTTCGACAGGCCAACGACTTCGAGCATCGCGTTCTTCATTTCGCCACGCCGCGGACACGCGTGAGTCGCGCCAGCGCGCCGCCGAGGCCCTGTGGAAACAGCAGCACGAGCGCCAGGATGCCGACGCCGACCATCGCGCGCCAGTACTGCGTGTTGCGGGCGAGCGCGTCCTGCAGCCACGTGAACGTCGCCGCGCCGATGAGCGGGCCGAACAGTGCGTTGAGGCCGCCCAGCAGGACCATCACCAGCGCATCGACCGAGCGCGGAATCGCGAGCGATTCGGGCGAGATGCTGCCCTTGGAAAACGCGAACAGCCCGCCTGCGATGCCGGCGAAGGCGCCCGCCAGGGCGAAGCCCTGCCACTGTCGCAGGCGGACGTCGATGCCGATGGCCCCGGCGCGCAACGGCGAGTCGCGTACGCCGCGAAGGGAGCGGCCGAAAGGACCGTGCGCGATGGCAACCAGGCTCGCCAGCGCCGCGGTGACGATGGTAAGCGTCAATCCGTAGTAGGTGCGCCGATCGCCGAACGCGTCGCCCGGCCATATGCCGACAATCCCGTTCGAGCCGCCGGTGACCGCGTTCCACTGGAATGCGATCGACCATACGATCTGTGCGAACGCGAGCGTCAGCATGGCGAGATAGACACCGGACAGGCGCACGCAGAACCAGCCGAACACGAGCGCCGCCACGAAGGCCGCAACCGGGGCGCTGACGAGCGCGCCGGCGAAGGGCGCGCCGTGTCGAAACGCCAGCGCGGCCGCGTACGCGCCAACCCCGAAATACGCCGCGTGGCCGAACGACGTCATGCCGCCGGTGCCGGTCAGGAACTGCAGGCTTGCGGCAAAGAGCGCCGCGATCAGGATATCCGTGGCCAGCACGATCGCGTACTCGTCGCGAAGGAACGGCAGCGCGATGCACGCCGCGAGGATCGCCCCCGCGATCCAGAGATCACGGCGCTGCGGGGCGACGACGAGCGCGCGCTGCTCCGGCAGCGGCGTGGTGACCGGGGCCGCGGGGCGCTTGCCGAGGAGACCATGAGGCCGGAGCGCCAGCACGATCGCCATGACGACGAACTCGGCCACCAGCGTCAACTCGGGAAACGCCAACGTGACACCGCCGAGCTGCACGGTCCCGAGCGCAATGCACAGCGCCTTGGTGAGGCCGATGGTCAGTGCGGCAAGGAAGGCGCCGGGAATCGATCCAAGTCCGCCGACCACCGTCACCACGAAGGCATCGGCGACAATCGCCAGATCCATGTTGAGATTCGCGGGCTCGCGCGGCAACTGCAGCGCGCCCGCGAGCCCCGCGAGAAACGCGCCGAGCGCAAACACGGCGGTGTAGAGCTTCGCCTGGTCGATGCCGAGCGCGGCGGTCAACGTGCGATTTTCCGAGGCGGCGCGGATCAGCACGCCGAAGCGCGTTCGCGTCAGGAGCCATGTCAGAAGTCCGAGCACCAGCGGGCCGACGACAATCAGGAACAGGTCGTACTCCGGCACGGCGCGGCCCAGGATATCCACGGTCCCGGACAAGCCCGGAGCGCGCGGCCCGAGCAGGTCTTCCGCGCCCCAGATGCGGAGCGTGACGTCACGCACGATCAGCACGACGCCGAAGGTTGCGGTGAGCTGCAGCAATTCGGGCGCGTCGTACAGTCGTTTCAGCAGCAGCGCCTCCATAAGCGCGCCGATGACGGCAACGATCGCCGCGGCCCCCAGCACCGCGCACCAGAACGCGAGCGGGCCGCGGCCCAGGGTGTCGGCCAGAGCGCCGGCGGCGGAATACGCGAGGTACGCGCCCAGCATGTAGAGCGAGCCGTGCGCGAAGTTGACGATGCGCGTGACCCCGAAGATCAGCGTCAGGCCTGCCGCGACGAGAAACAGCGACGACGACGACGCGAGGCCGTTCAACAACTGGATCGTCAGCGAGGCGAAGGTCACGCGGGGATGGACTTATCGCGGGGAACGGCACGGGGAGGGCGGGCATCGCTCATTGCGTGGGCCCGCAAGCCAAAGACACCGGGTTCCCGCGTGCGCGGGAATGTCGGCGGGATGCGAAAGGCTGCGTCGCGTGCGGCCGATGACGCTGGTACGAAAAGTGGATTCCCGCTTTCGCGTGAATGACGCACGCCACTCCGTCGTCGTCCCCGCGCACGCGGGGATCCAATGTCGTCTTGCGCTTCCGGTTCCGCAGCAATGCTAGGCGGGCGGGACTCGAACGTCATGGCCCGCCCGCGTCGACAATATCAATCCGCGGGTCGCATCTTGCGCACCACGTCGTCGTCCGGCTGGTAATCCTTGCCGTCGGCGTACTTGAAGTCGACCATCACGCCCTTGCCGTCCTTGAGTGCGGTGCGCCCGACATACGCGCCCATCGTCGACTGGTGATCCAGCGCGCGAAACGTGATCTTGCCGAACGGCGTCTCGACGTCGAGATTGGTCATCGCGGCGACCATTTTGTCGGTGTCGGTCGAGCGTGCCTTGGCAATCGCGGCCGCGGCCGCCTTGACGGTGCTGTAACCGACGACGGAGCCGAGCCGGGGATAGTCGTTGAACCGCGCCTGGTAGGCGTCGAGAAATTTCTTGTGGGCGGTGGCCTCGATCGCGTACCAGGGATAGCCGGTGACGTACCAGCCGACGGGCGCCTCGTCCTTCAGCGGGTCGAGATACTCGGGCTCGCCGCCGAGGAGATTGACGACGGGGCGATCCTTGAACAGTCCGCGCAACTGGCCTTCGCGGACGAAGCGTGCAAGATCGGGACCGAACAGCGACGAGAAGATCGCATCCGGTTGCGCGTCGATCAACGCCTGGACGACAGGGCCCGCGTCGATCTTGCCCAGCGGAACGGCCTGCTCGACGAACTCCAGCCCGCCCGACTGCCGGAACAGCATCTGCTTCTTGAACGCCGCCGTGGCCGACTGGCCGTACTCGTAATTGGGATACACGATCGCCCATCGCTTCTTGCCGAGCTTCGCGGCCTCGGGGACGAGCATCGCGGTCTGCATGAATGTGGACGCCCGCAGCCGGAACGTGTACTTGTTGCCGTTGTCCCACGTGATCTTGTCAGTGAGCGGCTCCGCCGCCAGAAACAGAACCTTGCGCTGCTTGGCGAGATCGGCCACCGCCAGGCCGACGTTCGATGCGAAGGTCCCCATCAGCAGCGTGACCTTCTCGCGCACCAGCAGCTCCTCCGCGACCCGAACCGCGTCGCCGGGGGTGCCGTTGTCGTCGCGAAACACCACTTCGATCGGCCGTCCCAGCACGCCGCCGGCCGCGTTGACCTCGGCCTGCGCGAGCTCCATCCCTTTCCGATAGGGCTCGAGGAATGCGGGAAACTGCTTGTAGCTGTTGAGCTCGCCCAGCCGGATCGGCTGCGCGGAGGCGGAAAGCGGCAGCGCGCCGGCAAGCGCTGCGGCGGCGAGTGCGAAGGCAGTGATGCGGCGCATCGTCATATCTCCGGGACGCTCGAGGTGAGGGGGAGACCACAACGCGCGCCGTCGCTGTCGCGTTGACCCGCGCATGCCGACCCCCCGTCACCATGGTAGCAGGCGGGCTCCGCGGCCTCGCCGTCTAAGCATATGTCGTCTCGGTCCTTCAGCCGGACACGCATCGACAGGTAACATTGACGGTTTTTGACGTCTCCGGGACCGCAGTCGACCGCGCCGGTGCCTGCGTTCGCCCCCCATGCTCAATCTCGCCCACGACATCGCCTTCGCCGATCTCTACTCGGTCGACGGTGCGAACCGCATCGATCGCCTCTTCCTCGACCACTTGCGCCATGCCGATGCGGCGCTCGCCGATCGTGTCGACGCCGCTCGTGCGGCGCCCGAGAGCGTTGCCGGCAAGGACGAATCGACGCTCCTGATCGACATGGCGCCCCATGTCGAGGATTTCATCGCGCGCCTGTTTCGCATCGAGATCGAGGTGCGCGCGCTCGAGGAGCGTCATCACGAGCTCGCCCCGGTATTCGCCGTCCGGCGGCAATTCGTCCAGCGCAAGGCGATGAATGCCCACAAGGCGGACGTGGCCGCAGCGTTCGATGGGCCCGCGATGCGCGCGGAGCTCGACCGCCTGCTCGACGCATCCGCCGGCGTCGCCGCGTTCGAGCTTGCATTTGCGCATGCCGTGACCCGGTGGCAACAGGACGAGGCCGCACATGGGCCGGCGCTCGATCTCGCTGCGCGTTATGCGGCATGGGCCGCGCACACCGGTGCCGGCAAGGCGGCGCACAAGGGCGGGGTCCTCTTCCGCTCCCCGCGCAAGCTGGACGTCATGAAGCTCGTTCCGGTCGAAGCGATCGATACGCACGGCGTTCCGGCTTGGCGCCAGCCGCATGATCATCCGCTTCGCCGTCGTGACGGATTCGCCCTCACCGATCCCGGCACGAGCTTCGCGGGCGGTCTGGCGGAAGCCCACTATTGCATCTGGTGTCACGAGCAGGGGAAGGACTCGTGCGCCAAGGGGTTGTTCGAAAAGCAGCCCGCCGGCGCGGCGCCGCTCGCCAATCCCTTCAAGAAGAGCGCGTTCGGCGTGACCCTTGCGGGATGCCCCCTCGACGAGCGCATCTCCGAGTTCCACAAGCTCCGCGCAGAAGGGTGGCCGATCGGCGCCCTGGCGATGATCTGCATCGACAATCCGATGGCGGCAGCGACGGGCCATCGCATCTGCAACGACTGCATGAAGTCGTGCATCTACCAGAAGCAGGATCCCGTCGACATCCCGCAATCGGAAACGCGCATCCTGAAGGACGTGCTGGCGTTGCCGTGGGGCTTCGAGATCTACTCGCTCTTGACACGGTGGAATCCGCTGCATCTGCGCCGCCCGGTGCCGCGCGCTCCGACCGGCAAGCGCGCGCTGGTGGTCGGCATGGGCCCCGCAGGGTTCACCCTGGCCCATCACCTGCTGAACGACGGTCATACGATCGTCGGCATCGACGGACTCAAGATCGAGCCGCTCGATGCGGCGCTCTCCGGCGTCACGCCGACGGGCGCACGCGTGCCGTTCACGCCGATTCGCGACTTCGATACGCTGGTCGAACCCCTCGACAACCGCGTGATGGCGGGATTCGGCGGCGTCGCGGAATACGGCATCACGGTTCGCTGGGACAAGAATTTTCTCAAGGTGATCCGGCTTCTGCTGGAGCGGCGCGATCGCTTCGCCCTGTACGGCGGCGTCCGTTTCGGCGGAACACTCGA
>Ga0207683_10003559_pt1 | contig 13587 bp, 13 predicted proteins | sample KBSM73metaG_FD_184333 | JGI IMG/M metagenome (GOLD analysis project Ga0207683, IMG submission 184333) | Miscanthus rhizosphere microbial communities from Kellogg Biological Station, Michigan, USA - KBS M7-3 metaG (SPAdes) (version 2) | ecosystem: Host-associated > Plants > Roots > Rhizosphere >...
CCCGCCGCCGGGCTAGGCTTCGTCGTCCGCCCCCGTCGACTAGCGGCCTAGGTCGCAGCCCTTTCAAGGCTGTAGCACGGGTTCGAATCCCGTCGGGGGCATCCGTGGTCACGATCGACGACGTCCGGGCCGTCGCCTCGGCGCTGCCGCGCAGCTCCGAGGGTCTTGTCCGCGGCCAGGTGAAATTCCGCATCGGGCGGATCGTGTACCTCGCGCTCTCGCGGGACGGAACGAGGATGGGCTTCGCGTTTCCAAAGGAGCTCCGGAACGCGCTCGTCGAGTCCGAGCCCGACAAGTTCTCGCTGCCGAGCCAGGGCGACATGCGTTACCACTGGGTTCACGTCCAACTGGATGCGATCGACGAGGACGAGATGCGCGAGCTCGTCGAAGACGCGTGGGCCTTCTGCGTGCCGAAGCGCGTCGCGGAGGAGTACGCAGCTTCTCAGGGATACGTACCCTGAGAAACCCGGGCGGTTAGCTCAGTTGGGAGAGCGCCTGCCTTACAAGCAGGAGGTCGCTGGTTCGAACCCGGCACCGCCCACTTCGCCCCCCAGGCGCCGCGGTAGATCTTAGGCGGCGGCTAGCTGATAGTCGTCGGAATCGCTCGGGTAGTGATCGCGGTGAAAGAAGACGGTCAGCCCCGGTAGCCGCTCGGAACCCGCGCCGAACATGACGATTTCGATCATCTCGACCGCCCGCAAGACAGTCGGGTCGGCCGGGTCGACCTTCTCCCGGCACAGCTCGCAGATGCAGAACGTATCCATCGCTCGAAGCTAGCTGTGGCTCCGGATGACTGACCTGGCCGGAGCGGGCGCTGGGCTCGCCCCGCTCCTGGGCCGCACGTCGTTTACTGGCCGAGCAGGTACGGCCCGACGACCGCGCAGATGTCCTTATCGCCGAGCACCACGGGGTGGGGCCCGTGCACGCCGACCACGTCGGTCGAGATGTGGTCGCCGACCGGGTTGTCGGGATCGCCGGTGTACTCGAAGACGTCGACGAATGTCCCGATGCCGGCGTCGCGGACGAGAGTCGGCCCTCCAGTGATCGAGACCTTCACCGGCAGCCCGTGGAAGGTCGTCCTCACCGTGACGGTGCCTGCCTGCTCGTCGATCACCGGGTTCGATTCCTTGTTCGGTGTGTTGGAGGTCAGCGTGACCGAACTGCCGTTGCCGGCGACGAAGACCTGCGAGAACGTGCCGGCGAAGAACACGCCCTTCGCGGTCTCACGGAGAACCGACGTCCCTTGGACGCTGCTCGTCCCGGAGACGCCGCAGAGCATGTCCGGGAACGGACCGTCGGTGAAGTGGTCGACCTGCGTCGAGCCGGCAACTCCGGCGGATGCGACGGCGCAGGCGGCGACCGCCGTGACGGCAACTACAAGAAGCCGCTTCGGCACGAGCCTCTCCTCCCTGGTCTCCGGGTGGAGACCGGCCGCAATTCGCGAACCGGGATCAGGCCTGCCTTCGACCGGTTCGCTTGTGCGGCCAGTCTCTTGCGGCGCGCGCGTGGAGTCAAGCCAAGCCACTTCTTCACACGCTCGTAACCGGATCGCAGCCCACGGCCGATTCGGTGCGGCTCACCATTGGGCGTGCATGCGTTTCGCCGTCGTCGCGCACGTTCCGAGCGCCACGAACCTGGCGCTGGCTGCGCGTGGCTGGAACGGCGTGCCGGGCGAGCTGCTCGCGCCGCGCGAGGCGCTGCTCGCGCTCGGCCGCGGTGACGTCGCACTCGCGCGGCTCGACGTGCGGCGCTCGCTCGACGGCGTCGAGGACGGCCTCTGGGCGCTCGAGCGCCTGGCCGAGGCCGGCGTCACCGTCCTGAACCACCCCGACGCGGTCGTCCGCGCGCACGACAAGCTGCTGACCGCCCGCATCCTCCGCCGAGCCGGGCTGCCGCACCCGCGTACCAAGCTCGTAGAGCGCCACTCCGGCGTTCCCGACCTCGACTTCCCGGCCGTGCTGAAGCCGCGCTTCGGCAGCTGGGGAGCCGACGTGCAGCTCTGTCACGACCGCGCGGAGCTGGAGGCCGCACTCGCCGGGCTGGCCTGCCGCCTCTGGTTCCGCGCCACCGGTGCCGTGGCCCAGGAGCTGATCTCGCCGCTCGGGCACGACCTGCGGATCATCGTCGCGCGTGGCCGCGTCGTCGGCGCGGCGAAGCGGATCGCGGCCGCAGGCGAGTGGCGGACGAACGTGGCGCTGGGCGCCCACGTCGTGCCGGCCGAGCCGCCGCCGGTGGCGGTGCAGCTCGCGCTCGAGGCGGCCGAGGCTTCCGGCCTGAGCCTCGTCGGCGTCGACCTGCTGCCGACCGGGCCCGGCGGGTTCAGCGTGATCGAGCTCAACGGCGCGGTGGACATCCGGCCGCTCTACGGATTCGGCTCGCGCGACGTCTACGCGGACGCGATGGCCGCGCTCGCGGGCGAATCGGCGCAGCCGCCGGCAGTCGTCGCGCAGATCTCCTGAAAACGGCTCTTCCGGCCGATAACAACTGCCGTGGAACCTGCGGAGAGTATTTGGCGACCCCTCGGCGAGCTGCTCGTGGACAAGGGACTGGTCACGAAGGAGGAGCTCGAGCTCGCACTCACGGAGCAGTCTGAGAGCGGCCGGCTGCTGGGCGCGATCCTCGTCGAGCGCGGCTACGTCTCCGGCCCGGCGCTCGCGGTCGCGCTGGCGGAGCAGTACGGCGTCGAGCTCGACACCGAGCGCGGGTTCGGCACCGGCCTCTGGGCCGAGATCGACCGCCGCCACCGCGCGGGACGCGGCCACGAGTCGGAGGCGGAGACGGACAACGTCGTCAAACTGGAGCCCGTGCCGCTGCCGCCGCGAGTCGAGATCGTCCCCGACCCCGCCCCAGAGCCCGACCCCGAGCTCGAGCGGCTCGAGGCCGAGAATCGCCGCCTGCAGGACGAGATCGACCGTCTGCGCGGCGAGTTCACCAAGCTGAAGCTCGTCGAGACGCCGGCGCCGGCGAGCGAGCACCTGCTGTTCGTTCCGTCGCCCGAGCGCTACGCGCTCGTCGAACGCAACGGGCCCCCGCCGTCCGAGGGCTCGGAGGTCGAGCTCGAGGAGCGGCTGTTCGTCGTGTCGAAGGTCGGCGCGGCGCCGTTCCCGAACGAGCCGCGTGCCTGCGCGTTCCTGCTCCCGCGCGCCTGACCGACCTTCGCGCGAACCGTCAGGTGTGCGAGATGACGAGCACGTTGCCGTACCCGTTCGCGGTCAAGACGCCGACGTACTTGTAGAGCGCCGAGCCCGTCAGGTCGTCGACCGTCTTCTTCTCGCTCGACGCGAACGTGTCCGGCTGGGGCGCGGCGTGCGGCAGCGTCGTGCGGAGCGGATGGCTCAGGCGGCTCGAGAGGTCGCTGCGGTGGAAGAAGAGCGTTGAGGTGAACTGCTTCTCCTTCGGCCCCGGCGGCACGAAGACGAGCACGTTGTCGATCGGCTTGTTGTAGCGCATGGTGTAGAGCGCCAGCTCGAGGGCTTCCCGGCGGATGACCGCGCCGCGTGCCGTCGAGGGCTGCCCCTCGCTGATCTTGCACTTCTGTCCGAGACCGCAGAGCGCGAAGATCGCGCTCTTCGACTCATCGAAGCGGTCGAAGTCGGCGAGCGTCGACGGCTTCGCTTTGGTCGGGATCAGGATCGCCTTGAGGTTCTTGCCGTTGGCGGGGCCGGCGTTGACCTGTACGGCCGTAAGCGGATCGCCGCTCGGCAGCGTGTACTCGCTGCCGACGTAGCTGGCGATCTCCTGCAGGCGCGAGGCCTCGCTGCCCGCCTGCGGCTGCCAGGCCGACCATGGCGGGGGCGGCTGCGGCCCGGGCCGCTCGACGAGGACGATCAGGCCGCCGAGCGCCGCACCGACGGCCGCACCTAGGACGAGATAGGCAACTGCAAACCGGCTCCGCGTGCTCAGACTGCGGGCCATGCTCGCGGTTGGGTGAGGTCGACCTTCGGGATCTTCAGCTTCGCGTTCTCGAGGATCTCGACGAGCTCGTCGCCGAAGAGCTCCTTCTTCGCGATCAGCGCGTCGGCGATCTGCTCGACCGCCTGCTTGTTGTGAGAGATCAGCGCGTACGCGGTCACGTATGCCTGCCCGAGCAGCTGGGCGGCCAGCTTGCGCTTGTTGGGGTCGCCGAGCACGCCGGCCAGGGGATCCTGCCCGAGTGCGCCGCCGTTTCCGGTGCGGTTCATGATCTGCAGCCCGATCTGCTCGAACCGCTCCATGATCTCGTCCTTCTTGGTCTCGGCGGCCTTCGTGCGCCTGGCGACGGCGACCGTGCCGTTCGTACGGCCGTGGCCGTTCAGCTCGGGCTCCTCGGGCGCCATGCCGCAGGCCCCGACCATCCAGGCCGCCCGGGCCGTCGCGCTCTGCACGTCGCCGCCGACGCCCGTCGAGTTCTCGCCGTAGAAGACGCGCTCCGCGGCCATCGCGCCGAGCGCCCATACGAGCTGCGCGATCTCCTCCGAGCGCCAGGAGCTGAACCGTTCCTCCTTCTCACGCGCCTGGTGGTGTCCGAGCGCTGCGCCGCGGCGCTTGATCGAGAGCCGCGTCGACTCCGCGCCCTTCATGTAGACGTGGGCGGCCGCAGCGTGGCCTGCCTCGTGGATCGCGACCGCGCGGGTCTCGTCGGGCACGTACTCGGTGCCGACCGCGGTGCCGGACTCGACCGTCGTCATCGCCTCGACGATGTCGGGCCAGCTGAATGCGAGCCGGCCGTCGTGGTGCGCGATCGTCAGTGCCATCGAGCAGACCTGCTCGATCATCGCCGGCGAGTAGCCGTTGGTCACGCGCGCCAGCTCGTCGCGGCGCTTCTCGGTGTCGAGGTCCTCGTCGTGCGAGACCTTCTCGAGGTAGAGGTCGAAGATGTCCAGCCGGTCGTGCTTCGACGGCGTCCGGAACCAGACGTGGCGGCCCATCCGGCCAGGGCGGGTGAGCGCCGGGTCGAGCATCTCCATCGGGACGTTGGTCGCGCCGATGAAGTAGATCTGGTTGCCGGTCGGGCGCACGTGCGGCATCCGGAGCGAGACCTTGCCGATCCGCCGTGGGACGATGTACAGGGCGTCGAGCACCTTGTTCGCGAGGTTCGTCATGTTGCGGCGCAGGAACGGCGGGTTGTCGATGCCGTCCATCACGATCAGGAGCTGGTTCAGCGCGAGCTGCCCCTGGCCGCCGCCGCCGAACATGCCGGGGATGACCGCGTTCACGACGCGCCCCAGGAACGGCTCGGTGAACGCGACCGGCGGCTGGCGCTCGGAGAAGACGCGATCGCGCCAAGCGCGGGACTCGAGAATCAGGTCCTCGCTCGGGTTGAGCGCGCCGTTCGGGCCGAAGAAGCAGAGGTCGTGGAAGCTGCGCGGCTGCATCCCGGCCAAGCCCCCGCCGAGTGACTGGCGGCGCATCCCGACGGCGTCGATCTCGTCGATGAAGACGATGCACTGACCGCCCCACTTGCGGGCCAGCTTCTTCGCCTTGCGCGCGAGGAAGCGAACGATCACGACGTCCATGCCCATGAACGTCTGCGCGAAGCCGGAGCCAGGGATGGTCACGATCGGGCAGTTGAAGCCCGTCGCGATTCCCTTTGCGAGCATCGTCTTGCCGGTGCCGGGAGCGCCCAGGAAGAGCAGGCCTCGTTCGCGCCGGCCGCCTGCCTTCTCGAACGACTCGCCCGACTGCCAGAGGTTGACGACGCGGCGGACCTCCTCCTTCGCCTCGGCCTGGCCGCGGACGTCCTTCAGCTTGACGCCCCAGTCCGCGTCGCCGGGCTCGAAGCCGCGGATCTGCGATACGCCCATGAACAGCAGCGGGCCCATCAGGATCCCGAAGTTGAAGATGAAGAAGATCACGAACGTGAACAGCAGCCCGATGGTCTGGCCGTTCACGTGCGCCTTGCTCTTGACCCAGTCCCAGCTGTCGCTGAACGTGCCGACGAAGCTCGTGTTGGCGAACCCGTGCTGGAGAACGTGGATGAAGTAGATGGTGAGGACGACCAGGAGGACGAACCACGCGAGCCGCACCCACCAGCGCCAGAACGAGACGCGGCGGCGCGCGACGACGTCCTCTTCCTGCAGGTCGGGGTTGTCGACGCCGAAGAGGCTCGGCCACTCGATGAAACGGTTGAAGATGACGTCGAGCAGCCCGCGGAAGGCCGCGATCGCGAGCACGGTCAGGAGCAGCGACCAGACCAGCGTCTTGTCCTGCATCTTGTAGAGCCAGACGAAGAGCGCCGGGCTCGAGAGCAGCGCGACGATCGTCGCGGCGCGGCGGAGTGACCGCCACTGGTTCCTCAGCTCGCTCGATTGCGCGCTGGAGAGGGTGCCGACGACGGGGGACGCGCTCATCTGCACAGTCTAGGTGTCACTAAGCTCAGGTACTTCGACGTGGACCCGGCGGATTCGTTTGCAGAAGATGAGATCGCGCGGGCGCGTGCGTACCACCGGCCGCTCTACGCGGCGTTGCTCTTGGACTGGCTTTTGCAGCTCGCGCTGCTCCTCGCATTCGCGTTCACGCCGGCCGGGGAATGGCTCTGGGACGCGAGCGGCGGGCCCTGGTGGGCGCGCGTGCTGGAGGTCGTGGCGCTCGTCGTCGTCTTCTCCGCGCTCGTGCGGCTGCCGCTCTCGCTCTGGCGCGGCTGGATCTGGGAGCGCCGCTGGGAGTTCTCGACACAGTCGCTCGGCGGCTGGTTCTCGGACGTGCTCAAGGGGCTCGTGCTCGGGATCGTCCTCACCGGGATCGCGCTGACGGCGCTCGTCTGGTCGGCGCGGGCCTGGCCGTCGTGGTGGCCGGCCGTCGCGGCGCCCGCTGCGGCGCTCCTGACGCTCGTGCTCTCGCTGCTCGCGCCGTTGCTCTTCGAGCGGCTCTTCAACCGGTTCACGCCGCTGCCGGAGGACGAGCTGGCGCGGTCGCTGCGGGAGCTCTCGGAGCGCGCGGGCGTACCCGTGAGGACGCTGCTCGTGAGCGACGCCAGCCGGCGCACGCGCAAGCACAACGCATACGTCTCCGGCATCGGCCCGACGCGGCGGCTCGTCGTCTTCGACACGCTTCTGAACGACGTGCCGGCCGGGGAGCTGCGCGGCGTCGTCGCGCACGAGCTCGGGCACCGGCGCTTCCGGCACGTGGCGTGGGGGACCGCGCTCGCGATGGCCGGTGCGGCCGCAGGCGTGATCGTGCTCTGGGTCGTCCTCTGGTGGAGCCCGGGGCTCGCCGACGGGCCGTACGACGCTCGCTGCGTGCCGCTCGTGCTGCTCACGCTCTGGGTGATGGAGATCGGCTCGCTGCCGTGGGAAACCTGGCTGTCGCGGCGCTGGGAGCGCCAGGCCGACCGCTTCGCGGTCGAACTGACCGGCGAACGGGAGACCATGGTCGCGATGCACCGGCGCCTGGCGCTCGCCAACCTGGCCGATCTCGACCCGCCGCCGCTCCTCTACGCGCTGCTCTTCACGCATCCGACGCCGCCGGAGCGGATCGCGGCGGCAAGAATGGGGGCGTGAGCCACTCGCACACCCACACCTCGGCGCGGCGCCCGCTGGCGATCGCGCTCGCGCTGATCCTCGGGCTGATGGCGGGCGAGGTCGTCTTCGGCTTCGCGGCCGGATCGCTGGCGCTGCTCGCGGACGCGGGCCACATGCTGACCGACGCCGTTGCGCTCGGCCTCGCACTCGTCGCCGCCACGTACGCGAACCGCCCGCCGCGCGGCCGCTGGACGTTCGGCTTCCGCCGGCTCGAGATTCTCGCTGCGCACGCAAACGGGATGCTGCTCGTCGCGGTCGGCGTCGTGATCGTCTACACGGCGGTCCGCCGACTGATCGACCCGCCCGAGGTGCGCGGCGGGATCGTCCTCGCCGTCGCGCTCGTCGGGATCGCCGTCAACCTCGTCGCCGCGAGCCTGCTGCACCGGCCGAGCCGCGACAGCCTGAACGTCCGCGGCGCGTTCCTGCACGTCGCGACCGACCTCGCGGCCTTCGCCGGCACCGCGGTCGCCGGGGCGATCATCCTGGCCACCGGCTGGAACCGCGCCGACCCGCTCGCAAGCCTCGTCGTCGCCGGGCTGATCTTCTGGTCGAGCGTCTCGCTGCTGCTCGAGTCGAGCCGGATCCTGCTCGAGGTCGCGCCGGAAGAACCACGCGAGGTCGCCGAGGCGATGCTCGCCGTGCCGGGGGTGACCGACGTGCACGACCTCCACGTCTGGACGGTCGGCAGCGGCTTCCCGTCGCTGTCGGCGCACGTTCTCGTCGAGCCCGGCGCGGACTGCCACGCCATTCGCCAGGAGCTCGCGACCATGCTGCAGGGCCGCTTCGACCTCGGCCACTCGACGCTGCAGGTCGAGCACGCGCCGACCCGCTCGCGCAAGCCTGGACTCCCGCTCGTCCGCCGTTAGAGTCCGGCGGGTGGCAGGGCTCGGGGGTAAGACCGCGATCGTCACCGGCGCCTCGAGCGGGATCGGGGCGGCCATCGCGCGAGCGCTCGCGGCCAACGGTGCGCGGGTCGCCGGCGGCGCTCGCCGCGCCGAGCAGCTCGAGACGGAGATCGCGCTCGAGCTCGACGTGACCGACCCGGCGAGCTGCGAGCGCTTCGTCGAGCAGGCCGTCGACGAGCTCGGAGGCCTCGACATCCTCGTCAACAACGCCGGCCTCGGCCTCGGCCGCGAGCCCTTCGACGCCGGCACCGAGGAGGACGAGGAGACCGTGCTCGAGACGAACGTCCACGGCCTCCTGCGCATGACGCGCCTCTGCCTGCCGCACATCCGCGACGGCGGCCACATCGTGAACATGGGCTCGATCGCCGGCCGCCAGCCGTACGAGAACGCCGCCGTCTACATCGCGTCGAAGTACGCGGTCCGCGGCTTCACGTACGCCCTGCGCGAGGACCTGCTCGGCCGGCCGATCCACTTGACGACGGTCGACCCCGGGCTCGTCGAGTCGAACTTCTCGCGCGTCCGCTTCCGCGGCGACGAGGAGAAGGCGGCCGCGGTCTACGCGAACACCAAGCCGATCACGCCCGACGACGTCGCCGAGTGCGTGATCTTCGCGGTCACGCGCCCGCCTCACGTGAACATCGACGAGCTCGTGGTGAAGGCGCTGGCCCAGTCGACCCCCGTGAGAATCGTGCGCGACAGCTAGTGCCTCTCCCGGCAATGACTGCCCGTCTCCCGCCCGCTATCACGCTGCGCCAGAGCCCACGCTCGCCCTTACGCAGGCCGCCAGCCTGCGCTGCGGACGATCGTGGCCTCTGGCTTGGTGCTAGCGACCGAGAGATCGACCGCCATCACCGGAAAAGGCACTGATGGCCCTCACGATCCTCGAGGGCTCGACCTTCTGCATCTGCGACGAGCACGGCGACATCGACCGCCAGGCCCACGGCTTTTTCGCCGACGACACGCGCTTCCTCTCGCGGCTAGACCTGACGGTCAACGGCGCCAAGCCCCTGCTGCTCTCGTCGGGAAGGGTCGAATACTTCTCGGCCGCGTTCTTCCTGCGCAACCCGATCGCCGGCGGGCTGCCGCAGGACACGCTCTCGATCGTCCGCCACCGCTTCGTCGGTGAGGGGATGCAGGACACCGTCGTCGTCCAGAACCAGGGCATGGAGCCGCTCTCGTTCGAGCTCGAGCTGGAGCTCGGCGCCGACTTCGCGGACATCCTCTCGGTCAAGGAGCACGACTTCGCGCTCGGCGACCCCAGGCGCGCCGCCGCGCTGCCCGACCCAGCACCGGGCAGGTACGAGGACGAGCACAACCAGTTCGTCTTCGAGGAGCCGAACGGCAAGGGCGCCGCGCGGACGCAGGTGATCCTCTCGCAGCGCGGCGAGATCCAGGAGCAGAAGGTCGTCTACCGGCTCGAACTGCAGCCGCGCGAGAAGTGGGAGCTTCGCCTCGACATCCTCGCGTCGATCGACGGCGACGCGGTCGCGCCCAGGACGGCCGAGCGGCGCTTCGGCGAAGAGCAGACGCGCGTGCGGGAGTCGCTAGCGGCCTGGCAGCTGCGGGTGCCGCAGGTGCGCGCCGACTGGGAGCAGCTCGACGACGCGTTCTTCCAGTCCGTCGCCGACCTGGCTTCGCTGCGGATGCGCGGCGGCGGCCGCACGGGGCGGATGCCCGCAGCCGGGATGCCGTGGTTCATGACCGTATTCGGGCGCGACACGCTGATCACGTGCCTGCAGACGCTGCTGTTCGGCCCCGAGCTCGCGCGCACGGCGCTCGAGGTGCTGGCCGAGCTGCAGGCGCGCGACGACAACCCGGACGTCGACGGCGAGCCGGGCAAGATCGTCCACGAGCTGCGCTCCGGCAAGGCCGCCGAGAAGTGGTTCCGCACCTACTACGGCACCGCCGACGCGACGCCGCTCTACCTCGTGCTGCTCTCGGAGGTCTGGCGCTGGACCGACGACTCCGCCTTCGTCCGCTCGCTGAAGGAGCCGGCCATGGCCGCGTTGCGCTGGATCGACGAGTCCGGCGACCGGGACGGCGACGGCTTCGTCGAGTACGAGCGGCGCACGCCCCGCGGCCTGGCCAACCAGTCGTGGAAGGACTCGGGCGACTCGCAGCGCTTCCACGACGGCTCGCTCGCGTCGACGCCGATCGCGCCCGTCGAGGTGCAGGGCTACGTGTACGACGCGAAGCTGCGGACGGCCGAGCTCGCGCGGGAGGTCTGGCGCGACCGGCCGCTCGCCGAGCGGCTCGAGCGGGAGGCCGAGGAGCTGCGACGCGCGTTCAACGAGCGCTTCTGGACGGACGCGCGCGGCGGCTACTACGTGCTCGCGCTCGACGGCGAGAAGCGGCAGGTCGACTCGCTCTGCTCGAACATCGGACACCTGCTCTGGAGCGGGATCGTGCCGACCGAGCGGGTGGACGCAGTCGTCGACCAGCTGATGGGCGAGGAGCTGTGGTCGGGCTGGGGCGTCCGCACGATGTCGACGGGCGACGCGGGCTACAACCCGCTCTCGTACCACAACGGCACGGTCTGGCCCCACGACAACTCCCTGATCGCGCACGGCCTCGGCATCAACAGCCGCTGGCCCGAGGCGCAGCGGATCGTGCGCCGCATGCTCGGAGCGGCCTCGCATTTCGGCAACCAGCTGCCGGAGGTCTTCGCCGGCCTGCCGCGGGCGGAGACGCCGTTCCCGATCGCGTACCCGACCGCCGCCCGCCCGCAGGCCTGGGCGGCCGGGACGCCGGTGCTCCTGCTGCAGGTGCTGCTCGGCCTCGAGCCCGACCGGCGGCGCCACCAGCTCCTCACGCGAGCGCCGGACGAGCTGCCGTCGTGGGCCGGCCGCTCGCTCAGGCTCACCGGCATCCGCGCCTTCGACCGCATGTGGGACGTGCGCGTCGAGCACGGACGTGTCACCGTGGACGAAGCGTGAGAATTGCGATCCTGAGCCCGCCGTGGTTCCCGGTGCCGCCGACGGGCTACGGGGGGATCGAATGGATCGTCTCGCTCCTCTCGGACGGCCTGACCGACGCCGGGCACGACGTCACGCTTTTCGCCTCGGGCGACTCCCGCACGCGGGCCAAGCTCGCGTGGGTCTACGACGAGGCGCCGAGCGAGCAGATCGGCCGCACGATGCCCGACCTGCGGCACGTGCTCTCGGCCTACGAGCGGGCGGACGACTTCGACGTGATCAACGACCACACCGGTCCGCTCGGGGCGGTCCTCGGTGCGCTCGTGGAGACCCCGGTCGTCCACACCGTCCACGGCCCGCTGAACGGCGAGCCGGGCGAGGTGTACGAGTCGATCGCGCGGGTCGCTCCCGAGGTCGGCCTGATCTCGCTGTCCCTCAACCAGCGCCGGCCGAAGCCGAACCTGAACTGGGCCGCGAACGTCCCGAACGCGCTCGACCTCGAGCACTACCCGTGCCAGCCCCACAAGGGCGACTACCTGCTCTTCCTCGGCCGGATGAACCACGAGAAGGGCGCGCACCGCGCGGTCTGGCTCGCGATGGAGCTCGGCCTGCCGCTCAAGCTCGCGGGCAAGATGCGCGAGCAGCGCGAGCAGGAGTACTTCGCCGAGCTCGTCGAGCCGCATCTCGGCCATGGGATCGAATACCTCGGCGAGGTCAACCACGGCACGAAGGTCGAGCTGCTGCAGAACGCGCGCTGCACGCTCTTCCCGATCGACTGGGAGGAGCCGTTCGGCCTCGTCATGATCGAGTCGATGGCCTGCGGGACGCCGGTGGTCGCCACGCGGCGCGGCGCGGTGCCGGAGGTGATCCAGGACGAGCGCGGCGGGATCGTCGTCGACGACTGGCGCGAGGCTCCGGCAGCGCTCGAGCGGGCCGACGAGCTCGACCCCGTCGAGTGCCGGCGCTACGCCGAGGAGCGCTTTGCGCCGGAGCGGATGGTCGGCGACTACGTGCGCGCCTACGAGGCCGCAGCGGCGTAACTGGTCGAGGGATCGAGCCTGCGCGGGGCGCGGCCGATGATCCTGGCTCTGCCGCAACGGAAAGGAGCCGCACCATGCGAAAGCTCGTTGTTGACGTCCTGCGCTCGTCTGCTCGCGACGAGCTCGGTCAGACCATGGCCGAGTACGGCGTCATTCTCGCGGTCGTCACGCTCGGCGTACTCGGCGCGATGACGCTGCTCGGGAACAACGTCAGCGCCGCGTTCTCTGGCGTCGCCGGCCTCCTGCCCTAAGTCGCAGGCTCCACCACAGGCTCGCGCAGCTCGACCGGGCTGCGCCTGCGCAGCGTCCGGACGTCGCGGACGAGGAGCACGGCGAGCGTCGCCGAGAGGCTGATCGTCCCGGCCGCGAGCAGTGTGGCCTTCGTGCCGACGGCCTCGGCCACCGGCCCCGCGACCGCGAGGCCGAGCGGGATCAGCGCGAACGAGCCGAGCGCGTCGTAGGAGTAGACGCGCGAGAGGCGGTCCTGAGGGATCTCCTGCTGCATGCTCGTGTCCCAGAGCACGCCGAAGGTCTCGTTCCCGATCCCGGCGACCGCGCCGAGCCCGATCACCAGGACGAGCGGCAGTGGGATCGCGAGGCCGAACAGGAGCGGGACGGTGAGCAGGTAGCCGAGCGTCGCGACGAGCAGCATCCGTCGCGGCCGCAGCCGCAGCATCAGAAGCCCGCCGGCCATCAGGCCGGCCGCCTGCGCCGCGGCGATCAGTCCCCAGCCGGCCGCGCCGTGGTAGTGGTCTTTCGAGACGGCCGGCCCGAGCACGCCCTCCGAGCCCTGCTGCACGGCGTTGACGACGCCGAACTGGATCACGATCGCCCACAGCCACGCCCGGCCGGTGAACTCGCGCCAGCCGAGCCGAAGGTCGGCGAGGAAGGGCGACGACTCCAGGTGCAAGCTGCGCGGAAGGTGCAGGAGCGCCGTGAAGACCGCGGCGACGAGGAAGCTGGCCGCGTCGACGGCGATCCCGGTCGCCGGACTGGTCGCGTAGACGACGAGGCCCGCCACGGCGCCGCCCACGATCACCGATCCGTTCACCCCGAGCCGCAGGATCGCGTTGGCGTCCTGCAGAAGCGGCGCCGGGACGGTCTGCGGGATGATCCCGCTCGACGCCGGGAAGAAGAACGCAGCGCTCGCGCCGTTGACCGCGGCCAGGGCGGCGAGCTGCCAGATCTGGGCATGGCCGGAGAAGAGGAGCGCCGCGATCGCACCCTG